>Ga0070667_100000804_pt1 | contig 29324 bp, 25 predicted proteins | sample KBSS33metaG_FD_64659 | JGI IMG/M metagenome (GOLD analysis project Ga0070667, IMG submission 64659) | Switchgrass rhizosphere microbial communities from Kellogg Biological Station, Michigan, USA - KBS S3-3 metaG | ecosystem: Host-associated > Plants > Roots > Rhizosphere > Soil ...
CTGCCCGAAGTTCCGATCTCGTATTGAACATGGCCGGCTGCCTCGTCAGAAAAGACGAACCTCACGCCCGCGCGGCTATTCTCGCGGCCGCCGGGACTACAGCCGAACGGGACGCCATCAAGAGCATTCTGCCGCAATTGAGTGCCTGCGTGCAGCCTGGACAGTCGCTGCGGTTCACCCAGTCCTATCTCGCAGGCGCTTTGGCCGAAGCTTATTACCGCGAGGCCCATCCAGTTACTCCGACAGGTGCTGATTAAATGCCCAAGGTCAAAGTAGACGGCATCGAACTCGAAGTCCCGAACGGCGCGACCGTGCTCCAGGCCTGCGAGCTCGCCGGCAAGGAAATCCCGCGCTTCTGCTATCACGAACGGCTGAGCATCGCCGGCAACTGCCGGATGTGCCTGGTCGAGGTGAAGCCCGGGCCGCCCAAGCCGCAGGCATCCTGCGCGCTGCCGGCGACCGAGGGCCAGGAGATCCGCACCGATTCCGAGATGGTCAAGAAAGCGCGTGAGGGGGTCATGGAGTTCCTCCTCATCAACCACCCGCTCGACTGCCCGATCTGCGACCAGGGCGGCGAGTGCGACCTGCAGGATCAGTCGGTGGCCTATGGCCGCGGCGGCTCGCGCTACCACGAGAACAAGCGCGCGGTGACCGAGAAGTACATGGGCCCGCTCATCAAGACGCAGATGACGCGCTGCATTCACTGCACCCGTTGCGTGCGCTTCTCTGAGGAAGTGGCCGGGGTGGACGAGATCGGCGCGCTGTACCGCGGCGAATCCATGCAGATCACGACTTATCTGGAGCATGCCGCCAAGCACGAGATGAGCGCCAATGTGATCGACCTGTGCCCGGTCGGCGCGCTCACCAGCCGGCCCTATGCCTACGAAGCGCGGCCGTGGGAGCTCAAGAAGACGCTGGGCATCGACGTGTCCGATGCGACTGGTGCCAATATCCGTATCGACAGCCGCGGCCGTGAGGTCCTGCGCGTGCTTCCGCGCGTGAACGACGACGTCAACGAGGAGTGGATCAGCGACAAGGGTCGCTTCATGGTCGATGGCCTCGTCAAGCGCCGCCTCGACAAGCCCTACTTGCGTCGCGACGGCAAGCTGGTGCCGGTGAGCTGGAACGAGGCGTTCGGCGCCATCGCAACGCTCAACCCCGGCAGCTCGATCGCCGCCATTGCCGGCGACTTGGTCGATTGCGAGACGATGTTTGCGGCCAAGGCGCTGGTCAGCGCGCTCGGCTCGACCCTGCTCGAGGGCCGGCAGACGGGCATGGACTACGACACGTCCAGCCTCGCCGCCGTCAACTTCAACTCCACGCTCGCCGGCATCGAAGAGGCCGATGCGATCCTGATCGTCGGCTCCAACGTGCGCTGGGAAGCGCCGCTGGTGAACGTGCGGCTGCGCAAGGCCGTCAAGCGCGGCGCCAAGGTCTTCCTGATTGGCCCGGAGTGGGAGACCACGTTCGGCGGCGAGTTCCTCGGCGAAGACCTCTCGGCCATCGGCAACCTGCCCGACGCGGTGTGGGAGACGATCCGCGACGCCAAGCGCCCGGCGGTAATCGTCGGCGGCGCCGGCCTGGCTCGCGGTGGCTTGGAAGTAGCGCTGGCCCTGGGTGAGCGCATTGGCCTGGTGCGCGAGCTGGAAGACGGCAGCCGCTGGAACGGCTTCAACGTCCTCCACATGGCCGCGAGCCGCATGGGCGGGCTGATGCTCGGCTACGCGCAGAAGGGCGGCATCGCCGACCTTGTCGCCGCCAAGCCAAAGGTCGTGATCTCGCTCGGCGCGGACGAGGTGGACTACGCCCGGTTCGCGGATTCGATGATCGTCTATATCGGCCATCACGGCGACAAGGGCGCTCATGCCGCCGACGTGATCTTGCCGGGTTCGGCCTACACCGAGAAGGCGGGCACTTACGTCAACACCGAGGGCCGCGTACAGTTCGCCGACAAGGCGGTGTTCGCGCCTGGCGACGCGCGCGAGGACTGGACCATCCTGCGGGCGTTGGCCGACGCATTCGGCGTCTCGGTGGGCTTCGACAGCTTCGACGAGTTGCGCGCCGCGATGATTTCGGCGGTCCCGGCTCTTGGCATCGAAGGCCTGGCCGACTACGGGGCAGAGCTGCCCGTCGGGGGTGGCTCCGCCGCCGGCGCGATCGCGTACCCGATCAAGGACTTCTACATGACCAACCCGATCGCCCGCGCCAGCGCGACGATGCAGCGCTGCTCGGCCGAACTGCTGCAGGGCGAGGACTTCGCGGAGGCCGCCGAGTGACTCCGTTCTTCCAGTCCCTCGGGATGTCCTATGACTGGGCGTGGTTCGTCGCCACGGTCTGCGGCATCCTGCTGATCGCGCTGCCGCTGCTGGTCGGCGTCGCTATGACGATCTACGCGGATCGCAAGATCTGGGCGGCGATGGCGCTGCGCCGTGGCCCCAACGTGGTCGGCCCATTCGGCCTGCTGCAGAGCTTCGCCGACGGGCTGAAGGTGTTCCTGCAGGAGACCATCGTCCCGTCCGCGGCGAACAAGGGCCTGTTCCTGATCGCGCCGATCGTGACCTTCACCGTCGCGCTGCTCGCCTGGGCGGTGATCCCGTTCAACTCGGGCGCGGTGCTGGCCAACATCAACGTCGGCCTGCTCTACGTTCTCGCGATCAGCTCACTCGGCGTTTACGGCACCGTCATGGCGGGCTGGGCGTCCAACTCGAAGTACCCGTTCTTCTCGGCAATGCGCGCTTCGGCGCAGATGATCAGCTACGAGGTCTCGATCGGCTTCATCCTGATCTGCGTCGTGCTGTGGGCCGGCAGCTTCAACCTCAACGAGATCGTCCGCGCGCAGCAGGGCCACGTCTTCGGGCTGTTCAACGGCTTTGTGTTCAACCCGCTGCTGTTCCCGATGTGGGTGATGTTCCTGATTTCGGGCATGGCCGAGACCGGCCGCGCGCCATTCGACCTGACCGAGGCCGAGAGCGAGCTCGTTGCCGGCTACCAGACCGAATACTCGTCGATGGCCTTCGCTGCCTACTGGCTCGGCGAATACGCCAACGTCCTCTTGATGTGCGCGCTCAACGCCACGCTGTTCTGGGGCGGTTGGTTGCCGCCGCTCAACATCGACCTTATCCCCTGGTTCGACATCCCGGGCTTCGTGTGGTTCCTGCTCAAGGTCCTGTTCTTCTTCTTCATCTTCAGCTGGGTGAAGGCGACCGTGCCGCGGTATCGCTACGACCAGCTGATGCGCCTGGGCTGGAAGGTCTTCCTGCCCCTTTCGCTGGCCTTCGTGGTGATCGTCAGCGGCTACCTCATGCTGACGAGGTATGGGGTATGAGTGTCGCGGCTATTTTGGCAGCCCTAGGCTTGGCCAAATCGTTCGCGTGTGAATCTCAGCCATCAAATGCGGCATTCTTAACACGCGATCTTGAACTCATGCACCTTGCGCCACCAAGTGGAGCGAAAAAGTCGGCGTTTAAGATTAACGTTAGTGATTCTGAAGTGATCGTTGAACAGATCGAAGGATTACCAATTCCGCAAGATTTCAGGCCATTTGAGAAGATAAAAGACAAACCTGTCCCGACTTTTTACTCATCAAAAAGCTCTTTTGTTCGAGCAGGGACGGCAGAGCCAACAATGATGACGCTAGTTATGTTGGATGATGATCGGGCTATTTTACTCTCTTCAATGCCAATAGCAATTACAGAGCAGGGCCGCCCTGATGATTATCTGCCAGCATTGCAGATAGGTAGGGCATCTTGTTCGGCCGTAAAGGTGACGAAATGAGCCCCGGATATCTCATCAAATCGTTCACCCTCTGGGAGTTCGTGAAGGCGCACTGGCTGACCTTGAAGTACTTCTTCAAGCCCAAGGCGACGATCAACTACCCGTTCGAGAAGAACCCGCTGTCGCCCCGCTTTCGTGGCGAGCACGCGCTGCGCCGCTATCCCAACGGCGAGGAGCGCTGCATCGCGTGCAAGCTGTGCGAAGCGATCTGTCCGGCGCAAGCGATCACGATCGAGGCCGCGCCGCGCGAGGACGGCTCGCGCCGCACCACCCGCTACGACATCGACATGACGAAGTGCATCTACTGCGGTTTCTGCCAGGAAGCCTGCCCCGTTGATGCCATCGTCGAGGGGCCGAACTTCGAGTACGCGACCGAAACGCGCGAGGAACTGCTCTACGACAAGGCCAAACTTCTGCAGAACGGGGACAAGTGGGAGCGGGCGATCGCCGCGAACCTTGAAGCCGACGCGCCGTACCGATAGGGGGCCGCGGGCATGATCCACGTAATCGCCTTCTACCTCTTCGCGGTGATGACCGTTGCCTCGGGCGCGATCACCATTCTGGCGCGCAACCCGGTGCATTCGGTGCTCTGGCTGATCCTGGCGTTCTTCAACGCCGCTGGCTTGATGGTCCTCGTCGGCGCCGAGTTCATCGCCATGCTGCTGGTCATCGTCTACGTCGGCGCGGTTGCGGTGCTGTTCCTGTTCGTCGTCATGATGCTCGACATCGATTTCGCCGAACTGCGCGCCGGCTTCGTGCGCTATTTTCCGTTCGGCGCGTTGGTGGCGGTGGTGCTGCTGGCGGAGATGGTGCTGGGCATCGGTGCCTATCGCGCCGGTTCGCTGAAGCTCGGCACGCCTGACGGCACCGCCGCCACGCCCACGGGCGCGTCCAACATCGAGGCGATCGGCGCGCTGCTCTACAGCCGCTACCTGTTCCTGTTCGAGGCGGCTGGCGTGATCCTGCTGGTGGCGATGATCGGCGCGATCGTGCTGACCCACCGCCAACGCACCGACACGCGAGGCCAGAAGATCAGCAAGCAGAACGCACGCCGCCCGGACGAGGCGACCGTCAACGTGAAGCCGGAGATCGGCCGGGGGGTCTCGCTGTGATCGGAATCGAACACTATGTCGTGGTCAGCTCGATCCTGTTCGTGCTCGGCGTCCTCGGCATCTTCCTCAACCGCAAGAACGTGATCGTCATCCTGATGGCGATCGAGCTGATCCTGCTTGCGGTGAACATCAATCTCGTCGCCTTCAGCGCGTTTCTGCACGACCTTGCCGGGCAGATCTTCGCGATGTTCGTGCTGACGGTGGCCGCTGGCGAAGCGGCGGTGGGGCTTGCCATTCTCGTGATCTACTTCCGCGGACGCGGCACCATTGCCGTCGACGACGTCAACCGGATGAAGGGATAAGGCCTTGGACCCGATCCTCTTCATCGTCTTCCTGCCGCTCCTGGCAGCGCTGGTCGCGGGGCTTGCCAACAAGTCCTTCGGCTCGCTGCTGCCCAAGGTGGTGACGACTGGTGCGCTGTTCGTCGCCTGCCTGCTGTCCTGGCCGATCTTCCTAGGCTTCCTTTCGGACAGCCAGAGCGAGCACGTGGTGCCGGTGCTCAAGTGGGTCGCCTCGGGCGCTATGAGCTTCGACTGGGCGCTGCGGGTCGACACGCTGACCGCCGTCATGCTCGTCGTGATCACCTCGGTCTCGGCGCTCGTGCATCTCTATTCTTGGGGCTACATGGAGGAGGAGCCGGACCAGCCGCGCTTCTTCGCGTACCTCTCGCTGTTCACCTTCGCCATGCTGATGCTGGTGACGGCCGACAACTTGGTACAGATGTTCTTCGGCTGGGAAGGCGTGGGCCTCGCCTCCTACCTGCTGATCGGCTTCTGGTTTCGCAAGCCCTCAGCCGGCGCCGCTGCGATCAAGGCCTTCGTGGTCAACCGCGTGGGTGACCTCGGCTTCATGCTCGGCATCTTCGGCACGTTCCTGGTCTTCGGCACCGTCTCGATCCCCGAAATCCTGGCCGCTGCGCCGGGCATGGCCGGTTCGACGATCGGGTTTCTGGGTCACCGCTTCGACACCATGACGGTGCTGTGCATCCTCCTGTTCATCGGCGCGATGGGCAAGTCGGCGCAGCTTGGGCTCCACACCTGGCTGCCCGACGCGATGGAGGGCCCGACCCCGGTCTCGGCGCTGATCCACGCGGCGACCATGGTCACTGCCGGCGTCTTCATGGTCTGCCGCTTGTCGCCGATGTTCGAGGCGAGCCCGACCGCGATGCACTTCGTTGCCTTCATCGGTGCGGCCACGTGCTTCTTCGCAGCGACCGTCGGCTGCACCCAATGGGACATCAAGCGCGTTATCGCGTATTCCACCTGCTCGCAGCTGGGCTACATGTTCTTCGCCGCCGGCGTCGGCGCGTACGGCGCGGCGATGTTCCACTTGTTCACGCACGCCTTCTTCAAGGCGTTGCTGTTTCTCGGCGCAGGCTCGGTCATCCATGCGATGCACCACGAGCAGGACATGCGCTACTACGGCAACTTGCGCAAAAGCATCCCGATCACGTTCTGGACTATGACCGCGGGCACGCTGGCGATCACCGGCGTGGGCGTGTTCGGCGTCGGTTTCGCCGGCTACCACTCGAAGGACGCCATCCTCGAGGCCGCTTGGGCGAGCGGATCGTCGGTGGGTACTTTCGCGTTCCTGATGGGCATTTTCGCGGCGCTGATGACGAGCTTCTACTCGTGGCGCCTGGTGTTCCTGACCTTCTTCGGCAAGCCGCGCTGGGCTGGCTCCGAGCACATCCAGCACGCGGTGCATGATGCGCATGGGAGCGATCATCACGATCGTCCGGACGAGGAAGACGCCGGCGAGCGTACGGGCCATCACTCCGCTCATGCCGCTGATGCCCATGACGGTACCGCCGGCTACCACCCGCATGAGAGCCCGCTGGTGATGTTGGTGCCGCTGCTGGTGCTGGCGGTCGGCGCGGTCGCGGCCGGCTTTGTCTTCCAGCACGCCTTCATCTCGGACGGCGAGGGCGCCTTCTGGAAGGGTGCGCTGGTGTTCCACGAGCACCTGATCCACGCAATGCACGCCGTGCCCGAGTGGGTGAAGTGGTCGCCGTTCACGGTGATGGCGATCGGCCTGCTGACCGCGTGGTACGGCTACATCCGCAACACCAGCTTCCCGGCCGCTGTCGCCGAGCAGCTCGGCCCGGTCTATCGCTTCGTCTATCGCAAGTGGATGTTCGACGAGCTGTACCACTACGTCTTCGTGGTGCCGGCATTCTGGCTCGGCCGCGTGTTCTGGAAGGTGGTGGACGTGGGCATCGTCGATCGCTTCGGGCCGGACGGCGCCGCCTGGGCTGTCGCCAAGGGTTCGACCTACGCGCAGAAGGTGCAGTCGGGCTACCTCTACAGCTATGCTCTTGTCATGCTCTTGGGCCTTGTCGGTGCCATCAGCTGGGTGATCGCGGGATAAGATGATGGGTGGTTTTCCGATCCTCAGCCTGATGCTGGCGGTGCCGCTCGTCGCGGCGCTGGCGTGCCTGTTCCTCGAAGCGAAGGCAGCACGTCAGGTCGCACTGGCCGCCACGCTGGTCGACTTCGCGCTGGGCGTGGTGCTCTGGGCCAATTTCGATATCGGCGGCGCGCAGTGGCAGTTCACCGAGCGGCTCGAGATCTTCCAGGGCTTCTCCTGGGCGCTCGGCATCGACGGCATCGCGCTGCTGCTGATCGAGCTTTCAGTGTTCCTGATGCCGATCTGCATCGGCGCCAGCTGGAACTCGATCGACAAGCGCGTGGGCGAGTACATGGCCGCGTTCCTGTTGGTCGAGACGCTGATGATCGGCGTGTTCGCGGCGCAGGATCTGTTCCTCTTCTACATGTTCTTCGAGGCCGGCCTGATCCCGATGTACTTGATCATCGGCATCTGGGGTGGCGCCGACCGTATCTACGCCAGCTACAAATTCTTCCTCTATACGCTGCTCGGCTCGGTGCTGATGCTCGTGGCGATGCTGTGGATGGTGCACACCGCTGGCACCACCGACATCCCGACGCTGATGGTCTACGATTTCGCGCCGCAGGCGCAGACGTGGCTGTGGCTGGCCTTCTTCGCGAGCTTCGCGGTGAAGATGCCGATGTGGCCCGTCCACACCTGGCTTCCTGCCGCGCACGTGCAGGCGCCCACCGCCGGTTCGGTGATCCTTGCGGGCGTGTTGCTGAAGATGGGCGGCTACGGCTTCATCCGCTTCTCGCTGCCGATGTTCCCCGAAGCGAGCGCGCTGTTCGCGCCGCTGATCTGGGGTCTGTCGATGGCGGCGGTGGTGATCACCTCGCTGATCGCCCTGGTCCAGCACGACATGAAGAAGCTGATCGCCTACTCGTCGGTCGCGCATATGGCGATCGTGACGATCGGCCTCTTCGCCTTCAACGTGCAGGGCCTGGAAGGCTCGATGATGGTCATGCTCAGCCACGGCCTCGTCTCGGGCGCGCTGTTCCTCTGCGTGGGCGTCATCTACGACCGGCTACACACGCGCGAGATCGACCGCTACGGCGGCCTCTCGATCAACATGCCGCGCTACGCGCTGTTCTTCCTGCTGTTCACGATGGCTTCGATCGGCCTGCCCGGTACCAGCGGCTTCGTGGGTGAGTTCCTCAGCCTTGGCGGGATCTATCAGGCGTCCACCTGGACGGCGCTGGTCTGCACCACCGGCATCATCCTGGGCGCGGCCTACATGCTGTACCTCTATCGCCGCGTCGCGTTCGGCGAGCAGAAGAACGCCGATGCCGCCGCCATGCCCGACCTTGATGCGCGTGAGCTGCTGATGGTCGTGCCTTTGGCGCTCGCGGTGCTGTGGATGGGCATCTATCCCGAAAGCTTCCTGGCGCCGATGCGCGCCGACATCGCCGCGCTCGACGCACGGCTTGCCCGCGCCGCACCCGCCGGCGACAGCAAGCCCACTGCCGGCAAGCCGGCTTCACAACATCAAGCAGGGCCCGCGCACGAAGAAGTCGCTGCGCCTGAGGGGGCACACTGATGGACTGGTCGCACTCGCTGCGCCTGATCGCGCCGGAAGAGACGCTCAGCGTCGTGGGCCTGGTGCTTTTGCTGGTCGCCGCCTGGGGCGGGGACAAGGCGAGCCGCCTGATCTCGATCCTGGCCGTCGCCGGGCTGGTCGCCGCCGGCTTCCTGGTCGCGCCGGCGCTGTGCCATGGCGCGATGGGTCCGGACACCTCGGCCTTCTTCGGCCAGTTCCGCGCCGACGCCTTCGCGAGCTTCGGCAAGATCCTGATCTATTTGTCCGCGGCCGTGACCTTGGTCGTGGCACCCGCGTTCTTCGAGCGCGTCGGTGCGATGCGCGCCGAGTTCCCGGTACTCGTCGTCTTCGCGGCGCTGGGCAGCGGCATGATGGTCTCGGCGGGCGATCTGATGTCGCTCTATATCGGCCTCGAAATGAACTCGCTGGCCTCGTACGTGCTGGCCGCGTTCCTGCGCACGGATGGACGTTCGGCGGAAGCGGGGCTCAAGTACTTCGTGCTGGGCGCGTTGGCATCGGGCATCCTGCTGTTTGGCATGAGCCTGACCTACGGCTTCACCGGAACCACCTCGTTCGACGGGATCAGCGCTGCCCTGGCCGGCGGTCTCTCGCATGGGGCGGTGTTCGGCCTGGTGTTCATCCTTGCGGGCCTGGCGTTCAAGATCAGCGCCGTGCCGTTCCACATGTGGACGCCCGATGTCTACGAAGGCGCGCCGACGCCGGTGACGACCTTCTTCGCCACCTCGGGCAAAGTCGCGGCATTGGGCCTGACCATGCGCGTGGTGCTCGGCGCCTTCGGCAACCAGGCCGGCGCGTGGCAGCAGATCGTGGTGTTCATCGCGCTCGCCTCGATCGTGGTCGGTGCGCTGGGCGCCATCGGCCAGCGCAACATCAAACGCCTGATGGCCTACTCCTCGATCAACAACGTGGGCTTCATCCTCGTCGGCCTTGCCACTGGGACGCAGGCGGGCGCATCGGCAATGCTGTTCTACAGCGCCGTCTACGTGGCGATGACGATCGCGGGCTTCGTGGCGATCCTGTCGCTGCGCGACGATGCGGGCGAGCCAGTGGAGGACATTCGGAGCCTTGCCGGTCTCTGGAAGACCCGCCCCGGCCTTGCGCTTGCGCTGATGGTCGTCATGTTCAGCCTGGCTGGCATTCCCCCGCTGTTCGGCTTCTGGGGCAAGTTCCTGGTGTTCCGTGCTGCGGTCGATGCGAACTTGATGGCGTTGGCGTTTATCGGCTTCGCTGCCTCGGTGATCGGCGCGTTCTACTACCTCAAGGTCATCAAGGTCATGTACTTCGACGAGCCGGCCGATGTGGTGAAAGGCGAGACTGACCTGTGGCACCGGATCATCCTGATCGCCGCGTGCGTGTTCATCTCTCCTCTTGGCTTCCTGCTGTCGCGCTGGCTGGGCGGGCTGACCGACACTGCCGCCGCGGCGCTGTTCTTCGGCTCTTGATCCGGACAGTCGCCCGCACCGGCTCCACCAACGCGGATCTGGCCTTAGCCCTCTCAAGCGGTGAGTACCTCGCAGAGGGTGATTGGCTGATCGCTGACCGCCAGGATGCCGGCAAGGGTAGGCTGGGTCGCGCATGGAGCGACGGCGCGGGCAACTTCATGGGATCGACGGTAGTGCGCCCCGGCCTCGGCGATCCACCGGCGCCGACACTGGCCTTGCTTGCAGGCCTGGCCGTGCACGAGGCACTGCAGCCATTCGTACCGACGGGTCGTGATCTGACGCTCAAGTGGCCCAACGACCTGCTACTGGACGGCGCGAAAGTCGCCGGAATCCTGCTCGAGATGGTGGCGGGCGTGGTGGTCGTCGGCGTCGGCGTCAACTTGGCCAAGGCGCCCGAAGTCGAAGGACGAGCCGTTGCGGCGCTAAGCGATGTCATTGCTCCGCCCGACCGGGACCGCTTTGCGGTGCAACTCGCGACTGCCTTCTCGCTGGAGTTGGAGCGCTGGCGTACGGCTGGCCTTGCCCCGCTGCTGCGCCGCTGGCAGAGTGCAGCACACCGCGCCGGCACTCCGCTCATGGTCAATGCGCCTGGCGAGGAAATGGTGTCCGGGCGCTTTGCCGGCCTCTCGCCTGAAGGCTCGCTGCTCCTCACTTTGGCCGATGGTACGGTGCGCACGATTAACGCCGGCGATGTCCTGCTCGGCACGCCGCAGGCCTAGAAGGGTACAGGTAAATCCATGCTGCTCGCCATCGATGCCGGCAACACCAACGTCGTTTTTGCCTTGCTCGTCCCTGCGGCGACGCCGGGCGCCGATCCGGTGATCAAGGGCCGCTGGCGCATCGCCACCGATCCGCGCCGCACCGGCGACGAATACGCGGTGTGGCTGATGCAACTGCTCGCGATCCGTGGGATCGAGGCCAAGGCGATCGACCAGATCATCATCTCGACGGTGGTGCCGCGCGCGCTGCACAATCTCGAGATCCTGTGTCGCCACTACTTCCAGGTCGAGCCGCTGATCGCGGGCTTGGGCAAGGCGGACTACGCGATAGACATCGACGTGGACGAACCGCGCTCGCTCGGCGCCGATCGCGCGGTCAACGCCATCGCGGCGCACGCCAAGCATACCGGTGACCTGATCGTCGTCGATTTCGGCACCGCCACCACCTTCGACGTGATCGATTTCAACGGCGCCTACAAGGGGGGCATCATCGCGCCCGGCCTCAACCTCTCGCTCGACGCCTTGGTGGGCAACACCGCCAAGCTGCCGCGCATTGCGATCGAGGCGCCCAAGACGACCAGCGTCGTCGGCCGCAATACCGAAGACCAAATGCTGATCGGCGTGTTCTGGGGCTACGTGGCGATGATGGAGGGCCTCATCGCCCGCATCCGCGCCGAGATCGGTCGGCCGGCCAAGGTCATCGCCACAGGCGGCCTTGCCGTGCTGTTCGACGAGGCGACAGACATCTTCGATGCGGTTGATGCCGACCTTACCATCAACGGCCTGGCCATCTTGGCCGGAAGGGCAGTGACAAAGTGATTCCTGGTAAAGAGCTTCTTTTCTGCGCGCTCGGCGGTTCGGGCGAGATCGGCATGAACGTCAACCTTTATGGATGCCAGGGCAAGTGGCTGATGGTCGACCTCGGCATGACCTTCTCGGGCAACGAGTACCCCGGCGTAGACCTCGTCTTCGCCGACCTCGACTTCATCGAGAACGAGCGCGAAAACCTGCTGGGCGTGGTGCTGACCCATGCGCACGAGGATCACATCGGCGCCGTCCCCTACTTCGCCGAGGACCTGGGTGTGCCGCTCTACGCGACGCCATTCACTGCCAAGCTGGTGGCGGCGAAGCTGGCGGAGGCCGGCATCCTCGACCGTGTCGAGCTGATCGTCGTGGATGACCTCGAACGCTTCGAGATCGGCCCCTTCGGTATCCGCTACGTCCCGCTCGCCCATTCGATCGCCGAGGGCAACGCGCTGCTGATCGAGACCCCCTACGGCCGCATCTTCCACACCGGCGACTGGAAGATCGACGATGAGCCGCAGGTCGGCACCCCGGCAACGGCCGAAGAACTCACCGCGATCGGCGACGAGGGCGTGCTGGCCTTGGTCTGCGATTCGACCAACGTGTTCAACCCGGAAGCCTCCGGTTCGGAAGGCGAAGTCTATCGCGGGTTGCTGGACGAGGTGAAGCGCCACAAGGGGCGGCGCGTTCTCGTGACCACGTTCGCTTCGAACGTCGCGCGGCTGCAGACGCTGGGTGACGTAGCGCGCAAGACAGGCCGGCAGCTGTGCGTTGCGGGTCGTTCGCTCGACCGCATCATCGCGGCCGGCCAGTCCTGCGGCTACCTCAAGAACCTACCCGAGATCATCGATGTCGAAACGGCGATGGACCTTCCGCGCGACGATGTGCTGATCGTCGCGACAGGCGGCCAGGGCGAACCGCGCGCCGCACTGGCCCGGATTGCCGAGGGTACGCATCCGATCAAGCTGGATCGGGGCGACGTCGTGCTGTTCTCCAGCCGCCAGATACCCGGCAACGAGATCGCCATCGGACGCATCCAGAACCGGCTGGCGGAGGCGGGTGTTGTCATCGTCACCGACCGCCAGAGCCCGATCCACGTCTCAGGCCACCCCGGACGCCCCGAGCTTCAGGCGCTCTATGGCTGGATTCGCCCCGAGATCCTGCTGCCGGTCCATGGCGAGATCCGGCACATGAAGGAGCAGGCGCGGCTCGGGCTGGAAAGCGGTATTCCGAACGCCGTGTTCCAGAAGAACGGCGATCTCGTCCGCCTTGCGCCCGGACATCCCGGTAAGTTCGGCGAAGTGCGGGCAGGGCGCCTGTTGCTTGACGGCGATATCATTTCGCCAGCGGATGGCGAGGCCATGATCATGCGGCGCCGCATCGCCTTCAATGGCGCGCTGTTCGTTGCGGCCGACCGGCGCGGGAACGTGCGGATCGGCTCGATGGGCCTGCCGCTCGACGAGGACTACGACGCCTTCGTCGCCGAAGCCTGCCGGGACGTGGCCGCAGCGCTCAACAAGGCTCGCAAGGGCGATAGCGATACCCGGACCGAGGCTGCGCGGCTTGCGGCCCGCCGCGCTGCGACGCGTTGGTCGGGCAAGAAACCGCAGGTCCAGGTCCTGCTGCTGGAGGATTGATAGGCCATGCGCTGGACTTCGATGGTCGCGATCTACTCGCTGTTCTGGGTGCTCAGCGCCTTCCTCGTCATGCCCTTCGGCCTGCGAACGCCGGACCAGGTGGAAGGCCATGTCGTCGGGAAGGGCCATGCCACCAGCGCACCGGTCAATTTCCGCCCTGGCCGCATCGCCATTCGCGCAACGATGGTGGCGGCGGTGCTGTTCGGACTTTACTACGTGAACTACGTGAACCAGTGGATCACGGTCGATGACCTCAACTTCTTCGGCGACCCGCCGGTGAAGGACCTGGGATACTGAGGTAACATCGAGCGGGCTTAGTGCCGCCGGATCGCCATCAGGCACACGATTGGGTGCGCTGTGCGATACACTCACCTGTCGGTTGAAGCCCACTGGGCAGTTCTGCGTTACGCTTGGCCCGGGCGGTCAGTTGCGCAGTCGTTCGATCCCCTGGGCCAGCGCGACGTAGAGCTTGCCCATGTCCGAAGACAATAGCGTCACGCCCAGCGCGTTGCCGTCCCGGGTCGAGAGAACCTGCCGCAGGATTCCCTCGAAATCATGGATGTAGCGGCTGACGTGCGCGCGAAAGGCATCGTCGCGCTCGAATGTCTGCTGGATCGCCTTGATCTCGCTGGCCTCGAGCAAGCGCACGGCGCGGCGGGTGAAGATACCGCGGTCGCCGCGCAAGTACGACGCCCAGGCCGTGTCCGGTACGTCGGCCGCGAGAGCCGAGGCGATGTCGATCGCGTTGGAATTCAGAGATTCGGTGATCAGCGCTACGCGGCGGGCGAAATCGTTGTCGACCTGCTCCTCGGCGCGCTCACGGGCTTCGGCGACGCGGCTTTCGAGACTGCCGACAAGGTCATCGACTCGGGCGAGCTGGTCGCGCAGTTGGACCGTGGCTTCGCGCGTCACGCCGGTGGCATGGGCCACCGATTGCTCGAGTTGCCCTGAGATTTCCGCCACTTTCCCGCGCATGGCCTTGTCGATTGCGGCCGCGCTCTCACTGCCGAGCGTCTGGGCCACGCGATGGACGCGCTCCGCGCTGTCCTCCTCGATCGCAGCGACGCTTTGCGCCAGCGCGGTTCCCAGCGCGGCGATTGCGGTGCTGAGCTCGTCGCGCGCCCGGCCGGAGGTTGCGGCAGTGGCTTCGTCGATGTCTGCAAGGCTCGTGCGGATGCGTTCCAGCGCTGCCGCGTGGTCCACACCTTGCTGCGCTATGCCGTCCTGGCTCTCGCGCAGCCGCGCAATCAGCGCTTCGAGATTGCCGCCGGAGGCATCAATCCCGCTTGCCAGGCTCTCGCCGCTTTCGGCGGACTGACGCAATAGCCCGAGAAGCTGGCCGACGCCCTCGTGCAGGCGAGTGAGGCGGTCCTCCGATACGGACAGCGCTTCGGGCAGCGCGCTGTGCGTCTGCCTGGCGCTCGCTTGGATCAACTCGAGCAGCCGTACGCTGTCGTCGGTGAGCTTGGCTACGTCGCTGTCAGTCGCAGCCAGAGTCGCCCGGGCGGCGGTGAGGCGCTCCGTCAGCGCAGAGAGGCTGGCCTTGAGGTTCGTTTCCGAAACGCCGCTCTGGTGTGCGATCTCGCTCAGGATCGCTTCGAAGCGCGCGAGCTCGCTGGTGACGGCCGCGGCTCGTTCCTCCAGCGCGCCCGCCTGCATGCGATGCCGTTCCAGCCGCTCGGCAATAGTGCCATCGAGTTCGCCGAGCATGTGCTCGAGCCGGGCGATCGCATGGCGCTCCTGCTCGACCTGCTGCGCCTGCCGGTCCTGCGCTTCGATCGCCAGTCGCTCGCCGCGCTCGGCCAGCGCCGCGTCCATGCGCTCGGCTTCGGCCATGAGCGTGGCGAGGCGGCCTGCCAGCGAGTCGATGGCCGCCTGCTGGGTGCCGCTGATCTGCGCGACCGCTGCCGATTGCTCGTCCTTCAGCGTAGCCAGTGATGCTCGCAGGGCATCGCCTGCACGTTCCTCGCTGTGGCGAAGCGCTCGCGCGACCACATCGCTCTCGTCGCGCAGGGCGCCCAGGCGCGCACGCAGCGAGGTGAGACTCTGCGCCTCGTGATCGTCCAGCTGGTGGCGCGTGGCCTCGATTTCGCCGGAAAGCGCATCGGCGCGGGTGCGGATCGAGGCGAGCGCCTCGACTTCGTGCCGATCGAGTTCGGTGCGGAACGCTTCTCCCCGTTCGCCGAGTGCCGCGAAGCGGGCGGCGGCGATGGCTTCCAACTGCTCGCACTGGCGGGTGAAGCCGTCGAGTGTGTCGCTCACTTGCTCGCGCAGCATCGCCACCTGGCGCGTGCTGGCCGAGCCGAAGTCGTTGATCCGGTGGAAGCCCTCGACCATTTCCTCGATCTGCGCATGCGCGGTGCGGCCGGCATTGGCGATGTTGTTGGTGACGTCCTTGGCCGAGCTCGCGATCACCGGCAGTTGCCCGCGCAGCTTCTCCATGTTTTCCAGTGCGGCGCTGCTGACCTGGCTGATCGAATCGATGCGAGCACCGTTGTCGCTCACCAGTTGCTGCAGCCGTTCGGCATTTTGCGACAGGCGATCGGCGGCGAGCCGGCCGAGCGTCTCCAGGTCGCGTGATTGTGCGGCGAGGAACTCGCGCGCCAAGCTCAGCTCGCGGTTGACCGTGGTCAGGCGTTGCTCGAGCTGCACGGACTCGGCCGAGAGCAGGCGCGCGACATCGCCGAAGCGGCGGCCCTCGCGCGCGCTGTGGCGCAGGATCAGCAGCCAGCCGAGGCCGATCAGCAGCACCGGCACGCACCACTGGGTGATAAGGTCAGGTACTTGCGCGAGGGAAATGCCGCTGCGCAGCGCTGGCAGCGAGGCAGCCACGAACAGCGCGGTCCAGCCGATGGTCAGCCCGATCGCCACGATCGCAGCGATCCAGCCGGTCGAACGGGCCGTCTGGCTTTCTGAAACTTCGCCTTCCTCCCAGACCTCTGCCGCGACGCGCTGATCCTCGGCGGCAAGAGGTGGTGCTTCGATCGCGGCTCCGCTCTCGTCGCTACTGCCCGGCCCGAAGGCGACGATCCTGTTTTCCCCTGCCATACCGTGCAGGATATCACGAGCCGCCCGGCAATAAAGCCCGCTTTAACCTATCGGCCTTTATCCTGGGGAAATGGCGTATGAAGCAGGTGCCCTGGAGGCGACGTTGACGGCAGCAGCCGGGGGTGATCCCTCGCTCGTGGCGGAGCTGCGGGCGGCCTACGTCGAAAGCGTGGCGCGGCAAGTCGACTTGCTCTCGCGAGCCCGTTGCGATGGCAACTGGCATGTCGCCGCGATGCGCCTCAAGGGGCTGGCGGCAAGCTTTCACGCCTCTGCCTTGCTGGCTCTGGCGGACGAAGCTGTGGAAGCCGCGCCCGGTGAGCCGGGCGTGGTGCGCCGGCTGAGGGCCTATGTCGCTGAGTTTTCCGCCGGCTGATACGCCGCCAGCGCTTGGCACCTCCCGCACGGAGCCCTACATCCGTCTCCGACCCACGATGCGGGGCGCTGGAGACACCGGAAATTGCGGATTGCACTGCTGGCCATGACCGAACCCGCTGCGGCGGGCCAGCTAGGCGCACGTGCGTTTCTGCGGGTGGCCGGCGCGACGCTTGCGCAGCACCAGCTAGGCCTGGCGCTCGCGCTCGATTGCCAGAAGGTGATCTGCTTCGCTCGGGATACCAGCCCTGAGTTGATCTCCCTCCAGCATGATGCCGAGGATGCAGGGCTGCAGTTCACGATCGCCACCGGGCCGCGCCAGCTTGCCGGATTGGTGACGGCGAGTGACGACCTCGTCGTCGTCTCCGAAGGTCTCTTCGTGGAACCGGGCGCCGTCGTTGCGCTGGTCGAGGCGCGCTCCGCGGTGGTCCTGGTGCAGCCGGTCGAGGGCGCGCTCGCGGCGGGGTTCGAGCGCATCGACATCAACCGCGCCACAGCCGGGCTCATGCGCGTGCCTGGCCCGATCGTCGAGCGACTGCACGAGCTCCCATCCGATTGCGACATCCCATCGGCGCTGACCCGCATTGCCCTGCAGACGGGCGTGGCGATGCACGAAGTGCCGCCCGAGGCGCGCGCCGGGTCTGGTTGGCGGATGATCCGCAGCGAAGCCGATGCGATCGCTCTCGAGAACGAATGGTTGCGCTCGCGCTTCGGGGAAGGCCACGCCGCCACTCCGGGCCGCGCGATCGCCAGGCTGGGAGTGATCAGCTTCGGGTCCTCGCTGCTGCACGCGGGCAACGCCAGCAACGCGCTGTCAGCGGGCGTCCTGGGCGCATTGGCGCTGGGACTGGGCCTTGGCTGGTTCGGGCTCGTCTGGACCGGCTTCCTGTTCTGCGCACTGGCATGGATGATCGCCGAGGCAAGCCGGCTGCTGCGCGCGGCCGAGCGTCATGCCTTGGGCCAGCCGCCGCCGGCGATACCGCGGGCGGATGCTCTCATCTGGCTGGTCGACGCGGTGTTTGCGTCGTTGATCCTGCTGGACCTGCCGCGCTTGCAGGGCCAGCCGCTGATCTCGTGGCTTTACCTTCCCGCCATATTGGTGGCGCTGCTGGCGCTGATCCCGCGTGTTACCGAGGACGCTCCGGCCGCGTGGATGTGCGATCGCAGTGTCCTCGGCTTGGTGCTTGCGCTCGCGTCGGCATTCGGCCAGCTGCGAGTGGTGGTTCAGCTGCTCACGCTCGGACTGGTCATCGCCGGGCTGGTGTTGCCGTCGCGCCGCAAAAGCTAACTGCATTTTAACCAAAGGCCGGGCAGACAGGACGGATGACGGATCAGGCTGTCCACCCGGCAGGCGGCAACACGGTCGAGAGTGTGCTGCGCGATGAACTCGCGCAGGGCGATACTGTGGCCGACACCTTCCTTCCGGTTTTGCGCCACTTGGTCTCCGCCGATGACAGCTCTCTGTTCAGCGAGGAAGTCCTGGCGCGGCTGCGCGCTATGGTGTCGGATCTGTCGTCGGCACTGCTCGAAGCGCTTGTTGACGGCGGCGAGACAGACAGCGTTGCCAGTGCGGCGTTGCTGGGAGAGCTTGACGTCCTGAGCCGTGCGCTGCTCGACGAACCGGCACTGCTTCGCCATCTCCACGCGCTCGCGCTGGAGTGGCAACTGACCGAGCGGCTGCAGGCCCGCCTTGCGCTTGATCCGGTCGTCTCGCCGCTGGTCCAGCAGTTGATCGCCTCAGCCGATGCGGACACCCAGCGCGACGCGATGGCATTCCTCGCAGCGCAGGCGCGCTGGTGCCAGACGCAGCGCCGGATGCAGGTCGCGCTCGGTGAGCTGCCGGGGCCGCTCGTTGATGGAGTGATCGCACTGCTGCGCCGGCTGGTCGGCGAAGGTACGGCGCTGCAGGCGCGCGTCGACAGGATCGAGGGGAACCTCGACGCGGGGCGCCGCGAGCGCGAGAGCCGGCTGGAGCTGGGGGCGCGGCTGCTGCAGCGGATGGGGTCGGGCTCCGGCGAGGCGCTGAGTCTGACGCATGCCGGCACCGCGCTGTTCCTTACCGCGCTAGCACTCGGGTCCGCGCTGGACCGCGACATGGTCATCTTTTCCACTCACGAGACGCAGATCGCGCGTCTGGCGCTGGCGCTCCGTGCGGCCGGAGCAAGGCCGTCCATGGTGGAGGAGCAGTTCCTCGTCCTGCACCCCCAGATCACGCTGCCGCCCGGCTTCGAGCGGTTGGACAGCACTCTTGCGGCGCAGATGCTCGTGGCCGGCACCGTCTGATGCAAGTGGAGGGGGCGATCCTGGCGCGTGCTCGCACCGATGGCGAGGATCGCTTGCTGAGCGCGGAAGAGCCGCTTGCCGGGTTGCAACGCCGATGCGGTGGTGATCTGCCCGGCATTATCGCAACGCCGGAGCTGCTTTCATTGGTGCGCAGCGCACGCCGGCGCGGCCGGCGCTTGTCGCGTGCGGTCGCGGCGCAGGACGGAATCGAGGCGATCACGGCCTGGATTGAAGTCGAGCCCGGCGAAGATGGCTGTGCGATTCTGCTGCGCAACTGGCAGAGCGCGCCATTGACAGTCGACGACGGCGCCACGGCCGATCGGCGCATTGCCATCGATCGGCACCTCGCCGATCTGACGGCTCGGCTCGACGGCGCGCAGCGCGTGTTGGCCGTCACCAGCGACGAGCCTGAGCTGGCCGAGGCGGCGGCAGCGCTCAATGCAACGATGGGGCGGCCTTGGACAGAGGTGCTGGTGCCGGCCAACGTATCGCACCACCAGCCACTGCACTGGCGCCTGCTTGATGGCACGCCCGTCACCGTGCCGGGTTCGGCGCGGACATGGCGAGTCGCCTTGGTTCCGCACATTCGGCCCGGCTTCGAGCCGAGCGGGTTCGAGCTGCTGCTGCTTTCGGACGAGCCGGCGTCGCCGCACGGGCCCGCGATCGGCCCCGCGCCGGAACCTGCGCGCGGCCTAGTCGGTCAGGATCTCGCGCCGGCATTGCGCCAACCGATTGCGCGGATCATCGCCAATGCCGAGACCATCCGGACTCGCCTTGCTGGCCCCTTGCCAGATGCCTACGCGGACTACGCCGGCGAGATCGCCAGCGCCGGCAAGCTGCTGCTGGGGCTCCTGGAGGACATGGCTGATCTGGAAGTGCTGGAGTCCGAAGGGTTCGCCACGCAGCCCGACGACATCGATCTGTCCGAAGTCGCGCGCCAGGCTTCCGGCATCCTCAACGTCCGGGCGCAGGAAAAGGCGATCCGGATCGAGGCGCCCGGCATCGCCGAGATCCTGCCCGCGCGTGCGGAGTTCCGCCGCGTGCTGCAAGTGCTGTTGAACCTTATCGGCAATGCCATCCGCTATTCGCCCGAGCACAGCCGCGTGCGAATCACCCTTGCGCATCAAGGCGGAATGGCCCGCGTCATTGTCGCGGACGAGGGACCGGGTTTGGTGGCTGAGGACCAAGCGCGGATCTTCGAGAAGTTTGAACGCCTCGGCCGCTCGGGCGACGGCGGTTCGGGCCTCGGGCTCTACATCTCGCGCAGGCTGGCGCGCGCAATGGGCGGCGAACTGAGCGTCGAGAGCCTGGCAGGGCAGGGTGCCCGCTTCATGCTGGACTTGCCGGCAGGAGACCCAGCCGCACTCTGACGTTGCGGCTAGCCCCGCCGCGCCAGCCAGATGACGATGCCGCCGACGACCGCCAGAACGGCGCCGCGCACGGCCCATGCGCGATTGGCGAGCATGAAGCTCTCGGCGGGCCACATGACCACGCCGGTACCTTGCCCGACCCAAAGCAGGCCGAGCAGGATGGCGAGACCTCCCAGGATCATGGCGACAATCCGGACGAACAGCATGGCGTCACGTCCCCTTCTGCAAGTTTGCCTTGATAGCCACTCGATGCGGCGAGATTGTGGCGGTGTAACGAAAAGGGCCCTCGCAGCGCGAGAGCCCTTCGATTTGGTCTGGTTTGGCCTGCGACCGATCAGCGCTGGTCGAGCGGCACATAGTCGCGCTGCGTCGGGCCAGTGTAGAGCTGGCGCGGACGACCGATCTTCTGGCCGGGATCCGAGATCATCTCGTTCCACTGCGCCACCCAGCCAACGGTGCGGGCGAGGGCGAAGAGCACGGTGAACATCGTCGTCGGGAAGCCGATCGCCGACAGGATGATGCCCGAGTAGAAGTCCACGTTCGGGAACAGCTTCTTCTCAACGAAGTAGGGATCGTTGAGTGCGATTTCTTCCAGCCGCAGCGCGGTTTCGAACAGGGGATCGTCGACCTTGAGGGCGTCGAACACCTCGCGCACGGTCTTCTGCATGACCGTCGCGCGCGGGTCGTAGTTCTTGTAGACGCGGTGACCGAACCCCATCAGGCGGAACGGATCGTTCTTGTCCTTGGCCCGCTCGATATAGTGCGGGATCTTGTCCGGCGTGCCGATCTCCTTGAGCATGTTGAGCGCGGCTTCGTTGGCGCCGCCATGCGCGGGTCCCCACAGGCAAGCGATGCCCGCGGCGATGCACGCGAAGGGGTTGGCGCCCGACGAGCCCGCAAGGCGCACCGTCGAGGTGGAGGCGTTCTGCTCGTGGTCGGCATGGAGGATGAAGATCCGGTCCATCGCCTTTTCGACTTCCGGTATCACCTCGTATTCCTCGGCGGGAACGCCGAAGGTCATGCGCAGGAAGTTTCCGGTGTAGCTTAGACTGTTGTCCGGATACAGGAACGGCTGGCCCATCGCGTACTTGTACGCCATCGCCGCGATCGTCGGCATCTTGGCGATGAGGCGGTGCGAGCTGATCTTGCGGTGCTCGGGATCGGCGATGTCGGTACTGTCGTGGTAGAACGCCGAAAGCGCACCGACCACGCCGCACATGATCGCCATCGGGTGAGCGTCGCGTCGGAAGCCGCGGTAGAACGTCGCCAGCTGCTCGTGGAGCATGGTGTGGCGGCTGATCGTAGTCGAGAACTTGCCAAGCTCGGCCTGGCTCGGCAACTCGCCGTTCAGCAGCAGGTAGCACACCTCCATGAACGAGGAGTTCTCGGCAAGCTGTCCGATCGGGTAGCCGCGGTGGAGCAGCACACCTTCGTCACCGTCGATGTAGGTCAGCGCACTCTCACAGCTCGCCGTCGAAGTGAAGCCGGGATCGAACGTGAATAGCCCGGTCTGGCCGTAGAGCTTGCGGATATCGACGACGTCGGGTCCGACACTGCCCTTCAGGATCGGGTATTCGTATTCCGCGCCGGCGGCGCTGAGTTTTGCCTGATCACCCACCAGTCTATTCTCCTTATGCCTGCGACCCGGCCGGGACCTCCGCCTGCGCACCGATCCGGGCGAGGCTCTCCTCCCTGCCGAGTAACACGAGTACGTCAAAAATCCCCGGCGAGGTCGTTTGACCCGTCAGGGCCGCCCGCAAGGGTTGCGCGAGCTTGCCGAGTCCCACTCCCAAGTCTGCGGCCATTGCCTTCAGCTCGGCTTCCAGACCTTCCAGCGTCCAGTCGGACAGGCCGGACAGACGCTCATGGATCGCGGCAAGGCGCTCTCGCGCCTCCCCGGTCAGGAGCCCCTGTGCCTTCTCGCTCATGGCGAGAGGGCGCTTGGCAAAGAGGAAGGCCGCGCCTTCGGCAAGTTCGTTGAGGTCTTTCGCGCGGACCTTGAGCTCGGGCATCGCGCGCGCCAGCAGTGCGAGATCGGCGCCCGGCGCTACACGTGGCAGCACCAATCCAGCCAGGCGAGCGTCATCGGCTTCGCGCAAGTAGTGCCCGTTAAGGTTCTGCAGCTTGGCGAGGTCGAAGCGCGAGGGGCTTTTGCCGACATCGACCATGTCGAACCATTCCACGGCCTGCTCGCGGCTGATGATCTCCTCGTCGCCATGGCCCCAGCCGAGGCGCAGCAGATAGTTGAACAGCGCTTCGGGCAGGATGCCAAGATCGTCGCGATAGCTGTCGACACCTAGCGCGCCGTGGCGCTTGGACAGCTTGGCGCCGTCAGACCCGTGGATCAATGGCACGTGCCCGTAGACCGGCACGTCCCAGCCCATGGCGCGGACGATCACGAGTTGGCGAAAGGCGTTGTTGAGGTGGTCGTCACCGCGCAGGACGTGGGTCACGCCCATGTCGTTGTCGTCCACCACGACGGCAAGCATGTAAGTCGGCGTACCGTCGCTGCGCAGCAGCACGAAGTCGTCGATCTCGACGTTCTGGACAGTGACGGTGCCCTGCACCAGGTCGTCGATTACCGTCTCGCCTGCGCGAGGTGCCTTGATGCGCACGACGAAGCTGGCATCGGTCGGCCATGTGGACGGATCGGCATCGCGCCAAGGGCTCTCGATGCGGAACGGGCGGCGTTCTTCCTGAGCCTTCGCGCGCAGGGCGGCAAGCTCGTCCTGCGTCATGTAGCAGCGATAGGCGTGCCCCGCCGCGATCAGTTCGTTGGCGACTTGCGCATGCCGGTCGGACCGGGCGAATTGGAAGACCGGCGCCTCGTCGCCTTCGAGCCCCAGCCACGCCAGACCATCGAAGATCGCGTCAATCGCCGGTTCGGTGGAGCGGGCGCGGTCGGTATCCTCGATCCGCAGCAGATACTTGCCGCCATGATGGCGGGCGAAGAGCCAATTGAACAGCGCGGTGCGGGCACCACCGATGTGCAGGTAGCCGGTCGGCGAGGGGGCAAAGCGCGTGACGACAGGCCTTGCGCCTGCCGTTCCGGGCGATGCACTGCCGCTTGCCATTTAGCTAACCTTCCTATCCTATGCTCGTCATGGCGAGCCAGCCCGCGACCGACGATTTCCGTGTGCCGGCGGCTTCTTCGACCGCTGCAATGCAGCATTGGCCATGGAACAGCGCGAGCGACTTGTCGAGAGGTTTGGCCCCGGTCTTCGAGAAGTTCGAGCGATTTCTTTCGAGTGCCGGCTTCGATCGCGCGCCTTGGCTGACCGTAGCGTTCGGGACCGGCATCGCCGCCTGGTTTGAACTGCCCGACGCGACCGCCTGGCTGGTGCTTTGCGGGCTGTGCGCGCTGGCTTCGGGATTGGGCTTTGCTCCCTGGTCGCGGCGCGATCGTTTTCCGTTTTCGCTCAGGGCAATGGCGGTCGTGCCGCTGCTGGTGATTGCCGGGTGTCTCGCGGTCTGGGCGCGCTCCACTCTGGTGGGCGAACCGGCGATCGATCGGCCGCTGGCCGGCACTTTCACAGCCCGCGTGCTCGCCGTCGAGGAGCAGCCCGCCATGGGGCGCGATCGGTTGCTCCTCGCGATGCGCGATCCCGGTAGCGGGCGTGCGATCCGCGTGCGCCTCAATGTGCCGGATGAGGCAGGCGCCCAGTCGCCAGCTTCCGGCGATCTTGTGCGCTTCAAGGCGCGCCTGATGCCGCCGGCTCCGCCGATGCTGCCGGGCGCTTATGATTTCGCTCGGAGCGCCTGGTTTTCCGGCCTGTCCGCAACGGGCAGCGTGACCGGCACGATCTCGGTCGTGGAGCATGCCGGCGCCGGTGAGAGCCGGCTTGCAGCATTTCGGGCCGCGCTGGCACGGCACGTGCGCGACGCGTTGGGAACCGGCGGTGAGGCCGGCATCGCCATCGCCTTCGTGACCGGCGATCGGGGTAGCATCGACCAGAGCGATGCCGACGCCATGCGCGATGCTGGCCTTGCCCACTTGCTCTCGATCAGCGGGCTCCACGTCAGTGCCGTGATCGGGGCGGCTTACGTGCTCGCTATCCGGCTCCTGGCGCTGTGTCCTTGGCTGGCGCTGCGGGTGCGGCTGCCGGTCATGGCCGCCGCGGCGGGGGCGCTGGCTGGGCTGGGGTACACGCTGCTGACCGGCTCTGAAGTGCCGACGGTGCGCTCATGCATCGGATCGCTGCTGGTGTTGGCTGCGCTGGCGCTCGGCCGCGAACCGCTGTCGCTGCGCATGCTCTCCGCCGCTGCGCTGTGCGTGCTGGCGATCTGGCCAGAAGCACTGACCGGACCCAGCTTCCAGATGAGCTTCGGAGCGGTGCTCGCGATTGTCGCCCTGTCCACCGCGGCTCCGGTGCGACGCTTCCTGGCGCCGCGCCAAGAAGGGTGGATCGCGCGCCTGGCCCGCCACGTGGCCCTGTTGCTGGTGACCGGTGTCGTCATCGAACTCGCACTGATGCCGATGGGGCTGTACCACTTTCATCGTGCCGGTGTTTACGGTGCATTGGCTAATGTCGTCGCAATCCCGCTCTCGACCTTCGTCGTCATGCCGCTGGTGGCGCTGGCGCTGGTGCTGGATCTGGTGGGAGCGGGTGCCCCGGTTTGGTGGCTGGCCGGGCATGCGATCGGGCTGCTGCTCGGTCTTGCGCACCGGATCGCCGCTCTCCCTGGCGCGGTGACTCTGCTGCCGGCGGCTGGCACCGGGGCTTTCGTGCTGTACCTTGCCGGAGCGCTCTGGCTGGCCCTGTGGTCAGGCAGGGCGCGGTTGCTCGGATTGATACCCGCCATGCTCGGTGCCGGCCTGCTCGCGCTTGCCCCGACGCCGGATGTGCTGATCTCCGGCGATGGCCGGCACGCCGGGCTCTACGATCCGGTCGGTGAGCGCCTTTACGTCCTGCGCGACGGAGGGCCAAGCTATGCGCGCGACAACCTGTTGGAGATGGCCGGAATGGAGGGCGAGCCAGTACTTCTTGCCACTTGGCCGGGTGCGCGCTGCAACGGAGATTTCTGCGCATTGCGCATTCGTCGTGCAGGCCGTGACTGGCGGTTGCTGATCTCGCGCGGGCGCGACACCGTTCCCGAACGCGCGCTGGCTGCCGCGTGCGAGCGAGCCGACATCGTCATATCCGATCGCTGGCTGGCACGCAGTTGTCGACCGCAATGGATCAAGGCCGACCGCCACCTGCTCTCGCGCAGTGGCGGCCTTGCCATCAATCTTGCCAGCGGCCGGGTGCGGACGGTTTCAGAAGAGCAGGGCGCTCACGACTGGTGGCGCCCACTCGAACCCGGAAAGCCCTGGATCGCGCCAATGCCTTAGCGCCCGTGTGCGTACCGCTGCGACGGGCTCAGTGATAGCGGCGCAGCAGCCCCGCCAGCTTGCCTTGCACCTCGACCTCGTCGGGCGCATAGATTTGCGGCTCGTAAGCCGCATTGGCAGGATCGAGTACCACCCGACCGCTTTCGCGACGCAGGTACTTGAGCGTCGCTTCCTCGCCGCGGACAAGGGCGACGACGATTTCCCCATCGCGCGCCGTGTTGGTCCGCTTCACCAGCGCGAAATCGCCATCGAGAATGCCCGCGTCGATCATCGAATCGCCGGAGACTTCAAGCGCATAGTGCTCGCCCGAGCCGAGCAGGGCAGCCGGGACCGGCAGCATGGCCTGGCCTTCCAGAGCCTCGATCGGGACGCCAGCGGCGATGCGGCCGTGCAGCGGGATCTCGACGACATCGTTTGCCGGCGTAGGTGCCCGCAGCGGCGGACGGGCACCGGCCGCTGCTGGGTTGCCGTTGACGGGCGAAGGCGCTGCCGCGGGACGAGTGCCTTTGCTGGTGGCATCGTCAGTCTGGCGCAGAACCTCAAGCGCGCGAGCCCGATTGGGCAGACGACGGATGAAGCCCCGCTCCTCGAGCGCTGAGATCAGCCGATGTACGCCCGACTTCGATTTGAGGTCGAGCGCCTCCTTCATCTCCTCGAAACTGGGGGAGATGCCGCTCTCCTCCAGACGGGTCTGGATGAAACGGAGCAATTCGTGCTGCTTGCGCGTCAACATGGTCGCTGCCTCATTCTGCGTTGCCGCGGGCGCGATAGCCGCCCGTAATGTCCTAGATGGTGAACATTGAGAGAACAAGTAAGCAACAAACTTATGGCGGTCAAGCAATACCGCCGTTTTCGAGGAGGTAAATTCGCACTTCTTCGCCGACTGGTGCAGCAGAGGCATGGGAGTAGCGGTCGATTAGAACATTGCTGGCTGCCAGGGATGCCAGCGCACCGCTATCCTGAAGCGCGACGGGCCTGGCGGTCTCGCCGTCCCAGTGTCCGCGCAGGAACTCGCGCCGGCCCCCATTGGCGCGGATGGGCGCGCCCAGCCTGGTGATTATCTGCATAGGAATCGGCCGCTTCGCCCCCAGCAGTGCACGCAGGATCGGCAGCAGGAAGTGGAAGGCCGTCACCAGGCTTGAGGCCGGGTTGCCGGGCAGGCCGAGGATCAATTGCGTGCGCCCCCGCACCTCGCGCGTGGCGACGAGGATCGGCTTGCCCGGCTTGATGGCGACCCGCCAGAATTCCATGCGCGCGCCCCAGGCCTCCAGCGCCGGCCGGACGAGATCATGATCGCCGACCGACGCGCCGCCACTGGTGACGATCACGTCCGCCCTGTCGCAGCGGGCGAAAGCGGCCGCGAGCGCCTCCATGCTGTCTGCCACCGGACCGATGCGCTCAGCCTCGACGGGGAGCGCGCGCGCCATCGCGAGCAACATGGTGCCGTTGCTGGCGGGGATCTGGTTAGGGCCGCAGTCCTCGGGATCGTCGGCAAGTTCGTCGCCACTGTCGATCACGACCAGGCGCGGTGCACGCCGCACCGGCAAGTGCTTGTGCCCCGCCGCGATCGCCAGCGCCGCCTGGGCAGGGCCGATGCGGATGCCCGCGGGCAGCACCTCGCTGCCTTCCTTGAAGTCCATGCCGCAAGGCCGCACGTGCTTGTGCGGCGGCTCTGGCGGAGTGCCGGTGAGCGTCAGCGCCGTGCCCTGCCGCTGCAGGTCCTCTTGAATGATGACGTTGCCGCAGCTTGGCGGCAGGATGGCACCGGTGGAAATGCGCACCGCTTCGCCTGCGCGCACCTCGCCGGCGAATGGGTGGCCGGCAGCGCTCTCGCCGATGACCTGCCAGGGCCCGGCCAGATCGCCCTGCGTTACGGCATAGCCGTCCATGGCCGACAGATCGGCTGCCGGCTGGGTTCGCCGAGCGTGGATCGGTTCTGCGAGGTAGCGGCCGAGTGCACCCTCGATATCGACGCGCTCGATCGGCAGCGGCTGGACAAGAGCGAGAAGGCGGCGTTGCGCTTCTTCGAGCTCGATCGGCGGCTCGCCAGGCATCAGGCGTCGGCCTTCCAGTGACCGGACTTGCCGCCGCGTTTCTCGATCAGCCGCACCTCGCCGATCACCATGCCTTTATCGAGGGCCTTGGCCATGTCGTAAATCGTGACCAATGCGATGGCGACGCCGGTCACCGCTTCCATCTCCACCCCCGTTCGCCCCGTGAGCGAGGCGCTGGCGGTGGCGCGGATCGCGTCGGCCTCGAACGTGAAGTCGAGATTGACGGCGTCGAGCGCCAGCGGATGGCACATCGGAATCAGTTCGGCGGTGCGCTTGGCGGCCATGATCCCGGCGATCCGGGCGGTGCCCAGCACGTCGCCTTTGGGCGCATTGCCCGCGCGCACTGCGGCGAGCGCCTCGGCCGACATCATGATCCGGCCGGAGGCGACCGCGAGCCGCTGCGTCTCGGCCTTGCCGCCGACGTCAACCATGCGGGCGGAACCGTCCGCGTCGATGTGGGTGAGGGACTTGGTCATGCTGGGTGTCTCATGGCAGACCAGAAGGATAGAGAACAGGGTTGTCGAGGCTGCCAAGCCAGTTCGGACGACGCCTTAGCCTTGCAGCAGTGCGCGGGTTGCCGCTTCGACATCGGTCTGGCGCATCAGGCTTTCGCCGACGAGGAAAGTGCGCGCGCCGCAGGTGCTCAGCCGTTCGAGGTCGGCATGGCTGTTGATACCGCTTTCGCTGACCAGCAGCGTGCCTTCGGGCGCAAGCGGCGCCAGCCGCTCGGTCGTGCCGATGTCCGTGACAAAGCGCTTGAGATCGCGGTTGTTGACCCCGATGAGGCGCGAGCGGAGGCGTGCTGCGCGCTCCATCTCGTCCTCGTTGTGGACTTCGACGAGGACGTCCAGGCGTCGCTCGATCGCCGCCGCCTCGATCTCGGCCATCACGATGTCGTCGAGCGCCGCGACGATGATGAGGATGGCGTCGGCACCGATCGCGCGAGCTTCGGCGACCTGCCACGGATCGACCATGAAGTCCTTGCGGATCACTGGCAGCGTGCAGGCGGCGCGCGCGTCCATGAGGAAGTCCTCATGGCCCTGGAAATAAGGCGCATCCGTCAGGACCGAGAGGCAGGCCGCACCGCCGCGTTGATAGGCGATTGCATGCTCGGCGGGGCGGAAGTCGGCCCGGATGAGGCCCTTGGACGGACTTGCTTTCTTGATCTCGGCGATCAGCGCGAAGCCACTTTTGGCCTTGGCCCGCAATGCGGCCTCGAACTCGCGCGGCGCATCCTGGTGCGCGGCATGTGCGTCCAGGTCGTTGATCGTGGCGATGCCCTTGCGTTCGGCGACTTCCTCGCGCTTGGTCGCGCAGATCTCGGTGAGCTTGTCGGACATGGCTTCCTCTAACGCGTCGCCGCGACCCAGCAGTCGAGGAGCGCCTTGGCAAGCCCCTTGTCGAGCACTTCCGCAGCTTCCTCGATGC
>Ga0070667_100000809_pt1 | contig 29230 bp, 26 predicted proteins | sample KBSS33metaG_FD_64659 | JGI IMG/M metagenome (GOLD analysis project Ga0070667, IMG submission 64659) | Switchgrass rhizosphere microbial communities from Kellogg Biological Station, Michigan, USA - KBS S3-3 metaG | ecosystem: Host-associated > Plants > Roots > Rhizosphere > Soil ...
TGCACCGGGCCAGAAATCCAACGCGCACGATCTAATTGAGCTGGATCCGACGCAGATCACAGGCAACAAGGAGTTGCCAAATGTGATGTACGTCGTACCGTGGAAGCGGCCTGATTTGGGCGATCTGGGCGGCCGGCCCGCCAAGAGCCTTATTAATGAGGTTCTAGCGCCCGTGGATCGTGATGTGTTCCGCAGACAGAACCGCTACTTCGCGGCTCTGCAGGCGCAAGCGGCCGCTACACCGGCTAAACCGGCGGCCCCGCCGGCGCCCGGTGCAACCGCTACACTGCCAAGCAAGGATGAGAAGTAGGTCTTGGGCAAATGTTAAGTCTTGGTCTTTAATTTCGTAGCTTGATTCAGGCATGGGAGTCTGAGGATGAATTTTATCAGTATGATCGTTCGCTTCTTTCAGGGCGGCGGCTTCATGATGTACCCGATCGCCGTGGTACTTGTCGTGGGCGTTGCCATCGCTTTAGAGCGTTACATCGTTCTTACATCCACCGCGATTCGCAATCGCGGGCTGTGGAACGAAATTGCCCCGCTGCTTACGCAGGGCAACTTCAAGGGTGCCATCCAGGTCACCGGCAGATCGGACGCGGCCATTGGCCAGATCCTGAGCTACGGCTTGGCGCGGATCGGCTCGGCGCGCAGCCGTGACGACATCGAAAAGGCCATGGAAGAAAGCCTAATGGACGTGGTGCCGCGGCTCGAAAAGCGCACCCACTATCTGGCGACCTTCGCTAACCTCGCCACCTTGCTGGGACTGCTGGGCACCGTAATCGGTCTGATCAACGCCTTCGCCGCGGTGGCCACGGTCAACCCGGCTGACAAGGCCAACCTACTTTCGGCCAGTATCTCGGTCGCCATGAACTGTACGGCGTTCGGCCTGATGACGGCCGTGCCGCTGCTGGTGATCCACGCGGTACTGCAGACCAAGACGACCGAACTGGTGGACAGTCTGGAAATGGCATCAGTCAAGTTCCTGAATGCCGTGACCGAGCGCAGCTCGGCCGCGGCCTAACTGGCCCCGGTAACCCGAGTCCAGGACTCCCATGCGCCGTTCCCAGGCCCTGAGAAAAATGCTGCGCCGGCAGCGCAAGCCGGCGGACCTGCAGCTGGTGTCGATGATCGACATCTTCACCGTGCTGGTGACCTTCCTGCTCATGACCGCCATCTTCTCGCGCACCGTGGTGCTGGATTTGAAGTTGCCATCCAACAACGCCAGCATCCCGGAACTCCCCCAGGGCCTGAACCTCGAGATCATCGTGCGCGCCGATTCGCTGACGGTAGCCGATCGCGGTACCGGGCCGCTGCACGCCATGCCCAAGACCGCACAGGGTGGTTACGACCTCGCGGGTCTCACGCAATTCCTCAAGCTGCTCAAGGGGCGCTATCCCGACAAGGTCGATGCGACCATTCTTCTGGAACCGCAGATTTCCTACGACACGCTGATCCAGATCATGGACCGAACCCGCGTGGTCGAAGTCAACGCCGGACTGAACACCATACAGGCCGAATTGTTCCCTAACGTGTCCATTGGCGATGCGCCCGTACCGGTGGGCGATGCGGGAGGTGCTCAATGAGCATGTCCAATCGCGCCAAGCGCATGTTGCAGCATCAGGTGCGCAACCGGGCCGATGCTGAGCTGAACCTCATTCCCATGATCGACATTCTCAGCGTCATGGTGTCGTTCCTGCTCGTCTATGCGGCCGAAGTCGAGGTCGTGCAGAACAGCAAGGGCATCGAGATCCCGCAGTCCATCTCGGAGCAGCGTCCGCGCCAGACCGTCGTGGTCATGCTCACCAAGGAGGACCTGTTTGTGCAGGGCGAGCGGATCGCCAGCCTCAACGATATTCGTTCCAGTACCGATCCCATCATTGCCCCACTGCGCGACGCTCTTAAGCGGCCGACACTGGTCGGGCAGGAAATGAGCGAGAAGGACATTGCCGCGCGCGAGATCACGGTGATGGCTGACAAGGACATCCCGTACGAGATCCTGAAAAAGGTGATGAGTACCTGCACGGATGCGGACTACGGCCGGCTCTCCTTTGCCCTGACGCAGAAAGAGAAGGCCGTGAACATTCATCAGTTGCGGCGAAAGCTGAAGAGCGCGGAGAGGCCCTAAGTGCAGCTGACACCCTACTACCGCAGCTTCGAACTCGCCTGGGAGGTCGATCCGGACGACCAGCGACGCTTCCGTCGCATGGTCCTCATCGGCCTGCTGCTGGTATTCCTGTTCGGCATCATCCTGCCCTTCGTCAGCCTGCCCAAGAAGGCCGGGCCGGAAGAGGTGCCGCCAAGGCTGGCGCAGCTGATGAAGGAGGAAGCGCCGAAGCCGCCGCCGCCGAAACCGCAGCCCAAGATCGAAAAGCCCAAGACCGAGCCGACCCCGGTGCCGAAGCCCGTGGACACCCGCAAGAAGATGGAAAACACCGCGGCGATGAAGGCCATCAAGGACGAACTTGCCGACCTGCGCGACCAGGTCGATACCAGCCAGTTGCACAATAAGCTCAACGCGGCTGTAGAAAAGGATGCGCGCTCGGAACGCTCACTGATCACGTCCAAGGTCGGGAGCGGCTCGCAGGGCATCGTCAGCGCCAATTCCAGCCGCGGTTTTGGTTCGGGGGCCGGCGCACTCTCGGATCATACGACCGTCGGCGTCTCCTCCGGCATTGCCGCCAGCGCCTCGCAGAATCGCGCCACGCGCATTGGCAACAGCGGCAAGGCGGCCCGCAGCCAGGAAGAAATCGAGTTGGTGTTCGACAAGAACAAAGGCGCAATCTACGCTCTCTACACCCGCGCGATGCGCGAGAAGGCCGACCTGCAGGGCAAGCTGGTCCTGTCCCTCACCATCGCACCTTCGGGAGAGGTGACTGACTGCCAGTTGATCAGCAGCGAATTGAACGACCCGGATCTGGAGCATAAGATCATTGCGCGCGTGAAGCTGTTCCGCTTTGATGCCAAGGATGTCGAGACCATCACCGCGAAGAAGACCATCGAATTCTTCCCGGGATGAGCAGCTAACCGGCAGTCAGCATGAACCTGGAATCGGAAATCGAATATTTCCGGGAGCTGGCGCCAATCGGACAGGCGCGACTCATTGCTGTTTTTCTGCATGAGCTGAGCATGGAGGCGCGCGGAACCTACGGCGCGAATCCCGAGCAGGTCCTCGACGGCGCGCGCTTGCGCTTCGTCAATGAGATGACCGCGCGCCTGGCGCGCTACATCGAACAGGTACTGGCGGACGAAACTGGGCGCCCGAGCGAGGACGTGCTCATGCGCATGCTGCTCGCTCCACGGCCGGACAAGGCGGCCGAGCGACTGGTCGTCAACGCCTATCGCCGCGCGATCCAAGGATTTGACCGCAACGATGCGACCGTGACCATGATGCCGACCTGAGCCGCTCAGGCTCTAGGCTTTTCCGGCCGCCGCGCGGTTGGACAAGGGTGGCGTGAACCATTACTTTTCACGCATGCACACGCCGATGCTACCGCAGGTACTGATTTTGCTGCTGGCCACGGTGGTGGTGCTTGCGGTGGCGCGCAGGCAGGGCCTCCCCCCGATACTTGGCTACATTGTCGTCGGCATGCTGCTGGGGCCCACGGCCTTTGCGTTGCTGCCAAGCGGTGCGGTCACGCATTCGCTGGCGGACATCGGCGTAGTCTTCCTGCTGTTTACCCTCGGGCTCGATTTCCTGTGGGCGCGGATGCTGGCCATGCGTCGCGAGGTCTTTGGCCTCGGTGCGGCGCAGGTGTTGGTGGTCGGCCTGGTAGTGACCCTGCTGCTGCGCCTGCTGCATCTGGATTGGGCGTTCGCGGCCGTCTTGGGCGGCGCGGTGGCGATGAGCTCCACTGCCATCGTCCTCCAGCAGCTGACCGATCAGTCGGAGCTCAACCGGACGCATGGCCGCCTGGCCTTCGCCGTCTTGTTGTTTCAGGACTTGGCCTTCGCACCGCTCCTGGCCGTGGCCACCGCCCTGGCAAGCGGTGGCGGTGCGTTTAACGCGGCAAACCTGGCGAGACTGATAGGTGAGGGGTTATTGGCGCTGGTGGCCGTGCTGGCTATCGGCCGGTGGTTGCTGCGGCCGTTGTTCTATGAGATCGCCCACAGTCGTTTGCGCGAGCTGTTCACGCTGACCGTATTGCTGGTGGTCTTAAGCTGCGCCTGGATCACGCAATTGGTCGGCTTGTCCCTGGCGCTGGGCGCGTTTTTGGCGGGCATGATGCTCGCCGAGACTGAGTATCGCCACCAGGTTGAATCCGCGGTCCGTCCGTTTCGTGAGCTGCTGCTGGGGTTTTTCTTCATTTCAGTGGGCATGCTGCTGGACGTGCAGTTGCTGTACCAGCAGTTCCTGCTCGTTTCCGGACTCCTGCTGGGGATGCTGCTGGTCAAGAGCGTGCTGGTGGCGTTGGTCACGCGCTTCTACGTCAACAGCACCTTTAAGGCGGTGCGAACCAGTGTCGTGCTTGCCGGCGGCGGCGAATTTGGCGTTGCGCTGGCGACCATCGTGGTGCCGCACGATACCCTGCTGTCCACCCAGATCAGCCAGCCGCTGCTGGCGGCGATGGTCCTGAGCATGGTGCTGAGCCCCTTGCTCATCCGCTATAACCGGCGAATCGCGCGGTTCCTTCTGGGTGAGCGGGGTCCGCCGGGCAGCGCGCTGGAGCGCGAGGCCGCGGCCGAGGTGGCGCTGGCGCGTAGGGAACACGTGGTGCTGTGCGGCTTCGGTCGTGTCGGACAGAACATTGCCCGCGTGCTGGAATCTCTCGGTTTCGAATATCTGGCGGTCGATCTGGATCCGGCGCGCATCCGCCTGGCACGACAGGCCGGGGACGCCGTGGTGTTCGGCGACAGCGCCGATGAAGAGCTGCTGAAGGAAGTGGGATTGGACACGGCCAGTGCCGTCATCGTCACCTTCGCCAAGCCGGCCGTTTCTGTGGGCATTGTTCGCGCCGTGCGCAGGTTGCGCGCCGACGTGCCCATCTTGGTGCGCACCCAGGACGATATTGGGCTGGCTGAACTGACCGAGGCCGGTGCCACCGATGTGGTGCCAGAAACCCTCGAGGCCAGCCTGATGCTGGTGGTGCAGGTGCTGCTGCTCCTGAAGCTGCCAGTCTCAAAGGTAATGCGCACGGTGAGCGGCATCCGCGCCAGCCGTTACTCGACGCTGCGCAATGTGTTCCGGCACGATGGCGCGCAGGCCGTCGACGATTCGCACTCATTTCGCGAGGAGTTGCGCTCGATCGTGCTGCCGCCCGGGGCCTGGGCGGTTGGCCGCCGCCTGCAGGAGGTGCACAAGCAGGGCGCCGATGTGACCTTCACCGCGGTGCGGCGACACGGGATTACCGGGCGCCAGCCCGAGGCCCATACCGAATTGCGGGAGGGGGACATTGTGCTGATACACGGCACGCCCGAGGCGCTCGAGCATGCCGAAGCGGTGCTGCTGGCTGGCTAGCCATATGCAGGTACAATGCGCGGCCCGCAGGCCGCACCGTCCGCAATCCGCGCTATGAATCGCGACGATCGTCATTTTCCACCCCACCACACGCCGCTGCGCGAGGACATTCACGCGCTTGGTGAGATCGTCGGCGGAGTGCTGCGCGAGCAGGGCGGCAATGAACTCTACGAGCTGGCTGAAGGGGATCGTCAGACCGCAATCCGCCGCCGTCAGGGCGCGGCCGATGTCGCACTGGAACTGCGCGCGCGCGTGCAGGGCCGGCGCCCGGAACTGGCGCGCGATCTGCTGCGCGCCTTTGCGGCATATTTCCAGCTCGCTAACGTTGCCGAGAAAGTCCATCGCATTCGCCGCCGTCGCGAATACTTCCTGGCGGCCACCGAACGCCCGCAACCCAACGGGGTGGTGGACACGCTGGCAGCGCTCAAGGCCCAGGGTCTCGGCCTGGGGGATGTGCTCGAGCTGCTCCGGCAGCTGCGCATTGAACCGGTGCTGGTGGCGCATCCCGCCGAGTCGGCTCGCCGAACTGGCTTGCGGCGCCAGCAGCGCATCGCCGACCGCCTGTTGGAGCGCAGCAATCCGCTACTGGCGCCTCAGGAAAAGCTGGCGCTGCTGGCGCGAATCCGTGCCGACGTCACGATCGAATGGCAGACCGCGGAGCACCCTCGCGAGCTGCTGACGGTAGCCGACGAGCGCGAGCACGCCATCTTCTATCTGGCCGAAGTGCTGTATCGGATCGTGCCCGCCTTCTATGAAGAATTGGCGTTGGCACTGGCGCGCATTTACGGAGCGGATGCCGAGGCGCTCGAACTGCCATTGCTGGTGCGTTTCGGGACCTGGGTCGGCGGCGACATGGACGGTTCAACCGACGTGCACGCCAAGAGCATTCGCGAGACATTGGCCCGGCAGCAACAGGTGATCATCAACAGGTATTTTGACGAATGCCAGTCGCTCGCCCAGCAGTTGTCGCAAAGCGCCGTGCGGGTCGGAGTTTCGGCGGCCGTGGCGCGCCGAGTCGAGGAATACCGCACCTTGCTACCCGGTGCTCCGGGCCTGACACCTGCCCGCCACGATCGCATGCCGTATCGCGTGCTTTTCGGTCAGATTGCCGAGCGGCTGCGCAATACGCTGGATGGCCGGCCCAACGGCTACGATCGGCCCTCGCAGTTTCGCGGCGACGTGGGACTGATCGCCGAGAGTCTGCGCGCTCATCGCGGCATGCACGCGGGTTTGTTCCTGGTGCGACGGCTGCTAATGCGCATCGACACATTCGGCTTTCACCTCGCGACGCTCGACCTGCGCCAGAACGCCGGCGTGCACCACGCGGTGATCGCCCAGGGACTCGATGACCCGCAGTGGAAGGATCGCAGCGCCACTGAGCAGCACGCCCGGCTGGTCGAGCTGCTGACGCGCGACACGGGTCCCAGCCGGCCTTTCGACGCCCTGGGCCGGCGCACTCTGGCGGTGTTCGAGGCCGTGATGCAGGGTCGTCACCGCTACGGCGCGGATGCCGTCGGCCTGTACATCGTGAGTGCTGCGGCCACGGCCGCGGACGTGCTTGCTCCGCTGGTGCTGGCCCACTGGGCCGGCGCGCGGGATCGGCGAAACGGCACGGCGGCGATCGACGTGGCGCCACAGTTTGATTCCGTGTCGAGTTTGGAAGGATGCGGCGAGGTCATGCGGCAGCTGCTGGCTGACCAGGTGTATCAGCGTCACTTGGCGGCCAGGCAGCGCCAGCAAACCGTGCTGATCGGATATTCGGAAGGCATCGTGGAAAGCGGCATGGTCGCTTCGCGTCTGGCGGCGTACCAGGCTCAGCGCGCGCTGGCTGCGGCGCTCGATCGGGCGCACGATCGGCACGTGCTTTTCTACAGCCGCGGCGGCAGCATTCCACGCGGCGGGGGCCGGATCGATGCACTGCTGCGTGCCGCGCCTCCCGAATCAGTCAGCGGCGTGCTGAGATTTACCGAGCAGGGGGAGAGCACCTCTCAGAACTTCGGGCTGCGGGCCAACGCCATGCGCAGCCTGGAACGCGCCTTCAACACCCTGACGCTGGCAACACTTGCCGTGCACCGTGGGGCAACAGTTCAGGAAAGCGCCGCGTCCACAGAGATTGCGGTGCAGATGGCGGCCGTCAGTCGCGCCGCCTGGCGAAAATTGCTCGAGGCACCCGGATTCTTCGAGTACTTTCGCGCCGCAACCCCAATAGATGTCATCGAACGGATGCGAATTGGATCGATGCAGCGGCGCGAATCCCAGCAAGCCCAGAATCTTGCCAGTGTACCGGCGGCAGAGTGGGTGTATGCGTGGTCGCAATCGCGGCACATGCTGCCCGGCTGGTACGGTGCGGGATCCGGGTTGGAAGCGGTTCGCGCTGCGCGCGGGGCAGACCCACTGCGCGGTGCCTATGGCAGCTGGCCATTTTTCCGCAGCCTCATCGACGACATAGAGGCCATGTTGGCGCGCGCCGACATGGAGATCAGCGCCTGTTACGATCAGTTGGCGCCGCCGCCGTTGGCGGAAATCGCCAACTCGGTCCGCGCCGAGTTCAAGTTGACCGCCGGATTGGTCTCCGAGATCAAAGGCAACACTGAGCTGCTTGACAGCGATCGGACCTTGCAGCGAAGCATAGCGCTGCGAAATCCATATGTAGATCCAATGAACCTGATGCAGGTCGACCTGTTGCGTCGCTGGCGGGACGGCGGCCGCAGCGATCCGGCGTTACTGGAAGCTCTGCTGGCCAGCGTTACTGGTATTGGCCTCGGCCTGCAGACTACCGGTTAGCAGCAAAGCATCGGCCGGGACACAGCCTACTGCAGGCAGACGATCAGCCGCGCGTGGTAGTTGCGCCATTCGATTGGAATGACGATCGGGCGGCTGGCCTGCGGGTATTCAATCTTGTGTTCGCGCCCCGATAGGATTGAGGGCACGGAAATGTGGAACTGCTGGCCGAAGTCGCGGCGGGCGTTGCCCGACAAAGTATTGGCTATCTCGCCTACCAGGTCGCACAGGTTCTCATGGCTCATGTCGGTTTCCTGCATGCGCATCAACATCACGCTGAGCATGCTCTTGGGAGCCGTGAAGGCCACCATGCCGACGCGTCGGCCGCTTATCTGTACTACTCCAGTGTAATCGGAGATTTCGGGCCGCTCGCTCAGAGCCAGGTGCGGGGTCCCGCACTGGGCGGGCTGATGCACAGCAGTGCCGAAATAGTGCAGCACTCCCGTTACGAATACCCCAACCTCGGACTCAAGCGTCATCCGGCTCCCCGCTACTCGACACCGATCAGCTTGCGCAGCGCCTCGTTGAGCTGGCGATCCGTGAATGGCTTGCACAGAAAGCCGCTCGCGCCGTTCTCCAGCGCTTCGATGGCTGTCAACTTATCGGCCAGCGCCGAAATTACCAGAATACGCAACTGCGGGTCGCGCTGCATGAGCTTCGATACGCATTCGGTACCGCCCATCTGTGGCATGGTCAGGTCCATGGTTACCAGAGTGGGCCGCAGCTGCGAGTGCATTTCCAGCGCCTCGACCCCATCGCGTGCGGCACCGATGACCTCGATCTGCGGGATTTCATTGGCGCGCTCTATGCGCCGGCGAATCACGTTGGAGTCGTCGACCACTAGCAGACGATGTTGAGGGACAACCGCATCCATGGCTACGCCGCCGTTGACTGCGACGGCTCGCCCGTCCGCCGACGCGGCAGCACGGTCTTGAAGCGCGTGAATTTCCCGGGCGATGTGGCAATGCCGATGCGCCCGCCGCACTGACGAACGGTGGTATTGACCACGTCCAATCCGACGCCACGACCGGCGTGCTCATTGACGTCGCCGGCGGTCGAGAACCCCGACTGGAAGATCAGCCGGAATGCGCCGCTGCGATCCAGAGCCGCTGCCTGCTGGGCGTTCAGCAACCCGCGTTCCAGGGCGCGCTTGCGGATACGCGTGGTGTTCAGGCCCTGTCCGTCGTCCTCCACCAGCAACGAATACTCTTCATCATTGCTGTCGTTGAAGCGCACCCGCACAGTACCCATCGGCGGCTTTCCGGCGGTGGCGCGCTCCTCCGTCGACTCGATGCCGTGTACGACGGCATTGCGGACCATCTGGATGCAAATGTCCTGCACCGGTGCCTGATAGGCGAGCGGCACCCGATCCAGCCCTTCGCAGATCAGTCGTACGCTGCGCGCGCCTGCGACGCTGATGTCGCGCACCAGGCGCTGCAGCATCAGTTCCAGTCCGGTTGCCCGGTCAGGCGCCGTGCGCGAGGCGATCACGGCGGTATCGCCATGCTTTTCGGGCCGGATGTCATCGGTCGAGGCGACCGTGGAACGTGCCTGATGCATGTGCTCGCGCATGCTGGCTATGAGGTTCATGTGGCTCAGCAATTCGTTCAACTTGACGACCACCGGCACGAACTCGTCGCCCGTGAGGTCGGACCGCTCGCGCAGGCTGCCCAGCAGGGTTTCGACGGCGTGGGCTCGCTGTGCAAAGGAGTCCAGCCCCAGGGCCGCCGCCTCGCCTTTGAGCGTATGCATTTCCCGGAACACGCCTTGGACCTTTTGCAGTAGCTCGGCCTGACGGATACCGGGGCTGCGCAGCTGTGCATTGCTGCGCCGGACCGAGGCGTCGACATTGTTGAGGAACGAATGCAGTTGCAGTGGATCGCCACGCACGATCTGCAGCAACAGCGTGGAGTGCGAGTCGGAACCGGTGCGCAACTGCTCCAGTTCCTGCTGCAGCAGCACGCGGTCGGTAACGTCGGCCACGGCGCCGAGCACAAAATCTGTGGTGGCGCCAGTGCCGCGCGCCCGGCGAAATGAGAATGATAGGTAGCGCGTCTCCGCCGCGCCTTGCGATTTCTGGAAGGCAACTTCGATTTGATTTAACGGGTTGACCGAGTCGATCAGCTCCTCGTTGACGTTGTCCTTCCAGAACAGGGCCACGTACTTGCTGGCGCTCAGGAGCGTCCGTTCGTCCACCAGCGGCCGGAGCAGATCCTCAAAGCTCTGGCCCGCAGGCGAGGTGGTGCGCAACAGCGGCAGCAGCGAGTCGGAGTAGGCGCCGCCGAGGCGACCGTCCTTCGCGATCAGGAACAGGCCCTCACGAACGGTACCCAGGATGTTATCCACCTGCCGCTGCGCTTCGACGGCGGCTTCGCCCGCACGCCCCGCGCGCCAGGAGAAGTACAGCATGGTTGCCAGCAGCAAAGTCGCCAGGCCTGCGCCGCCGAGCAGCAGTCCGCGCAGCGACTTGCCGTCGTGCACCACCGCCTCGCGCAGGTGGGCTGCAAGGTTGCCCAGCTCGGCAGTCAGCGCCGCGGTGTTCTGCGTTTGCGCGACCAGCATCTCATCGACGGCTCGCTTGAGCCGTGCGCCACTGGCGGTCAGGGTCGAGCCGCTGGCGGAGTCGGCATACAAGTCGGCGGTGCGCGCCTTCTCCAGGCGGGCAAGGCCGGCATCGATTGGTTGCCAGTGGGCATTGGCACTGGCGAACAGCGCGGCAGTGTCCGTGCGGGCCGCCACGCCGCCGCGCGTCATGGAGGTCTTGAGCTGCGCGTAGGAACTATTGGTGACCGCGCGACTGGCGGCGAGCGCGCGCAATGAATTGCCCACGTATGTCTGGGTCTCGAGTCCGCGCTGGATCAAAGTGAGCTCGGAGCGCAGAAACTGCGGTTGGGTGGTCAGGCTCGAGGCCAGCTGCAGAGCCGCCGAAGTGGACTGCAGGCGCGCGGCCAACCGCACCCCGGTAAATAGCAGCAGCGCCAGAGCCGCCGTGCAGGCGACCGCGACGGCGATCGGTAACCAATGGACGCGATGATGCAGTTTAAGCCGTGCCATGCCTATTCCCCGCTCTGCTTAGGGACCGGCTTGAACGCGATGCGGATGCGCGCGCGTTGTGACTCGCCCTTGGGGCCCAGCTCGCTGGCGTCGAAACGGCCGCGGGCTATGGCCTGCATCGCGGCACCGTCGAATATCTTGGGTGGGCTGGACTCGATGATCTTCGGATCGCTCGCCCGGCCCTTGCTATCGAGCGTGAATTCGACGATCACATAGCCCTGCTGGCCGAGGTCGAGTGCACGCTGCGGATACACGACATTGAGCGGCGCGAGCGGCTTGGCGCGCAGATAGTCGGCGGCCGCGGCCGCGGCTTCGGCGACGGGCGTGGGTGCGGCTGTTGGCGCTGGTGCGCGTACCCGGGGGGCATCGATCTCCTTTTGCACCTGGGCGCGGGCCGTCGTGAGCTCCGGGCTATTGCCCAGTATGGCGGCCGCATTGAGCAGCTGCTGGGCGAGTTCGAACTGCGCGGCGTGCGATGCGGCAAGCGTACGGTCGATAAGCGCCATCTGCAGCTCGTGTTCAACGCTCTGAGTCAGCGGACTGTTGCGGTTGATCTGCTGCATCGCCAGGGCCGTGGCCTGAGCATTGTCATTGGCTGGCTCCAATAGCGCCCCGGACTTGATCAGGGCGCGGGCGCGGCTGGCGAGGTCGCCAAGCCGGGCTGCGGCGCGTTGGGAGTCCACGGTATTCTGCAGTTGAGTGACCACGGTCCGATCGGCGCCGGTGGCAGCCAGTTGCGCCAAGAGCTGGGTAGCCGAATCGGTGTCACCCTTGGCCAAGGCGCTGCGCGTCTGCATCGCCAGGGCTTTAGGTCGGGCCGCGGCAATTTCCGCGTCCAGTGCCGCGACGGCGGCAGGATCGATGCCGATGTTGCGGAACGCTGCCAGCAGGTGCGCGGCGTCCTCGTCCTTGCCGGCGTTCAGATCGGCGTGGATTCGTGCGCTGGCCACTGCAAAGAGCCGCCTTAGTCCATCGCGTGCTTCTTCGTTCTGCGGGTCCTGAGCCAGTACCCGGAGGTACAGTTCCAGAGCGCTGTTGCCAGTGGGGGAGGTTTCCCCTGACGGCAGGAGCTTCTTGCCCTCACGAAATGCCACCCGGGCGTCGGACAACAGCTCCAGTACCGTGCGGTCGTTTTCTGCGGGTGCGGCGACGGCCGGCGGTTGCGCGGCCGATGGCGCCGCCGGAGGTGGCGCGACCTGTGCGGGTGCGGCCTTTGCTTTGGAGTTCGCGGTGCGCTGGCTGTGCAGGTACCAGGCGCCGGATGCGGCCATCAGCACCGAAATACCGATGACCAACCAGGCAGTACGAGGTCGCCCGAATCGACCTGGCGAGCCGGAGTCGAGCGAGTCGGCGGCAGATGCGGCCATCTGCCGATCGGCCACATCAAGGGCGGCCTCGAAGGCTGGGGAGCTGAGAGCGCCGCGTTCGACGACGGCAGCGAGTGCGCCGCGTGCGAGCGGACTCTGCCAATCCGAAGTCGTGCCGTCTGCGCAGATGACCAGCAGTGGAGCCTGCGGAAATTGCTGCTTGACGCGCGCTGCCTGCGCACGCGCATCGGGACGCGCAGTGGCGTCGATCATCAGCGCCCAGGGCGTGCTCGTGGTGGCCACAATCTGATCCGCGGTATCGATGGGCCGCGTGCGATAGCGGGTGCCCAGCAACGGCCCGAGTTCGAGCAACAAAGCATCATCCCCCGAAAGCACATACAGCACAGGCGCGCGTCCGTGCGCCGCCGGTGCGGCGCCCAGCGCCCTGTGCTCGTCAAACGTTCTGGGTTGCGCAGTGTTTGCCACCGCTCATGGCCTCCGGGAGTCCTATAGGCAAATGTGTGATTTGCCGCAAAAAATTGCCCTAAACGGGTTCACAAATCCGATGCGACAAAATACGGGCCCGCAGCGGCCGGTCACCGCAATGTGCCGCCCGTCACAAAAATCTAGACGGGGTGCCGGTTCAGGTCGACGAGGCGGAGCAAACGACGCTAATCGCATCGGCCAGTTCCGCAATATCGGCACTGGTGTGCGCAGCCGAAATGAACCCCACCTCGAACCCGCTCGGCGCCAGATAAACCCCTCGCGCGAGCAGGGGATGATAGATCGAAGCATAGCGCTGCGCACAGCCCTGCGGAAACTGGCGGGGACTGCGCAGCAGGGTGTCAGACGCTTCATCAGAACCTGTCAGGCAGATCCAAAAAATCGAGCCGACGCGCTGCACAACGAGATGAGGCACGCCCCGCAGTAACTCCTCGAGTTGCGCGCCACGTGCCTCCAGCTGGGTATAGACAGAGCCATCGCTCAGCGCACGTAGCATTGCCAGGCCCGCACACATGGCCACCGGATTGGCGCTCAGCGTTCCGGCTTGATATACCGGGCCGATCGGTGCGACCAGCTCCATCAATTCGCGACGCCCGCCGTATGCGCCCACCGGAAAGCCACCGCCGATGATTTTCCCGTAAGTGACCAGGTCTGGAGCTATCCCGACGGATGCGGCATAGCCCTGGAAGCCGACGCGAAAACCGGATATCACCTCGTCAAAAATCAGCAGCGCGCCGTGCTTTTTGGTCAGTTTCGCCAGGGCGTGCAGGAACTCACAGCGTTGGGGCAGCAGCCCGAAATTGGCCGGCAGCGGTTCGATGATTGCGCATGCCAGTTGCGCTCCGTGAGTTTCGAAAATGGCTTCAAGCGCGCGCTCATCGTCCAACGGCGCCACCACCGTCTCGGAGGCGGCCAGTGCGCCGAGGCCCGCGCTGTCAGGCAGAGGCGCATCCGCAAGCCCGGAACCCGCTCGCAGCAACATGGCATCGACATGACCGTGGTAGCAACCCTCGAACTTGAGGATTTTCGATCTTTTCGTGGCCGCCCGCGCGACTCGCAGTGCCGACATCACAGCCTCGGTGCCCGAGTTCACGAAGCGCAGGCTCTGCACCCAGGGAATCCGGGCGGTGATGTACTCGGCCAGCTCAAGGCTGTAGGGCTCGGCGGTGCCGAGGCTCCAGCCGCGGGCGAGCGCCTCTTCAACGGCGCTGCGCACGGCTTCATCGCGATGGCCGAGTATCAGGGGTCCGAAGGCCATGCAAAAATCGAGGTATTCGCGGCCGTCCACGTCACGCAGGCGTGCGCCGCGGCCGCCGGACATGAATACCGGCGTACCGCCCACGCTGCGAAAGGCGCGCACCGGCGAATGCACCCCGCCCGGCGCGACCTTGAGCGCGCGCGCGTACAACTCTTCGGAGCGGGTCACAGGCTCAGCAGTTCACGCGCCTGGCGCGCGCCGTAGGTGATGATCATGCTCGCGCCAGCTCGCTTGAACGCAGTCAGAATTTCCCGGTGTAACGCGGCTCGGGATGCCAGTCCCTGCGAGGCCAATGATTCGAGCGCCGCGAATTCGCCGCTGGTGTGATACACGGCCCACGGCTGGGCGAATTCTCGCGACAGCTCGCGCAGCAAATCCAGGTACGGCAGCCCAGGCTTGACCATGAGGATGTCCGCGCCTTCCTGCGCATCTCGTTCGGCGCATGACCACGCATCCGATGGCCGGGCCGGGTCCAGCTGATAACTGGCGCGATCGCGCAGGGCCATTTGTCCCTTCGGAGCGGAATCGGCTGCCACTCGAAACGGGCCATAGAGGTTGGAGTGGAATTTGACCGCGTAGCTCATCAATACCGTGCGCTCGAGTCCCCGTGCATTGAGCGTTTCCCTGATGGCGGCCACGCGCCCATCCATCATGTCACTGGGCGCGACGCAGTCGGCGCCAGCCTGCGCGTAAGCCAGGGCCGCGGCGGCCAGCTCCTGCACGCTGGCATCATTGTCCAGGTGATCGCCTTCCGCATTGAGCACGCCGCAGTGGCCGTGCGGAGTGGAGGAACACAGGCACACGTCGGTCGCCAGCCAGATGTCCTTGCCGAACCGCTCCTTGAGCGCCCGCACCTGACCGGCGGTAAACGACCAGTCGATTTTTCGCTCGGCACGGGCACGCGGGACGCCAAAAAGAAGAAACGCGTGGACGCCGGCACGCAGGTCGGCTTCGGTTTGCCGCAGCAGGCTATCCGGGGTCTCCTGCATGACGCCGGTAAGTCCCGGAACCGCCTCGGCCGCCTTGCTGCCTTCGGCTACGAAGCAGGGCTGGATCAGCTGATCGAGGCGAACGTGGACTTCGCGCGTGAGGGCGCGAATGTGCTCGTCCTGACGAAGGCGGCGCAGAGTCGGAGGGTAACGCTGGGTCATGACGCATTGTGCCGTAGTCCGGGCGGCCGGCGTCACGTCATTGTCAGGTGTTGGGGCCGGCTCACTTATGCGGCATAGTTATGAGCCAGACAACCAGAACGGCCTGGCCCGGACGGCAAGCACGCCCTGGGCCGGTGCAATACGCAAGGGACGCCACAATCCATGCAGACCGCCTCGGGGTTGATAGATGCGATCGGTCGCACGCCGCTGATACGCCTGCGCCGCGCCAGCGAAAGCACGGGCTGCGAGATCTTTGGTAAGGCCGAGTTCATGAATCCGGGCGGATCAGTCAAGGACCGTGCGGCCCGCGAGATTGTGCTGGATGCCGAGCGCCAGGGACTGCTGGTGCCGGGGGGCACGGTTGTTGAAGGTACGGCAGGCAATACCGGCATCGGCCTGGCACATGTCTGCAGCGCGCGTGGCTACCAAAGCGTTATTGTCATGCCCGACAACCAGTCACCGGAGAAGTATGCGTTGCTGGAAGCCCTCGGGGCACAGGTCCATCGGGTGAAGGCTGTTCCCTACAGCGACCCGAATCACTTCCAGCGTGTCGCCAAAAAGCTGGCCGCAGAACTGCCCAGTGCCTACTGGGCCAACCAGTTTGACAATCCCGCCAACCGCCGCGCTCATGTGGAAACCACTGGGCCCGAGATTTGGGAGCAGACCGCGGGACGCATTGATGCTTTTGTCGCTGCCAGCGGCACCGGTGGCACCTTGGCGGGCGTCGCGGAATACCTGAAATCGAAAAACATCAAGGTGCGAACCGTACTGGCGGATCCACCCGGCAGTGCACTCTACGAATACATCCGCAACGGTACGCTCAAGGCGACCGGTTCGAGCTCGATCACCGAGGGTATCGGCATCGGTCGCGTGACGGTCAACATGCAGGATGCGCCCGTGGACGACGCGCTCCACATCGAGGATGCGGCGAGCGTGGCCTGCGTGTACCAGCTGCTGCGGGAGGAGGGACTTTTTCTCGGCAGTACCAGTGGCGTCAACGTGGTCGCCGCCACGCGCCTCGCTCGGGCGCTGGGCCCAGGGCACGTTGTTGTCACCGTGCTGTGCGATTCCGGTGCCAAGTACCTCGCCCGGCTATTCAATCGGGAATGGCTGGAGCAAAAGGGCTTACTGTCTGCCGCGCTGGGCAGCGACGTGGTGCAGTGAACCTCATTGCGCTATTGCGGTCGAAGCGGTGCGCACGAAGGCTCGAATCCAGCGGGCCCAACCTGAAGAGAATGCAATGTCGAAAAACCCTCACCAGTGGCAGCGCTTTGCGTGGGTCGGGGTCAGCCTGGCTATTGTCGCCGTCAGCTACTTCATGTTCTTCCGCGCGGACAGGCCGGAGGGAACGAGGCCCCGCACACCCACTGCAGACGCGCATTGATCAACAAAAAACCCTAAGCTACCTGCTGGCGGTCACCGCAGCGATGTCGCTGGTGGTTGACGGTATCGGCATTCTCTTTGGATTTGTGGCCGCGCGACTCGCGGCGACCCGCAGCCCTATTGACGCCTTACGGTGCGAATAATGAAATTTACCCGCCGCGTGCCATTTCCAGGCGAGCGCGCCAAAGCTGCGATTGATGACCCGGAAGTGCCGGCGCGACTCGCGGCGCTTCTCAACAGTCCAAGCTACATCGCCGGGTCCGCCGATGTCGCGTTCTTGCAGCGTGATGACCAGCGCGGCGAACGGCTGCAGCTGGACTATCTGAAACCTGAGACGCTTCTGCTAGCTGCCGGCGTCAAGCACGCGATCGTAGTTTTTGGCAGTACCCGGATCGAAGAGCCTGCGGCCGCGCAGCGTCGCCTGGTACTTGCGCGCGCCGCTGCCGAGTGTGCACCCGAAGATGCGGAGTTGCGGCAACGCGCGGCAATCGCCGCGCGGCTGGCAGCTCGCAGCCACTACTATGAAATGGCGCGCGAATTTGGCCGATTGGTTGCGAAATGCAATCCGGATCCGGGCCGCGCTGCGACGGTGATCATGACCGGCGGCGGGCCGGGCATCATGGAGGCGGCCAATCGCGGCGCCGCCGACGCCAAGGCGCAGACGGTCGGCCTCAATATCGAGCTGCCTCACGAGCAGTATCCCAATCCCTACGTCACTCCAGACCTCTGCTTCCAGTTTCATTACTTTGCGATGCGTAAGCTCCACTTCCTGCAGCGTGCACGCGCGCTGGTGGCCTTCCCAGGTGGCTTTGGTACGCTGGATGAGTTGTTCGAGACTTTGACGCTGCTGCAGAGCCGAAAGATGGCCCAGGTGCCGGTGGTGCTGGTGGGCAGCGAATACTGGCGCCGCCTGATCGACTTTCAATTTCTCATTGACGAGGGAGTCATCGATCCGGAGGACACGGAACTGTTCTGGTTCGCCGAGGATGCAGCGGGCATCTGGAACAGCATCGTGGCCTGGTATCGGGCGGCCGGTGCGAACATCTTCGGCGAGTGAGTGGAGCCGGCATGGAGATATCTTTTCACGGTGCTGATCGCGACGTTACCGGTTCCTGCCATCTGCTCGAGTGCGCCAACAAGCGGCTGCTGATCGACTGTGGAATGTTCCAGGGCGCGCGGGAACTCGAGGCGGAGAACGCCGCGCCATTCAGATTTGATGCATCCACGATCGACATCTTGCTATTGACCCATGCCCATCTTGATCATTGCGGGCGCCTGCCGCTGTTGACCAAGCGTGGCTTTCGGGGCGAGATCATCGCCACCGCTGCAACCCGGGACCTAGCCAGCATCGTGCTAAAGGACTCCGCTCACATGGCCGAGAACGATTCGGCCTGGCTACAGCGTCACGGCAGATCAGCCTCGGCACCGCTGTACACGCAGAGCGACGTAGATTCCGTCCTGGCTCGTTTTGGCCGGGTGGCGGACTACCGGCAGGCGATCGAACTAACGCCGGATTTGCACCTCACCTTCTTCGACGCCGGCCACATCCTGGGTTCGGCGCACGTCTTGTTCGAAGTTTCGGAAGGCGGTCGACCGAGACGAGTGCTGTTCTCAGGCGATATAGGCGGTGCCGGCCGACCGATCATTCGTGATCCGGATCCACCTGCGGCCTCGATAGTGGTAATGGAAACCACTTATGGTGATCGTAATCACCGTTCGCCGTCCGAGTCGGTGACCGAATTGATCGGCGTGATAAATACCACGATTGCACGCGGCGGCAACGTGATAATTCCCAGCTTTGCCCTGGAACGCACCCAGGAAATCCTCTATGCGCTGCGCGCCGCCGTGACCTGCGGAGCATTGCCGGCACAATTGCCGGTATTTGTAGATTCGCCGATGGCGGTTTCCGCGACCGCAGTCTACCGCGCCCATCCGGAGTGTTACGACGCCGAGGCGGCACAGCTTATTGCTAGCCATCAGGACCTGTTCGGTATGCCGGGCTTGCGTCTGGTACGTGCCACGGAGGATTCCATGGCCATCAATCGCCTCACTGGCGGTGCGGTGATTATGGCGGGCTCGGGCATGTGCACGGGCGGGCGGGTGCGGCATCATCTTTTGCAAAACCTGCCGCGCAAATCGGCGAGCGTCGTGTTTGTCGGTTTCGCCTCGCGTGGCACCCCGGCACGGCGAATCATTGATGGCGCGAGCTCTATCACACTGATGGGTCAGGAGGTGCCGGTGCGCGCCGAAATCCATACAATCAATGGCTTCTCCGCGCATGCCGATCAGGCCGAGCTGCTGCGCTGGCATGCGCGCGTGGGCGGAGCGGAACGAACCATACTGATTCACGGCGAGCATGAAACCATGAAGACCTTCGCCGCACTCCTGCCAGTTGTGCCGGTATCGATGCCCGCACCTGGCGAGCGCTTAAGCCTATGACGCTTTCCTGCCGTCACCTTGCGATCCTGGCCGGGACTTTGTTCCCGCTGCTTAGCTCGTCCGCACGCGCTGAGTGGGTGTCACGTGTCAATGACGGAATCATGGGCACGCGGATCGTGGTCGAGCTATGGAGCGACAAAGCCGAGGCAGGCGAGCGCGACATTGACGCGGTGATGGCCGAAATGCGGCGCATCGACAGCGATATGAGCACCTACAAGAGTGACAGCGAGATCTCGCGGGTCAATGCTCGGGCCGCGCAGGGTCCCGTGAAGATCAGCAAGGAGCTATTCGACCTGCTCACTACCGCGCTCGAATATTCGCGGCTGACAGACGGCGCCTTCGACATCACCTACGCAAGTGTCGGGTTCATGTACGACTTCCGGGCCAGGCATCATCCCGACGACAAGCAGATTGCCGCGGCGCTGCCGGCGGTCAATTACCGACACGTGCTACTGGATCGCGCGACCTCTTCCGTGCGTTTCTCGCAGGCAGGCGTCCGGATCGACTTGGGCGGGATTGCCAAGGGTTATGCCGTCGATCGCGGCATCGCAATTCTGCAGCGCGCCGGCATAAAGCACGCGCTGGTATCGGCGGGCGGCGATAGCCGCATCATTGGCGATCGGTTTGGCAAGCCGTGGATTGTAGGCATCCGCCATCCAGACCATAAGGACCAGATCATCGCACGCCTGCCGCTGGTCGATACCGCCATTTCCACATCGGGTGACTACGAGCGCTACTTTGATGAAAATGGCGTGCGTTACCATCACATCATCGACCCGCGCACCGGCCACTCGGCCAGTGCGGTGCGCAGCGCAACCGTGCTGGCGCCGACTGCGACGCGCACCGACGGATTGTCCAAGACGGCCTTTGTGCTTGGCGCCGAAGCGGCCATCAAGATCTACGAGCGGCTGGGCGATGTCGATGCGATACTGGTCAAGCCCGACGGCAAGGTTCTTTACACCAAGGGGCTTGAGCCGCCGACCAACGTTCACTGACTGCTTGACGCGGGAGGTTGTAGCCATGCGACTGGAAGACATGCGGCGCAGTGAAAACGTCGAAGACCGGCGTGGCATGGGTGTAGGACGGACCGGCGCGGGCATCGGCATCGGCACAATCGTGCTGCTGATCGTCGGCTACTTCATGGGAGTTAGTCCCAGCACTCTGCTGAGTTTATTGGGCGCCGGCGAAGCGGTGACTCAGGGTAGCGCGGCCAGCTCCCAGACCGCGCCTGCCGGCGCGCCCACGGATCCGCAGGGCGATTTTGCCGCAGCGGTGCTCGGCGAGACCGAAGATGTATGGACGAAATACTTCGCCGCCAGCGGCCAGCGCTACGAGCCGCCGACACTGGTACTTTTCACCGATCAGGTGGCATCGGCGTGCGGGATGGCCAGTGCCGCCGCCGGGCCGTTCTATTGCCCGGGCGATCAAAAGCTCTACATTGATCTGGGTTTCTTCAATCAGCTCTCGAGCGAGTTTGGTGCTCCAGGCGACTTCGCGCGCGCCTATGTGATAGCGCACGAGGTCGGTCACCACATCCAGAATCTGTTGGGCATTACGGAAAAATCTGAGCGCCTGAGCGCGCAACAGGGCGAGAGCGGCGCGAAGCGCGTTTCGGTGGAGGTCGAATTACAGGCCGACTGTTACGCCGGGGTATGGGCGATGCAGGCGCAGCGTGTGATCGAGCCTGGCGAACTGCAGCAAGCCCTGCAGGCCGCCGCCGCAGTCGGCGACGACACCCTGCAACGCCGCTCTCAGGGACGCGTGGTACCGGAGACCTTTACGCATGGCTCTGCCGCGCAACGACAACGCTGGTTTCAGCGTGGGTTTGACGGCGGCAAGCTTCAGAGCTGCGACACGTTTTCAGCCGGGTCGCAGCTCTGAGCCGTAAGATTTAGTTGCCAGTCGGAGGCGGGCTCGCAGGGGCGGCCGCGGGCGCGGCTGCCGGTGGCTGCTTGGCCTTGAATGCGCGCACTTCGACATTGAACTGGTCGGCAAGCTTTTGCAGCTTTTCCACTTCCGCATTCTGGCGATTCGCGTACTCGGTGCTGATCTTCACCCGCTCCTCGTCCTTCATGTCGGTGCCGCCGGCGGCAATCTTGGCGTCCTGTTCCGCCTTCAGACATGTCGTGTAGGCCTCGACAGCGTTGTTGGCTTCCTGGATGCCATGTTTTGCGGCCAGCATTTCATCCATAGTGGCCTTGGAACCGTCGGGGATCTTGACGTTAGACGTCGGCGCCGTGCAGTCGGCGAACGCGGGGGCCGCCACCAAGGCAGCAACCAACGATAGGGGCAGCAGGACTTTCATCAGCATCTTCCTCTGTGGGGGTGGGTGGCCTTAGCGGGGCCAGGCTTTTATTGGCTACGTGCATGTTAAGATTCCGGGCGGTAGATGCCAACCCCATGTTCCGGCCCCCGCCGGCAAGCCAGAATAGGCCGGATTTCCACCGTCATAGGCGTGTTTAGGGCCCCCCCAAGCTTCCATGGCGATCAAACCAATACTGCGGATGGGTGATCCGCGCCTGCTCGCAATTAGCGCCCCGGTGCGCGAGTTTGGCACGCCCGCCCTGCTGGAACTGATCGCGGACATGAACGACACCATGCTGGCGGCGAATGGTGCTGGCCTGGCGGCGCCGCAGATCGGCATCCTCCAGCGTGTAGTCATTTTCGGAGGCGGTGTCAGCGCACGTTATCCGGACGTGGATGCCGTGCCCTACACTGTGCTCATCAACCCCAAGCTCAAGATGCTGCGCGGCGGCAGAGAGGAGGACTGGGAGGGGTGCCTCTCAGTGCCCGGCATGAGAGGTATGGTGCCGCGTCATCGGCGCCTGCGCTATCGCGGGGTGGACCCGAATGGACAGCCGATTGACCGTACCGTGGAGGGGTTCCACGCGCGCGTAGTCCAACACGAAGTGGACCATCTCGATGGAGTGCTCTATCCCACGCGCATCAAGGACCTGCGCAAATTCGGTTTCAGCGAGGAACTCTTCCCCGGCCAGGCGCTCCGGGACGATTGATCCGGCCGAGGATCATGACCGAAATACGCAGGAGGCAGCATAGCGGTGTTGGCGGGACGCATTAAATTCGTTTTGTGGTCGGTGGCTGCGCTACTGGCGGCCTGCGCGAGCTCTTCGGGCGTCAATGGCCAGCCCGCCGGCGCGGGGGCACCGCGCGAGTACCTCGACGACACAAGCGGTGTGACCGTCACTTCGATGACCAAGCCGCTCCTTTTCGCACATGACCGACCAGAGAAACGCGCGCAACTGCGTGACTATGTGACCGTGGCGGCCGCGTCAGTGAATAGGCAGGGACACCGCGACTATTTATTGATTGCGTATCTGTGGTCGACGCTGGATGCGAGCCACGAGCCGACTCGAGCGGTGCCCGACACCGTGGTTTTGTTGGCCGACAATCACCCGATACGCCTGGAGGCAGGTCACGGCACGCCTGCGGATTTTGGGATCGTGCGCCCCGTCGGCGCCCCCGCGGGGAGAACCGTCAAGACGCTACTCCTAGTGACCGACCTCGACACGCTCGACAGCGTCGGCAAAGCGCAAACGCTGCAGATGCAGGCGCAAACGAGCGAAGGGCCGGTTGATTACGTCCTTTGGGACGATCAGCGCAAGGCGATGGAAGGGTTGGTGCGTTACCTCAACGGCGAGCGCTGAGGGGCGGGCGGAAAAAAGGGGTTGCAGCGCCAGCTAGCCGGCAGCGAGCGCGGCTTCATCGCGCGCCAGCCGGCGCCGATCATGCTCGGAGAGATAACGCTTTCTGATGCGAATGCTCTCGGGCGTGACCTCCACCAGCTCGTCATCAGCGATGAATTCGACCGCGAACTCGAGCGTCAGTTTGATCGGCGGAGTCAGCAGCAGCGCGTCATCCTTACCTGCGGCGCGAATGTTGGTGAGCTTCTTGGTCTTGATCGGATTGACAACCAGGTCGTTGTCCCGGCTGTGGATGCCGATCACCATTCCCTCGTATACCTTTTCACCGTGGCTCACAAACATGCGGCCGCGATCCTGCAGTGCAAAGATGGAGTAGGCCACGGCCTCGCCGTTTTCGTTGCTGATCAGCACGCCATTGTGGCGATCCGGGATGGTTCCCTTGACCTCGGAAAAACCGTCAAAAATGTGACTTATCAGGCCGGTGCCGCGCGTCATGGTCATGAAGTCGCCCTGAAAGCCAATCAGGCCGCGCGCCGGGATCCTATATTCGAGCCGCACCCGGCCCAGCGCATCGATCACCATGTCGGTGAGCTCGGCGCGGCGCGCACCCAGAGCTTCCATGACCGCGCCCTGGCACTCGGTATCGATGTCGACTGTCAGCGCCTCAAACGGCTCGAGCGTCCGGCCGTCGACCACCTTCTTTAGTACCTGCGGCTTGCCGACGGCGAGCTCAAAACCCTCGCGCCGCATATTCTCGACCAGGATCGTCAGGTGCAGCTCGCCGCGGCCGTAGACCCGAAATACGTCGGCCTCGTCCGTTTCCTCGACGCGCAGCGCCACATTGCTCTGCAGCTCGCGCAACAACCGCTCGCGAATCTGCCGGCTGGTCACGTACTTGCCTTCGCGTCCGGCCAGCGGCGAAGTGTTGACCTGAAAATTCATCACCAGTGTCGGCTCATCGACCTGAATCGGCGCCAGGCCTTCGGGCTGCTCGGGGTCGCAGATGGTCACGCCGATGTTGACGTCCTCGATTCCGGTCACCGCGACGATGTCGCCGGCGGAAGCTTCCTCTACGCTTTCGCGTTCCAGGCCCTTGAAGGTCAGTACCTGCGCAATCTTGGCGAGGCCACGGTCTTCCTCGCCGTAACGCAACGCGACTTGTCGTCCGGCGCGCAAAGTGCCACGGCGAATGCGGCCGATGCCGATGCGCCCGACATACGAGTTGTAGTCAATCGTGGAGATCTGCAATTGCAGCGGACCCTCGGCCTCGCTGCGCGGCGGCGGCACGTACTGCAACACGGCCTCGAACAGCGCGGTCATGTCCGATTCGACGCGCGTCGGATCGAGGCTGGCCCAGCCCTGCAGCGCCGAGGCGTATATCACCGGGAAGTCGAGCTGCTCGTCGGTCGCTCCGAGCTTGTCGAAGAGATCGAAAGTCTGATCGACCACCCAGCCAGGGCGCGCCCCGGGGCGATCGATCTTGTTGACGACCACGATGGCCTTGTGACCCAGCGCCAGCGCCTTGCGGGTAACGAAGCGCGTCTGTGGCATCGGCCCTTCCACCGCATCTACCAGAATCAGGACACCATCGACCATGGACAGCACCCGCTCGACCTCACCGCCGAAGTCGGCGTGCCCGGGTGTGTCGACGATGTTGATGCGCGTGCCGCCGTACTCGATCGCGCAGTTCTTCGCCAGGATCGTGATGCCGCGCTCGCGCTCGATGTCGTTCGAGTCCATGACCCGCTCGGCGATCTTCTCGTGCGAGGCGAAGGTGCCCGACTGCTTAAGCAGGCAGTCCACCAGCGTGGTCTTGCCGTGGTCGACGTGGGCAATGATGGCGATGTTGCGTATCGGGCGCTGCATAAGAGCGGTCAAATGGGACGGGGCTGGCTAAAAAGGCCGTGCAGGGTACCAGAACCCCTTGCTTTGAGCAGGCCTTAGGAGCTTGTGCTTCCTGGCAATATGGCAAATATATAAAGATATCTTTATATTATACGGGTGACCCCCGATTACGCCTCTCTGGATCCACTGGTCCAGACCCTGAAAAAGCTCGCCGAACCCACCCGGCTGCGGCTGGTGACGCTCCTAGGGCACGGTGAGCTCACGGTAGGGGAAATCTGCCGGGTAGTGGGCCAGAGCCAGCCTAGGGTCTCCCGACATCTGCGGCTGCTTGCCGAGGCGGGGATTCTGGACCGCGTCCGAGAGCAGCGGTGCATTTACTACCGAAGGCCGGTGGTGGGCTCCAGGGCCGGCTGGCTTGACCCGCTCCTAGCATCGCTCGACCTGGAAGATGCTGCGCTGCAGCGTGACCAGGTGCGTCTGGCGGCTGTGGTCCGGGACAGAGAAGAAAGGGCAGCCCGTGAGCTCGGACTTGGGCCTCCGGTCGATGAGAATGGGAAGCAGCGCGCTCTGGCTTCCGCCCTGCGAGAGGAACTTGGTGCGGTCCCCTTAGGGGAGCTGCTCGATATCGGCACGGGGACCGGTCGCATACTCAAGATCCTCGCCGCTCAAGCTTCCAGAGCTATCGGCGTGGACCGCTCCGCGCCGGCGCTGCGACTGGCCCGGGCGCGATTGCACGGCTGCGATCTGGCGCATTGCGAATTCCAGCGCGGTGACATGTACGCACTGCCCTTTGCGGCGGAATCATTCGACACCGTCACCATCGACGGCGTACTCACCGGTGCCGAGCGGCCCGCGGCGGTGCTCGGCGAAGCCAGCCGGGTGCTGCGCCGCGCCGGCCGGTTGTTGCTGATTGAGAAGTTTGCCGACATCGCAGCTTGCACTCGCGCAGATCCACAGTTGTTAGTGCGGCAATGGTTCGATGCCGCAGGCTTCACTCTAGTGCGCCTGCGGCAGTGCGAAATTGCAAGCGTGCTCCATTTGCTGGCGCTTGGAGAGCGAAGATGACCTGCGAGGAGGTGTTCGCGTGACATCGACTGGGCCGCCGCAGCCGCTGCCGGCCGCGCCAAGCCTGGGCGCCAGGGGGGTGCTACGCAATTTCTTCGCCGTGTTCCGCTACAGCCGTCACGCAGTCCGGCTGGTTTGGGAAACCAATCGCACTCTGTTGTTTGCGGCAGCGGCACTCACCCTGGCCGGGGGTTTGCTGCCGGCCGCGGTGGCCTGGGTCGGCGCGCGCATTGTCGATGCCGTGGTTAACGCGGCACGCAGTCCGGCGCACGACGTGCGCCTAGTGCTGCAGCTGGTGCTGCTCGAGGGCGTGCTGGTCGCGGTGGTCTCCGGCGTACAGCGTGGGTTGTCGCTATGCCAGTCGCTATTGCGTGCGCAGCTGGGGCAGCGCGTCAACGTCATGATTCTCGAAAAAGCGCTGACCCTGGAACTACAGCACTTCGAGGACTCCGAGTTCTACGACAAGTTGACCCGGGCGCGCCGCGAGGCCTCGAGCCGGCCGCTGAGTTTGGTCATGCGCACCTTCGGGCTGCTGCAGAACACGATCTCGCTGCTGAGCTTTGCCGCGCTGCTGGTGCATTTCTCGCCTTGGTCGGTCGTGGTGCTGCTGCTTGCCGGTGTGCCCTCATTCATTGCCGAAGCGAAGTTTTCCGGTGATGCCTTCCGGCTGTTTCGGTGGCGGTCTCCCGAGACACGCATGCAGATGTATCTCGAGACGGTCCTGGCGCGCGAGGACAACGCCAAGGAGGTCCGGCTCTTTGGGCTGGGTGCGCGCTTTCTGCAGCGCTACAGAGACATCTTCCTACGGCTGTACGGGCAGGATCGCGCGCTTTCCATACGGCGCGACAGCTGGGGATTCCTGCTGGGTCTGCTGACCACCATTACGCTCTACGGCGCGTATGCGTGGATTGCGCTGGCCGCGGTGCACGGTGAGATCACGCTGGGCCGCATGACCATGTACCTGCTGCTGTTCCGGCAGGGGCAGGCGGCGGTGGCGGCGATGCTGAGCGCGGTGGGCGGGATGTACGAGGATAACTTGTATCTTTCCACGCTCTACGAATACCTGGATACGCCGGTGGCCACGCCGCCGGGCAATGCCCAGCGCGGACCGCGCCCGGCAGAGGGCATAAGCTTCGAGCACGTGAGCTTCGCCTATCCTGGTGCCACTGAGCCTACGCTGCATGACATCAACCTAAAGCTGCCTCCGGGAAGTTCGCTGGCGCTCGTGGGCGAGAACGGTTCGGGCAAGACGACTCTGATCAAGCTCCTCACCCGGCTTTACGCCCCCACCAGCGGGCGCATTTGCTTCGAGGGGCTGGATCTGCGCGAGTGGGATGAGGTCGCGCTGCGCGAAAGAGTCGGCGTGATCTTCCAGGATTTTGCGCACTACCAGCTGCCCGTGGGTGAGAACGTCGGGGTCGGCGATGAGCCGCACTTCGAAGACGAGAGCCGCTGGCGGGTGGCCGCGGAAAAGGGCCGGGCTGCCGCTTTTATCGACGAGCTGCCATTGGGTTACCGCACGCAGCTTGGCAAGTGGTTTCGCGACGGTCGCGAGCTCTCCGGCGGGCAGTGGCAGAAAATCGCCCTGTCGCGCGCCTTCATGCGCACGCGGGCGGACGTGCTGGTGCTCGACGAGCCGACAGCGTCGATGGACGCGCGCGCCGAGGCCGAGGTATTTGAGCACTTCCGCAATTTGGCGCGCAGCCGCATTACGATTCTGATTTCGCACCGGTTTTCCACGGTGCGCATGGCCGACCAGATCGTCGTCCTGGACCGCGGGCGCATCATCGAGCGCGGCACGCACCAGTCGCTGACGGCGGCCGGCGGACATTACGCTCAGCTGTTCGCGCTGCAGGCGCGGGGCTATCAGTAATCGGGACCCGGCGGAAGCGGCGCAGCCGTCTGCCGCTCAGGTACAATGACTGCCATGGACGAACAAGCAGACACCTTTGATGCCGCCTTCACCAAGGCGGTGGATCTGGGCAATAAGCTCGCCGGAAAGGATAAGGAAGCTGATCTTTGGGACATCGCCGACGGCTTGCTGGCTGGCGCCGTCCAATACTGGCTCTATGCCCGTCAGCCGTGCGGTGATGCGCGCTGCGAAGACTGCTTGCCGATCAACACGGCCGAAGCGCGCCTGACTGAGCTCAAGCGCCTGGTGGGGCAGATCGCCGCGGAAAGCGAATACTTCCATTCGCCGACCGACGCCAACGTCGGCCGCGCCTGACATCCACCCCGCGGCCGCGTTTCAAATCTTAGGCAGCAACCTGGCTGGCGGCTGCGGTGACTTCGGTCAGTGCAGCTTCGAGTTTGCTCAATCCTTCCTCGAGAATCTGATCGGGAATGGTTAGTGGCGCGAGAAATCTGATCACGTTGCCATAGACTCCGCAGGAAAGAATAACCAGCCCGTGGCGGGCCGCCGCCTGCACCAGCGCCCGGGTCAGCTCCGCGTCGGGCTGATCGGCCTTGCCGTTCTTGACCAGTTCCATGGCCACCATTGCGCCAACGCCGCGGATCTCGCCAATGGCCGGGAAACGTCTTTGCAGGGTGCGAAGGCCGGCGACTAGTCGCTCGCCCAAACGCACGGAGCGCTCGAGCAGTTTCTCGACCTTGATGACTTCCAGCACCGCAAGCGCCGCGGCGCAACCCAGGGGCGATCCGGCGTAGGTGCCGCCAAGTCCGCCCGGGGGAGGCGCGTCCATGATTTCGGCTTTGCCGATGAGCGCCGAGAGCGGCACGCCGCCGGCGATGCTCTTGGCGACCGTCATCAGGTCCGGCTCGATTCCGGCGTGCTCCACGGCGAACATCTTTCCGGTGCGCCCAAAGCCTGACTGTATTTCATCGATAATGAGTACGATCCCGTGCCGGTCGCACAGGGCGCGCAGCGCGCGCAGGAATTCCGGCGGTGCGATGTAGAAACCGCCTTCGCCCTGCACCGGCTCGATGACGATCGCCGCCACCTGCGCCGGATCGATATCGGACTTGAACAGCTGCTCGATGGCATCGAGCGAATCCGCGCCGCTTACGCCGTGGTAGCTCATTGGAAATGGCGCGTGGAATACCGAAGGCAGCATCGGTCCGAAGCCGGCCTTGTACGGTTGCACCTTGCCCGTGAGCGTCATCGCCGCCAGCGTGCGGCCATGAAAGCTGCCGCCAAAGGCGATCACGCCGGAGCGCTTGGTGTGAAAGCGCGCGACCTTGAGAGCATTTTCGATGGCCTCGGCGCCGGTCGAGAACAGCATCGACTTCTTGGCGGTCGAGCCCGGCGCGAGCTGGTTCAACTGCTCGCACAGTTCAATGTAGCTGGCGTACGGGGTAACCTGGAA
>Ga0070667_100000811_pt1 | contig 29195 bp, 30 predicted proteins | sample KBSS33metaG_FD_64659 | JGI IMG/M metagenome (GOLD analysis project Ga0070667, IMG submission 64659) | Switchgrass rhizosphere microbial communities from Kellogg Biological Station, Michigan, USA - KBS S3-3 metaG | ecosystem: Host-associated > Plants > Roots > Rhizosphere > Soil ...
TTCTCCATCCTTAAAGGCCATGCGCCACATCATCGGCATACTGCTGCAGAACGAGGCGGGCGCACTGGCGCGGGTCGCCGGCATGTTTTCCAGCCGCGGCTACAACATCGAATCGCTCTCGGTGGCGCCGACCGACGATCCGACGGTATCGCGCCTTACACTCGTCACCACCGGGTCGGATGCCGTGATGCTGCAGATCATCAACCAGCTGAACAAGCTCATCGATGTGGTGCGCATCGATGATATGACCCGCGGCGAGCACGTGGAGCGCGAACTTGTGCTGGCCAAGCTCAAGGTCGATCCTGCCCGGCGCGACGCCCTGCGCGGCTACGTGGTGCGCACCGGCGGCCGCGTGCTCGATCCATCAACCGACAACTTCATCGTCGAGCTGCTCGGGAGCGAGGCCGAGGTGAACGGGTTCATGCACGAGGTGGCTGCGCACGGTGAACTGCTCGAGGTGGTGCGGAGCGGTGCGCTCGGCATCAGTCGCAGCGCCCGGGCGTTGCGCCTGGTGACCCCCGCTTAAGTATCAGGCCGGCCGGCCGCGCAGCGTGGTCAGCCGCCCATCTTCTTCGGCGGCATTGACGTTGCGGGCCAGCTGTTCGCGTTGCGTGCGCGCCCAGCCCGACACCGCCCCTACGGGCATCGGCCGGCTGACGTAGTAGCCCTGGGCAAAATCACAGCCCAGGCGCAGCAGCCCGCTCCATACCTCGGGCGTCTCGATGCCCTCGGCCACCACCTTGAGTCCAAGGCTGTGTCCCAGCTCGATCGTGGTGCGCACGATCGCCTGGTTGCTGGTGGAGCGATCCAGGTTGCTCACGAAGCCCCGGTCGATCTTCAGCTCATCGACCGGCAAGGCGTGCAGCTGCGCGAGGCTGGAGTGTCCGGTGCCGAAGTCGTCGATGGCGAAGCGCACGCCGCCGGTGCGCAGCTGCTGCATGATCTGAGCGGCCAGCTGCGGCTCGCGCATGATCGCGCTCTCGGTCACCTCGAGCAGCAAGCGCGTGGCCGGCACCTGGTGCTCGCGCAGCATCGCGAACACGCGCGCCGGCAGCGCACCGTCGGCAAAGTCCGCGGCCGAGAGATTGACGGACACCGTGAAATCGAGCCCCTCGCGCTGCCATGCGCCCAGCTGCGCGATCGCGGTGTTGAGCACCCAGCGCGACAGGTCGGGCAGCACCGAGGCGCGTTCGGCCAAAGGGATGAACTCGGCGGGTGTGATGTTGCCGAGCGTCGGATGAGTCCAGCGCAGCAGCGCCTCGAACCCCTGCACCGCGCGGTTGGTCATGTTGACCAGCGGCTGGTAGTGGAGCGAGAGCCCCTCGCCGGCCAGCGCCCGCCGCAGTTCCGCCACCAGCATGATACGGCGCCGGTGATCGGCGTCGTGCGCGTGCTGGTAGACCACGGCGATCGTCGACTGTTCCTTGGCCTGCAGCAGGGCCACGTCCGCCTGACGAAGCAGGTCCTCGATCGAGACGCGCGGCGCGCGCCATTCGCTGATACCGGCGCGTATATCGACGCTCAACCGCAGCTCATTCAGCGACATGCCGGAGCGCCATTCGTCGGCGGACATCAGCAACCGGTGCAGGAGCTCGCTGTCATGGAGGGGCGCTGTGACCACGAATTGATCGGCGCCGATGCGCGCGCAAAGGGTGCCCTCACCGCACAACTTGCTCAGGCGCGTCGCCAGCGCCTGGAGCAGATGATCGCCGACCACGTGACCTACAGAGGCGTTGATGTCCCGGAAGCGGTGCACGTCCACCAGTGCCACGCTCAAGGTCGCGCCGGCAGGCGCCAGACGCAAGCGTTCTCGCAAACCCTCGCGATTGGGAAGGCCGGTCAGCGCATCGTGAGTGGCCTGGCGCACGATGTGCGCCTCGCGCTCGCGGATGCTGGCCTGCATCGAATTGAAGGTGCCGGCGAGCTGCTTGAACTCCTCGCCGCCGCTCACGTAGATGGCATCGCTGTAGGAACCGCGCTCGATCTCGCGTGCGGCTGCCACAAGCACGCCGAGCGGTCGCACCGCGCTGCGTCCGGCAAACACCGCCACCACGATCGCGCCCAGAAGCGCGGCTCCGCCGATCAGGAGCAACGCCAGGCGCATCTCGCGAAATTGCATCATGGCGGCCGACTGCGAGCGCTGTGCCACCAGCAGCAGCGTGCCGCTTTGCGCCCCGAGCGGGGCGCTCAAAGTCAGGTACTGATCCCCGGCGATGTTCGAGAGCACCGGCACGTTGCTTTGCAGCTCCGCCAGCCGCTGCACGGCGAGCTCTGCGGCCGCCTCGGTATCGAGCGTGGAGATCGTGCCCCGCGTTCCATCGCGCTCACGGTACACGAAGCTCACTTCGGTCCCGGCGAGCGCCGCAAGCTGCTGCGCGAGTGGGCGGTCGAGCGCGAAACCCAGCGCCACCCAGGCGATCACCTGTGGCGCACGGAGCGGTGCGAACACGATCTGGTAGGGGCGACCGCCGACCAGAGCAAATGGCGCCGCGACGTTTCCGTCCGGCAACTGCAGGGTGGCGCCGGCCTGTTCGGCCAGTGCGGGTGAAGTTGCGGTGAGCACTCCGCCGCTGGGCGCGTACAGCACCGCCAAATCGGCGCCGATCCTGCCGGCCTGGTTGTTCAGGGCCGATCGCATGGTGGGAGGATCGTGAGTGGCCACCGCCTCCCGGAAGGCGAAGTCGCCGACCATCGCATCGACAGCTGCGCGCAGCAGCCGCGCGCGTTCAGCAAGCGTGCGATCAAGCATCGCGCGCGTTGCGGCCAGCTGGCGGATCGATTCATCGTGCACCGCGCTACGGATCGAGGCCAGCGTGAGCACGATCGTCACACCCTGAGCCAGTGCCATCAGGGAGACGATCAAAATGAGCAGTCGGTTCTTGAAGCTGGTCAACTTCGGGCGCTCTAATCGACCTACGTTATGCATAGTAGAAGCGCCACGTTCCTCGCCTGTGTGACGGCCTGCACGTTTCTTGCAGGCCTCCGGGCGGCGCTTGCAGCTTCGGCGCTGCAGGTCACGCTCGCCGACGTGCGCGGTGCACCACTGGCCGGTGCCGTGGTGATCGCCGAGCCGTCGGCTGGCGCGCCCAAGTCACCGGCCGGCCAGAAGGCGGTGATGGACCAGCGCAACCTCGAGTTCGTGCCCGACGTGCTGGTGGTACAAACCGGCACAGCGGTGGAATTTCCCAACAGCGACCAGGTGCGCCACCAGGTCTACTCGTTTTCGGAAGCCAAGAACTTTCAGCTTGGGCTGTACGCCGGGCGCGCGCACGAACCGGTGGTGTTCAACCGCGCTGGTCTCGTGACCCTCGGCTGCAATATTCACGACAGCATGGTCGGGTATATCTACGTCACGGACTCGCCTTGGTTCGGCCGTACCGGCGCCGACGGAGCGGTGCATCTGCAGAACCTGCCAGCCGGCGATTACACCGTGCGAATCTGGCACCCGCTGCTCGATGAGTCCGGACCGCAATTGAGCTCGCGCGTGCACCTGGCTGAAGGTGCGGCCGGCAGCGTCAGCGTGAAGTTGACCCGACCGCTGCGCCAGGCTGTGCACCACAACGGAGCGGACAAGAAATGGGCCGACTACTGATCAGTGCGTGCGCGGCCGGCGCTCTGGCCGCGAGCAATCTCGCCCTCGCCTATGAATTCGACCTGGGCGTCGATCTGCGCGGCGTCGCAATCGATGCTACCCAGTCGCGACTGACCGGCGGCCTAGGCAAGCTGCGCTTCGACGGTGACCAGGACGGATTGCGCCTGGGCTACGTGCATGCCGGCGTGCGCGCCGACCCGACCGAGACCATCCGCGTAACCGCCGAGGCCTATGCCTACGGTGACAAGGACGTGAATGCCATCGATCTCACCGAGGCATACGCGGAATGGCGGCAGCTCCCGTCTTCGGCCTGGCGCTCACGCGTCAAGCTTGGCGCCTTCTATCCGGAAATCTCGCTCGAGAATCGCATGCACGGCTGGCGCTCGCCCTACACGCTGTCATTCTCGGCCATCAACACCTGGATCGGCGAGGAGATCCGCACCATCGGCGCCGAATACAGCCTGGACTGGCTCGGGCGCAGCCACGGCCACGATTTCGACTTCTCGGTCAGCGCCGCGGGCTACGGCTGGAACGACACGGCCGGCACGGTGATCGGCACGCGCGGCTGGGGACTGCATGACCGGCAGAGCATGCTGTTCGGGCGCTTTGCCAACAACGGTTCGCCGTTGCCGCAGGTCACGATCTTTGCCGACGACCTCGACAAGCGGGCCGGCTATTACGTCAGTGCCGCCACCAAATATCGCGGGCTCGTTGAGCTGCGGGCACTCCATTACGACAACCGGGGCAATCTGGCGGTCAAGGCGACGGCGGACGGAGATGCCATCTGGCTCACCTACTTTGACAGTCTCGGCGCGCGCTGGACGCCGGATGAGGCCTGGACTTTCATCGCCCAGTGGTTGCACGGCCGCACTTATGCCGACGAGGACGTGCCGCACAACGCCTGGAGCTTTAACTCCGAGTTCCTGCTCGCCAGCTTCAAGCATGGGCCGATGCGTTACTCGGCGCGCTACGACCGCTTCGAGATGCAGCAGACCTACAGCAGCTTCGAGTACATTCCGATCCTGCTGGCCGATGACGGCCACGCCTGGACGCTCTCGTGCAGCCGGGACTTCAATGAGCATTGGAGCGTGGCGCTGGAAGGAATCCTGACCGACAGCGACGTGCCGTTGCGCGCACTGCTGGGCCAGCCCATGGGCGCGCGCGAACAGATGCTGCAGCTGGCCGTGCGCTACGAGCTCTAGGCTACCCGCTCCAGTTCTGCGATCAGTGCATCGCCCTAGGCGGCGCCCTTGCGCGCGTCGGCCACCGGCACGGGCTCGAGCGCGTGAGCCAGATATTCCTCGAAACTGCCGCGGTCGTTGCGCTCCTGCGCATCTTGTTCCACCAGAGAGTCGACCGCCTCGGCGGCGAACTGCGCCTGCATGGCCGGATCCCGGCCCTCCGGCGCCAGCAGCCGCGTGCGATGCTCGGCCGACAGCACGCGCGTGTGTTCCGCAAAGCCTGTGCCCGAGCGGCGCAGTTCCTGCAGGTGGCGCGCGGAGGGAGTGCGTTCCGGATCGCGCAGCTTCTCCAGTTGCTTGGCGAGCGAGCGGCGGTACGGCTGGGCCGGATCGTCCGCATCCAAGAGCTCGCAGATCCCGGCCAGTTGATCGAGCAACTCGGCGCCCCAGGACTTGAGCGCCACCGAGCGGCCGTCGCGTAACAGCTGCAGGTCCGGTTCGCGGCCGCGGCGCGCGACCAGCAGATGATTGTTGTCGAGCTGCTGCTGCTCGGCTGGTCCGATCGGATCGCTGCTGCGCGCCAGGCACAGCGCCAGGAAGGCCTCCATGAAGTGCATCTCGTCGGTGCACACGCCGGTCGGCTCGAAAATGCAGATGTCGAGCGCCCGCACCTCGACGTACTCAACGCCGCTGCGCGAGAGCGCGCGCACCGTGGTCTCGCCCGGCTGCAGCGCGCGCTTCGGCCGGATGTTGCTGTAGTACTCGTTCTCGATCTGCAGGATGTTGGCGTTGAGCTGCCGATACTCGCCATCGACCCGCACGCCAAGAGCCGCAAACGGCGGATGCACCGTATGAGTAGCATGCTGCAGGTCGCGCAGGTACTCATCGAGCGTATTGGTGGACACCGCGACCGCGGCCTTATCGCGATTGCGATAGCCCAGATCGCTCATGCGGAGCGATGTCGCGTATGGAAGGTGCAAAGTACTGGGGCCCAGCGGCTGCAGCTCATCGGCCACCGCCGCTGCCACGAAGCTCGAGCACAGGGCCGGTGATACGCCGAACAAGTAGAGCGCCAGCCAGCCGTGACGCCGGTAGTTGCGCACCAGGTCGAAATAGCGCGCTGAGATGAACTCCTCGTCGTGGCGGTGCGATCCGAGCAGGTCGGCCCACAGCGGCCAGAAACGCTGCGGGAACGAATAGTTGTAGTGCGCCCCGGCGATCGCCTGCATCAGGGCGCCGTACCGAGTCTTAAGTCCCCGCCGGTAGACTTCCTTGAACCGTCCGCGGTGCGAGCGCCCGTAGTACGCAATCGGCACCTCGTCCTCGCCGTTTATCTCGCCGGGCATCGAAGCGGCCCAAATCATTTCCTCGTCGAGCCGCTGCGCCACGAAATGATGCAGCTCGCTCAAGTAGCGGGCCAGCGAAGCGTTGTCGGGGAAGGTCGGGGTCACCAGCTCCAGCAGCGCCTCGGAGAAATCCGTGGTGATGGCCGGGTTGCACAGCGCGCTGCCGAGCGCAAGCGGATGCGGGCTCGCAGCAATGCCACCGGCGCCCGTCACCCTGAGGCCCTCGCGCTCCAGCCCGCGGCGGCCGCCCGCGAGCGCGGCGCCGTGCTCGCGGTTATTGGCGAGCGCCGCCAGGCGCCGCTCAAAGGCACGGTCTGTCACCACTCGCGCCATCCCTCTTTGGCCCTCTGTAGTTAGCGAGCTGAATACATTAGCTGAATATGCGCTCGGCGCCCGCAGGATAGTGCCTTAGGGCCGTGCACATGCAGTCGCAAACTGGCATTCTACGCGACCAGCGCCGCCACCGGCGGCGCGCCGCTTCCGGAGACCGCCATGCTGGTCCTCACCGCCCCCAGACGGGTCGCCATTGTCGGTGGTAGCCGCATACCTTTTGCGCGTTCCTATGGTGCCTATACCGGCCAGAGCAACCAGGACCTGCTGGTGGGCGCACTGCGCGCGCTGGTCGAGCGCTACAAGCTACAGGGACAACGCCTCGGCGATGTCATCGGCGGCGCGGTCATCAAGCACTCCAAAGACTTCAACCTGGTGCGCGAATCGCTCCTGTCCGCGGACCTCGATCCGCAAACTCCGGGGCTCGACATCCAGCGCGCCTGCGGCACCGGACTTGAGGCGGCCATCCTCGTCGCCAACAAGATCGCACTCGGGCAAATCGATGCCGGGATTGCCTGCGGCGTCGACACGGTCAGTGATCCGCCCGTGGTGCTGCCCAAGTCCTTCGGCGAGCTGCTGCTGAAGAGCTACCGCGGCCGCAGTTTCGGTCAACGTATGGCCCCGTGGCTGAAGCTCCGCCCGCGCGATCTGAAGCCGATCCTGCCAGCGGTGGTCGAACCGCGCACCGGATTGTCGATGGGCCAGAGCTGCGAGCTGATGGCCAAGACCTGGAACATTTCGCGCGCCGAACAGGACAAGGTCGCGGTCGAGAGCCACCTCAAGGCCGCGGCCGCGTGGAAGGAAGGCTTCTATGATGACCTGGTGGCCCCGCACGCGGGACTCCAGCGCGACAACAACGTGCGCGCCGACGCCACGCTCGAAAAACTCTCCACGCTCCGCCCGGTGTTCGACACCTCAGGCTCGGGCACGCTCACGGCCGGCAACAGCACGCCTTTGACCGACGGCGCCGCCGCGGTGCTGCTGGCCTCCGAGGAGTGGGCGCGCGAGCGCCGGCTGCCGATCCTGGCGTACCTGCGCGCCGGCAAAAGCTGGGCGGTCGATTTCGCCAGCGGCAAGGAAGGTTTGCTGATGGCGCCCGCCTATGCGGTGCCGGCGATGCTCGATGACGCGCAGCTCAAACTCCAGGACTTCGACTACTACGAGATCCACGAAGCCTTCGCCGCGCAGATGCTGTGCACGCTCAAGGCCTGGGAGTCGAGCGAGTTTTGCCGCGAGCGGCTCGGCCGCAGCGCCCCGCTCGGCTCGATCCCGGCCAACAAGATCAACGTCAAGGGCGGGAGTGTCGCGCTCGGGCATCCGTTCGCGGCCACCGGCGGTCGCATCCTGGGCGCACTCGCTAAGCTCCTCAGCAATGATGCGCAGTCGCGCCGCGGACTGATCTCGGTGTGCACGGCCGGCGGCATGGGTGTGTGCGCGGTGGTGGAACGCGCCTGACATGCCGCGCCAAAACTTCGCCTCCGGTTCTACCTGGGAGCCGATCGTCGGTTACTCGCGCGCGGTGCGCGCCGGCGACTACGTGCATGTCTCGGGCACGACCGCGACCGGCGCCGACGGCCGTATCGTCGGCCTCAATGATCCTTACGCGCAGACGGTGCAGTGCCTCAAGAACATCGAAGCGGCGCTCACGCGCGCCGGCGCGAGCTTTGCGCAGGTGGTGCGCACGCGTCTGTACGTCGTCAACATCGCCGACTGGGAACAGATCGGCCGCGCGCACGGCGCGGTGTTCGGCACCATCCGCCCGACCACCGCGATGGTGGAAGTCAGCCGCCTGATCTCGCCCGAAATGCTGGTCGAGATCGAAGCCGACGCCTGGCTTGGAGAATAGCCCGTGGGCCGCTGGCAGACACTGATGGCGCGTGACGGGCATGAGTTTGCCGCTTACCTTGCCACGCCCAGCGGCACGCCGCGCGGCGCGGTCGTGATCCTGCAGGAAATCTTCGGCGTCAACGAGCACATCCGCCGCGTGGTCGAGCAGTACGCCGCGGCCGGGTTCCTGACCATCGCGCCGGCACTGTTCGACCGCATCGGGCGCAACATCGAACTCGGTTACACCCCAAAGGACATGGAACGGGGCGTCGGCTACCGGCTGCAGATCGAGGATGCCAAGGCCATGCTCGACATCGGCGCCGCCGCCAACGTGGTGCGCCATGCCGGGCGCGTGGCGCTCATCGGCTTTTGCTGGGGGGGGCAGCTCACCTGGATCGGAGCGGGAAACTTGCGCGTGCAGGCGGCGGTGGGCTATTACACCAGCCGCATCTGGGAGAAGCTCGACCGCCTGCCGACCTGCCCGGTCATGCTGCACTATGGCGAATACGACAAGAACATACCGCGCGAGCGCATCGAAGAGGTGCGCGCGGTATTCCCGCAAGGCATCTACTACTTTTACCCTGCGGACCACGGCTTTAACTGCGACGCGCGCGCCAGTTACGACGCGCCCAGCTCGCAGCTCGCCTGGGAGCGCACCCAGGAATTCCTCAAACAGCATATAGGTTGAAATCAGTCATGCAGCTCAGCGATCCAAAACTGCTGCGCAGTCAGTGCTACGTAAATGGTGAGTGGATAGAGGCCGCCGACGGGCGCAGCACGCCGGTCCACAACCCGGCCACCGGGGTTACGCTCGGCACCGTGCCGCAACTGGACGGGGCCGCCACGCGCCGTGCCATCGATGCGGCCGCGGCCGCCTTCCCGGGCTGGGCCGCGCAGACCGCCAAGCAGCGCGCCGTGATCCTGCGGCGCTGGTTCGAGCTGATGATGGCCAACCAGAAGGACTTGGCGCAGCTCATGACCGCCGAGCAGGGCAAACCACTGGCCGAGGCCAGCGGGGAGATCGCCTACGCGGCCGCCTTCGTCGAGTGGTTTGCGGAAGAGGCGCGCCGAGTTTACGGCGAGGTGATCCCGGGCCACCAGCCCGACAAGCGCATCGTGGTCCTGCGCCAGCCCGTGGGCGTGGTGGCCGCCATCACGCCGTGGAACTTCCCGGCCGCCATGATCACCCGCAAGGCGGCCCCGGCGCTGGCCGCCGGCTGCACCTTCATCGTCAAGCCCGCGGGCCAGACGCCGCTCTCGGCGCTCGCCATGGCCGAGCTCGCAGCGCGCGCCGGCGTGCCTCCCGGCGTGTTCAACGTCGTCACCGGCAGCGCGCGCGAGATCGGTGCCGAGCTCACCAGCAGTCCCGCGGTGCGCAAGCTCAGCTTTGCAGGCTCGACCGAGGTCGGCCGCGTGCTGATGGCGCAGTGCGCCCCCACCCTGAAGAAGCTGTCGATGGAACTTGGCGGCAACGCGCCCTTCATCGTGTTCGCCGACGCCGATCTGGACGCCGCCGTGCAGGGTGCGCTCGCCAGCAAGTACCGCAACACCGGGCAAACCTGCGTATGCGCCAACCGCTTGCTGGTGCAAAACGAAATCTACGACGAGTTCACGACCCGTCTGCTCAAGGCGGTCAGCGCGCTCAAAGTGGGCGACGGACTCAAAGGACCCACCGACCTAGGTCCCCTGATCGACGCCGCGGCCCTCGCCAAGGTGCAAGAGCACGTGCAGGACGCCCGCGACAAGGGCGCGAAGGTCGTGCTCGGCGGCAGGCCGCACGCGCTCGGCGGGACATTCTACGAGCCGACCATCGTCACCGGCGCCACCAGCCAGATGAAGTTCGCGCGCGAGGAGACCTTCGGTCCGGTAGCGCCGCTGTTCAAGTTCGGCACCGAGGCCGAGGCGCTGCGCATGGCGAATGACACCGAGTTCGGGCTCGCTTCCTACCTGTACACGCGCGACCTGGCGCGCGCCTGGCGCTGCACCGAGGCGCTCGAGTACGGCATCGTCGGGCTCAACACTGGCCTGATCTCCACCGAGGTCGCGCCCTTCGGTGGCGTCAAGCAGTCGGGCTTCGGGCGCGAAGGCTCGCACCACGGCATACACGATTACACCGAGCTGAAATACCTGTGCATCGGCGGCATCAGCCCGGCGTAGGTGGCATCTTCATATGCTCGGCGTATTGACGGTCAACACGGGAACGCCAGAGGCTCCGCATCCGCGCCAAGTGCGCCGGTTCCTGGGCAAGTTCCTGTCCGATCCCAGGGTCGTCGAACTTCCGAAGCTCCTCTGGCGCCCTCTGCTTTATGGTCTGATCCTGCCGCTGCGCTCACCGCGCAGCGCACGTCGGTACCGTCGCGTATGGATGGACGATGGCTCGCCATTGGCGGTGTATTCGCGCCGGCTGCAGCACGCGCTCGAACTGGAACTCGAATCCCAGCTGCCAGGTGAAGTGCTGCTGGAGAGCGCGTTCCTGTATTCCAGGCCCTACGTGGACGCGGCACTGCGCCAGCTCTGGGAAGCGGGCGCGCGGCGCATCGTGCTGCTGCCGCTGTTCCCGCAGGCCAGCGGCGCGACCACCGGCGCGGTGTTTGATCAGGTCGGCGCCGCCTGGCGCAGCTGGCGCGCCCTTCCCGATCTGCAGCTGATCGGCAGCTACCATGACGATGCCAACTACATCGGCGCGCTCGCCAACAGCGTGCGCGAGCACTGGCAGCAGCACGGGCGCACCGAACAATTGCTGATGTCGTTCCATGGCATCCCGCAGCGCTGCGTGCAGCGCGGCGATGCCTACGAGCAGCAATGCCTGCGCACCGCGGCGCTGCTGGCCGCGGCCCTCGAACTCAAGGACGGCGAATGGGCCCACAGCTTCCAGTCGCGCTTCGGGCGCACCCGCTGGCTCGGCCCCGCGACCGACACGCTGCTCGCGCAGCTTCCCGCCAAGGGCAAGCGCAGCGTCTCGGTGATCTGCCCCGGATTTCCGGTCGACTGCCTCGAGACCCTCGAGGAGATTGCGCTGGAAGCCCGGGCGCTGTACCTGCGCGCCGGCGGGACGCAGTTCCAGTACGTGCCCGCCCTCAACGACCGCGGCGATCATGCGCGCGCCCTGGCGCGGCGCGTGCTCTCCGCCGCCGAGTGATCCCATGTTCGGCCGCTTTCTGGAACTTAGCCTGACGACGGCCGACATTGCCGCCTCGGTGCAGTTCTACGAACGGCTGGGCTTTTCGCAGCTGACGACCGGCGATACCTGGACCCACCCTTATGGCGTGCTCAGTGACGGGCGCATCTGCTTAGGGCTCCACCAGCGCCGCGCGCCACCGAGCATGCTGAGCTTCGTGCGCCCGGAGCTGTCGTTGCACGTGCACCAGCTGCAGGCCGCCGGTTTCGAGCCGCACTACACGCGCTTAGGGGACAGCGACTTCCACGAGCTGCAGCTTCGCGACCCTTGCGGGCAAAGCATCGCGTTGCTGGAGGCGCGCACCTTTTCACCGCCGCGCCCGGACCACCCGGGTTCCGGATGCGGCTGGTTCAGCAGTTACAGCCTGCCCTCGCTCGATACCGAGGCCGTGCGGGCCTTTTGGGAAAACGCCGGATTTGTGGCGCTGGAGGTTCCGGATGATCCGCTGGCGCAGATCGCGCTCACCAGCGATGCCATCACTTTGACCGTGCACCGGCCACGCGCGATCGCATCGCCCGTTCTGGTATTTGCCGATCCCCTCATGCCCGTGCGCCTCGAGGCACTGGCCGGCAGCGGGATTGTCGGCGGCGACGAGCTGCCGCCCGGGCTCGATCCTAGCGCCAATGCGCTGCTCGAAGCACCGGAAGGAACTCTGCTGCTGCTCCTGCATGCGGAGGGCTAGGCCCGCCGCGGCCCCATTAGTTCTCCAGAAAGAAGCGCGCTGGCGGTGCCGGCAGACCTTGATTGTTCTGCAGGAACTCCGCCCTGGAACCAAAAAGTTTGGCCGTGCTTGTACCGATGCCCGGCGTGATCTGGTTTTGGATAAACAAGTCGCCCCGGGTGCGAACCCCGGCAGACGTCCTCACGCTGGCGCCACTTATCAGAACGCGGGCGCGGTTACGGATGCCGCCGCCCCCGATGATGGAGAACTCGGGCGGTGTATCCGCTGAATCGCGGACAAAGTGGCTTTGCAGGAATTCAGCCTCGAGCTCGCCGTTTTTTGGATCATCGGCGTCTTCGCCGGGACCTGCGATCAGTGTCAAGTTTGCAGGTGACTCCCCGAAGGTGTCGTCCTCGGAGCGCAGCGTGAGCCGATTGGCGATGGCTCGGGTCGGCGCCCCTCTTGAAACTCCAGCTTGACCTTTAAAGTTCGCTCCATTGTTCCTGAACACATTTCCGCTCATGTAGAGCGTGACTGATCCGCCGTCGGTGCCCCGCTCACCGCCCGTGACCTGCAGGCCTTTACCGGTGTTGTAGAAAAGATTGGAGGTGATCATCGCCCAGATGGCGGGGCCATCCGCATGACTGTTGTTGGCATCGCCCGTCAAGAAGTTTTGAATGAGAAGACCGAGAAAAACCCCGTTGCGCACAATATTGTGCGAAAACTGCAAGGTTGAGTGGGCGTGGCGCGAAGCGCATTGGCAGTTGGCAAAAGTCATCGAGCCCAAGGTACTGTCCAGCACCGTGTATGTGACCCTCATCGACATATTTCCGTGAGGATCGACCGGAATTGTCGGCTCCGAGATCGCGAGATTGTTTCCGGAAGATATCGTGAGGTGGGAAACCGTGTTGTGCACGCCCACTTGGATCACCCCATTAGGGGCGGCAAATTCATTGCCCTCGCAATCCGTGCGCACTTCAGGCGGCAGCACCAACCCCGAGCCGTCGATGATCGTGTCGGTTCCAGCCACGGTGAAATCGTCGGGCGCGGCGTTACTGACCGGATCCGGCACGCCATCCTTGTTTTTGTCGACGCGCTTTTCGGCACCCACCAGCGACATTCCCGGCGGCATTCGTAGCGAACCCTGATTAGGGCGAGGATTGCCGTTCTGGTAGGCGCTGGACAATACGTATGTTCGGGGAGCCAGTTTGAGCGTGACCCCCTGATTGGCAGGATCGTTGACAGCCGCATACAGCTGTCTGACGTTGTAAACGTTAATTACCTTGAGCGGAGCATTCTGGGCGCCAGCCGCGCACGCTATCGACAGTAACAGCCAAGCTACGCTTAGTTTCCCCGTTCGCTGCGGAAGTAATGCATTCATGGATTTCGCCTCTATTGTTGTTCTTGTAATGCCCATTGATCTGGTTTCCAGCCCACCGCCAACGCACATGCGATCCTGCGAAGTTTGGGGAGCGAACGTCGCACGTTGGAATTCGACAAGCCGACGCTAGTAACTTGCCTTTTGTAGTTTGCCCGGACTATGCGCCCAACAGGGGGCGCGCACAAGTTTGTCGAATTCGCTGAGGTCGCGGGCCAATTTGGGCGTCGTGTAATTCGCGCGCGTTGGCTTAAGCGCCGGCGCCGAGCGCTGCCTATGCCCTTGGAATTAGCCTAAATCGACCTAAGAACTCCGCGCCACGAATCGATAGCGCACCCGGATCTCGTCGCTCACCCGCAGCGCTCCGAAGAGCAGGCTGTAGGGCTCCAGGCCCATTGAAGTCTGCGTGAAAGTCATCTCGCCTTCGGCTTGCAGCGTGTTGCCCTGCTGCTGCCACTTCACCGGCACCGTGAGCTGCGGACTGTGATCGCGCAGCATGACGGTCACAAGCACCGTCGAGCCCTGCGCACCGATGTTCACCTGCCGGCACTGCAACGAGACCACCGGGTACTGCGCAGCGTTGAGCTGTTTGTCGCCGAGCATGTGATCGCGGGTCCCGGTGCGCGCATCCTCATCGAGGGGCTCCGCGTACTCGCCGCCGGCGAGCGCGCGCTCCTTCGGATCATCGACAACGAAGGAGTTGACCGGGATCCGCACCTCGCAACCGGACTGCTCCGGCTGCTGATGCAGCCAAATTGTGCCGTGCAGATCATGGTTAGTGATCACGTGCGTGTGACCGACCTTGGCGAGCGGCCCATCGGCGTGCAGAAACAGCCACAGCTCCGAGGCGTTTGCATCCACCACAAACGGTACGCCTCCCTCTGGTCCGCCGGTGGTGACGGCCGCCTTAGGCGGCGGCGGCCGCACGCCGCAGCCAGCGAGCACCACGAGGGTAATGGCCGCGATAGCGGGCAGCGCAACACGGCAGCGGTGGTTGAGAGCGGCGCTCCGGCTTGTGTGTCTCGGATCCATCGAAAACATACTCTACAGCCGCGCGCGCCACGCTAGTACACCGTTCAGAAAAATTGAGGCCCGCTTCAGGCATTGCGTTTGCTGACTTTTGCCCCCGGGACGAGACTTTCCCCCACGGAATCACACTGTTCTGAATGGGAGAAAGCCATGAATACCCGTCGATTGCTGACACTGCTCGCGGCGGTCCTGATCACCGCCGGGCAGACCCTGGTAGTGGCCAACGCCACGGCCGCGAGCGCCCAGGCCGATTCTTCGGTCGCGGCGCTTACGGCACCTAACGCGGGAGTGCTTTACTCATGAGCCTCAAGCGCTGGCTGGAATATGTGCTGCCTCCGGCGGTCACGCGCAGCTGGGCACTGGCCGCCGGCTGTCCCGATGAGTGGCTGGAGAAGTCCGCGCAAATACCGCGCGCTGCGCTACCGGTAAGAACTGCGAGCGCGGGCACTGAGGAACCGCACGCGCCCTTCGATGACGTGCAGTGAGCCCGAGTCCGCCTCAGGCGCGGAGCACCCGGGCGGCGAAGCAGCCTGGCTTGGCGTTGTGCAGGTGCAGGAAGACTGCCTGCGGGTCGGCCAGCTGACGCTCGATCACGTTCCTGACCTCGTCCCCTGACACGACGTCGGCATCGATCATCATGCCCTTGTCATCGAAGGCCCGCACCGACAGTAGGCGGCGAGCGAGCACTTCCGGGAGCTCATCGATCTCGGGCACATATTCATGAGCGTATTCACGTACGTAAATTGCGTGGCGAGAGCGGTAGGGGCTGTCCACCGGCAGATGCTCGTAGTTGAGCAGCAGCACCGTCTCGCCGGGCACCGCATCCTGAAGGCTCACACGACAGGGAAAGCCCGGAGAGCGGTCAGCCACGCGGCGCAGCACGCCGCGCGCGGCCAGCACTTCTTCGCTAAGTCCAAACAAAGGGACGAACGGTGCCACCGGCAATCCCTGGATCCTGAAACTCATGTGTACGGCCCTCGATAACACCTCTTCGGCACGCAGCATGCGCCAGGAGGCCGGAGCGCACACCCCGATTCTTGCGCTGTTTATACTGACGGTGAATTTGGGGATCTGGACTTCTTAAGGAGATCATCGTGTCGAAAGTCGAAGATCGATTGCGCGCGCTGGGATTGGTCCTGCCACCGGCCCTGAGCCCTCCACCGGGCGTTAAGCTGCCCTTCCAGTTCGTGCGCATCGTCGGGGAGCGCGCCATGATCTCGGGCCACGGACCACAGAATCCTGACGGCACGCTCGCCGCCCCGCTCGGCAAGCTCGGCCGCGAACTGACCGTGGAGCAAGGCTACGCGGCTGCGCGGCTCACAGCGCTCTCGATCTTGGGGAGCCTTAAGCGTGCGCTCGGTGACCTGGATCGCGTTACGGCCTGGTCGCGGTTGTTTGGCATGGTGAATTCGGCGCCCGATTTCAATCGCCAGCCCGCCGTCATCAACGGCTGCTCGGACCTGATCCTGGAACTGTTCGGGCCTGAGGTCGGCGCCCACAGCCGGAGTGCTGTCGGCATGGCCGAGCTGCCGTTCAATTTTCCGGTCGAGATCGAGGGCGAGGTGCTGTTTCGCTGATCGTCAGACGGCGCTGGGGTTTCACTTTGCATTCGCCGGTGCGGCGCTGCGCGCAAAGACGCCGTAAAGGCCCACTGCCATCCACACCACGTTGATGAACACCGACGGATAGGCGCCGTTCCAGCCGCTGTTGATGATGAGCCCCGCCCCGGCCACCACGTTCAGCCACTGATAAATGCTCGAGCGGGAGCTCAGCTTGCCGAGCGTCAGCAGCACGTAGGCGGACAGCAGCAGGGCGGCGGCCGCCCAGCCAATGATTTCGATCGTCAGCTTGGCCATGCAGGGCTCCGGATGAATTAGGCCTGTCTCGGTTCGCTTTGCTTAGCTACGGCGCGAGGATCGTCGCGTGCGTGATTTCGAACGAGCACCGGGTTGCTTGCGCTTGGGCGGGCGAGCGCGCTTGGCGCTGGATTTCTTGTTCGGCTTTTTCTTAGCCAAGGCTTGCTTGGCGCGCTTCGGCGCCGCTTTGCGGGCGGCGCGGCGCGGGGCCTTCGCTTGCGCTGATGGCGTGTCGAGGCCGCGGAGCTGGTCGACGATGGCGGGATTTTCGAGCGTCGAGATGTCCTGCTTGATCGGCTGATTGTTAGCAATCGCGCGCAGGAGCCGCCTCATGATCTTGCCGGAACGTGTCTTGGGCAAATTGTCGGCGAAGCGGATGTTGTCGGGCTTGGCGATGGCACCCAGCTGCTCGCCCACCCAGTTGCGCAATTCCTTGACGAGCGCGCTGGCATCCCCCTTCGGTCGCGCTCCGCGCAGCACCACGAAGGCGAACACCGACTCCCCTTTGATCTCATCGGCCTTGCCGACCACCGCCGCTTCGGCGACCTTAGGGTTCGCCACCAGTGCAGACTCGATTTCCATGGTGCCCAGCCGGTGGCCCGACACCTTCAGCACGTCATCGATGCGCCCCATGATCCAGAAATAACCGTCGGCATCGCGATGCGCGCTGTCGCCGGCCACGTAGTAGCGGCCGTGGAAGCGCTCCCAGTAGGTGTGGATATAGCGCGCGTTGTCGCCCCAGATGGTGCGCAGCATCGAGGGCCAGGGCTTGCGGATCACGAGGTACCCGCCGGCGTCGTTCGAGGTCACCGGCTCACCGTGATCATCGACGATGGCCGCATCGATTCCCGGCAGCGGGAACGTGCAGGAGCCTGGCTTGGTCGAGGTGACGCCCGGGAGCGGCGCGATCATGATTGCGCCGGTCTCGGTCTGCCACCAGGTATCGACGATCGGGCAGCGACCGCCGCCGATCACGCGGTGGTACCAGACCCAGGCCTCCGGATTGATGGGCTCGCCCACCGACCCTAACAACCGCAGCCGCGACAGGTCGTATTTCGCCGGCAGCGCATCGCCGAGTTTCATTAGCGCGCGTATCGCGGTGGGCGCCGTGTAGAAGATGGTGACGGCATGATCCTGGCAGATGCGCCAGAAGCGGCCGCCGTCGGGCACCATCGGCGCGCCCTCGTACATGACCACGGTGGCACCGGCCGCCAGCGGCCCGTAGGCCACGTAGCTGTGGCCGGTGACCCAGCCAACGTCAGCGGTGCACCAGAAGATATCGTCGTCCTTGAGATCGAACACCCACTCGCTGGTGAGCTTGACGCCCAGCAGGTAGCCGGCGCTGGCGTGCTGGATGCCCTTAGGCATGCCCGTGGATCCGGAGGTGTAGAGCAGAAAAAGCGGATGCTCGGCATTGACCCACTCCGGCGCGCACTCGGAGGAGAGTCCCTGGGTGAGTTCGCTCCACCACACATCGCGGCCCGCGCGCATTGAGACGGGCGTGCCGCTGTTCTTCAGCACGATGACTTTCTCGATCGTCGGGCAGGCGCCTGCGAGTGCCTTATCGACTGCGGCCTTGAGTTCGATGACGTGACCGCCGCGCTCGCCCCCGTCGGCTGTAATTACTACGCGTGCGCCCGCATCCTCGACGCGGTCGCGGATCGAATTGAACGAGAAGCCGCCGAACACCACCGAGTGCACCGCACCGATCCGTGCGCAGGCCTGCATGGCGATGACCGCCTCGGGGATCATGGGCATGTAGATCACGATCCGGTCGCCGCGGCCCACTCCCAGCTCCTTGAGCCCATTGGCGAGCCGGCATACTTCGGTATGCAACTGCCTGTAGGACAAGCGTCGCACCCCGCCGGCCTCGTCCTCGAAGATAATGGCCGGCTTCTCGCCCCGGGCCGCAAGGTGCACATCGAGGCAGTTCCAGGAAACATTCAGCTGCCCGTCAGGGAACCAACGGTAATTTGGAGCCCTGGAATCATCCAGCGTGACGGTAAAGGGTTTATGCCAATAGAGCGACTTGCGCGCCAGGTCCGCCCAGTAGCCCACGTGGTCGGCCTCGGCCTTGCGGCGCATGGCCTCGACTTCCTGGGGACGGAGCCGCGCGCGCGCCACGAACGAGTCGGGGGGCGGAAAGCGGCGGTGTTCCAGCAGCGCCGACTCGATGTTTTCTTTTTCCACGGAACCTCCGCTGGAACCGAGTTTGATTTCAAGGATACTGGAACGCCGCGAGCGAGTGTTACTGCAGCGTGCGCGCGGGAGTCCGGTACAATAACGCTGCGGAATCCTCATCTGTCTGGAGATCGCCGATGAAAGAACTCATCTCGCGCCGCGAGGCGCTCAAGAACCTCGCCTTAGGGGCGGGCACATTGCTGGTGGCGGGCGCCGGCGCCACTGCATCCCAGGCAGCGCCGGCCGGCTATGCCAGCCTGCCGCACGTGGCCCCGACCGACCCGACGGCCGTGGCGCTCTCGTACCACGAGAATGCGAAGACCGTGGAGGCTGCTAAGTTTCCGACTTACAAGCCGGACCAGCACTGCGGCAACTGCCTACAGCTGACCGGCAACGAGGGCGACGCCTTTAGGCCGTGCAACCTGTTCCCCGGCAAACTCGTCAATGCGGGGGGTTGGTGCAAGGTCTGGGTTAAGAAACCCTGAACTCCCGTTCAGGCCACCAGGCGCGCGATGCGCTCGGCCTGGCGCGGCAGCATGGCGCCAAAGCCGTGGCGGCTGCAGAAATCGCCGAGTGCTTGGAGCGCGGGCTCGCGCCGGCGTAAGGCTTCGGGCTCATCGCTCAGCGGCGCATCGCAATGGATGCGCGTCAGCGCTCGCGCGAGGTACGCCGCCTCGCGATGCTGGCGTAGTTTCTGCTCCAGGCGCCCCGCGCCGCGCAGCGGCAACAACGCGAGCTGATCCAAGCTCGCATACAGCAGCTCGAGTGTCGCATAGCGGCTCAGCAGTGCGGCCGCGGTCTTCGGCCCGATCCCCGGAACGCCCGGAATGTTATCCACTGCATCGCCGGTGAGCGCCAGATAGTCGGCCATGCTCTCGGGCGCCACGCCAAAGCGCGCAGCGATCTCTTCATAACCGTACTCGCTGGAGTCCGCGTAGTCCCAGAACCGATCGCCCGGGCCGATCAGCTGCGAGAGGTCCTTATCGCGCGTGACCAGCGTGACCCTAAGGCCCCGGGCGCGCGCCCGCACCGCCAGTGTGCCGATCAGATCATCGGCCTCGTACTCGGCACTGCCGAACTCGGCAATCCCTAGGTGCCGGCAGAATTCGCGGCACAGCACGAACTGGCGCTTCAGTTCGGCTGGGGCTGGCTCGCGGTTCGCCTTGTAGCTGGGCAGCAGCGCGTGGCGGTGGCCCGATCCGCGGCACTCATCGAAGGCGACCGCGAGGTACTGCGGCGCTCGCTTTTCGATCAGATCGCCGAGGAAGCGCGCGAAGCCGTACAACGCGTGGGTCGGATTGCCGTCTGCATCGCGCTGATCCGGTCCCTGTGAATGCCACGCGCGAAAGATGTAGACCGACGCGTCGACTATGTAGAGCACGCTATAGGGCGCTTTGCGAGGAGCTAGCTGAGCCAGCGTTCGATGCGGGCGTGCAGCGGGCTTGAGCGCGGGAAGTGCGCCTGCAGGTATTCCATCTGGTCGGCGAGCACGCGCCGGCCCTTGAGGAAAATGTACTCGGCGTAGGTCGGCATGAACGGCACCGCGATCAACTGGAGCTTGGCCTGCTCCGGCGTGCGCCAGGCCTTGTAGTTGTTGCAGCTCCGGCAGGCCGCGACCACGTTGGTCCACACATCGCGCCCGCCCTGGCTGAAGGGCCGCACGTGATCGCGCGAGAGCTCGCGGCTGCTGAAGCGCTCGCCGCAGTACAGGCACAGGTACGCATCGCGCCGAAACAGCGTTTCGTTGTTGAGCGGCGGCACGTAGTCGTGGCGAGTGTTGCCGGGATTGCCGGTGTGGCCAACGGTCGCCACGATCGAACTGACTTCGACTACCGTGCGGTTGCCCGTGCGAGCGTTGACGCCGCCGTAGAGCCGGTAGACCAGCGAGCCGCAGGTATAGGCCACCTGCTCCTGATGGTAGAGGCGCGCCGCCTCCCTATAGTCGATCCACTCCAGCGGCATGCCGGCGATGTCGGTGCGCAAAACCATCTGCCCTAAGCCGTGCGCGGCCGAATGCAATACCAGTCGCGTGTCCTCTTCCAGCACGCGACGCTGCTGTCTGGCGGTTAAGACCTTAAGACCCATGCGTGTAAGATAAGGCAGATTTGTGCGAGAATTCAACGGATGGGACCCCGCGTCCCATCCAAATAGGGAGTCAATTCACATGCCCGTGACCATTGGTGCGCTCAGCGAGAGCGTGCCCGGCGAGACGCGCGTCAGTATCGTGCCCGAGGTGGCCGAAAAATTTGCCGCCGCCGGCGCACGGGTTCTGCTCCAGCGCGGCGCCGGCCTCAGTGCGCAGTTTCCGGACGCGCTCTACAAGAAAGTCGAGTGGGCTGACTCCGCCGCCGCGGTGCTCGCGCAGGCCGACATCCTCTTGACCGTGCAGCCGCCCTCGATCGCGCAGATTGAGGCCCTCAAGCCCGGGAGTGTCGTGGTTGGCTTCATGCAGGCGCACGCGCGCGCCGCCGAGGTCGCCGCGCTCAAGTCACGGCGCATAACAAGCTTTGCGATGGAGCTGGTGCCGCGCATTTCGCGCGCGCAATCGATGGACGCGCTGTCCTCGCAGGCCGCCGTGGCCGGCTACAAGGCGGTGCTGATTGCCGCCGACACGCTCGATCGCTTTCTGCCGATGCTGACCACCGCCGCGGGCACGATCCGCCCCGCGCAGGTGCTGATCGTGGGCGTCGGCGTCGCTGGCCTGCAGGCGATCGCCACCGCCAAGCGCTTGGGCGCCGTGGTCGAAGCCTACGACGTGCGCAGCGCCACGCGCGAGCAGGTCAAGTCGCTGGGCGCAAAATTCATCGAGACCGGCGTGTCGGCCGAGGGCCAGGGCGGCTACGCGCGCGAGCTCACGGAAGAGGAAAAGGCCAAGCAGCAGGAAGTGCTCGAGGCGCGCATCGCCGTGGCCGATGCGGTCATCACCACCGCCGCGATTCCCGGGCGCCGCGCACCGCGCATCATTTCACGCGCCGCGGTCGAGCGCATGAAGGCGGGCGCGGTCATCGTCGATATTCCCGCCGAGTCCGGCGGCAACTGCGAGCTGACGCGCGCCGGCGAGACCGTGCTGCACCAGGGCGTCAAGATCGTGGGCCCGGTGAATTTGGCCGCACAACTCGCCTATCACGCCAGCGAGATGTACGCGCGCAACCTGCTCAACTTCCTCAAGCCCGCCATCGACAAGAGCGGCGCACTGGCCATCGACTGGCAGGACGAGGTATTCGCACAGTCGTGCCTCACGCACGATGGCGCCATCAAGCACGAAGCCACCCGCAAGGCGGTGGAGGGAACATGACCGGCATAGTTGCTCTGTACATTTTCATGTTGGCCGCCTTTACCGGCTACGAGGTCATCGCCAAGGTGCCGGTAATCCTGCACACCCCGCTGATGTCCGGGTCCAACTTCGTGCACGGCATCGTGCTGGTCGGCGCCATGGTCGCGCTTGGCAATGCCCACACCACGCTCGAGAAGGTCATCGGCTCTATCGGCGTATTCATGGCCGCAGGCAATGCGGCCGGTGGCTACGTGGTCACCGAGCGCATGCTGGAGATGTTCAAGGCCAGCGGCACGCGCAAGAAGCCGGGAGGCCACTGATGGAGACCCTTCTGGGCGCCGAAGGGCGCCAGTGGCTGATCCAGGCCAGCTACCTGCTGACTGCCTTCCTGTTCATCATGGGCTTAAAGCGCATGAGCTCTCCGGTCACGGCGCGCAGCGGTATCGTCTGGGCCGGTGCCGGCATGCTGGTCGCGACGCTGTTTACCTTCCTGTTCCCGGGCTTGGGCAACTACGAGTGGCTGCTGCCGGCGATCATCGCCGGCACCGCGCTCGCCTGGTGGAGCGGACGGCGCGTGGCGATGACCGACATGCCGCAGATGATCGCGCTCTACAACGGCTTTGGCGGTGGCGCCGCAGCGGCGATCGCCGCGGTGGAGCTGTACCGCGGCGAGCAGATGTCACTGACGATGTCGATACTGGCCGTGGTCGGCGCGCTGATCGGCGCGATCTCCTTCAGCGGCAGCCTGATCGCCTTCGGCAAGCTCCAGGGACTGATCAAGCGCTCGTTCCGCTTCCGCGGCCAGAATATTGTCAACCTGCTGATCATCGCCGCCACCGTGCTGGTCGGGGCGTTCATCGCCACCGGTTACCACGCCGACCCGTTCCACGTCACGATGCACGTCACGTTGTTCTTCGTGCTGGCGCTGCTGTTCGGCCTGATGATGACCCTGCCAATCGGCGGGGCGGACATGCCGGTGGTGATCTCGATGTACAACGCCTTCACCGGACTTGCGGTCGCGTTCGAAGGCTTCGTGATGCAGAACGCCGCGATGATCATCGCCGGCACGGTGGTGGGCTCGGCGGGCACGCTGCTCACGCAGCTCATGGCGCGCGCCATGAACCGCTCGCTCGGCAACGTCCTGTTCTCGGGCTTCGGCGACACCGGCGGCGCAGCCGCGGGCGGCACGGTCACCGGCAGCATGAAGCCGATCGAAGCGGCCGATGTCGGCGTGATGATGGCCTTTGCGCAGAAGGTCATCGTGGTTCCGGGCTACGGCATGGCGGTCGCGCAGGCGCAGCACAAGGTCTGGGAGCTGTGCCAGCTGCTGATCGATCGCGGCGTGATGGTGCGCTTTGCGATCCATCCGGTGGCCGGACGCATGCCGGGTCACATGAACGTGCTGCTCGCCGAGGCCGGCGTGCCCTACGACCTGATCGCCGATCTCGATGAAATCAACGCCGAGTTCGAGACCGCGGATGTGGCGCTGATCATCGGCGCCAACGACGTGGTCAACCCGGTGGCGCGCACCGATAAGTCGAGCCCGATCTATGGCATGCCGATTCTCAATGCCGACAAGGCCAAGAACGTCATCGTGATCAAGCGCGGCCAGGGCGCGGGCTTCTCGGGCATCGAGAACGCGCTGTTCTACCTCGACAACACGCGCATGCTCTACGGCGACGGACAGGCCGCCGCCAGCCAGCTGATCCAGGCCGTCAAGGCCATCTAGCGCCCCGGGCGTCTGTCAGACGCCCGGGCTCCCAAAAACAGGCTCGGAAAAAAACTGCTCCGACGCTGCAACCATTTGCGGCGTGTCGAGTATCAAAGGACAGGACAGCGCTTCTTGGAGGCGCTGGAGGTGCGGCGAAACGCCGCGTCTGAGGCCTAGTTTTGCCCCGAATATCTGTAAGGAGTCTGTCATGAAAGCCAATTCGATCAGCAGCTATTTCGGCACCGGCATGCTCGCGGTCTGCGCCACCTTCGGCCAGGCCTGGATGGTCAACACCGCCCGCGCTGCGGATGCCACCAATGCCCAGTCGCTGAGCCTGAAGGTCAGCGACCTGGACCTGAGCAAGAGTTCCGATGTGGCCACCCTCTACGCGCGCATCAAGAGCGCCGCGAACCAGGCCTGCGGCGCGGACTACGTGACCGGCAGCCGGCTGCAGAGCAAGGACATGAAGCAGTGCCTGTCACAGGCCGTTGATGGCGCCGTGGCGCAGATCAACAACGCCTCGCTCTCGGCCTACCACAAGCACGAAGCCGGCAAGACCGGCGCCTGATCAGCGGGCAGTAACCGCCGCCGGACGCACTCCCACCGCCGCTCCCTAAGTCGGCGAAGCGTCCGGCGGCAGGTTACGGTGGCGCGCCGCCCTCGTGCGCGCGGCCGTCTTGGGCCGGATGGTGCTGGTGCGCTTTCCTCTCGCGCATCCGCTCGATCATCCGCTGGCGCTGCTCAGGAGTCGCCGCCAGCCAGCGCTCTCGCAGCGCGCGGCGCTTGCCCGGCGGCAGGTGCATGTAGGCGTTGAAATTCTCACGCACGATCGCCTTGGATTGCGGATCGAGTTGCTGGAAGCGCTCCCACCGCTGGCGAATCAGCTCGCGACGCTCCGCGGGAAGTTTCTGCCAGTTCTGAAATCGCTCGCGCGCCTGCGCGCGCGCCTCCGGATCCATCGACAGCCAGCGATTCGCACCGCGCGAGAGCGCCTGCTGGCGAGCCGGCGGGAGCGTGTCCCAGTTCTTCGCGTAGGCGTGCAGCAGTTCCTGCTGGTTCGCCGGCAGCTCCTTCCAGGCGAGTGGTGCGGCCGGCGCGGCAGGAGCGCTCTGCGCCGGGGCGGCAGGGGCTTCAACCGCCGCCGCGCGCGCGCTCACGCCCGCGCAATCCAGCAACACAAGTCCTACCAGCACGGGCAGGTATCGCGGCGTCATGGCTTGTTGTCCTTGTCCGGGGCGGTTGGCGGGGGCTTGGCGGGATCTGTGGGCTTCGCGGTGCGCGCCTGCACCAGCGCATCGACGTCGGTCGCGGCCAGATAATCGCGCCAGTCCGCGGCGCTCGCATCCACGGTGCCCAAGAATTCCAGCAGATCGGCATCGACCGGTTCATCGGCCGCCTTGAGCGGAGCGGCAATGAGCGCCCCCGCGCCGATCAGGCCGGCAAGCGCGGCAACCTTCCTCATGAGCCGGTCTCCCCGCGCTCTTCGCGCTCGGTGCTCACGGCCCAGTCGTAGAACTCGTAGTCAACTTCGCCGTCCTGCGAGAGCTGATCCTGCGCCAGCGCGTACGCGCCGCTGTCGGCCAGCATTTCAATGTCTTCGTTGCTTCCGGCGCTGCCGTGCGCGAGCTCAGCGCCAGGCCTGGGCGCCTGCACGATCAGCACCGCGAGCACCATCGCAGCCGCAGCGCCCGCCGGCAGCCAGCGCGCCCAACGTCGCGGCGCCCCGGCGGCGTGCTGATCAAGTGCAGCATAGCGGGCACGAGTGAGGCGCGAGCGGATGCGGGCCGGCAACTGCTGCGCGCTGCGCGCCAGCAGTTCCTCGGTGCGCCGTACGAATTCCGTCGATTCCCTATCTTGCTGCTCGCTCATGACCAGTACTCCCCAAGCTCCTCGCGCAGCGTGTGCAGCGCCCGGAAATAATGGGTCTTGACGCTGCCTTCCGAGCAGCCCATCGCGAGCGCCGTGGCCGCCACGTCCAGTCCTTCGAGATTGCGCAGCAGAAATGCCTGGCGCTGGCGGGCGGGCAGTCGCGCAAGCGCCGCATCGAGCGCCTCGAGGGTCTGATCGATCTGGGCCTGCGTGGCCGGGTGCGGCGAGGGATCGCGGACGCGCTCGAGCGGATCGGCCTCCACCTCGGTCCCGTCCTCGCCGAAGGCGCGCTGGTACCAGGTAAACACGCGGCCGCGCACGCTCCGCCGGCGCTGCACGTCGCGCACGCAGTTTTCGAGGATCCGGTAGAACAGCGGCCGCCATTCCGCCGCCGGGCGTTGCGAGTAACGCCGGACCAGACGCAACATGGCATCCTGCACGGCGTCGAGTGCGTCCTCGTCATGGCGCAAGGCGATCTGTGCCATCCTGAAGGCCTTGGCCTCGACGCTCGCGAGAAAACTTTCCAGGGCCCGAGTTGACAGCTTCGTCGATTCTGGCAAGTCGAAGTACCTGGGCGGGAGAAGGCTCGCCGGTTCGACCAGCAATGTAGCAAAGCGGTTCATGGGCCTAGAACACAACGTTTGTCAGACCGCGCCGTTGACAGTTGTGGCAACGAAGGGAGTCCTAGCCAGAATCATCCACTTACGCACCGTCCTGCAGGTCGCTTGGTAGGCTAAATCCGACGCCCTGTGGATCAGGGCCTCAAATTCCATAACTGTATGATTTTAAGAATAATTTCAGGCTCCAACGGACCTCGCCGCGATTCCTCAAGAGCGATCGACAGCCTTCCGATCACCCCCGACGGGGCATTCCGTACACAGATTTATCCACAGCTTTTAGCCGGATGAAGACCCCTACCGCCAGCGCCCTCGGGATCCTCAAGGTCGCGGTGGACTGCCCCTTGCGCACGCTCCTTGATTATCTGCCCCCGCCGGGCACCTCACTGGAGGAGCTCCCGATTGGCGCGCGCGTGCGCGTGGCCCTCGGGCGCGCCAGTGCCATCGGGCTCATCGTCGGCCACGCCACCGAGTCCGCGCTTCCCAGGGAACGCCTGCGCCCGGTCCGCGAACTCATCGATCCCACGGCGCTACTCTCGGCCGAATTGCTGGATCTGCTGCTGTGGACCGCCAGCTACTATCACCACCCGCCCGGGGAAGTGATCGCCGCAGCGCTCCCCGCCGCGTTGCGCTCCGGCCTCACCTCACGCCCGCTTGCGAGCTTTGTGGGCCTGACCAGTGCCGGGCGCGCGGCACTGAGTGAGGACTCGCTGCGACGCGCGCCCCGGCAGCGCGAGTTGTTGCAGCATCTGGCCGCGCACGCGGCAGAGTTGGGCGCCGATGAACTCGATGCGCTCGATCCGAACTGGCGAAACGCCGCGCGCGCGCTGCGCGCGCGCGGCTGGCTGACTCTCACGCAGCGCGAAGTGAAGGTGCCGGACCTTCCGCCCCAGGCGCCCTATGCCCCGCCGCGCGAGGCGATTCCGGAATTGAGCGCCGCGCAGCTTACCGCAGTGCAAGCCGTCGATGAGGCCGCCGGCCGGTACGCCAGCTTCCTGCTGCAGGGAGCGACCGGCAGCGGCAAGACGGAGGTGTATTTGCGGCTGGTGGAGCGCGTGCTCGCGCGCGGTGCGCGATCGTTGGTGCTGGTGCCCGAGATTGCGCTCACGCCGCAGCTGCTCGAGCGTTTCCGCTCGCGCCTGAAGGTGCCGATCGCGGTGCTGCACTCGGGTCTGAGCGATGTCGAGCGGCTGGCGCACTGGCGCAGCGTGCGTGCCGGCACGGCGCAGGTCGTGATCGGCACGCGCTCGGCGGTGTTCGCGCCGGTGGCGCAGCTCGGGCTGATCGTGGTGGACGAGGAGCACGATGGCTCGTACAAGCAGCACGAAGGGGGCTGCCGCTACTCGGCGCGCGACCTGGCGGTGCGGCGCGCGCAGCAGAACGCGATACCGATCGTGCTCGGATCGGCGACGCCCGCCTTCGAATCGCTCCACAACGTGCAGCTCGGGCGCTACCGCGCGCTCTCGCTCCCGCGGCGCGAGGATCAGGCGGCGGCGCCGCGCCTGAGTCTGATCGACCTGCGCGCGCACGCGGTGCACGCTGGCCTCGCAGGACCTGTGACGCAGGCCATCGATAGGCATCTTAAGAGCGACGGGCAGGTGCTGGTGTACCTCAACCGGCGCGGCTACGCGCCGAGCCTCTTGTGCACCCAGTGCGGATGGATCGCGCCCTGCCTGCACTGCGATGCGAGACTGACGGTGCACCGTCAGGCCGGGCAGCTGCGCTGTCATTACTGCGGTGCCAGCCAGGCCTTGCCGGAGCGCTGCGGCCGCTGCGGATTTGCGGTGCGCGCGGTGGGCCAGGGGACCGAGCGCGTCGCCGAGACGCTCGCGACAATGTTTCCCGACGCGCCGCTCGTGCGCCTCGATCGCGACAGCGCGCACGATGCTGCGGATGTGGGCGCCGTGATGGATGCGCTCCTCGATGGGAGCGCCCGCATTCTGGTCGGCACGCAGATGGTGACCAAGGGCCATCATTTTCCGGGCGTGTCGCTGGTCGCGGTGATCAATGCCGACCAGGGCCTGTTCAGCAGCGATTTCCGGGCCGCCGAACGGCTCGCGCAGACCATCGTGCAGGTGGCAGGTCGCGCGGGCCGCGGAGCGCGCGCCGGGGAAGTGCTGATCCAGACCGAGTACCCGGAACATCCGCTCCTGCAAAGCCTGATCCAGGGCGGCTACGAGGCCTACGCCGCTACGGCTCTGGAAGAGCGCGCGGCCGCGCGCTGGCCCCCGTTCACGCGCCTGGCGCTGCTGCGCGCCTCGGCTCCCGATGCGTCAGCGCCGCTCAAGTTCCTGCGACGCGCCCGCGAGCTTGCCGATGCAGGAAGCGCCGTGCGGCTGCTGGGACCTGTGCCGGCGGCCATGGCGCGCCGTGCCGGACGCCACCATGCGCAGCTGCTGCTCGAGCACAGGGAACGAGCCGTGCTGCAGAATTTTCTCAACGCCTGGCTGCCCGAAGTCGAGCGGCTCCCGGAGGCACGCCGGGTGCGCTGGGCGCTCGACGTGGATCCCCTGGACATCCAGTGAGAGGGGAATTTCGGTAGACTGCGCCGCCCGCTCATGCAAGGCTGATCGCATTGAAAGCTGAGCTCGAAGAGCTGCTCCGGCAGGCTCTGCAAAAACTACCTCCCGGCACGCTTCCGGCCGCGCTCGAGTCCACTGCGGGCTCACGGGTCAGCGTCGAGCGCACCCGCGATGCCGGTCACGGCGATTTCGCCTGCAACGTCGCGCTGCGCCTGGCCAAGGAAGCCGGCCAAAAGCCGCGCGAGCTGGCAGAGCTGATCGTCAAGGCGCTCCCGGCCAACGCGCTCATCGCGCGCACCGAGGTGGCGGGCGCCGGCTTCATCAACCTGTACCTGGTGCGCGGCGCGCACGGCGAGGTGCTGCGCTCGGTGCTCGAGCGGGGCGAGCGTTACGGTGAGGGCAGCGCCGGCGCCGGCCGCAGCGTGTGCGTGGAATTTGTCTCCGCCAATCCCACCGGGCCTCTGCACGTGGGTCACGGGCGCCAGGCCGCGTATGGCGCGAGTCTTGCGAACCTGCTCGAGGTCACCGGCCATCGCGTGCACCGCGAGTACTACATCAACGACGCCGGGCGGCAGGTCGACATCCTCACGGCCAGCGCCTGGGTACGCTACCTGCAATCGCTCGGCGAGACGCTCCCCTTCCC
>Ga0070667_100000818_pt1 | contig 29047 bp, 26 predicted proteins | sample KBSS33metaG_FD_64659 | JGI IMG/M metagenome (GOLD analysis project Ga0070667, IMG submission 64659) | Switchgrass rhizosphere microbial communities from Kellogg Biological Station, Michigan, USA - KBS S3-3 metaG | ecosystem: Host-associated > Plants > Roots > Rhizosphere > Soil ...
GCCCGTCGCAGGTCATTCCCCGACGTCAACCGCCTGCCGCTACGAGCGATGCCAGTCAGGCCCCGGGGAACGCCTGCTCGCTAGCGCGTTTGGCGACCGTCGATCCCGGCCAGGAGCGGTCCGCCGCGACCGGCAGCTTTCGGGTAGGCTGCTGGCGCTGAGACGGGCGCTAGGTGAATTTTGGCTGTGCCGACAGAAGTTCAGATGTGTAGGCGTCAAACAGCGAGATGTCCGAGACGATTCACTGAATAGCGAGCTTGATGAATTACCGTCACCTGTATTACTTCTGGGTTGTCGCCAAGGAAGGTGGTTTTGCCCGTGCCGCCAAGCGCTTGGACATGGCGCTGCAGACCATCAGCACGCAGGTTCGCGAACTCGAGAAGGAACTTGGGCATCAGCTGCTCAAACCGGACGGGCGCGGGGTGGCGCTTACCGAGGCGGGACAAGCCGCGTACTCGCGCGCCGAGGAGATCTTCCAAATCGGGCAGATGATTCCCGATCAAGTGCGCGAAGCGGCGAGCGGCAAGGTGGCGCGCCTGGCCATCGGCATGTCGGACGGCATCTCGAAACTGGCAGTGCATGCGCTGTTGGAGCCCGTGCTGGCCACGCCGGCGCTGCGGCTCGTGTGTCACGAAGGCGAGGTCGAGGAACTCTTGGCCGAGTTGGCGCTGCACCGACTGGACCTCGTCCTGGCGGGGCACGCCGCGCCGCGCAATCCAAACCTTCGCCTTACCACCGAACGGCTGGCCGAGTCACCCGTGGCCTGGTACGGATCGGCCGCGCACGTGCGAAAGGCCGACATCGACCAGTTTCCGCAATCACTGAACCGGCTCCCTGTACTTCTGCCGACAGGGCACTCGGCCTTGCGCGCCAAACTCGATCACTGGTTCGACGCGAACGGTCTGCAGCCGCGCGTGGTCGGCGAGTTCGAGGACAGCGCCTTGCTAGCGGTGTTCGCTGCGCGCGGCCTCGGGGTCTTCCCGGTCAGCCGTCTGGGCGCCGGCGACGCGGGCTGGATGCACGGGCTGCGTCCGCTCGGGCGGTGCGATGAAGTGACCGAAGAGATCCATGCCATCCGCTCGCGTCGCGGGCAGCACCATCCGCTGGTGCTGAAGATCATTGAAGCGGCGCGCGCTTGATTCCATTGACTCAGCTTTTTCCGATGTAAAAGATCCAGAAAAGCTGCTTTTTCAGAACCTAATCGAGGTCCAGACTCCAGCTGTCACTCAGTTGAAGGAACCCCTCGATGAAAGTGTTTTTCAAAGCCCGAGACCTGCAAGCCCACGACCTCCGCAACCTGACAGAGCGCCGCGTGCGCTTCGTGCTGCGGCGCCTGGAATGGCTCGTCCCCCGCGCCGAGGTCCACCTATCGGACGTGAACGGCGGCCGTGGCGGCATCGACAAGCGTTGCCAGGTGGAACTCAGCACCGACGGCGCCGGCTCAGTCGTCGTTACCTCGATGGCGCGCGAATGGCGCACCGCACTGGACAACGCGTTGGCGCGTGCCGTACGGTCACTGCTGCGTTTGTGGCGTCGCGACACCGACTCACGGCGTCTGCGTCGACGTCTCATCAGTCTCTAACGCTGACCCCAAACCTCATAACGGAGCACTCAACATGAACTCGATGATTCCCATCCCATTGCCATCCGGCAGCACGGACGCCGGCGCGCCCGCGGCTCAGCGCAACCGCGTGCTGCGCAATACCTACGCACTGCTGGCCTTGTCGATGGTGCCCACGGTGCTGGGGGCCTGGCTCGGCGTATCGACGGGGATCGCCGCCGCGATGTCACCCGGCGTCAGCTTGGTCGTCTTCCTCGGCGGTGCATTCGCCTTGATGTTCGCGATCGAGAAGACCAAGAACTCTGCGGCCGGTGTGCCGGTGTTGCTGGGGTTCACCTTCTTCATGGGGCTGATGCTGTCACGGCTGGTGGGCCAGGTGCTGGGGCTTTCCAACGGCGCCAACCTCATCATGATGGCCTTCGCCGGCACGGGGACGATCTTCCTCGGCATGGCGACCCTGTCGTCGCTGATCAAGCGCGACTTGTCATCGATGGGCAAGTTCCTTTTCATCGGTGCGGTGATGTTGCTGGTGGCCGGTATCGCCAACGTCTTCATCCAGTCGAGTACGCTGATGATCACGTTGTCGGTCGTGGCCATCGGGATCTTTTCCGCGTTCATCCTCTACGACTTGAAGCGCGTGCAGGACGGTCTAGAGACGAACTACATCAGCGCCACGCTCAGCGTCTACCTCAGCATCTACAACGTGTTCCAGTCGTTGCTGGCCGTATTTGGGTTGACCTCCGGCCGAGACGAGTAGCGGACGTACACGATGCTCGAGCTCCTCTCCGACCCGCAGGCCTGGATCGCGCTGGCCACGCTCACCGCGCTCGAACTGGTCCTCGGCATCGACAACATCGTCTTCATCTCGATCCTGGTCGACAAGCTGCCGGCGGAGCAACGCGAGAAGACGCGTCGGCTTGGGCTGTTCATGGCGATGTTCATGCGCATCGGCCTGCTGCTCGTGCTGTCGTGGATCGTTGGCCTCATCGCTCCGCTGTTCACGATGCTCGGCCAGCAGGTCTCCGGCCGAGACCTCATCCTGATCGCAGGCGGTCTTTTCCTCATCTACAAGGCGACCGGCGAAATCCACCAGTCACTCGAAGGCAAGGAGGGCCACGCTTCCGGCGCGGTCAAGGCGACGTTTGGTGCAGTGATCCTTCAGATCATGATCATCGACATGGTGTTTTCACTCGACTCCATCATCACCGCTGTCGGCATGGTCGATCGCATCGAAGTGATGATTGCGGCGGTGATCGTTTCGGTGGGGCTGATGATGCTGTTCGCGGGCGCGATCGGGCGCTTCGTCTCCGACCACCCGACGATCAAGGTGCTGGCACTGTCGTTCCTCGTCGTCGTCGGAGTGGTGCTGATCGCCGAGGGCTTTGACCAGCACGTGCCGAAAGGCTACGTCTACTTCGCGATGGCGTTTTCGGTAGCCGTCGAGATGCTGAATATTCGCGTGCGAAAGAAATCGAAGCTGCCCGTTGTGCTGCACTCGGCCTATTCGCCAGGCAAGAACCGACCCTGATCGGGTCGCGTCGGCCGTGCCGGTCTGTTCGCAGCATCGACACAACGAGCCTCAAGGCGTGGTTGGACATGACCTGGCCGAGGCAATAGGGAGCAAAGCAGCTGCCACGACGGAACTCTGATGACCGCTATCGAGACGCCAGATTCACGCATTTACGTAACGACCTCTATGGCTTTCGGCCGCAAACCCTCATGGCTATTGAGTTCTGGCATCGCCGTGTCACGCCGGGGGTCGCGGGTTCGAGCCCCGTCCACTCACATCTTCGCGGCCTTCAGAGGTGATTCTCTGGAGGCCGCGTCGTTTCTGGCTTTGCGCCCTCAGGTCATTCCCACAACCTCTTCCCACAACGGGCCGATTTCGGGCTCCCGTCTGGGACAAGCTCGCCGATCGGCCGCGCATCGACATCGCGTACGGCGGCTCCTGCACCGCCGGCAAGCGCGAGGATTTCGCGCAGTACAGCAGTGTTGGTCACGCCCGGCAGCGCCTCGGGGCGCCCATGGCTGAAGAGAGGTTCGCATGAGACCGAAGTGCGCGACTGTCCAACAGCCAGGCGCGTTGCACCCTTGCGGCGCGCCAAGACTTGGGGTGCGCCCATTCTCCGCGGACCACGAGGGCCATCGCCCAAGTTTGCGGCGCTGAGCGAAGGACGGCGACCAGCGAGTGAAGTGCTGGCAACGCCTCGGCCCGCGCCGGTTCCTCCAGCAACAGGCGCAACAGCGCGCCTTCGAGTCTGCAACCTCAGGCCGTGACGATCCCCGCCCGCGCGAACGGCAGTCGCCGCACCTTCGGGCCGCCGAGCTTCGCGATCGCGTTCGCGACCGCCGGTGCGAGCGGCGGCACGCCGGGCTCGCCCACGCCGGTGGGAGCGACCGTGCTCGGAACGATGTAGACCTCGACCTTCGGCATCTCGTAGATGCGCAGCGCCTTGTAGGTGTCGAAGTTGCGCTGCGCGGCGCGGCCGTTCTTCACCTCGATCTCTCCGTAGTACAGCGCGCCGAGTGCGAAGCCGATGCAGCCTTCCATCTGCGCCTTGATCACGTCGGGGTTGACGGCCACCCCGCAATCGACCGCGCACACCACGCGCTCGACCTTGACCTTGCCGTTCTTCATCGAGACCTCGGCGACCTGCGCAACGAACGAGCCGAACGACTCGTGCATCGCGATGCCTTGCGCGAGTCCCGCGCGCGTCGGCTTGCCCCAGCCGGCCTTGTCCGCAGCGAGCTTGAGCACACCCGCGGCGCGGTCGCTCTTGTCGAGCAGCGCGAGGCGGAACACGAGCGGGTCTTTGCCCGCTGCGCGCGCGAGCTCGTCCATCATCGTTTCCATCACGTACGCGGTGTGCGTGTTGCCGACCGAGCGCCACCACAGCGGCCTGACCGCGAGCGTGGGCGTGTGCAGGTCGGCGCTGATCATCGGCAGCGTGTACGGCGTCGGCGAGACGCCCTCGACCGAGGTCGGGTCAATGCCGTCCTTGATCATCGACGCCATTGCCGTGCCGGCGACGATCGACTGGCCGACCACCGTGTGCTGCCAGCCCGCGATTCGGCCTTGCGCGTCGATTCCGGCCTTCACCGCGTGCACGTACATCGGCCGGTACAGACCCGCGCCCATGTCGTCCTCACGCGAATACTGCAAGCGCACCGGCGCGCGGCCGTCGATCGCCTTCGCGACGTTGACGGCCGCGATCGTGAAGTCGCTGTACGGGTTTGCGCGGCGGCCGAAGCTGCCACCCGAGAGCAGCGTGTGCAGCTTGACCTTCTCCATCGGCAGGCCCGCGGCCTTCGAAGCAAACATGTGGTCGAAGGTCGGGAACTGGTGGCCGGACCACGTCTCGAGCATGCCGTCGTGCAGCCAGGCGACGCAGTTCATCGGCTCCATCGTCGCGTGCGCGAGGAACGGGAACTCGTAGACCGCCTCGATCGTCTTCGTGGCCGGCGCCATCTTCGGCGCGTCTTTTGCGGGCCGTGCGAACGGCTTGCCGGCCGTCGCGGCCTGCGCCTTGTACTGCGCGAGCAGCGCGTCGGAATCGAGCTTGCCACTCTCGGCCTCGTCCCACACCACCTTCAGCGCGCGCCGCCCCTGCAGCACCGCCCACGTGCCCTTGCCGACGACCGCGACGCCTTCCGGCACCTGCACCACGTCGGTCACGCCCTTGACCTTCTTCGCGTCGGCGGCGTCGAACGACACCAGCTTCGCGCCGAACGACGGCGGCCACGCGATCACCGCCGTGAGCAGCCCGGGCAGCTTGACGTCGATCGTGTACATCGCGGTGCCGTTGCACTTCTCGGCCGAATCGACGCGCGGCGTGGCGTCGGCCTTGCCCATCAGCGTGAACTGCGCCGGCGTCTTCAGCACCGGGTTCGCGGGCGGCGCCTGCTTCGCGGCGGCGGCGGCCATCTCGCCGTAGGTCGCGCGCTTGCCCGAGGCGTGGCTGAGCACGCTGTTCGACGCCTTCACTTCGCTGGCCGGCACCTTCCAGGCGTCGGCCGCCGCGGCGACCAGCATCGCGCGCGCAGTCGCGCCGGCTGTGCGCATCTGCAGGTACGAGTTCGCGATCGCCGACGAGCCGCCGGTGCCCTGCATGCCGCCGAACGCGAGGTTGGCGTAGAGCTTCGCGTCGGCGGGCGCGAACTCGGTTCGCACCAGCGCCCAGTCGGCATCGAGTTCGTCGGCGGCCATCGAGGCCAGGCCGGTCGCGTTGCCCTGGCCCATCTCGTGGTGCTTGCAGACGATGGTGACGAGGTTGTCGGTGCCCACGCGCACGAACTGGTTCGGCGCGAGCGGGCCGGTAGCGGCGCCTTCGACGCCGGGTGCCGCGGCGAACGCGGTGAGCGGCACGAAGCCGCCGACCGCGATCAGCAGCCCGGTGCCCGCACCGCCGGCGAGCACCGCGCGGCGCGTCACGCCTGCGCCGACTTCAGCGACGGGCGGCATGCCCAGCGCCTTCGCGAGCGCGTTGCGCTGCGCCGGGGAATTGTTTGCTTGCTGCATCAACGGGTGCATGTCGTGTGCCTCCTGCTCAAGCGGCCAGCTGCTTCGACGCCGCGTGGATCGCGGCGCGGATGCGCTGGTAGGTGGCACACCGGCAGATGTTGCCGGCCATCGCCTGGTCGATGTCGGTGTCGGTCGGCTTCGGGTTCTGCTCGAGCAGCACGGTCGCCGACATGATCTGGCCCGACTGGCAGTAGCCGCACTGCACCACGTCGAGCTCGACCCAGGCCTTCTGCACCGCCTTGGCGGCGCGCGACGAGAGGCCTTCGATCGTCGTGACTTTGCGCCCGGCCATCGCGCCGACCGGCGCGGCGCACGAGCGCATCGTCTCGCCGTCGACATGCACGGTGCACGCGCCGCACTGCGCGATGCCGCAGCCGTACTTCGTGCCCGTCAGCCCCAGGTCTTCGCGGATGACCCAGAGCAACGGGGTCTCGGGGTCGACATCGACCTCACGCGCCTGACCGTTGACGTTGATCGATAAAGCCATCTCCCGCTCCTGTGAAAAATCGACTGCGGCAGTATGCTCGCGCTTCGAAAAACGTGCGGAGGATCAAGTCATGCGACCGACGACACACGCTGTCACAAGCTTCGGCGCGGGCCTGCTGGCCGGCTTCATGAGTTGCGCCGCGTTCGCGCAGACGACCGATCTGCGCACGCCGCAGAGCTTCGATTCGATCACCGACAAGACCGCACGCTCGAAGGCGATCTTTCAGGAGGCGGGCAAGGTCATCATGAGCCCGCGCTGCCAGAACTGCCACCCGAACGGCGACCGCCCGACGCAGGGCAACGACATGCATCTGCACCAGCCCATGGTGGTGCGTGGCCCAGCCGACATGGGCGCGACCGCGCTGCGCTGCATGACCTGTCACCAGGGCGTCAACTTCGCGCCTGCCGGCGTGCCCGGCAACCCGAAGTGGCACCTTGCGCCGCACTCGATGGCCTGGCAGGGCAAGAGCCTCGGCCAGATCTGCGCGCAGATCAAGGACAAGAAGCGCAACGGCGACAAGACGCTCGCCCAGATCAGCGAACACATGGGCCACGACGACCTGGTCGGCTGGGCCTGGAACCCCGGCGGCAACCGCACGCCGGCGCCGGGCACGCAGGCGCAGTTCGGGCAACTGGTCGAGGCGTGGATCGCGAGTGGGGCGGCTTGCCCGGCATAGCGGCGAACGACTCGCGGGGTCTCGTCGCAATGAGGGCGCGAGGATCGGCGAAGCCTCGAGGTCGTCGGATAAGACTTTCAGCTCGGTACGTCGGAGGATGAATTGTTTGCGGACCACAGCTCGGTCGACGACGTACCAGCCACCACGCGAAACGGAACGTCGTGCTCATCGAGGTTGGTGTCGCCATCGACGAGCACCGGCACGAGCTCGATCGGGCTTCGTACGGTTCTCAGCCCCAGTCCACTGCAGGGAGCACCGATGCCGAGCATTCACCGAAGCCGATGCGCCGAAAGCCGGCGCGCTCGCAACGTCCGCGAATCACGAGCGTGTCGCCATCCTCGAGGAAGCTGCGGGTCTCGCCGTTGGGCAGCGTCAGCGGTTGCTTCCCGCCGAGGCTGAGTTCGAGCATGGAGCCGCCCTGCGCCGGGTCCGGGCCGGACAGCGTGCCCGAGCCCAGCAGATCGCCCGCTTGCAAGTTGCACCCGCCGACGGTGTGGTGCGCCACCATCTGCGCCACGGTCCAGTAGGCGTCGGTGAAGTTGGATTGCGTCAGGCGCACCGCGGGCACGCCGCCTTCGCGCATGGCGGCGGTCTGGAGCCAAGCCTCGAGCACCACGTCGAATGCGCCGCGCGTGCGGTTGCTCGGGCTGTCGAGATAGGGCAGGGGTTGTGGGTCGCTGGCGTCGCGGGTCCACGCCGAACGGAAGGGCTGCAGCGCTTCCAGCGTGACGATCCACGGCGAGATCGTGCTTGCGAAGTTCTTCGACAGGAACGGGCCCAGCGGCTGATACTCCCAGGCCTGGATGTCGCGCGCCGACCAGTCGTTGAACAGGACCAGGCCGAAGACATGGTCCTCGGCCTCGGCCATGCTCACGCGCGTGCCGAGTGCGTTCGGTGTGGCGATGAAAGCCCCGACTTCGAGCTCGTAGTCGAGCCGCTGGCTGGCACCCAGGTGCGGCGCATCGGCCGTGCCCTTGAGCTGGCCGATCGGACGCCTGACGGTTTGGCCGCTCACGCCGATCGACGATGCCCGGCCGTGATACCCGATCGGCACCCACTTGTAGTTGGGCAGCAATGGGTTGTCGGGCCGGAACAATTTGCCGACCGTGGTGGCATGGTGGATGCCGGTGTAGAAGTCGGTGTAGTCGCCGATGCGGCACGGCACCGCGTATTCCGCATCAGCCTGTGCGACCAGACAGGCTTCCAACTTCGATTGCATCGCGCTGCCGGTGCTCAGACCGAGCGACAACGCACGCCGCAGCGCCACGCGTGCCTCGCGACCTGACGCCATGAAGGCATTCAGCTCGCCGGGCTGGCAGCGGCCCAGCGTGTCCGCCACGTCGGCCGGAAGCGCCCGCGCATCGCAGGCGGCCAACAGGTCGACGATCTGGTCACCGATGGCCACTCCAGGGCGAAACGGCCCGGCGCCGCCGCGCCGGTTGAACATGCCGATCGGCAGGTTCTGGATCGGAAATTCGCTGGTGTCTTCGTTGGCCGAAGCGAGCCAACTGCGCAGGGAGGGGTCGTGGGTCGCGTCGAGCGTCGTGCTCATGGCGTGAACTTGTCGTGGAGTCCGGCCCAGCAGTCGGCGTAGCGGGCATCGAGCTGCGGGCTCGTCAGTGCGAACTCGGTCGGAATGAAGCGGTAGCGGCTCTCGAACATGAAGGCCAGGGTGTTGTCCAACTTCTGCGGTTTCAACTCGGCGCCGCTGGCCCGCTCGAAGGCCTCTGCGTCAGGCCCGTGCGGCACCATGCAGTTGTGCAGGCTCGCGCCGCCCGGTTTGAAGCCTTCGGGTTTGGCGTCGTATTCGCCGTAGACCAGGCCCATGAACTCGCTCATCAGGTTGCGGTGGTACCAGGGCGGGCGGAAGGTGTCTTCCATCACCAGCCAGCGCGGCGGGAAGATCACGAAGTCGCAGCTCGCGGTGCCCGGCGTGTCGCTTGGCGAAGTCAGCACCGTGAAGATCGAGGGGTCGGGATGGTCGAAGCTGATCGAGCCGATCGTCATGAAGTTCTCGGTGTCGTACTTCAGCGGCGCGAGATTGCCGTGCCAGGCGACGACATTGAACGGCGAATGCGCCAGTGGCGCGCGCCACAGGTGTCCGCCGGACTTTTTGACGAGTTCGTACTCACCGGGCGTGTCCTCGAACGCGGCCACTGGCGCCAGGAAGTCGCGCGCGTTCGCCAGCCCGTTCGAGCCGATCGGGCCGAGTTCGGGCAGGCGGAACTGGGCGCCGTAGTTTTCGCAGACATAGCCGCGTGAAGGGCCATCCGGCAGCTCGACCTTGTATGCGACGCCGCGCGGCAGCAGCGCGATCTCACCAGGTTTGACATCGAGCGCGCCCATCTCGGTGACGATGCGCAGATGGCCTTGTTGTGGCACGAGCAGCATCTCGCCGTCGGCGTTGACAAACGCGCGTCGCTGCATCGACAGATCTGCCAGGTAGACATGAGCGGCGATCCCGCTCTGCGCCTCCACGTCGCCGTTTGCCGCGAGCGTGCGCATGCCGTCGATGAAGTCGACGTTTGGCGTCCCGATGGGGAAGGGGTTCCAGCGCATCGGCTCGGGGGAGAGCGGTCTGTGCCGATCGCCACCCGTGCGCCACAGCGGCTGCGCGTAAGGCTGGTAGCGGCCCGAGACAACCGATGGTTGCCGACGGTACATCCACGTACGCCGATTCTCGTGACGCGGTGCGGTGAAGGCCGTTCCCGAGACGAGTTCCGGGTACAGCGCCAATGGCGCCCGCTGCGGGCTGTTGCGACCCTGCGGCAACGCGCCAATGATCGCCTCGGTCGCGTACTCGTTGCCGAATCCGCGCAGGTAGGAAAGTTCGCTGGTCATGGTGATTCAAGCCAATGTGTTGGAGCGGGCGGCGCTCAGTACCGCCTTGAGCACGCCGAGCTCGCCAACGTGGTTGGCCAACAGCAGGACGATCTTGGCATTCAGCTCATGGCTCTGTTCGATGCTGAGATCGCGGTGCGCATCGATCAGCGCCTCGTAGAACTCGTCGGGCGAGGCGATGTTGGGTTCTGTGGTGAACGACATGGTCAGTCTTTCGCGAGAGCGGGTTCGGCATCGCGCGCACAGGCTCGATCGAGCGCCGACGCGACATCGGCGGCGTCCACCTTGCGCCAGCGTGCGCAGACGTGCTGGTCGGGGCGCAGCAGCCACGCGCTGCCTGGCCTGGCGTCGTAGCGCCGCGCAAAGGTGCCCGTGTGGTCGTGCAGAACGACGACCCCGGATTGCGGTTGTGGCACTGCGTCGCATGGCACGACCAGCAGCTTGTTCACGGGACATGCGCTGACGGCGTCGGGCATGGATTCGCCGTACACCAGCAAGTCGAACCCTTGCCCCAAGTGCTGCATCAACCAGCTGTCGCTGCCGGCCAGCGTCAGGGGTGCGTCGCAGGCCGACGCGCCGGGCACCACCTTGCCCTGGAAGACATCGCGGTCGGGTGTGTTCAATGTCGAATGGCTCAGGGTCGCTGGTACTGAAAGGCGGCCGCTGTTGACGATGCGCCTTGCAAACGCGTATTCGCTGGCCAGCTCGAGCACGGAATTGCGGAACAGTTTGCTGATCTCGCTCTTGGGGGTGATGAAGTCGGTGGCGCGGGTCGAGTTCAGCAGATTCTCGTCGGCTGCGTACTCGCGCTCCGCGCCGTAGCTGTCGAGCAAGGCCTCGCCCGCACGGCCTTTGAGCACGAGGTCGAGTTTCCACGCGAGGTTCTCGGCGTCCTGCACGCCCGAGTTCGCACCGCGCGCGCCGAAGGGCGATACGCCGTGCGCGCTGTCGCCGGCGAACAGTACCCGGCCGTGTCGGAAATGGTCCATCCGCAGGCAGACGAAGGTGTAGACGCTGCCCCACTCGAGTTCGAACGGCACTTCACGGCCCAGGGCCTGGCGCATCATAGCGTTGACGCGCGGGGTGATGCGCTCGAGCTTCTTCTCTTCCTCGGGGTCGGCATCCCAACCGAGCTGGAAGTCGATGCGCCACACGCCATCGGGCTGGCGGTGCAGCAGCACGCTCTGATTGCGATGGAATGGCGGATCGAACCAGAACCAGCGTTCGGCCGGGAAGTCGACCGCCATCTTGACGTCTGCGATCAGGAAACGGTCCTTGAAGATGCGGCCCTTGCTCTCCAGCCCCATCAGGGTACGCACGCTCGAGCGCCCGCCGTCGCACGCGGCCAAATAATCGGCGATGAGTTCGTAACGCCCGTCCGGCGTGTCCACGCCGAGCAGGACACCACCGCCTTCGCTGTCGGCTATCGTGCGCAACGCGGCGACGGCGTTCTTCCAGCGGACCTCGATGTTCGGCAATGCGCTCGCGCGTTCGAGCAGGTAGGCCTCCGCATAGTATTGCTGCAAGTTGACGAATGCCGGCCGGGAATGACCGGCTTCGGGCAGCAGGTCGAACTGATACACCTGCTCGTCGCCAAGAAAGACGCGGCCGACGTTCCATGACACGCCCTTGTTCACGCAACGCTCGCCTACACCGAGGCGGTCCCAGATCTCCAGGGTGCGTTTGGCGAAGCAGATCGCCCGCGAGCCGGTCGACAGGCGGTTATCGTTGTCGAGCAGCAGGACTTTCTGGCCGCGCTGGGCCAGATCGATGGCCAGGCTCAGGCCGACGGGCCCGGCGCCGACGATGACGACAGGGTGGCGCACCGGCACTGGCGCAGCCTGGTCGGCGCTGTGTTCGTAGGCGAACTCCATCGCCTGAATTTGTGTACCGGTCGCGCCGGGCGGCAAATCGATGGGCTTCATGCGTTGTCTCCGGCCCGAAGTCGGTTCAGCCTTCCAGCGTCTGCCACATTTCGACATCCCGTTCGGCCGTCCAGATGCGCGGATCGGGGTACTTCGTGACCTCGTCGTAGCAGCGCGTCACGTCGAACGGCATGCAATGGTCGAAGATGACCCAGTGGCCGTACTTCGGCTTGAGCTTGGCGAAGGTTTCCTTGTAGACCGCGTTCAGGTTCTTGCCTGCCGCCACGCCAGCCTGCACGCTGGCGCGCACGTCGGCGATGAAACCCGCCGTGCTCGACAAGCCCTCCTGCACCTGCGCCTCGCCCTTCAGCGCCGGCCCGCGGCCCGGCACGAGCGCGAGCGGCTTCAACGCGGCGACGTTCTCGAGCGTCTTCGGCCAGTCGGCGAAGTAGGCATCGCCGGCGTAGGGGGTGGCGTCGAATTCGACCAGGTCGCCGCTGAGCAGCGTACGCTCCTGCGGCAGCCAGACGACCGTGTCGCCCTTGGTGTGGCCGCGGCCGAGCTGCAGCAGCTGGACTTCCAGCTTGCCCAGCCACAGCGTCATCTTGCCGCTGAAAGTCATGGTCGGCCAGGTCATGCCCGGCGGCACGGTCTCGACGTTGCTGAACAGGCGCGGGAAGCGGCCGATCTCGCTCGCCTTGTCCTGCTCGCCGCGCTCGACGATGAGGTCGTAGGTGTCCTGGCTGGCCAGGATCTGTTGAGGCTGGTAGGCAGACGCGCCGAGCACGCGCACCGCGTGGTAGTGGGTCAGCACGACGTACTTGATGGGCTTGTCGGTGACCTCGCGGATGCGCCGGATCACGTCGGCCGCCATCGCCGGGGTGGCCTGGGTGTCGGCCACCAGCACCGCGTCGTCGCCGATCACGATACCGGTGTTCGGGTCGCCTTCGGCGGTGTAGGCCCAGGCGTGCTCGGAGAGCTGGGCGAAGGTGACCTGCTTCTCTTCGAGATCGGCCTGGCTGGCAAAGACTTTGGTTTGACTCATGAGTACCCCGCACGGTGGATAAAGCGAAGGCCTGTCGACGACGGTCGATCATTTGCCTAAGGTCAATAGATTCGTTTACGACGAATGTCGATCATATCCAACGAATCCGTCAATGTCTAATCCATCTCGACGACAATGGCGGAACTTGGAGGCCACTCATGGCAGCAGCTAGCGATCGTACCCAGCGTGGTATCCAGAGCATCGAAGTCGGCGGCACGCTGCTGATGGCTCTGATCCACCATGGCGGCCCGATGCCGTTGAAGGATCTGGCGCGCGAGGCGGGTATGCCGGCTGCGAAGGCTCATCCCTATCTCGTCAGCTACGGAAGGCTGGGCCTGATAGAACGAGACGCGACGACCGGACGCTACTTCCTGGGTCCGCTGTCGCTGCAGATGGGCTTGATCAGCCTTCAGCAGGCCGATCCGGTGCACGTCGCGACACCGCGCATCGCCGAGTTGGCGCAGCGCATTGGTCACACCGTCGCGCTGGGGGTGTGGGGTTCGCGCGGTGCCACCATCGTGCGGCTCGAGGAGTCGCCCGCGGCAATCTACGTCAACATGCGTCACGGCACCGTCTTCTCCCTCGCGAACACGGCCTCCGGACGCCTGTTCGGCGCGTACCTGCCAGCGCCTGTCGTCAGGGCCTTGCTGGACGTGGAGCATCAGCGCGAACGCGCCAGTCGGGGACGGGGCGCAAAGGTGGCCGGCATGCCCGAGCGCCCGAAGCTGCCGAGTTGGGCGGAATTCGAGATCCAGCTGACGGAGGTTCGCTCCCACGGCATGAGCCGCTCCGAGGGCGAGGTGGTGCGCGGCGTCAGCGCGATGGCTGCGCCTGTCTTCGACTACACCGGAGCGATGGTCTTGTCGATCACGGCGATCGGCCCCAGCGGCACCTTCGACACCCGGTGGGGCGGTGAACTGGCGCGGGCCCTCAAGGAATGCGCCGCCGACGTCTCGCAGCGGCTCGGCGCCCGGAAAAGCGCGGCCGCGTAGTTCTCGTCAGGCGCATGGCCTGAGCCGACTGACTTCATTTGCGCGCCGATGCGGCGCGGTGGCGGGCATTCAACTTGCCCACGCGGGCCGCAAAGCCCAGCTCGAAAGCGAATTCGCGGCGCCCTCGGCATTGCCTACGACGACAACAGCAGGCTGCCGCGCGAGTTGCGCGTCGACGAGACGATCCGCACCGGGCTCCGGTGTTCGTTGAGTTGGCCTGTGACGACGCAGTGCTCGGGCATCGGCTGAGCGATCCCCGGGAATCTCAGCGCGCCCGCGGGAACGCGCTGGATCGAGAGCACTCGCAAGCCTGGAGCTTCGGCGCGACGTCGCCATGACGCGTCTGAGTAGCAGCACGGTGCAGTTTTCTGCCTTGGCCGACGAACTGGGCTTTGCCGACGGAGCGGCGTTTCAGCGGGCGTTCAAGAACTGGACGGGCAGTGCGCCCGGTGTCTCGTCAGGGAAACCTGTCGACGATATTGCCGCGCGCAGATCGCTCATCAGGGTGGCCGCCGAATTCGAACATCCCGGCTGCTGATTTTGTACTGTGAGCATTCCATCGACCCGATATTGTCTCTTCACTGTGACCTGCTGGCTATTCGGTCAGTGGAGAAGTGACAGGCATGGAGACAAGATGCTGACCAACAATCATTCCGGAATTGTCTCGACCCTAACTTGCGCCATTGGGCTTCTGGTAGGCGGCTGCGGAGGCGGGGACAACTCTGCCGACTCGGTGCCCTACGCAGAGATCAAAGCGAAGGCGGCGTTAACCTTGGCCGCTGTGCCGCAAGCTGATGTGACACTGATGACGCACACGATGCCTGCCTACTCAGGCGGCCCGACCAACGCCACAACGCTGCTCTTTGTTCCCAAAGGCTCGGCACCTGCGCAAGGGTGGCCTGTCGTGGCATGGGCTCACGGGACGACGACGGTCGCGCAGAAGACGTGTGCTCCAAGCCGCACGCTCGACACGCTCGACGGGGGGTTGACCGCAGAAGGATTTTCGAGTCACTACAGCGAGGTGATCGGTGCGTGGGTCAATGCCGGCTATGCGGTCGTCGCGCCCGACTTCGAAGGGCTCGGTGATGCTGCAACGGGGCGCTATCCGTACTACAGCAGTGCCAGCGAGGCACGCTCGCTGATTGCGGGGGTCAAGGCGGCTCGCATTGCGAACGGCGCGTTGTCGAAGAAGTGGATGGCGGTGGGGCACTCGGAGGGTGCTCGAGGAGTCCTGGCTCTCAATTCATTCGTCGGCGAGGCGGCGGAACTCGACTTCAGGGGCACGGTGGCTTATGCACCGTATGCGTCGTTGATCGCCAATTTCCAATACGTCAACGGGCTGGTGACCTCGGATCCGACGAACGCCACCTTGTGGGCCGCGATTCAAAATCACTTTGTGGCCATGTTCGCGACCGCAATTGATGTCGACTCGCCCGGTCTGGACCAAACTCAGTTCATGGGGGCGGACCTCGCCGCGTTGATGCCAGCATTCCGGAATGACTGCATCTTCTCCGCCTTCAATCAGGTGTACGCCGCTGTTGCAGCCAAGACGCCGGCCGGCTTTGTCGGGTCAAAGGCGGGCTGGGTTGACATTCCTGCGGTCAAGGCCTTCTTTGCCAAGAACGACCCCGCGGTCTTGCCCGACTTCAAGCTCGCTGCGCCGGCGTTTGTTGCCCAGGGTACTGCCGACGTATTCGTTCCGGAGTCCCTGACCAGCAAGTTGGTCAACGATTTGGCTGGCCGCGGTTCGTCTGTAAGCTACCGGGTCTATACCGGCTCAGACCACGGCTCAATCGTGCTTGACGCGAAGGCGGACGCACTCGCTTTCATGGCGGCGAGGTTTGCCAACTGATGGCGCTCTTGCCTCGTCCGGCGGCTTGAGGTCACAGGAGAGGTGCATGGATGATTCTGCTGCCGTCGAGAGCGACATTGTCACCCTCGACGTTGATCCCATCGTCGAAGCCGTGTCGCGCCTGTTTGGGCATCACGTGGTGCTGGCCTGCGGACCGGCTCGAGGCGTCAGGCGGCTATCGGCCCGATCGGTGGCCGGTACGCTGATCGGCAAACTTGAATACGCGTCGGACTTTGCCTGTGTGGTTGACCAGCCGCGAAGGCATCTCGTATTGACGGTGCCTGATCGTTGCGGCGGTCACATGGGTGGCGACTCATATTCGCACAACGACGTGCTGGCGTTCAATGTCGATTGGGTCGGGAGTCTGGACCTGTCGCCGCCAGGAACCTTTCTGAATACTGCGATCACAGACGAGCAGGTGACATTCGGGTTCAAGGCCCTCTATGGATTTGAGCCGGACACCCCGATCAGATTCGCTGAAAAGTTGCACGGCGGCACAAGGGCGGCAGCTCGTGCCCAGCAGATCATCAGAGTGCTGCACGACAGCTGTACCGCGTCCTCGGTTCTGCAGAAGGTTCGTGAGAATTGGGCAGTCATGGAGCTATTGAGCATCTGGCCGCACAGCAATTCAGACCGTGTGCATGCGCACACCATGCTGCCGTCGACTGTCAAGCGAGCGGTCGAATATATCGATGCAAACTTGGATCGGCCTATCTCGGTTGTCGATGTCGCACTCGCCATGAAGGTGGGACTGCGCACGTTGTCCGATGCCTTCGCCAAGCACTTGGGGGAGACGCCGGGACGATATTTGCGTGCTCGTCGGCTCGACGCTGCCAACGCGATGATGCAAACGAATTCTGCGCTGACGGTGATTGATGTGGCGACGCATTGGCAGTTCAGCAATCCAGGAATGTTCGCTCGCTACTTTCATATGCGATTCGGCTATTTGCCCGGCACGACGAGGCGGCGATCAGTCCGAGGTTAGACGGGAGGCCATCGGGAGTTGGAGCGTATGTCGTCATCAGCCGGAATCGAGAATGACCTTGCTTCCAGGCTTCTTGAGCTTTCTCGAACTCCATCGGACTGACGCAGCCCTATGATCCCGACAGGCCGGCTGAGGATGCTTCGATCGCGGCCCGCTTTCCATGCGCAACATCATCGACTTCAGTTCTTGGCAAGGCAGTCTGACGACGCTGCTCGGCCTCGCCCTGGTGTCGCTCGTTGCCGTCGGAATCCGCCTGCTCTTCATGCACGCTGTGCAGCAGCGTCGCGAGCGCGCGAATCGCCAGATCAACGAGCGCCTGAAGACGCTCATCGCCGCCTACAAGACGCTCGGAGGTTCGTTCACGGGCAATCTGGCCGTCGATCCGAGCCATCTGCGCGAGCTTCGAATGGCGGATGGCGTCCATGCACCACCGGAGCCTGCCACGCCCGGTTCCGATCGACGCCGGCGCGTACGCGACGCCGTCGAGGCGGCGCTGTCGGACGTCATCCTGTTGGGGACTCCCGAGCAGGTGCGCCTGGCGGTTCAGGCCGCGAACGACATGGTGGCCGGCCGCACCGTGCAGACTGCCGCGCTTGTCGCGTCACTGCGGACATTCATTCGCGAAGTGCTGGGCCTCGATGCGGTTCCGGCAGACGTCGCGATCCCCAGCCAGGGTCCCCTGCGTCCTGTCGCCGGGGGCTCGCGAACTGGACGAGGTGAGCGCACCGGCGGCATGGTCGGAGGGCGCGGCGGTGGCGCAGGCACGGGCGGTCTGGGCCTGTCCTACGGCCCCGAGGATGGGCCAAGCGGGCCGGGCACTTCTGACCATCCGTAGCGGCGTTTCACCGATCTGGCACGTCGCGACCGCATGGCTGTCCAAGACACTTTGCCCGCGGACAGCGGCCTTCGACGCGACCCGGCGCATGCTCATGCCTCCCGTTTCAACACGGCAACCTGCACCACGGTCCGCGGTTCGAAGCCCAGCCCCTCGTACAGCGTGATTGCCGCTTGGTTGGTCTGCCATGCATGCAGGAACGGCTGCTCGCCACGATGCTGGATGGCGCTGGCGACGACCGATGAGAGCCTTCTCGCCAGGCCTTGTCCCCGGAAATCCGGATGCGTGCACACGCCGCTGACCTCCGTGAAGCCGGGGAAGCGCATCCGCTCTCCTGCCATCGCAGCCAAGCGCCCGTTGATGCGGGTCCCGATAAAACGGCCCATGGTGTAGGTGCGAGCCAGGAAGGGGCCGGGTTCAGTCAGCCGCGCCAAGGACAGCATCTCGGTTGCATCGTCGCGTCCGAGCTCGACAACGGCGCTGTCGCCGGCCAGCGGCGCGACAGGCCGCGTCGCGAGCATTTGCACCCCTTGAGCCGTGCGCGTGGCCACCAGGCCTCGCGGTACGCGGATCGCCGGCACTTGCAGCACAAACACGGTCTCGTCTTCGAGAACCAACGCGCGCAGCGCTGCGAGACTGGCGATGCTGTCATCGCACGCAGAAGCAAACACGTTGACATCACGGCGGAAGCGCTTGGCGAGATCGCCGCCTTCGGCGAGCTGCGGTGTGTGGGTCAGCGAGGCCCAGACCGGTCGGTCGAGAAGGTTCATCGTGCGCGTCTCGGGTTTGGGCTCCACCAGTTCAGAGAGCGACTGGCTACTGGCTGGCTGACGCCCACCAACTGACGAGCAGCTTTCCTGCCGTCGCGGAGCGTGTGGACAACATCGACCAGCACGTCACGCCGCCAGGCGGTGCTCGTAGTACGGCCGCTCGCGGTCGTCGAGGATCGAATACTGCGCGGCCAGGTCCTTCGCATTCGGGTTGAGCCAGGCATCGATGTTCTCCGGTCGGATCGGAATGATGCAGCGATCGTGTCCGGCGGCCGAGACTTCCGACGGCGGCTCGTCGGTGATCGCCGCGAACGACAGCAGGTCCGCTTCACCCGGCCCCGTCCATCGGGACCAGAGGCAGGCGACCAGCATGTCGTGCGCCAACCTGGGCCGGAACTCCAGCACCAGGTTCTCGACCGCTTCGCCGTCGCGCAGCTCGCGGCCCTCGGCACGATGCCGGTTCACGTTCTCGTAGAAGGCGCTCGCCAGCACCAGCCCGTGCGTGTGGCCGAACTGGTCCCTCCAGAAGCCTTCGAGGTTGTCGCGCCGGGCGTTGTAGGTGCCGGGAAACTTCGTGTCGTGGGAGGCCGGCTTGCCCGCGGGGCGGCACTGGTAGCGCATCGGCTTGATCACGCGCCGACCATCCTCCATCACCATCACCGGCGCGTAGACCCCAGGGAAGATCCGCGCGTCCCGGTCTTCTGGCTCGACGCGGCGCAGGTCCGCCAGGCCGGTCATCACTTTGGCGATCTTGTCGGTGGCGATGCGCTTGCTTTCCGTCGCCGCCTTGGTCGTCTTGACCTGCAGGGTGCGCTCGGCGTCGGCCAGCCGCTTGCGCTGCGCGAACAGCTCCTGCTCGAGTCGGTGCGTCTCGGTCGCCGCGAACTCGTCGATCGCGCACTTCACTTCGAGCTCGTCGCCCGTGATCGCGTCGGCGAAGGCCAGCTCCATTCCCTTCGGGATCTTGACCTTGGTGCCCTTGGCGCGTGTCCAGAACAGTTCGACGAACTCCCTGATGCTGATATGCGCCCCGAACATCCGGACGTATGTGCGGTAGTCGGCCTCGATCTGCGCGGAGTAGCACATCAGTGGATCGGCTCAGCAAAGGAACAGGCGCACAACGCGGGGCTCCGGCGGCTCGGTCTCCAAGCACCGATCGCCACCGCCGCTGACCGCGCGCGCACGGTCGGAAGCTGACTGAGTTGGTTCAGGATGCGGTCGGTCCATTGGGCTTCTGTCAGGTCGTTTCATCTCGGCTTGTCCATCGACTTCGACCATTCGGCCGCGGCCACGGCCGGGTTAATGTCCTTCGTTCCCTTTTGGTTCCAGGCCATCAAGGAAATCGTCGTGAGGAGGCGCATCGACGTGTGCGGCCGCAACTTCACCATGGCGTCCTCGAAGGACGATATCCATTGGTCTTTGTTGTATTTCATCCGACGATCACTGTACTTGAACGCACCTGGCTGCAGTGATTGCCCGATCGCATCGGCGTCCTCGCGGGCCAACGCGTAGCTTGGGCGAAACCTCGCCGGCCCGATCGAGCCGTTGTTATGCTGCATCGCAGCAAATTGTCAGCGAATTACTCAAGAAGCCTCTACACTGCGTGTATGGTGCAGTGCACCATTCCCTGCCTCATGTTCATTCAACAGGAGCTTTTCATGTCTTCCAATCAAGATTTCGCCGCCGTTGCCCAGTCCAATGTCGACATCCTCATCGCGTTGTCCACGAAGGCGTTTGAGGGGGCTGAGAAGCTCGCCGCACTGAATCTCAAGGTTGCCAAGGCTGGCTTGGCGGAGGCCGCCGAAACGTCGAAGGAGGCCTTGTCCGCAAAGGATCCCCAATCGTTCTTCTCGACCCAGTCGGCCGCGGCTCAGCCAGCAGCAGGCAAGGCCAGCGAATACGTCACTGCGGTGGCCGCCATCATGACGGAGACGAAGACCGAGTTGGACAAGGTCCTAGCAAAATCGGTTGCCGATTCGAAGGGTGCATTTGCGGCAATGGTCGACGCAGCCATGAAGAATGCCCCCGCAGGATCAGCAGAAGGCATGGCGCTCTGGAAGTCCGCCTTCGAGGGCGCGACCAACGGGTACGAAGCACTGCAAAAGGCCGCGAAGCAAGCCAGCGACGTTGCGCAGGCCAACTACTCGGCCGTGTCGAGTTCAGTCACGAAAGCCAGCAAGGCACCGCGCGCGTGACGAGCGGCCGAATTGGAGCAGCCGTGCGTCGAGTAGCGACCGGACCCGAAATTCGAGACGGAAGCTAGATTCGTTTGCTTCAAGGTCCGAACGTTTTCGTCGCGGCGTTCGCATGGCGCGGTTGTTTGCGGGCAATAGGCATCCTTGACCAAGGAGCGTGCTCATGCGAATGAGATCGATGTCGTGGCCGACCCGTCGCACGTTGTTTCGTGCGAAGGCGTCGTTTTTCGGAAGCACTTTGTTGGTCGCAGTCGTCTTGGTGGCAGTCTGTGGGGTCGTCGTGTTGGTCATGTGGCGAGCGCCAAACGCGTAGGCCCACACTCCAAGTCGAGTGTCGCGGCGAGCTCGGGATCCGTACGCCACCCCAAGCAGTCGCCAATCGACATGCCAACCCATCGTTCGGCCGTTCGGCTGGGTCGGTACCCGAGTCTGGGCAATAGCGCCCCGGAAGTCACGATAAGCCTGCATCCTACGACGCTTGAAGACAGCGTCCGGCACAACGGGTGACCTGGAAAATCTAGGCTTGGCTCTGGCTCACAACCGGAGATCGTCATGGGCAAGTATGTGTTGGCCTGGATTCTTGGTGTTCCGGCGATCGTTCTTGTGGTCGCGTACTTCTTCTTTCACTGAGGGTTTCGAGGCCAGGTCCGTCGTTTCGCGACCAAGGGTTCAGAGGGCGAACAGCTAACGTCCTGCTGAGAATTTGCGCTTCACCCAGTGCGATGTGTCGATCAGAGCGGTCCTGCTTCGTCGTTGTGGGAGGAGGTGCAAATATGCCCAAGATCATCGTGAATGCATTTTTGACCCTGGACGGCGTCATGCAGGCTCCCGGCGGCCCGGACGAGGATCCGGAGGGTGGCTTTTTGCATGGAGGCTGGCAGGGTCCCTATTCGGACCCCGTCATGGGGCGGCTGATAACAGAAGGACTGGCGGACGCCGACGGCTTCCTGCTGGGGCGCAAGACCTACGACATCTTCTCCAGCTACTGGCCCAAGGTCACGGACCCTGACAACCCCATAGCGACTGCGCTCAACTCGCGGCCGAAGTACGTGGTCTCGCGCACGCTCGAACAAGTCGCGTGGAACAACAGCCGTCTGGTCAAGGGCGACGTGCTCAGCGGACTCCTGAGTCTGCGAGCGCAGCCTGGTCAGACCCTGCAGACCTGGGGCAGCACGGAACTGCTCCAGGTACTTCTCGCGAACGACCTGATCGACGAGTATCGGCTCTTCATCTTCCCGGTGATGCTCGGGTCCGGCAAGCGGCTGTTTGGCAGCGGCACGGCTCCGATGGCGCTCAAGCCCATTGAGTCGGTCACGAGCGACAAGGGCGCGACCTACCTCCGACTTGCGCGCAGAGGGAAGCCGGAGTACGGACAGATCGAGAGATAGGTCGCGGCGAAGCTTGGCACAGCCGACCTTCAAGTGAGCAGGACTGCCTTGAGGATCGGCGGTCGTCGAGCCGCCTACAGAGCATCGCGATTGTTCGCGATGTACTCACTTGCCCGGACGCTGAGCGCCATGATCGTCAGCGTCGTTCCAGCACAGCCGCCCGAGGCGAAGCAACTCGCGTCGGTGACAAAGACATTCGGTGCGTCCCAGCACTGGTTGTTCATGTTCACGATCGAGTTCGACGGATCGGACCCCATGCGTGCACCGCCCGACTCGTGGATCGCCGCCCCCATCGCCATGCTGCCCTTGAAGGTCTTCCTGAAGAGCCACCTGCTGATCGGATCGTCGTCCGGGAACGCGCCGGCACCGGCCTCCTCGAACTTCAACGACGAACCGTTGAACTCGACTTGCATGCCGGCGGCCTCGGCCATCTCACGAATGCTTCTCATCTGTTCTAGAAGCATCACCTTCTCGTTGTCCGACATCGCGCAGGTGAGGTGCGGGATGGGCATCCCCCAGGCGTCTTTGCGCACCGGGTTGAGCGTGATGGTGTTCTCCGGATTGGGGAGCATTTCGCCATACCCCACGAACGCAAACTTGGCCGGCTGACGAATCGCAGTGACTGCGCGGCCGATCGTGCCTTGGAAGGCAAAGCCTCGGGCGAAGTTGGGGTTGCTGCGCACTTCGAGGTTCTCATAGCGAGGAACGTAGACCCCTCCCGAGACCCCATAGAACGGGTCTGATTCGACGGTCGTGTCGGCCTCCCAGCCGACCCGGCCCGGCACCGTGCCCATGATCAGGTTCGGCATTTGGTCCATGAAGTACCGGCCGAGCAGTCCTGAACTGTTCCCAAGTCCTCTGGCATGCGTCCTCGACGTCGAGTTGAGCATCAGCCGGACCGTCTCGATCGGCGACGCACACAGGACAACGACATCTGCGTGCACCTGTTCGACCCTGCGGGTGACGCGGTCGATGAACTCGACCCCGGTCGCTCGTCCGGAGACCTCGTCCGTCATGACCCGGCGAACAACGGCATCGGTACGAAGCGTGAGGTTTCCGGTCTTCTCTGCGGCGAGGATCGGCTGTGGAATCCGCTTTGCGTTGGGCGGCACATAGCGCCACGCGGTGGCCGTCCTGTCGGGCCAAGTCGTGTGGACGGCCTGCTTGAAGTGCTCTTCGGCACCGGTCAACCAGGCCTCGCCGACGAAGTCTCCATCGGGCAGGATCTCAAGCCGCTCGCGGCGACCGTAGATGCCGAGAAAGTTCTCGACGCGGGAGTAGTAGGGTGCCAGGTCGCTGTAGCCGATCGGCCAGTCGATGCCGAACCCGTCGCGACTGGCGGCCTTGAAGTCGTAGTCCGACCAGCGCAGGAGCATGCGGCCGTAGGTGAGGAGGCGGCCGCCCAGCTGCTTGCCGCGCAGCCACAGAAACGGTGCGTCCTTCGGCGTGCTGTACGGATGCTCCCGATCGTTCACGAACAAGTGCCTCGTCTGCTTGCCGAAGAACGTCACTCTTGATTGGATCGGCTGGCCGGACAGCACAGCCATTGCTCGATCCCAGAGCTGGATGCCCGAAGCCCTCGGTCCGCGTGGATCGAGCTTGAAGTCACGGAATGTGATGTTGGGCCCGGCCTCGAGCAGCAGCGTCTGGAGGCCGCGCTCGGTCAGTTCTTTCGCAGCAAAGCTTCCTGACGCGCCAGAGCCGACAACGATGACGTCAAAGTGCTTGTTCATCCGGGCGGGCAGGGCCTCAGGAACTCATCGTGCGGCGTCTCAGCGTCACCGCAGGGGCGCAAGCGTGCTCTCGCGCACGACCAAGGTGCTCTCGACCACCGTGCGCAGCGGCGACTCGGCCGCCTTGCCCTCGACGAGGCCGAGCAGCATCGTCGCGCCGGTCGCGCCCATGGTCCTGAACGGCTGCGCCAGCGTGGTCAGCCGCGGCTCGCAGTAGCTTGCGCCTTCGATGCCGTCGAAGCCGGTGACGGCGACGTCGTGCGGCACCTCCAGGCCTGCGTCGCGCACCGTCTTCATGAAGCCGATCGCCATGTAGTCGTTCCAGCAGACGACGGCGCTCGGGCGGTCCGACCATTGCAGGTAGGCTCTTGCGGCCGCCTCGCCGTCGGCGATGTCGAAGTTGCCCGGATGGCGCCGCAGCACCGAGGCGGGCAGGCCGGCCTCGGTCAGTGCCTCGCGCACGCCGGCATGACGTTCCTCCTCGTGGTACTCGCCTTGCTGGCCGCCGATGTAGAGGAAGCGCTCGTGCCCGAGCTCCAGCAGGTGCTGCGCCGCGCGTTTCGTCGCCGCACGATCGTCGGTGACCACGCTCGGCACGCCGAGCGCGCTGCGATCGACGAGCAGGCTCACGCTCGGCAACGGCAACCGGTGCAGCGACGCGGCGCCGTTCAGGTGCGGGCCGATCGTGATCACGCCGTCGACCAGGCCGCTGCACGCCAGTTCGAACAGCTGCCTTTCGGTGGACTGGATGCGGTTGAGGTGCGCCAGCACGAGCCCGTAGCCACGCGGCATCAGCGCCTCGTCGATGCCCGCGAGCGTCTGTACGACCGATTCCGACGACTGCCGCTCCGGCACCAGCGCCATCAGCAGGCGCGACTGCCCGAGGCGCAGGCTGCGCGCGACGGCATGCGTCGTGTAGTGCAACCGGTCCGCCGCCTCGGTCACCTTGCCCAGGGTGCTCTTGCTGACACGCCCGGGGTTCGACAGCGCGCGGCTGACCGTCGACACGGCCAAACCCAGTTCCTGCGCGATCTGCTTCATGTTGACCGTGCGCTCCGGCCGCGTTGCTCTGGACTTCATGGCGTGCTGCTCCGGCGCGCGGGGGCTTCGTCGCCGACGCCGAAACGCAGGCCGCAGTCGCGCAGATAGCGCCGGTACGCCACCGACAGTGCGTCGGCGCGTTGCGGCATTTCCGCACGCGGTGCCAGCGGCAGCTTCTTCGGGCGCTGCGACTCGAGGATCGGCCGATCCTGCTCGAAGATCAGGTGCTGGAAGGCGCGCACTGCATCGTCGTCATGGCTGGAACGCTCGCCGGCATAGACGAACCACGCGCGGCTCAGCTCTTCGCCCAGCGGCTGCACGTGCAGGCTGATGCCTTCGGCGACCTCGCTGCCGGCCACCTGCTTGGTGAGGACGGCGCTCAACGGGCGCGAGACACGGTAGCTGTAGAGCACCTGCGCCGTCGCCTGGGCCTGCAGGGTGGCGCGCGGCTGGGTGGCGGCGCAGTTGCGCGCGCGGACCCCGCGCGCACCCGAGCCGTCGACGAAGTCCTCGACGTCATAGGGCGGCACGGCGGTGTCGTCGGCGCTGCCGAGAATGCCGTCGTGGACGAAACCGAAGTGCGCCATGTCGAGAAAGTTCTCGACGACGCGCGGTCCGCTCGTCTGCACGTCGTAGGGGCCGCAGACCACGGAACGAAGTCGTGCGTCGTCGTGTTCCTCGAACGGCACGACGTCGCGCGCGGGCTGGCCCAGGCAGACCCAGATCAGCCCGTAGCGTTCACAGGCCTGGAACACGTCGGCGCGAATGCCGGGCGACGGACGAAAGTCCGGCTGCGCCGGCATGCGCATGCAGCGGCCGCTGCCGTCGAAGCGCCAGCCGTGGTAGCGACAGGCGAGCTCGCCGTCGACGACGCTGCCGATCGACAGCCGTGCGCCACGGTGGGGACAGCGGTCATCCCAGGCCACGACGCCGCGGGTGGGGTCACGCCAGAGCACGAGCTCGCGCCCCAGCAACTGCACCGGCAAGGGCGCGTCGGCAGGGACGTCGCGAGCGGCGGTCACGGGATGCCAGTCGTCGAGCAGGACAGGGTCGTCGGTCATGTCGTTTCGGTGAGAGGTGGGCGGATGCCGGCACGCGCCCTGATGGCCTCGGCCCGCTGCTGGATGGCGTCGACGATCTCATCTTCGTCGACGCTGAGGACCTTGCGGTCGCGCATCAGCCAGCGACCGTCGCACATCGAGGCCTCGACGTTGCGCGAATGCATGCTGTAGACCATCGCCGAGGTCGGATCGTGCACCGGCAGTGTCGCCGCGTCGCGTGGGTCGACGACGATGAGATCGGCCTTCTTGCCGACGCTGAGCGAGCCGATCTCGTCGTCCATCAGCAGGGCGCGCGCGCCGTCGAGCGTGGCCATGCGCAGCACGGCCTGCGCCGGCATGACCGCGGGGTCGAGGCGGCGGCCTTTGTGGATGAGCGCGGTCAGGTGCATCTCGTCGATCAGGTCCATGCGGTTGTTGCTGGGCGCGCCATCGGTGCCGAGGCCGACGGTGATGCCGCGGTCCAACATCTCGGGCACGAACGCGAAGCCAAGCACCCGCATCGCCGCGGCCGGGCAGTGCGAGACCTTGACGTCGTGCAGCGCGAACAGGTCCAGCTCGCGCTCGGTCAACCAGACCGCGTGCACGGCAAGCAGGTTGCGGTCCAGCAGGCCCAGGCGGTGCAGGTGTTCGGCGGTGCTGGTCCCGCTGCGCGCCCGCATGAAGGTGATCTCGCCCGGGATCTCGGCCACGTGCATGTGGATGCCGACGCCGAGCCGGTCGGCTTCTCGCTTGGTGCGTTGCATCAGCTCGTCCGAGCAGTTGAAGACCGTGCGCAGGCCGAACCAGTGGCGCAGCCGACCGTCGGCCGCGCCTTGCCAGCGCTCGTGCTGGCTCTGCTGCAGGGCGATCAGTGCCCCTGGCGTGTCGCTCCAGCCTGCGGGCAGGCCATCGGCGAGGTCCATCGCCGACTGGGACAGCACGGCACGCAGGCCCAGCCGCTCGACCGCTGCGCCCATGCCGTCGACGTGCCAGCCGCCGGCCTCGGCGAAGGTCGTGACGCCGGAGCGAATCAACTCGATTCCGCAGGCCAGCGTCGAGAAGTACGAATCGTCCGGCGTCAGCGCGCTCTCGAACGGCCAGGTCCGCTCGCGCAGCCAGGTCAGCAAGTCCACGTCGTCGGCCAGCCCGCGCGCAAGCTGCTGCGACGTGTGCACATGGGTGTTGACCAGTCCCGGCAGCACCAGCTTTCCGTCCAGATCGACGGTCTCGCAGCCGGGCTGCAACCGGCCCGGCGACAACGGGCCGATGGCGGCGATGCGATCGCCTTCGACCAGCAGGTCGGCGCGCAGCGGCAGGCTGCGCGACGGGTCCTGGGTCAGCAGCGTCGCGCCGCGCAGCAGGGTCTGGAAAGGACGACCCATCATTGGTTCACCTTCACCATTCCGTCGACAGCTTCACGCCGAACGTGCGCGGCGCGGCGAACGTGTAGCGGTACGAGCCGGAGAACTGCGAGTCCTCGGCGTCCGTGAGGACGGTGCGATCGGTCAGGTTGCGCACCCAGAACTGCAGCTTCCACTTGCCGTCCTCGGGCTCGTAGGCCACCGAAGCGTTGGCCCAGGCATAGGCCTTCTGGTAGTCGGTGTCATAGTTCCAGAACGTGAAGTGCTGCGACGACTGGACCTTCGCGTCGAGGCGCGAGACGAGGAATCCGCGACCCAGACCCCAGGTCTTCTCCCAGCCCACTGCGCCGGTCCAGGTCGGGCTCTGCGCCGGCCGGTTGCCGGCGAGCTGCACGTTGGCGCTGCCGTTCGCGACGACGAAGTCCTTGAAGCGCGCGTTCAGATACTGCAGCGACGCGTTGAAGCGGCCGGCGTCGCCCGCCAGTGCCACCAGTTCCCCCTCGGCGCCGTAGATCTTCGTCTTGCCCGCGTTCAGGATCTGCGTGCCGGTGCTGCCGTCGGCACGCGTCGCGTTCTGGTTGACCTGCTGGCCGTCGTAGTCGTAGGAGAACGCCGCCAGGTTGGCCTGCAGCCGCTGGTTCAGGAAACGGCCCTTCGAACCCACCTCGAAGCCGCGCACGTTCTCCGGCCCGTAGGGCGCGATGTCGGTGAAGCCGCCGGCCTTGTAGGCGGTGTCGTACTTGGCATAGAGCATCAGGTCCTTTTGCAGATCCCAGTCGACGCCGACGTGGTAGTTCGTCTTGTTCCAGGATCCCGAGGCATTCGACGGGACCGCGAAGTAGGAGATCGGCGGCGTGTCGGTGGTGTTGATCAAGAGGTTGCCGTCGCGCGACTTCTCGTCCTTCGTGTAGCGCAGACCCGCCGAAACGCGCAGATTCTCCTGGATCTTGTATGTGGCCTGGCCGAAGGCCGCGTCCGACTTCGCCTTCGTCGAGTACTCGAACGAGAACAGGCGGTTCACCAGATCGCCGTCGCCCGGCACCGCGTCGTAGCTGAAGAGGCTGGAGTTCTCGTTGAAGTGGTAGTAGCCCGCCTGCCAGTCGAGCACGCCGCCGGGCTTGCCCGACACGCGCAGCTCGTGGTTCCAGGTCTTCGGGTACTCGTTCTGCACGAACGACTGCAGCAGCGCCGAGCTGCTTTGCATGTCGGCATGGTGGAAGCCGATTTTCGCGTAGCCGCCGATGTAGCTCAGGTCGACCAGCGGCAGCGCGTACGAGAAGCGCCAGCGGACCAGGTCCTGGTTCATGTCCAGATAGGCCGGCGAGCGCAGCGGGAAGCTGCGCGGGTCGGCGGGCAGCGCGATGCCGGTGTGCACGACATTGCCGGCGTCGTCGGTCTGGAACGGCACCATCAGCGGCTGCTGCCCGATGCCGCGGATCGCCGTCGACTCCACGGTCACGAGCCCGCTGAACGCGGTGCTGGGTTGGAACGCGAACGAGAGCCGGGCCGAGCGGCTGTCCTCGTCGTTGCCGTTCTGTGCCGCGCCATTGTTCAGGTAGCCGTCGTGCGCGCGCCGCGAGACGGCGGCGCGCATCTGCACCGTGTCCGACAGTGGCACGTTGAGCGCGCCTTCGACGTTGTGCGTCCGGTAGTTGCCGATCTCGAACGAGCCGTACCCGCCGAAGACTTTGGTCGGTGCCGCGGTGACGATGTTGAGCGCGCCGCCGGTGGCATTGCGCCCATACAGCGTGCCTTGCGGGCCGCGCAGGACTTCCACGCGCTCGAGGTCGTAGAGCGTCGAGGTGAGCGCATACGGCCGGTTCGAGTAGGTGCCGTCGACGCTGACCGAGATCGCGGG
>Ga0070667_100000819_pt1 | contig 29020 bp, 33 predicted proteins | sample KBSS33metaG_FD_64659 | JGI IMG/M metagenome (GOLD analysis project Ga0070667, IMG submission 64659) | Switchgrass rhizosphere microbial communities from Kellogg Biological Station, Michigan, USA - KBS S3-3 metaG | ecosystem: Host-associated > Plants > Roots > Rhizosphere > Soil ...
TCATTCATACCGCACGGCACATTCCCCGTCGCTCCGCTCGCCCAGGTGGCCGCCGGTTCCGACACGGTCAGGCCGTGGCGCTGGTCCCGTCCACCGCATTGCGGATGGCCGCCAGCACCGCGCGTGACGACCTGCGGTCCCCGACGGTGATCCGGACGCCGCCGTCGGCATAGCTGCGCACCCGCGGGCCGTCGGCGCCGAACTCCCAGGCCCGCGCCCCACTCGGCAGGTAGACGAAGTTGGCGTGACTGTCAGTGCAGTACACCCCCATCGACCGCAACCGCGCCCGCAGAAATGCGCCTTCCGCGGCGATCAACCGGATGCGTTGGCGCAGTTGATCTTCCGCATCGTAGGAGGCGGCGACGGCCACGAGCCCGGTGATGCCGATACCGAACGGCAGCTGCATCCCCCACAGCTGGCGCGCCAGCGACGGCGCACACACGCCGTAGCCGATGCGCAGGCCGGCCAGCCCATAGGCCTTCGAAAAGGTCCGCACCACAACCAGATTGGGGTACCGCACCACGAGCGACGGGAGGTCCAGGCACAGCTCGGGGGCCAGGAACTCGACGTACGCCTCGTCCAGCAGGACGACGGTGCCGGACGGCACCTGGTCCAGGAACCGATACAGGTCGGCTACCGACTCGACCGTTCCGGTCGGGTTGTGCGGGCGGCAGATCACGACGACCCGGGCCCGCGCCGCGGCTGCCGCCATGGCGTCGAGGTCGTGGTGACCGTGCCGGTCCAGCGGCACAGTCACCGACCGCAGTCGTGCCATCTGCGCGAAGATCGGGTAGCCGTCGAACGTCGGTGACGCCGTCACCAGCACGTCACCGGGGCGGGTGACGGCCTGCAGCACCTGCATGATCACGCCCGTGGCACCGGCGCCGACCACCACCTGTTCGTCGGCAACGCCGGCCCGGCCCGCGATCAGCGACCGCAACCGCTGCGGCAGGAACTCCGGGTAGCGGTTCATCGCAGCAATCGACGCGGTCAGCGCGGCCCGCACCCCGGGCAGCGGTGGGAACGGATTCTCGTTGAGCGCCAACGCCAACGGGTCGTCCGCGGCAGGCAGCGAACCGACCGCATCGGCCAACGCGCAGGTGGGCGTCATCGCTGTCCGCCCCAGCGCACTGCGGCCGCACCGGCGAAGTCACCGGCGTGCGCGAAAGCCGCCATCATCACGACGTCACCCGCGCCGACCTGTCCCTCGGTGATCGCCCGGTCCAGGTTGACGGGTACGCCCGCGGCGAACAGGTTGCCGCACTCATCGAAAGTATCGCGGTGCTTCGACTCGGGCAGTTCCAGGGCCTCACGCCAGTTCCGCAGGAACACGCGGTTCGGCTGGTTGGTGACCAGCAGGCCGATGTCCTTGGGCGCCAACCCGAGCCGGTCGCACACCGCGTACGCCACCTCGGGAACCTGACGGTTGCCGCGGGCCAGCACCTTGGTGATCTTGCTCTCGGTGAAGCCGATGCACCCCTCGCCCGGCCCTGCCTGCCACCATTTGCGCGGCGGATCGACCGCCATGGTCATGTCGCCGGCGTACTCGCCGTAGGTGCGGCATTCGACGTCGAGGATCGGCGAAACATTCGAGGCCGCAACGAGTCCCACGGCGGCACCGTCACCGGGCACGGCGGCCTGCGCTTTGGGCCGGATGGTTTCCTGGTCGAAGACCTGGCCCGCCGCGTTCTGCGCCACCGCCACCAGCGCGGTGCGCCCCTCCCCGGACGCGATCAACTGCCGGGCCAGCTTCAGGCCCAGGATGAAGGCCGCGCATCCGCCGTTGTGCAGGTCGATAACCCAGTTCGGTTTCATGCCAAGCCTATTGGCCATGCCGCCACCGCCCCCGTAGAACGGCATGTCGGGCAGCTGCGTGTGGGTGATCAGGATGTCGACGTCGGCGAGGACGTCCGAGCCATGCCGGTCGACGATGCCGGCGGCGGCACGTTCGACCATGTCGATGGCTGTCTCGTCGGGCGCCACGTGGTGCCGGAACTTCGGTGCCCGGAACATCAGGTTGTCCCGCAGGTCGTCTGAGTCGGCGAACTGCGCGTAGTAGTCGGCACTGATCGGCTCGCCCGGGAGATAGGTCGAGACATCCAGAAGACTGACGGCAGGCTGCTCCATGTTTTCGCTCACTTCATCCAGGCCGGGGTGATCGGCAGACCGTTGTGGTGCCGGTACTCGGCAATCGCCTTGAGGTTGTCCAGTTCCAGGCGGTGGCCCGCTCCGAACATGTCCCAGAAGTCCCCGACCCACACGGGCCGCTGCGCGGGCGCGGTCTCCGGGTACGGGTTGTTGTCGTAGAACGGGTGGTGGCAGTTGGTCCACAGCACCACCGAGCCGGGCTTGTTCAGCACGGTCTGCGCGTCGACGACGCGCATCAGGTAGATCATCCACAGGTGCTGGCCCTGATCCCAGGCGCAGTGGTAGTCGACGGTCATCGCGTCGCGGTTCGCCACTGTGCGCGTGTAGATTTCGGTCTCCGAGCCCAGCCGGTCGTAGGCCAGCCACAGACCGGGCTCCTCGGTTTCGGTGAATCCGCGCAGGCTGTAGGTCCACTCCTCGAGGCTGCGGGTGTCCGACAGGTACTCGAACAGTTCGTCCGGCGGGCAGTCGATGTAGTCGTTGACGGTGCAGTAATCACCGAAGACCACGTCGTGCGGGTACACCGACCGCATCATCTCCATGATGATGGGCGTGGCCTTCTCCCGGGGCGCATTCTCGATGCGCGTCACCCCGGCCAGGGCCTCCGAGTTGGGTAGGGCGATGTCTTCAAGCGCGGGCAGCGACATGCTGGGAGCTCTCTTTCTGCGTCTGTTGGGTGGCTGTATCGAGAAATGGTGCGAACGTGGGTATTTCGTCGGCGGAGCATTCGATGCTGACCACCGATGGCCCGTGCCGGCCGAGCGCTTCGGTCAGCGCGCCGGCCAGCTGCGGCAGCTCGGTGACGTCCGTCGCGTGCAGGCCGGGGAACATCGCGGCCAGACCGGCGCCGAGCCGGGCCGGGGTGAAGCGGTTGTAGCTGTAGCGGTCGCCGTAGAACAACTGCTCGCGGGTGACGCACATGGCATGGGCGTTGTTGTTGAACAGCACGAAGGTGATCGGCAGCCGATGCTCGACCGCGGTGTGCAGCTCCATGCCGTGCATGAAGAACGAGCCGTCACCGGCCACGACCACCGTCCGGTACTGCGGCCCAGCGGTTTTAGCCCGGGCGAAGCACATGCCGATGCCGGCGCCGAAGCTGTAGCCCATACCGCCCATGCCGAGTGCCACCACGAAGCGCCCGGCGCGGCGCACCGGAAGTCCGTGCACCGTCGAGGCACCGGTGTTGCCGGCGTCGACCACGATGTCGGTGCCGTCGGGCAGCAGCTCGTCGAGCAGCGCGACGGTGTCGCGGTACCGGATGCCCGGGCCCTCGTGCAGCGGCGGCTGAAGTTCGGTGTGCGGCAACGGGTCGAGGACCCGAAGCCCGTGCGGCCGGCCGGCTCCCGTCAGTGACCGCGTCAGCGCCGTCAGCGATGCCCGCAGGTTCGTCGAATTCACGTGTGTCGTCGGGACATACGGCGGTTCCGCACCGAGCGAGACCGTCTGGACTCCGGCGAGGGCACCGTCGAGACCAGCGCGCGCCGTGACTGCCAGCCGCGTCCCGATCACCAAGCAGACCGCGCTGCGGGAGATCGCGTCGACGACACGAGGATGACCCATGACGCCGGTGACGCCCAGCCACGACGACTGTCCCAGGCCCGGTGAGCCGCTGACGTCCTTGGCGTCGGGCACCGTGGCCACCCAGGCCCGCAGGACCGACCGCAGTTCCTCGAGCTCACGGCGGGCGTCATCGCGGGCCACCTGCTCGCCGGCGATGATCGTGACCGGTCCCAGCGCCCGGCGTAGTACCTCGGCGATCGGGCCCGGATCGGCCAGCAACGAATCCTGCACAGCGACAACATGATTGACCACGTCGATCATCGCCTGCTGAACGTCCTTCGGCAGCAGCAACACCGCCGGGCCGCCCCCCTCGGCCGCGGCCAGCGCCTCCGCCAGCGCCGGCACGATGTCGTCGGGTTCCGTCACGCGACGGCAGTACACCGACACCGCCGAGAACAGCGCCACCGCATCGAGTGACCCGGAGCGTCCGCTGGTGTCCTGGAAGCTGCCGCGGCCGTCCATGCCAGTGGGTGCCTGTCCCACCAGGGCCAGCACCGGCACTCGGCTTGCCAATGATTCACCCAGTCCCGCAACCAGATTCAGTGACCCACCACCGGAAGTCGCGGCCACCACCCCGACGCGGGACACCGCACGGCTGTAACCGTCGGCCATGGTGGCCGCCGAGAACTCGTGCTTTGCCAGGATCGCGGTGATGTCATCCCGAAGGAACGCCGCGTCGAACAGGTCCTCGATATTGGCCCCGTCGACACCGAAGAAATACTCGGTGCCCGACGCCGCAAGTTGCGTGATGATGTGGTCCACCACCCGATGCCTGCCGACCATCTGCCACCTGCTTCCGCTCGTCTAACCAAAGACACGAAGCGGAGCGGCGAATGGTTCAACGCCACCGGGAAAAATTACAGATTGCGCTCCAGCAGCACCTTGCCGTTGTCTGCGGAAACCAGTTGTACCGCAGCAATTTCCGAAACCTGCATCGGCGTGTTACCGCTCGGCAACGCAGTGGCACCGGACATGCCGAACCACGTGGCGATCTGGTTGCGACTGCCGTCGCGACCCACCACCACCATACCCAGGTTGGTCGGAGGTGCAGCCGGTCCGCTGGACCAGTCGCCGTAGCTGCAGGCCATGTCGATCCGCGTACCCCAGCCGAAGCTGCTCAGTGCGATGGTGGCGTTGAACGGAGTAGGTGCCACGTGTTGCATGGGCAGCTGCGCGACCTGCTCCTGGCTCTGGCCACCGCCGAAGAACTCCGGCCGGACGACGGCCACCACGCCGACCGCCAGCACCGCCGCGGCCAGGCCGGCAACTGCCGTCGTCACCCAGCGGGTCCGGCGCCGGCGCCACCGCACCTTGGCCAACACCGAATCGAGCACCTCGGGCCGCAACGGCGGTTCGGGCTGCTCGGCACCGATCTCCTGCACGTCCGCCAAATCCAGCAGGCCCAGGAGGGCCGGCATGCCGCTGAGTTCACCGACCGCGTCCCGGCACCGGGCGCAGGTCTGCAGGTGCGCCTCGTACTCGCGGCGCTCCGCACTGGACAGCGAACCCAGCACATAGGCGGCGTCCCAGGTTGCGTACCGGTCGCCGTCAAAGGGTCCGATGGACTCGATCAGGTGTGCGCTCACCGAGTCACCCCCATTTCCTGCAGATTCAGGCGTAGCGCCCGGACCGCGTAATGCAGCCTCGATTTCACTGTGCCCTCGGCGATCTGAAGCTCCGCCGCGATCTGTGCGACGCTCAACTGCCGGTAATACGCGCGTTCGATCACGGCACGATGGTCGACGGAGAGCTGGCTCAGGGCGCCCCCGAGCAGCATCCGATCCAGAGCGGTATCCACTTCATCGGTAGCTGCCGGGTCCGTCCGGTCGTCGGCCTCCACCACCTCCGATGAGGTGGTCTCATGCCGGCGCCGGGCGCTGCGCTGCTCGTCGATGATGAGGTTGCGGGCGACGGTGTAGAGCCAGGCCCGCGGAGACTGGTCGGTGTCGGACACGACATCGGGGTGCCGCCACGCCCGCAGCAACGTTTCCTGCACGACGTCCTCGGCCCGCGCCGAATCCTGTGTCAGTCGCAGGGCATAACGCCAAAGGGCGCCTGCGTGCTCGTCGTAAAGCACCCGCATCATGGCGGCCTCCGGATCGCTCATGCACCAACCTCCGTCATTGACACGAGATCAGGGGCGATCCGGTTCACCGGATCAGTCGCGTAACAGCGTCAAGATTCGGGGTCCGTCCTCGGTGACAGCAACGGTGTGTTCCCAGTGTGCGGCACGCGAGCCGTCCTTGGTGACAACTGTCCACTCATCTTCGAGAATGACCGTCTTGGTGCTGCCCAGGGTCAGCATCGGCTCGATCGCCAGCACCGAGCCGGGCTCCAGGAACGGGCCCCGGCCAGGTGAGCCCTCGTTGGGCAGGAACGGGTCCATGTGCATCTGCTGACCGATACCGTGACCGCCGTAACCTGCGACGATGCCGAACTTGCGGTCATACCGGGCAGACGCGGCGTGGGTCGCCACCTCGATGGCGTGCGAGACGTCGGTCAGCCGGTTACCGGGCACCATGGCGGCGATGCCCGCCTCCATGGACTCACGGGTCGCGTCGGACAGCTTCTGATCGGCATCGATCAGCGGGCCGACGCCGAACGTCACGGCCGAGTCGCCGTGCCAGTCGTTCAGGATGGCGCCGCAGTCGATGGAGACCAGGTCACCGCCGGCGAGCACCTCGTCGGCGGTCGGGATCCCGTGCACCACGCGATCGTTGACCGACGCGCAGATGGTCGCGGGGAACCCGTGATAGCCGAGGAACGACGGAATGCCACCGCCATCGCGGATGACGGACTCGGCGATCTGGTCCAGCTCGAGAGTGGACATCCCGGGCGCGGCGGCTTCACGAACAGCTTTCAGCGCTGCAGCCACCAGCGAACCGGCAGCCGCCATCGCGTCCAATTCGCCAGGAGTCCGCTGGGGGACGACCTTGCGGCCGCGTCGGGGTAGACCAATCATCGATGACTACTTCAGTTGGGTAGGTGGCTCAGCTACCGAGTGCCTGCAGTGCGCGGGCGAAAACCTCATCCAGGCTGCCGACGGCGTCGACCGACACGAGCTCGTCCCGGTAGTAGTCCAGCAGCGGGGCGGTCTCGTCCCGGTACACCTTCATGCGGTTGAGGATGACCTCTTCGGTGTCGTCGGCGCGGCCGCGGCTCTTCAACCGGGTCAGCAGCTCGGACTCCGACACGCGGAACTCGAGCACCGCGTCGAGCTTCAGGTTGCGCTTGGCCAGCATGTCGCGCAGCGCGACGGCCTGCTCGACCGAGCGGGGAAAGCCGTCGAGGATGAACCCGGCGGCGGTGTCGTCGGCGTCGAGGCGGTCGTCGACCAGCGCGTTGGTCAGCTCGGCCGGGACCAGGTCGCCGGCATCGAGGTACTTCTTGGCCTCGACACCGAGCGGGGTGCCCTTGCTGATGTTGCTACGAAACAGATCACCCGTGGAGATCTGCGGGATGCCGAACTTCTCGGCCAGCTTCTCGGCCTGAGTGCCCTTGCCTGCTCCCGGCGGTCCCAGCAGAACCATTCTCATTTGAGGAACCCTTCGTAGTTGCGCTGCATGAGCTGGCTCTCGATCTGCTTCACCGTGTCCAGACCCACGCCGATCATGATCAGCACGGCCGTACCACCGAATGGCAGGTTCTGGGCGCTGCTGCCGCCGCTCTGCAGGAACAGATTAGGCAGCACCGCGATCAAACCGAGGTAAATCGAGCCTGGCAGCGTGATCCGGCCGAGGACATACCGCAGATAGTCCGCCGTGGGCTTGCCCGGCCGGATGCCCGGGATGAAGCCACCGAACTTCTTCATCTCGTCCGCCCGCTCATCGGGGTTGAACGTGATGGACACATAGAAGTACGTGAAGAAGATGATCAGGCCGAAGTAGATCGCGATGTAGACCGGATCAGCCGGGTTCGTCAGGTACTTGGCGATCGCCTTGGACCACCAGCCGTTGGAGGCGTTCGGGTCGCCCGCGGTGACCAGCTGGGTGATCAGGTGCGGGATATAGATCAGCGACGACGCGAAGATGACGGGGATGACGCCGGCCTGGTTGACCTTCAAGGGCAGGTAGGTCGAGGTACCGCCGTACATCCGGCGGCCCACCATGCGCTTGGCGTACTGCACCGGGATACGGCGCTGACCCTGCTCGACGAACACGACGCCGACGATGATGATCAGCGTTGCGGCCACGACCGAGGCGAACACCACGCCACCACGGCTCTCCAGGATGGACTGGCCTTCGGACGGGATACGGGCGGCGATGCCGGCGAAGATCATCAGCGACATGCCGTTGCCGATGCCACGCTCGGTGACCAGCTCGCCCATCCACATGACCAGGGCGGCGCCTGCCGTCATGACCAGCACGATCACCACGAGGGTGAAGATGCTCTGGTCCTGGATGATGTTCAGGGTGCAGCCCTGCAGCAGGTTGCCGCTGGCGGCCATCGCGACGATCGAGGTGCCCTGCAGAACTGCCAGTGCGATCGCGAGATAACGCGTGTACTGCGTCATCTTGGCCTGACCGGACTGGCCTTCCTTCTGCAGCTGTTCGAAGCGCGGAATGACCACGACCAGCAGCTGCACGATGATGCTCGCGGTGATGTAGGGCATCACGCCGACCGCCAGCACCGACAGGTGCAGCAGCGCACCGCCGGAGAACAGGTTGATCAGCGAGTAGACCTGCGCCGCGTCACCGCCGCTGACCTGCTCGATGCACTTCTGCACGTTCGGGTAGTTCACCCCGGGGGACGGCAATGCAGCACCGGCCCGATACAGGACGACTACACCCAGCGTGAAGAGGATCTTGCGTCGCAGATCGGCCGTCCGCAGGGACGAGATAAAAGCCGAAAGCACTCTTCCTCCTGCGCAGCCGAGCTCGGGCCGCGGCGTGCTGATGGGGCTGGTCAGGTCCAGCGTTTGGTTAATTCCGTGCGCGACCAACAGCAGGTACCCGACCTGCCTGGACGCACCGTCAAATCAGTCTCCGAGAATAACAGTTGCCACCCCCGCGACCTGCATCCGCTCGGCGCCGAAGCCTTCCTACCCAGCCGGGACGGGTCGAAATGCTGCGCCACCCGGCATTTCTGCCGCGTTCAGGAAGGACGCGTACAGTCGCCGACAGGTTGTTACATGAGCTAACTACCGGCCCGCTCACCGGGTAACCGACGACAGGAACGACGCGATGGCACGCACTGACAATGACACGTGGGACCTGGCATCGAGCGTAGGAGCGACCGCGACATTGGTCGCCGCCGCGCGCGCCCTCGCCACCACATCCGAAGACCCGATCATCGACGACCCGTTCGCCGCTCCCCTGGTCCGTGCCGTCGGGGTCGACTTCTTCACCAAGCTCGTCGACGGCGCCACCGACCCCGCCCAATTCGGCGCCGGCTACGGCCCGAGTATGTCGCAACTGACCAACGGGATGGCGGCCCGCACCCGCTTCTTCGACGACTTCTTCCACGACGCCGGCCGGGCCGGCATCCGGCAGGCCGTCATTCTCGCCGCCGGGCTCGATGCCCGGGCCTACCGCTTGTCCTGGGCGCCGGGCACCGTCGTATTCGAGATCGACCAGCCCGACGTCATCGAGTTCAAGTCCGAGGCCCTGTCAGATCTGGGCGCCGCACCGACGACCGAGCGCCGCACGGTGGCGATCGACCTGCGCGACGACTGGCCCACCGCACTGCGCGAGGCGGGCCTGGACCCCGCCAAGCCCACCGCCTGGATCGCCGAAGGGCTGTTCGGCTACCTGCCGCCCGAGGCACAGGACCGGTTGCTCGACCAGATCTCCGAGCTCAGCGCACCGGGCAGCCGGATGGGCGCCGAAGGCGTACCGGCCACCCCGGACCTCGACGAGGAGGCCGTGCGGGAGCGGATGAAGGCGGCATCGGAGCACTGGCGCGAGCAGGGCTTCGACCTGGACTTCAGCGATCTGGTCTATCTGGGCGACCGGGCCGACGTGGACGCCTATCTACAGGGCCACGGCTGGCAGACCACCGCCGTCACCTCCAACGAACTGCTGGTCCGCAACGGCCTGCCCGCCGTCGCGGCCGACCCGAACGGCCAGCCCTCGATGGGCGAGGTCAACTACGTCACCGCGCTGCGCTGACCACATCCCTACCGATATCCCTACCGATATCCCGACCGACGGACAGGACTGACCCGATGACCCGCACCGACAGCGACACCTGGGATCTGGCCTCGAGCGTGGGCGCCACCGCCACGATGGTGGCCACCGCCCGCGCCCTGGCGACGAAGGAAGCGGAGCCCCTCATCCGCGATCCGTATGCCGACCCGCTGGTGCGGGCCGTCGGCGTCGACTTCTTCATCAAGCTGCTCGACGGGCAGATCGACCTCAGCGGCGAGGTCGGCACCGCCGCCGCCATGATGACCAATCTGATGGCGGTGCGGACGAAGTTCTTCGACGATTTCTTCACTTCGGCGACCACCGCGGGCATCCGGCAGGCCGTCATCCTGGCCGCCGGCCTGGACTCCAGGGCCTACCGGCTGGACTGGCCGGCCGGCACCGTCGTCTATGAGATCGACCAACCCGAGGTGATCGCCGCCAAGACCGGAACCATGACGCAGATCGGGGCCACGCCCACCTGCGAGCGCCGCACCGTGGCGATCGATCTGCGCGAGGACTGGCCGGCCGCACTGCGCGCCGCCGGATTCGATCCCGCGGCGCCGACGGCCTGGATCGCCGAGGGGCTACTGATCTACCTGCCGCCCGAGGCACAGGACAAGCTGTTCGACAACATCACCGCGCTGTCGGCGCCCGGCAGCCGCCTGGCCACCGAGTTCCACACCGACCACGGCGCCGGCATGGCCAAGCGCGGTGCGGCCATGAGCGAGCGGTGGCGCGGTGCCGGCCTGGACCTCAACCTGACCGACCTCTGGTATCAGGGCGACCGCACCTCGGTGGTCGAGCACCTGGATGCCAGTGGCTGGAATACCACGGCGCGTCCGCGCCTTGAAGTTTTCGCCGAGTACGGCCGCCCCCTCGCCGAGACCGAAGACACCGCGGCGCTGCGTAATTCACTGTCCGTGACGGCCATCAAGAACTAGGAGCTGGACCCACATGACACGAACTGACGGAGACTCCTGGGACCTCGCCTCCAGCGTCGGTGCCACCGCCACCATGGTTGCGGGGCAGCGTGCCCTGGCGCACCGCGAGCAGCTGATCGACGACCCGTACGCCGAGCCCCTGGTCCGGGCCGTCGGCCTGGACTTCTTCACCAAGGCCCTGGACGGCGAGATCGATCTCGGCGACGTGAACCCGGCCTTCACCCCGCGGCGCGCAGCGGAGGGCATGACGGTGCGCACCCGCTGGTTCGACCAGTTGTTCCTCGACGCGGCCGACGCCGGCGTACGGCAGGCCGTCATCCTGGCCGCCGGTCTGGATGCGCGCGCCTACCGGCTGCCCTGGCCGGACGGCACCGTCGTCTTCGAGGTGGACCAGCCCGAGGTCATCGAGTTCAAGTCGACGACGCTCGCCGGCCTGGGTGCCTCCCCCACCGCAACCCGGCGCACCGTCGCCGTCGACCTGCGTGACGACTGGATGCAGGCGCTGCGGGACAACGGTTTCGATCCCGAGGTGCCCACCGCATGGATCGCCGAAGGTCTGCTGATCTACCTGCCGCCAGAGGCTCAGGATCGACTGTTCGACAACATCACCGCGCTGTCGGCACCCGGTAGCTTCGTGGCGACCGAGCAGGTCGGCGACCTGAGCTCCGCGTTCGACGACGAGCGCATGCAGCAGATGCGTGACCGGATGAAGGCCCTCGGTTCGAACATCGAGATGGCCGACCTCATCTACCAGGGCGACCGCAACCACGTCACCGACTACCTGACGAGCCTCGGCTGGGACGTCACCGCACGGTCGGTCGAAGAGGCGCACGGCGACAACGGGTTCCAGTATCCGGACGACGAATTGTCCCGAGCGTGGACCCAGCTGCAGTACGTCCGCGCCGTCCTGAGCCGGAAGGCATGACCGAGATGGCGCGGACACCCGGGGACAGCTGGGACCTGGCTTCGAGCGTGGGCGCGACCGCCACGCTCGTCGCGACCGGACGGGCGATCGCCAGCACCCACGAACACGGTTTGATCGACGATCCGTTCGCGGCGCCGCTGGTGCGCGCCGTCGGGATCGAGGCGTTCACCAAGATGGTCGACGGCGAACTCGACCTGGCCGTCCTCGACGCCGTTGCGCCGAATGCGGCGGCGCGAGCCCGGGCCAATATCGACGAAATGGCCGTACGCACAAGGTTTTTCGATGACTACTTCCTCGCCGGCACGCAACGTGGCATCCGGCAGGCGGTGATCCTGGCCTCCGGGCTGGACTCCCGCACCTACCGACTGGCCTGGCCCGAGGGCACGGTGGTCTACGAGATCGACCAGCCCGAGGTCATCGAGTTCAAGACCAAGACCCTGTCCGGACTCGGCGCCGCACCGACGGCGCAGCGCCGGACCGTCCCCATCGATCTGCGCGAGGATTGGCCGGCCGCGTTGCGGGCAGCGGGGTTCGACCCCAGCCTGCCGACAGCGTGGCTGGCCGAAGGTCTGCTGATCTACCTGCCGCCGGAAGCCCAGGACAAGCTGTTCGACGACATTCACGAGCTCAGCGCGCCCGGAAGTGCCGTGGCCACCGAATTCGTGCCGGGGCTCAAGGACTTCGACGCCGACAAGGCTCGCGAAGCCGCGGCAGGATTCCAGCAGCTCGGCCTGAACATGGACATGCCGTCACTGGTCTACCGCGGTGAAAGACATTCCGCCGCAGACTATCTGACCACCAAGGGCTGGCAGATGACCGGCATTGGCCGAGCAGACCTGCACGCCCGGCACGGGTTGACGGCGGCAGTTCTCGACGACGACCCGATGAGCGAGATCATCTACATCAGCGGCACTCTCGGCTGAGCGCCGGCTAGAAACGATAGTCCCCCAGCCAGAGCGCGCTGACCCCGGTCAGCGACCGCTCGGCCTGACCGAGCGCACCGACCAGCGACCGGCCGAGCAACGCCGCCACCGCGTCCGGCAACGACGCCGCCGCGGGTTGCGAAGAAGCCTTGGGGCGCACGTGGTCCAACAAGGACGAGCCCGGGTAGTTGACCAATCGCACGGGAGCCTCGACATCCAAACCGGCCAGCACCTTGGCCCGGCGGATCGCGGTGCGCAGGCCACCGAGTTCGTCGACCAGACCGTGTTCCAGCGCGTCGGCACCGGTCCAGATGCGGCCGCGTGCCACCTGCTCGACGGCTTCGACCGGAAGGTGGCGCCCGTCGGCGACGCGTTCCACGAAGTCGGTGTAGAACAGGTCAGCCTCGGCCACCACGTGCGCGTGCTGGGCCTCGGTGAACGGCTGATTGGCCGACCAGGCGTCGGCATTCTCGTTGGTACGCACGGCATCTGAGCCGACACCGAGCCGTTCCTTGAGACCCTTGGTGACGAGCTTGCCCGTCACCACCCCGATGGATCCCGTGATGGTGCCGGCGTTGGCGACGATGTGGTCAGCCGCCATCGACACGTAGTAACCGCCCGACGCGGCGACCGCACCCATCGACGCGACGACGGGCGTGCCGGCCTCGCGCAACCGCACCACCTCGCGCCAGATCGTTTCCGAACCGGTGACCGCGCCACCGGGGCTGTCCACACGGAGCACGACGGCCGCGACATCGTCATCGGCGGCCGCATCGCGCAGGGCCGCGGCGATGGTGTCGCCGCCGACGCTCGACGGTCCGGGCGGGAAGGCGCTCGGGCCGCCGCGACCGCTGACGATGGCCCCGGCCATGGTCACGACGGCGATGGTCGGCTTGTGCTTGATGCCCGGCAGCGGCGGCACCTCGGGCAGGGTGTGACCGGCGGTGGCCTTGGCGTAGCGGGACAGGAACAACCGTGGCGGCGCGTCCTTGCCGTCGGCTTCCGCTGGGCCGCCGGTCAATTCGCCGATCCGGGCGTACGCCTCGTCGCGGAAACCGACGCGGTCCACCAGTTTGGCGGCCACCGCATCGTCGCGCAGCAGCGGCGCCCGGTCGACCAACGTGTCGAGCTCGTCGGCGTCGACGCCGCGGGATGCGGCGATGGCGGCGAGTACCTGGGCGTGCAGGCTCTCGATGAGCCGGCCGTCTGCCTCGCGGTGCGGTTCGGTGTAGCGGTCCTGCGTGAACATGTTGGCCGCCGACTTGTACTCACCGCGTGCCACGAACTGCGCTTCGATACCGGCCTTGTCGAACGCGTCGCGCAGGAACAGCGCGTTGGTCGCGAAACCGACCAGCCCGACCGTGCCCGATGGCTGCATCCACACTTCCCGGAACGCCGAGGCCAGGTAGTAGGACATGGTGCCGGGGTACGTCTCTGCCCAGGCGACCGACGGTTTGACGGCGCTGAAGGCGGCGATGGCGGCACGCAGCTCCTGCACCGGACCGGCTGCGGCAGCGGGCAATTGAACCCGCGCGATGAGTCCGGCCACGCGCTTGTCGTCGGCGGCCCGGTGGATGGCGGCCACGGCGTCGCGCAGCACGAGCGGCCGTGAGTTGCCCATGACGAAGGCGATCGGGTCGAAGCCGGCGGTCTCCGGCGGCACGGCCTGCAGGTCGAGTTCCAGTACGCAGCCCCCCGGCACGCCGTGGTGACGCGCGGTGTCGACCTTGCGGACAAGGGCACGCAACTCATCGGGGCCGGGAAGACCGGGCAGACTGGGCCGGAAAGCAAACATCTTCCGAGCGTACCGACTCACCGCCGGGTGCCGAGCAGACGCAAAACCGTCCCCTTTCGGTGGCAATTTCGGCAGTTTTATGTCGGCGCGCGGGAGAAGATCGACTTCATGGTGCTGAAAGTCTCCGTCTCCCCCGACCTGGTCCACGGCGATGCCGACGACGGCTACGGCAAGGTGGCCGACGCGTTCCGGGCCAACTTCGCGACCGGTGGCGAGGTCGGCGCGGCATTGTGCGTCTACCGCGACGGCCGCAAGGTGGTCGACATGTGGGGCGGCTACCGTGACGGGATCAGCAAGGCGCCGTGGCAGGCCGACACCATGGTCAACATGTTCTCCTCGACGAAAGGCGTTGCTGCCCTTACGGTTGCGCACGCGGTGTCGAAGGGACTGTTCGACTACGACAAACCGGTCAGCGAATACTGGCCCGAGTTCGCGGCGCAGGACAAGGGCGACGTCACCGTGCGCCAGCTGCTCGCGCACCAGGCCGGTCTGTGCGTCCTGACGCCCAACCCGCTGCTGTCCGACATCGCCGATCCGGTGCGGCTCTCCGCCATCCTCGCGGCGCAGAAACCGGCGTGGACGCCGGGCACCCGGCACGGGTATCACGCCATCACCATCGGCTGGTACGAGTCCGAGCTGATCCGGCGCACCGACGGCCGCACACTCGGCCGCTATCTCGCCGATGAGATCACCGGGCCGTTGGGCCTCGACCTGTACATCGGGCTGCCGGACTCGGTCGATCGCAACCGGATCGCCACTTTGCATCATTGGCAACGGTACGAGTCCCTGCGGCACCTCGATGTCATGCCGGCCGGTTTCCTGATCGGCAGCCTCAACCCGCGGGGGTTGTTGGCCAGAACCGCCGCCATCCCCGCCGATATCGACCCTTACGCCGGCGACTACAACACCGACCGGGTGCGCCGCGTCGAGATTCCGTCCGCCAACGGCACCGGGACGGCTCGCGCACTGGCCGGCCTCTACGGCGCCGCCGCGGTCGGCGGGTCCGAAATAGGTTTCACCCCAGAGATTTTCGATGCTCTGACCGCCCCGCCGCGCAATCCGTCAGGCGGCACCCGGGACAAGGTGATGCGCGCCGAGATCGCCTACGCACTCGGCTTCTGCAAGCCCATCCCGACGTTCGGCTTCGGCTCGTCGGGCAAGGCGTTCGGCACCCCCGGCTTCGGTGGCTCGTTCGGTTTCGCCGACCCTGACACCGGCGTCGGCTTCGGCTACGTGATGAACCGGCTGGGCTTCCATCTGGTCAGTGATCCCCGCGAACTGGCCGTCCGCCAGGCCCTCTTTCACGGCGTCCTCGGCGCCCGGCCGCAGAGCTAGTTCCAGCGCAAAAAGAAGGGCCCCCGCCGCAGCGGAGGCCCTTCTCTGTTTAGAGCAATTACAGCTCGGTCGTGCTACCACCGGCAGCGGTGATCGCCTCACGGGCGCTACCGCTGAACTTGTTGGCGGTGACGTCGACCTTGACGGCGAGCTTGCCGTCGCCGAGCACCTTGACCAGGGTGTTCTTGCGAACGAGGCCCGCGGCCACCAGCTCGTCCACACCGACGGTGCCGCCCTGCGGGAACGCCTTGGCGAGGTCGCCGACGTTCACCACCGCGTACTCCGTGCGGAAGCGGTTGCGGAAGCCCTTGAGCTTCGGCAGCCGCATGTGGATCGGCATCTGGCCACCCTCGAACGTCACGGGGACGTTCTTGCGGGCCTTGGTGCCCTTGGTACCGCGACCAGCAGTCTTACCCTTGGAGCCCTCACCACGACCGACGCGGGTCTTGGCCTTCTTGGACCCCGCGGCAGGCTTCAGGTCGTGCAGCTTGATGACACTCATTACGCCTCCTCAACGGTGACGAGGTGATTGACCACCGCGAGCAGACCACGGGTCTGCGCGTTGTCCTCGCGAACGACGGACTGGCGGATCTTGCGCAGTCCCAGCGTCCGCAGGCTTTCGCGCTGCTTCCACCGGGCACCCACGGTGCCACGCACCTGGGTGATCTTCAGTTCAGCCATGTTTATGCCGATCCTTCACGCGCTGCCGACGCGGCCAGCGCTTCTGCCTCACGCCGGGCCCGCAGCATGCCGGCCGGCGCAACATCTTCGATGGGCAGGCCACGACGGGCCGCCACTTCCTCGGGACGCTGAATCATCTTCAACGCGGCAACGGTGGCGTGCACCACGTTGATCGCGTTGTCGCTGCCCAGCGACTTGGCGAGGACGTCGTGCACACCGGCGCATTCCAGTACCGCGCGGCACGCGCCACCAGCGATGACACCGGTACCCGGGCTCGCCGGACGCAGCATCACGACACCGGCAGCTGCCTCACCCTGAACGGGGTGGACGATGGTGGCGCCGATCAGCGGGACCCGGAAGAAGCTCTTGCGAGCTTCCTCGACACCCTTGGCAATGGCGGCCGGAACTTCCTTGGCCTTGCCGTAGCCGACGCCCACCATGCCGTGGCCGTCACCGACGATCACCAGGGCGGTGAAGCTGAAGCGCCGACCACCCTTGACCACCTTCGAAACGCGGTTGATGGTGACAACGCGCTCGATGTAGTTGCTCTTCTCACCACGGTCGTCGCCGCGACCACGGCCACCGCGGTCATCGCGGCGACCGCGGCCGTCGCGGTCACCACGACCGCCACGGTTGTCCTGCGCCGAAGCGGCGCCAGCCTGCTCGGCCATCATGCAGTCCTTCCGGTCATCTTCAAGTAAGTCATCAGAACGCCAACCCGCCTTCACGAGCGGCGTCGGCGAGAGCGGCGATCCGGCCGCCGTAGCTGTAGCCACCGCGGTCGAAAACGACCTCGGAGATGCCGGCAGCCTTGGCACGCTCGGCGATCAGCTGACCCACCCGGGTGCTGACGGCCTTCTTGTCACCATCGACGGCGCGCACGTCAGCCTCGATGGACGACGCGGCGGCCAGCGTGGTGCCGGTCAGGTCGTCGATCACCTGGACGTGGATGTGCCGCGAAGAGCGGTTGACCATCAGACGCGGACGCTCGGACGTGCCGGCGACCTTCTTGCGCAGACGGGCGTGACGACGCAGACGCGCCACCCGACGGGTCTCAGAGATGTTCTGGCCCAACGGCTTACGCTTGTCAGTCTCAGTGTTAGCCATTGCTACTTACCTGTCTTTCCGACCTTGCGGCGGATCTGCTCACCCTCGTAGCGAATGCCCTTGCCCTTGTACGGGTCGGGGCGACGCAGGCGGCGGATGACTGCCGAGATCTGGCCGACTTTCTGCTTGTCGATGCCGGACACCGAGAACTTCGTCGGGGTCTCGACTGCGAACGTGATGCCCTCAGGGGCTTCGATCAGCACCGGGTGGCTGTAGCCGAGCGCGAACTCCAGGTTCGAGCCCTTGGCCTGCACGCGGTAACCGACGCCGAAGATCTCCATCTTGGTGGTGTAACCCTGGGTCACACCGGTCACCAGGTTGGCGATCAGGGTGCGGGACAGCCCGTGCAGCGAGCGGTTACGACGCTCGTCGTTCGGACGGGTCACCACAACAGCACCCTCGTCGTTGCGCGCCACCTCGATGGGCTCAGCGACATCCAGCGTCAGGGTGCCCTTGGGACCCTTGACCGCGACGTTTTGGCCGTCGATGGTCACATCGACGCCGGCCGGAATGAGTACCGGCTGCTTTCCAATACGCGACATGTTTTCTGCCCCCTACCAGACGTAAGCGAGGACTTCGCCGCCCACGCCTTGTCGAGCTGCCTGGCGGTCGGTGAGTAGGCCAGTGGACGTGGAGATGATCGCCACGCCAAGGCCACCGAGAACCCGCGGCAGGTTGGTGGATTTCGCGTACACCCGCAGACCGGGCTTGGACACCCGGCGGAGGCCGGCGATGCTGCGCTCGCGGCTCGGGCCGTACTTGAGGGACACAACGAGGTTCTTGCCCACGCGGGCGTCCTCGGTGCGGTAGTCAGTGATGTAACCCTCCTTCTTGAGGATCTCGGCGATGTTCGCCTTGATCTTCGAATGAGGCAGGGTCACCTGGTCGTGGTACGCCGAGTTGGCGTTGCGCAGACGTGTCAAGAAGTCTGCGATCGGATCCGTCATTGTCATGACAGCGTTGATCAACCTTTCTCGCTGCGGTTCCCATACATCACGCCCGTGCTGGTCCCACCTCTCGGTGGCTCGGCACGTCACATCGTGGGCCTGCTACGAAGTGTTTTCCCGTATCTGACCGAGTGCGGTCAGGGGCCGTGCATCGGTAGTGCAATCCAGCTTCAGAAGGCACATACCGATCGGCCATTGGGCGAAAACGCCCATGGCAACCTGCCCAGTGTAGACAATGCGCAGCTCAGGGCCAAATCCGTCCAAGGCAGGGGCTTGCAGTGACAAATATGCGACCGGACCGGTGGATTGCCGCGCAGACTCTGGCGATTCCCCGCTCATTCTCATTCACGGCATATGCGGGTGTGCCTCGCCTGCACACAAATCACAGATCCGCTTAGCAAGTACGTGAGTTCAATCGTGGGGCAACGTGCCTGCGGTTTTTGCACTCAGGGACGTCCGACGGCCCGAAAACGTCCCTCGCTTCAATCACCATGGCTGCCAGTGCCTCGGAATTGAAGCTACGTATTTTCTCGAGCCGGGCCGCTGTCTGCACGGGCGCGCAACGTCCGTCGCAAGACCGACTCGCGACGCGATGCGGGGGCCCATGCGACGAGCAGAACGCAAAAGCCGCCCCGGTCACGCGGACCGGGGCGGCTTTCTACAGCGTCATGAGACGGGCAGAGTCACCAGCTGGACTTCTGCACGCCGGGCAGCTCGCCGGCGTGGGCCATCTCCCGCAGGCAGATTCGGCACAGGCCGAACTTACGGAACACCGAGTGCGGGCGACCGCACCGGTTGCAGCGGGTGTAGCCACGCACTGCGAACTTCGGCTTCTTGTTGGCCTTGTTGACCAGAGCCTTCTTTGCCATTGTCAGTTCTCCTTGAACGGGAAGCCCAGGGCCCGCAGCAACGCACGGCCTTCGTCGTCAGTGGTGGCCGAGGTGACGACCGTGATGTCCATGCCGCGGGGGCGGTCGATCGAGTCGACATCGATCTCGTGGAACATCGACTGCTCGTTGAGGCCGAAGGTGTAGTTGCCGCTGCCGTCGAACTGCTTGGCCGACAGACCGCGGAAGTCGCGGATACGGGGCAGCGCGATGGAGATCAGGCGGTCCAGGAACTCCCACATGCGGTCACCACGGAGGGTGACGCGGCAGCCGATCGGCATGCCCTCACGCAGCTTGAACTGCGCGATGGACTTGCGGGCCTTGCGGATTTCCGGCTTCTGACCGGTGATCAGCGTCAGGTCGTTGACCGCACCGTTGATCAGCTTGGCGTCGCGGGCAGCGTCACCGACACCCATGTTGACGACAACCTTGACCACGCCGGGGATCTGCATGACGTTGGCGTAGTTGAATTCGTTGTTGAGCGCGTCGCGGATCTCTTCGCGGTAACGCGTCTTCAGCCGGGGCTGAGTGTTTTCCACAGTGGTCATCTCAGATGTCCTTGCCATTGCGCTTAGAGATACGGACCTTCTTGCCGCTCTCCTCATCGACGCGGTAGCCGATGCGGGTCGCGTTGCCGTCGGAGTCGACCACCATCACGTTGGAAACGTGGATCGGCGCCTCCTGGGTGACGATGCCACCCGACGATGCACCGCGCTCGTTCTGAGACTGCGCAGTGTGCTTCTTGATCCGGTTGACGCCCTCAACGAGCACCTTGTTGCGGGTCGGGTAGGCCTCGATGACCTTGCCCTTGGCTCCCTTGTCCTTGCCGGCGATGACCAGCACGGTGTCGCCCTTGTGCACCTTCATCACAAAACCTCCGGGGCCAGCGAGACGATCTTCATGAACTTCTTCTCGCGCAGTTCGCGACCGACCGGCCCGAAGATGCGGGTACCGCGGGGGTCATTGTCGTTCTTGATGATGACGGCGGCGTTCTCGTCGAACTTGATGTAGCTGCCGTCCGGACGGCGGCGCTCCTTGACGGTGCGCACGATGACGGCCTTGACCACGTCACCACGCTTGACGTTGCCGCCCGGGATGGCGTCCTTGACGGTCGCCACGATGATGTCGCCGATACCGGCGTAGCGCCGCGACGAGCCACCGAGCACGCGGATGCAAAGGATTTCCTTTGCGCCCGTGTTGTCGGCGACCTTGAGTCGCGATTCCTGCTGAATCACTCGATCTCCTGACCTGGGTTTTGTATGCACGCCAGATACCGACCTGGACGTACGCGGTCTTGTTGTCCAAGAGCACTCGGGGCCACGGTGATGAGCGCTTGCGCGAAGAACATCACACTGAAGTGACCCAGGTCTGCCCTGGGCAACCCCTACATACTAGGCGAGCAGCGATAACGCTCCAAATCGCTGCCCATCTCCCCGCGAGCGCCCGTGTTTGCGCACCGACACGCCGCGCCGCGCGTGCATTTCGGGGCCGCTCACGCGCGACGGGGGCGACGTCTCCGTCACCCCCGTCGTTGCCCAGCCTGTGATCAGCCGGTGACACCCCAGCCGAGGACCCGCGACGTCAGCAGGACCAGGGCGAGCGACACCGTCGCCACCACGACCAGGCCGATCACCGCGACGACGAGCGGCCGCCAACCGGTGCGGGCGATCTGCCGGAAGTCGGTGGACAGCCCCACCCCGGCGAAGGTCAGCAGGAACGCCCACTTGGACGCCGCGGCCAGGTTCGCGACCTGCCCCTTGCTCAGCAGTCCCGCGGTGACGACGGCCGAGACCGCCAGGAAGCCGAGCACGAACTTCGGGAACTTCTGCCAGACGAACGCGGCCTTGGCGCGGACCCCGGAGGCGACGGCGTCGGCCTCTCCCCTGGCGGCCCAGTAGATCGCGAAGCCGAGGACGACGAAGCCGATCAGCGCGTTGCGCACCGACTTCACCAGGACCGCGGTCTTGCCGGCCTCGTCAGAGAAGAGGTAGCCGGTGGCCGTGGTCTCGGCGGTGTTGTCGACTGCGAGGCCGGCCCACAACCCGAACTCGTGGTCGGTCATGCCGATGGCGTGACCCAGCGGCGGCAGCACGAACAGGGCGACGGCACCGAGTGCCAGGATCGAAGCAATGGCATAGCTGACGTCGGAGTTGCGCGCGCGGATGGCGCCCTTGGCCGCGATGATCGCCGACACCCCGCAGATCGATGTCCCGATGGCCAGCAGTGAACCGAGCTTGCCCGAAAGTCCGAACCACCGGGCCGCGGCGATGATGATGGCGCCCGCGACGGTCATGTCGATCAGGATCTGCACCAGGCTGGTGGCGCCGAGCTTGAGGACGTCACCGAGGACGAACCGCGCACCCAACAGAACGATGCCGACCTTGAGCCAGAACTCGTAGGTGGCGACACCGGGACGAAAAATCCGGTGCAGGCCAACAGTATTGGTGATGATCAACCCGAAAACGATGGCCCACAGCACATATTCGATGTCGGGCACCCGCCAGTGCTGGTGCTTGGCCAGCGCGAGCCAGCCGATTTGGGCGTACTTGCCGGCCAGGCCGACCGCGACCAGCAGCAGTAAGCCGGGCAGGTAGTCGAGGAACCGCCGGGCGCCGGTGTGCTCGGCGAGGTCGGCCTCCGCTGCCGGCTCGATCTGGTCGGCCGTGCCCGCCGTGTCCACACTCATCGCGTCACCAACCGATCTTCGGCAGCACGCCGGCCACCGCGAGTGCGGTGACCGCGAGGCCCAAGAGGGTTGCCCACCAATCAGTCCCGACCCGGCTCACCCAGCTCGTCGCCCCCGTCTCATTCGTCACTGTCGTCTCCTGTCACCGATGTTCGGCTCATGGTGCGACAACGACAACTTCCGGACCACCGATGGAATCGTGCTGAATCTAGCGGCGTCCGATGCGTCCTGAAGGACCAAATGGTCGCTGAAAATGCGGCGAACACGACCTTTTGGTCCTTCTCGGCGCAGAAAACGGACCTACACGACGCACCGGAACCCGATATGTGGTGGCACTGTCCTGCGACTGCGGCGACCGGGCGGCTGGGTGGTACCGGTGGCGATGGGCTCAGCCCATCCGAATACCGAAGTCCCCCAGCAGGACCGGCTTGGCCGCATCGAGGCCCTTCGAACCGGCCGGACCCTGCAGCTGCAGCGCAACGAGGTAGTCCCCGTTGTTGGTCCACACGTGCACGATGCGATCGACGTAGTCGCTGCCGGAACCGGGCTTGTCGGCGAGGATGCCCATCAGTTTCTGGCCGCTGTAGCCGCACAGCTCGTCGGGCAGCACGCTGACGCTGTTGAATTCGTGGCCCGCGGTACGTGCGTCGGCGTACTGCTGGAACGCCGCGGCCGCGTCCTGGGTGGTCGGGGTGATGCGCACGGTTCCGGTCATACCGTCCGGTCCGGTCAAGTTCAGCGCGACGTCGCCGGATGGCGGTGCCCCCGGCGTGAATCCGTCGGGCACCGCGACGACGACGGTCGGCGAGCCGGGGGCTCCCGTGGTGGCAGTCATGGTCTGCGCGGGCGCAGCGGGCGCGTCGCAGGTCGGCTCTCCCGCCGCGAGGGCGCGCTTGGTGGTCTCGACCACGCCGTACGTCGGTAGGTCCGGCATCTTCGACGACGACGATGCCGTGGACGATGGGGCGGACGAACTGGTCTTCGTGCTCGTCGAGGGGTTGGATGTCGTTGTGTTGGAGGACTTCTCGCCGCCGTTGCCACAGCCGGCCAGCAGAGCCACCGCTGACACCGCGGTGACACAACTAATGGTCGTCGCCCTCATCAACAGTCCCCTAATCCTTCGAAAATGCCTGGGCCAGTTCCTGTTCGACATCGAGATAGGGCGTACCGGAAATGTCGATCACCACCTTCGCGATGGTGCCGCCTTCGAAGGCGAACGGAGCCTGGTACGCGCTGCACACCGCCTGCCCGGTATTGCTGCCGACCTTGACCCCGCCGCCGGCCAGGCCGAAGGTGCCCGGGTGGGTACGCACCCCGACCCGGGTGGCGACCGCGGCCCCATCGATGTACAGCGTCACGTCCCCGAGCGGGGTATGGCTGTTCTCCACCGTGCCGGTCCGGTCGTACCGGACACCGAGGATGTGGCTACCGGTGGGCAGTGGGTCGGCGGCGATCACCGTCTGCTCGTCCTCGCCCATGAAGTTGTAGACGTATTGCAGCCGGCCGTCTTTGACGAAAAGCACGTGCCCGCCGTGTCCCGCGCCCTGTTTGAACAGCACGCCGGCCACATCCTCGCCCAGGTCGACCTCAGCGAACGCCGAGAACGACTGCCCGCGTAGCTCGACCGCGGCCCCGATGCCCACCTCGGCGTTGTCGGGGTAGTACGTGAAGGTCTGCCGATTGAGAGACAGGTAGGGCCGTTCCCGAAGCAAGGTTTCGAACATGTTCAGGTCAGCCAGCGGCAGACCGTTGTACTTGGCCGCCTCCGCGAACCAAAGTTCCTGCATTTCAGCCAGTTTCGCTGGGTTCTCGGTCGCCAGGTCACGGCTCTGGCTGCGGTCGGATTCGATGTGGAACAGCTCCCACCGGTCCTTGTCGAAGTGCGACCAGCCGGCCGGGCTCGCGGCGTGCACGGTGCCCGCGAACCAGCCCTCGTGCCAGATGCCACGGGTACCCAGCATCGCGTAGAACTGCGTTGCTTTGCCGGTGTGGGCCGTCGAGTCGTCCAGCGCGGCTTTGAAACTCACTCCTTCGAGCGGCCGCTGGGGAACCCCGCGTACCGCGGCGGGCGGCTCGATACCCAGTAGGTCGTAGACCGTCGGAGTGATGTCCGCGACGTTGACATAGTTGTCCCGCACCTCACCATGCGCCCGGATTCCATTGGGCCAGCTGATGATTGCGGTGTCGGCGATGCCGCCCTCGTGGGAGGCGTACCGTTTGAACAGCTTGTAGGGCGTGTTGAAGGCCATCGCCCAGCCGATCGGATAATGGTTGTAGGTGTCGGGCGATCCGAGGGTGTCGAGGTAGCGCATGTTCTCTTCGGCGGTGTCGATGTAGCCATTGAAGAACTTCACCTCGTTGACAGACCCGTTGGGCCCACCTTCGCCACTGGCTCCGTTGTCGGAGATGACGACGATGACGGTGTTGTCGAGCTGACCGGACTCCTCGAGGTAGTCCAGGATCCGGCCGATCTGGGCATCGGTGTAGGACAGGAAGCCCGCGAATACCTCAGCCATTCGGGAGAACAGCCGCTTCTCGTCGTCGTTCAACTCATCCCACGGCCGCACGGTGTCCTGCCACGGCCACGGCTCTCCGTTCGGGCCCTTGGTGTCCAGATACGGATTCATCGGCGAGAGTTCGGTGTCCGGCGGCACGATGCCGAGCCGCTTCTGGTTCTCCAGCACGAGTTCGCGGTACGCCTCGTAGCCCATGTCGAACTTGCCGGCGTACTTGTCGGCCCATTCGGAGAACACGTGGTGCGGCGCGTGCCCGGCGCCCGGGCAGACGTACGAGAACCAGGGCTTGTCAGGTGCGATCACCTTCGAGTCCCGGATGAACTCGATGGTCTTGTCGGCCAGGTCTTTTGACAGGTGATAGCCCTCTTCCGGGGTGGCCGGCGGAGCGACCGGGTGGTTGTCATACACCAGTTCCGGGTACCACTGGTCGGTCTCGCCGCCCATGAAGCCGTAGAAACGTTCGAACCCGCGCGACAGCGGCCAGTGCCGTTTGGTCGAGGCGAGGTTGGACTCCTCCAGTGGCGTCAGGTGCCATTTGCCGACGCAGTAGGTGTTCCAGCCCTGTTCGGCCAGCACCTCGGACAGCAGCGCCGTCTCAAAAGGTATGCGGCCGTTGCAGTTCGGGAACCCGTCGGTGAATTCCTCGATGGTCGCCATCCCGACCGAGGTCGCATTGCGGCCGGTCAGCAGCGAAGCCCGGGTCGGCGAACACAGCGCGGTGGTGTGGAACTGGGACAGCCGCACGCCCTTGTCCGCTATGCGGCGCATGGCCGGCATGTCGACCAGGCCCCCGAAGCAGTCCCAGGTGGCGATTCCGGTGTCGTCCCAGACCAGGTAGAGCACATTGGGCGCGTCGGGCGGAGCAGCCGGTGCCGCGTACGGGCCCCAGTCGGCCTCGGAGTCGCGGATGTCGAGCTTGATCTTGCCCTGGAATTCAGTTGCCATGACGCCCCGTCCCGGTCAGTATTCGCCGGTATCGGCGGCCCGCCCGGAGATTACACCCGGGAGCTGAGCCCCGCCCAGGATATTGACGGTCGCGTGCACGTGCGCATGTCGACTACATCAGGGCAGCAGCACCCGGCCGACCATATCGCCAGGCGGGGAATCAGCGGTTCGGCCAAGCGGCTCCATCGTCAGCCCCAACGCCGATGCCCGCCCGATGTTCGCGACCATGACAGCGCGCATGTCCCGGATCGCCGATCCTGACGCCACCGGGACACCGTCCTTCATCAACCACACCTGGTAGGCCAGTCCCGGCGGGGGCGGGGCAGCCCCGTCGAAAACCACCATTCCGTCGCCGCGCTCTCGTGAGTACACGACGGTCGCCGTGCCACCGGAGCGCAGTGCGGTGGACACGGTACGAACGTCCGGCGCCGTCATGACCTGTTCGGCGACCGGCGGTGCGGCCGGCGGACGCAACATCCAGCCCGCCGCGAACGCACTGCCACCGACGGCGAGCACCGCGGCCGCCGCCAGGACCGCATTGCGCCAGCGGTGTTCGCGGACGTGACTCCGGTTGCCTTGCAGAACAGCATCTCTCAGCGCCGCCGGCGGGGCGACGGCCGTGGCGCCCGACAGGGTGACGAGCGTCTCGCGGGCCTCCGCAACCTCCGCCCGGAACGCCGCGACGACCGGCCCCGGCGCCTGGGCCAACCGCCGCTCGATCTCGACGCGTTCCGCGTCGGACACGGCATCGAGCGCGTACGGCACCGCCAGCTCCAGCAGTTCGAATTCGGCCGGATCGCTCATGACTCCCCCAGACAATCACGGAGCTTGCGCAACGCGTCGCGCATCCGCGATTTCACCGTGCCGAGACTCGCGGACAGCCGCTCGGAGACCTGGACGTAGGTCAGCCCGTCGTAGTACGCCAGCTCGATGGCCTGGCGCTGGGTGTCGGTGAGGGTACCGAGGCATCCCACCACGCGCCGGCGGTCGTCGTCCCGCACTGCCGCTTCGGCCACCACATCCGATGCCGTATCGATATGCGTTGTGCCGTAGTCCCATTCACGCCGGCTGCTCGCGGCCTCCGCACGTACCCGATCGACGGCGCGGCGATGCGCCAGCGTCATCACCCAGGCCAGCGCCGAACCCTCGCCCGGGTCGAACGCGGCAGCGGACCGCCACACCTGGGCGTACACCTCCTGCGTCGTCTCCTCGCTGTAGCCGGGATCCCGCAGCACCCGCAGCACCAGTCCGAAGACCCGGGCACAGGTCACGTCGTAGAACGACGCGAACGCGTCGGCGTCCCCATCGGCAACCCGGCGCAACAGGGCGCCGAGATCCGGAGTTCGCTCAGACGACGTGACCATCGTCGAGCAGCCTAACCGCATCCGTCAGTGCTTCGCCTGGGCCAGCAGCTCCCGGATCATGCCTTCGGTCACGTCGTAGTCGCCTTCGCCGAACTTGACGTGCCGGACGACGCCGGCGGCATCGATCAGATAGCTCGCCGGCCAGTACTGATTTTGGTAGTTGTGCCACGTGTCATACGAGTTATCCAGTGCGACGGGGTATTTGATGTGCAGGTCGGCCGCACCCTTGACCACACCAGACCGCTCATGTTCGAACTGGTACTCCGGCGTGTGCACACCGATCACGGTGAAGCCCTGGTCCTTGAAGCGGTCGTACCAACCGGTGACGTGTTCGATCGCGCGCTGGCAGTTGATGCAGGTGTAGGTCCAGAAGTCGACGAGAACGACCTTGCCTCGCAAGGCTTTCAAGTCGAGCGGTGCGTCACCGGGCGTGTTGAACCAGCTGTCGATACCGACGATGTCCGGGGCGGTGCCGCAGTCCTGCAGGACGCTCGCACCCTCTGCGCAACTCGACAAGCCGACGCCGGCCGGCGCGATGCGCGCCTGCAACGTCGCGGTGTAGTCGGGGATCTTCCGTTGCACCGTGGCGGGCAGATTCAGCGCCAGCGCCACCGCGGCCACCAGTGTGACCACCCCGGCAGCAATCCGAACCTGCCGCTGCCGCTGCTGAAAAGCCTTGACACGCCCGGCAATTCGCTGCCCGCCCACGGCGAACAGCAGCAGCGGCAGCGCGGTGCCGACCGCGAATGCCGCGGTGAGCGCGACGGCGTCCAGCCCGACATGGCCGGTTGCCCCGGCCACCACGATCGCGGCAAGCACCGGTCCCGCGCAGGGCGCGTAGAGCACGCCGAGCGCCAAGCCGAGACCGAAACCCTTTCGGCCACCGGCGATGTCCCGTTGCGGCAAGCGCGCGAACGGCGCTTCCAGCAGCCGCTCGAAGCGCGGGAAGATCAGGCCGACGCCGACGGCCGCGAGCGCCAACAGGCCGACCCAGCGGATGAGGTCGGCCGGCAGATGCAACTGCTGCAGCACGACGGCCCCCAGCAGGGTCACCACGCTGAAGCTCAGGACCAGCCCGGCGATCACCCGATAAGGCTCACGGCTGGTGCCGGAGAACAACACCACGGGCAGGACCGGCAGGATGCACGGTGAGATGCCCGTGATCAGCCCGCCGAGAAATCCGATGAGGACGAGTGTGTACATGCCCCGTATTCGGAGCCGATGCCGGTCCGGATTGGATTGCGACGTAGCAATTTCCCGCCGAACACAAAACTGCCCCTCTTCCGAAGAAGAGGGGCAGTTCTAGGTAAGTGGAAGGAGCCTTCGCTACTTCGCCTTTTCCAACACCTCGACCAGACGCCAGCGCTTGGTGGCCGACAGCGGGCGGGTCTCCATCAGCGAGACACGGTCGCCGATACCGGCATCGCCGTTCTCGTCGTGCGCCTTGACCTTCGAGGTGGTCCGGATGATCTTGCCGTAGAGCGGGTGGCTCTTGCGCGATTCCAGCTCGACCACGATGGTCTTTTCCATCTTGTCCGACACCACGTAGCCGATGGCGGTCTTGCGACGGCCGCGCTCGGTCTCAGTGGCCGGCGTGTGCTTGGGACCTTTAGTTTCTGCCATGACTAATCCTTACCAACCGGCCCGGACGCCAGGCCCAACTCGCGTTCACGCAGGATCGTGTAGACCCGCGCGATCTCCTGCCGCACGGTGCGCAGCCGGCGGTTGTTCGACAGCTGACCGGTGGCCATCTGGAAACGAAGGTTGAACAGCTCTTCCTTCGACTCACGCAGACGGGTGGTCAGCTCTTCCTCGGTCAGCTCGCGGAGCTCACCGGGCGTAGTTCCAACTGACATCAGAACTGCTCCTCTCGGGTGACGATCCGAGCCTTGATGGGCAGCTTGTGGATGGCGCGGGTGAGCGCCTCACGAGCGATCTTCTCGTCGGGGTAGCTGAGCTCGAAGAGCACGCGACCCGGCTTGACGTTGGCGACCCACCACTCCGGCGAACCCTTACCGGAACCCATGCGGGTTTCGGCAGGCTTCTTGGTCAGCGGGCGGTCCGGGAAGATGTTGATCCAGACCTTGCCGCCACGCTTGATGTGCCGGTTGATGGCGATACGAGCGGACTCG
>Ga0070667_100000820_pt1 | contig 28946 bp, 27 predicted proteins | sample KBSS33metaG_FD_64659 | JGI IMG/M metagenome (GOLD analysis project Ga0070667, IMG submission 64659) | Switchgrass rhizosphere microbial communities from Kellogg Biological Station, Michigan, USA - KBS S3-3 metaG | ecosystem: Host-associated > Plants > Roots > Rhizosphere > Soil ...
TCGGGACGATCCTGGCGGTGTCGATCCGTCGGCGGTTCGAACAGGCCAGCTTACAAGTTGCGACCGTTCAGAGCCGTCGGGCGGTGGCAGGAACAGCTGATGCCGGAATTGGCGAATAGACTAAACGGCATGATTTCCGATCTGTCCGGGAAATCAAGCTCATTGGTGATCGCGGTTAAACCTATCATGATGCCCGGGATATTGCGTGATGCTCGCCCGAAATAATGGCCATGCCGATGATTTCTCTTACAAATGGCGCTGTGTCCGGTAGGCTGGTTTTCTGAGCTGCCACGCGGCTGGCGCAGCGCTTCCGGCATGCCGCCAACGACGCGAACGACACGAATCTGGTACGGGATTTAGCACGATGAAGATGACTGGCGAGGAACGCATTGCCGCACCGATCGATGCCGTTTGGGCTGCGCTGAACGACCCGGACGTATTGCGCGCATGCATACCGGGTTGCCAGTCGCTCGAGCCAACGGGAGACGATGGTTTCCAGGCTGCCGCCACGATCAAGATTGGCCCGATCAGCGCGCGGTTCGGTGGCGTCGTCCGCCTGTTCGACCTTGATCCGCCTCGCGGTTACCGCATCAGCGGGGAGGGCAGCGGCGGGGCTGCAGGTGCGGCGAAGGGCGGCGCGCTCGTGCGTCTCGATGAGGACGGCACCGGCACCGTCCTGCGCTACGATGTCACCGCCGATGTCAGCGGCCGGCTTGCGCAGCTTGGCGGCAAGCTGATCGACATAACCGCCAAGCAGCTTGCCGGCGTCTTCTTTACCCGCTTCTCGCAGGAAGTGGAGCAACGCCAAGCCGTCGCAAGTGCAAGCGCTCCGGAAACAACCATCGCGCACGACGCACCCCCGCATGTGGATGTTCCTATCGCAAATATCGCTGCTCGATCTGTCCCGGCACCGGTTCAATCCGTGGAGCACGGCGGCATTTCCGGAATGAGTTGCCTGCTCATTGCACTGGCGACGTTTGTTTGTGGATTTGTGCTCGGGCGGGTCGCGACGGGATGGGATGCGAATGGCGGACTCGCCGGCGCGGCAGTGGGCCTTCTGGTCGTACTCGTCGCGTGCGCCTTTTTCCTGCTGGGACAGCGGCGGGCTGGTACAATCAGCCTCGACGACAATTCCATCGCGCGTTTGGCCAGCGTTATCGAGAGGCAACAACGATGAAAGCAGCGCCGTTTGACTACGTGGAAGCGGGCAGCGCCGACGAAGCCGTGTTCCTGTTGGGAGAGGCGGGTTCGGACGCCGCGATCCTGGCCGGCGGCCAAACCTTGATGCCGCTTCTGTCGCTGCGGATGACGAACCCCTCCGTCCTCGTCGACATCAATCCCGCAAACGACATGGCCGGTGTCTCACGCGGCGAGCACGGTATTCGGATCGGCGCTCGTACGCGCCAGTGCGATGCCATGCGCGATCCCATGGTGAGGAACTGCGTACCGGCATTGGCCCAGGCCATCGCCCATGTCGGCCATTATCAGACGCGTGCGCGCGGGACGGTTGGCGGATCGATCGCCTTGGGAGAGCCCGCCGCGGAGCAACCCGCCACGGCTGTCGCTATGGGCGCAACGATCGAACTGCGATCGGGTCGCGGAACACGCTTGGTGCCGGCCCGCGAATTCTATGTGGGCCCTTACATGACCACCCGCGCCGATGACGAGGTGTTGGTCGCGGTCCACTTCCCGGAATGGCACGAGGACACGCAAGTGGTCGTCCGCGAAGTCGCGCGACGGCCCGGAGACTTCGCGCTCGTCGGATTGATCATGCTGCTGGATATCCGTCAGTCCAAGATCGAACGAGCCGGCATAGGCTGGTTCGGCATGGGGCCGACACCTATGGCAGCCCCGTTGGTGGAGACTGCCCTGGTCGGACGTTTCTTGTCGGAACTCGATCCGCGCGGGCTGGCACAGACTGCATCGTCGCAGCTGGAGCCCTCCGACGATCTGCATGCCACCTCTCTTTACCGCCGGACGGTCGCCCAGCGCATGTTCGAGCGTAGCCTGCAAACTCTAGCCGGAAAGATTGCCGCGTGAGTCTCCACTTCATTGAATTCGAATTGAACGGGCGCACCGTCGAAGGCATGACCGACGCGCGGCGCACGCTGTTGGACTACCTTCGCACGGATGAGGGCTGCACCGGCCCGCACGGTGGCTGCGAACACGGCGTTTGCGGGGCTTGCACGGTCCTGCTCGATGGCCAGGCGGTGCGGTCCTGCCTGATGCTGGCGGTCCAGGCCAACGGCAAACGTGTTGAGACCGTTGAGAGTCTGGCCAGCGAGAATGGCGAACTGCATCCCATCCAGCAGATGTTTCGGGAAGAGTTTGCCCTGCAGTGCGGCTTCTGCACGCCCGGCTTCCTGATGACGCTTGCCGCGCTTGACCGTACTGAGCCGCGCCCAGATGCCGAAGAAATGCGGGCGGCGCTGTCGGGCCACTTGTGCCGCTGCACCGGATACCAGGGCATCCTGCGGGTGGTGGACCGCCTGGCGGAGGAACGGCGATGAACGAGCATACCACCATAACCGGCGCCCGCTTCATTGGCGAACGTGTCCATCGCAAGGAAGATGGCCGGCTGCTGACGGGACGGGGCACTTATATCGACGACGTTGTCGTTGCCGGCATGCTGCACGCGGCGTTCGTCCGCAGCAACGTCGCGCGCGGCCGTATTACCCGGCTCGATACCTCGCGCGCCAAGGACATGCCGGGGGTTGCCGCGGTCTACACAGCGGCCGATCTTGATCGTCTGAACTGCAGCTTTTCCAACGCCGTGTTCGACATGCCGGGCTGCCCGGCGCCGGACGACGGCCTGCTCGCCCGATCCGATGTGCGCTTCGTCGGACAGCCCATTGTCATCGTCGTCGCTGAGTCTCGCGCAGTGGCCGAGGATGCCGCAGCCGTCGTCGAGGTCGAATACACGACCGAGCAGGCTGTGGTCGGGATCGCCGCTGCCAAGACCGGTGCCCCAGTGCATGATGGCTTCGCCAACAATCTTGTAAATGCGCAGGACAGCGGTCCTAACGACGAAATCGACAAGGTTTTCGCCGGCGCCGCCCACGTCGTCGAGGAGACGGTTCGCAACTGCCGGCAGGCGCACATGCCGATGGAAACGCGGGGGCTTGTCGTCTCTCCGGATGGTACAGGCGATCTCACGATCCATCGTGCCTGCCAGAGCCCGCAGGTCTCCGCCTTACAAGTGGCACAGATCTTTAAGCTGGAGCAAGGTCAAGTGCGCGTCATCGCCAAGGACGTCGGCGGCGCATTCGGGCTGAAAATGACATCGCAGCGCGATGAAATGGCGGTGGTCGCGGCCGCGATCCTCCTGCGGCGCCCGGTCAAATGGATCGAGGATCGCCTGGAAAACCTGGTGGCGGCGGGGCAGAGCCGTGAGGACCAGATGCACGTGCGGCTCGCGTTCGATGCCGATCATCGTCTGCTCGCGGCAGACGTGGACTACGACTGCGACTTTGGCGCCTTTCCTTACGCCATTCAGTCTAGCGCCAGTCTGGTCACTCCGATGTTCCCGGGGCCATACCATCTGCCGCACTACCGCTGGAAGGCGCAGGCTTGGTACACTAACACCAACGGCCTGGCACCGTATCGAGGACCGTGGATGCTAGAGATGTTGGCGCGCGAAATCATGTTCGACGTCGCCGCCCGCAAAATGGGTGTTGATCCGCTGGAGTTGCGCCGCAAGAACATCATAGGCAAGGGAGAGCAACCATTCCAGATGCCCTCCGGGATAGTCCTTACCGACGTCAGCCCACGTGAAACCATGGAAATGACCGTCGGAGCGATCGACATCGCCGCCTTCCGCCGAGAACAGGCCGAGGCGCGCAAGGAGGGTCGTTACCTGGGCCTGGGTATCGCCAACGGCATCGAACCGACGACCGTATCGTTCGGCTACTTCGCGTCCGACGTCGCGCACGTGCGGGTTGAGGCGAACGGTCGGGTGACCGCGATGACGACGACGTTCTCGCAAGGTCACGGCACGGCCACGTCGCTCGCCCAGATCATCGCCGAACGGCTGGGGGTCTCGTTCGAGGACGTTACTGTGGTCGAAGGAGACAGCTCCAGGACCGGGTTTGGCCCAGGCGCTGGCGGTAGCCGGCAAGCGGTAGCCGGCGGCGGCGCGGCGATGATCGCGTCGGACAAGTTGCGCGACAAGATCCAGCGGATCGCAGCCTATGCATACAACGCGAGCCCGGAATCCATCCGCATTGAAGGGGGCGTGATCACGGTCGAAGGCTCGCCAGAGATTCGCTCGTCTGTGGCCGCCATCGCTCAGCTGGCCTATGCCGCTCCGGATCGTCTGCCTCCCGACATGGAACTGGGTCTGGAAACGCATCACCGCTATCAGCCGCCGCCGATGGTCTTCGCCAATGCGACGCACGCCTGCATCTGCGAAGTCGACGTGGACACTGGCAAGGTCTCGATCTTGCGCTGGATCGCGGGCAGCGATTGTGGCGAGATGATTAATCCCGGCATAGTGGAGGGCCAGATCGCCGGTGGTGTCGTGCAAGGAATCGGGGGGGTTTTGTTCGAACATGCTCCCTACGATGAGGCAGGGCAGCCGATGGCGGTCACACTCAAGGACTACCTGCTGCCGACTGCTCTGAATGTGCCGCGGATCGAGTACAAGCATATGTGCACGCCTTCCTCGACGCCCGGGGGCTTTAAAGGCGTGGGCGAGGGCGGAGCGATGATCTCTCCCCCTACGCTCGTCAACGCCATCGCCGATGCGCTCGCGCCTTTCGGCAAGACCTGGGTAGAGATGCCGCTTTCTCCCGACAGAATTATCTGCGGCATTGTCGACTGACAGGCTGCGGCCCGCGGGGTCGATGCGGGAGTATCGGGAACATTGAGCGACCCCGTCCAAGGGGGTGCTCCAATGCCGGTCCATCAATCTTCAGAGTCGCCGGACGCAGTCTCAGGTTGCACAGAATTCTGCAGTCGCAATACCTCGTAAGGCTTGAGTTGCGCGATCACCAAGAGCGGAGCGATAGCCGCAACGGCGGCGGTAACGATAGCTATCGAAACTCGCACCATCATGTCGTCTTGGAACACGTGTTCAGTCAGAAGAGCCACGGCCGTGATCGCGCCGCCCATTCCGACGAGGCTCGCCAGCAGCAAGGCGACCGCGATGGCCCGACCCCGGAACTGCTTGGGGGTGACATCGTATAGTGCAGGGTAGCTCAGACTCGAGAAGATGCCTCCTGTGATCAGCACGATCAGCATACCGGCATAGAACAGATGCTCGGAGCCGAACCCCATCATCGCAGCGCCGATGATCACGGGTAGGGTCCCGCCAAGCCATGCTCGCAACCTTCCATAAGGGTGGCCGCGACGCGCCATCCAGTCACCAAGCACGCCGCCCAGGAAGCTGCCCAAAACACTACTCGGTACCATGACGATGCCGAGCGCCATTCCCGCATTGCCGGCGCTGTACCCGAAGTTGCGGATCAAGGCCGTAGGGACCCAGCCCGTCACGATGTACGATATGGAAAACGTGAGTGCGATCACAAGCTTCAGAGGTATTGTAACCCGCCAGTTCCGCAGCACGAACTGGGTATAGCTGCTTCCGTGAAGGTCTTCGCTCAGGCCGATGCCACGTTCCGGCTCGCGCATGGTCATCACCAGCAAGGCCATCAGCAGGCCGGGCGCTCCGACGATCAGGAAAGTCACGCGCCAAATTTCGGTGACGCCGAGCAATGGAATGACAATTGTGCCGCTGCCCCCCAGCAGCTTCAGGATAATACCGCCGAGCAGGGATGAGGCGGCGCCACCGATGGATGCCGCCATGACCATCAGGCTCATCGGGCGGCCGCGCCGTTCAGGCGAGAACAAGTCGCAAATCAGAGAGTAGGCCGCCGGTGAAAGACACGCTTCCCCGACGCCGACGCCCGCGCGCGCTATGAACAGCTGTTCGAAGTTCTGAGCGAGCCCGCATGCCATCGTCATGGTGCTCCAGCCCAGAACGCCGATGATCACGATGACCTTGCGGTTGAGCCGATCGGTCAAGGCGCCGATCAGCAGCCCGCCGATGGCGAAGAACAGCGAGAACGAGAAACCCTGGACTATGCTGACCTGAACTTCACTCAGCCCCAGCGATCGCCGCAAATCCGGTATAAGGATGCCGACAATCCCACGATCGAGATACGACAGGATTGCCGCCAAGACGAGCACGAATACGATATACCATCGATCAGGCGCTTGGCCGCCTACGCGCCGCCGCATCGCTTCATCCGCCATCAAGCTGTCGTCCTCTCGCGATCGAATTGCGCTCGATCGTGCCATTCTAAGTGCGGCCTACATGACTGTTGACATTATCGTCAAACTTTATACCAAGCGCGGACAAATCAGCGCGGAACGAACATGTCTGCCGTCACCGATGGGGGCGATGAGGACATCTCGGCTGACGTTAAAAGAATACAGGAGGGGAACTGATGGTTTATAAGGCTGGGCGTCTCGCATTTTTTGTTTGCTTGTCCCTGCCGGCGCTGGGCGGCGCCGGACCTGCTTGGGCCCAGCAGCAGCAACCTGACGAAACATCGGTTGATACCGGCACATCAGTCGATACCGGCGACATCGTCGTGACGGCCCAGCGCCGATCCGAGCGGCAGGTGGATGTCCCCTTGTCCTTAAGCGTGCTGAGCAGCACGGCGCTTTCCTCGGCCGGTGTGACGGGTGTCCAGGCCTTGACGCAGGTTACGCCCGGACTCCAGTACAGTCAGACAGGTGTCCTGACGCAACCGACGATCCGCGGCATCGGCACGACAGGGACCAACGTGGGCGATAGTGCCAACGTCGCCACCTACGTCGATGGAGTTTACCAGGCCACCATGCTCGGCGGACTGTTCGAACTCAATAACATTGATCGGATCGAAGTTCTCAAAGGGCCGCAGGGCACTCTGTTCGGTCGGAACGCTACGGGCGGGGCGATCCAGATATACACGCGTGAGCCGCAAGTGGACGTGGCCGGCGATTTGACCGCGGGCTTCGGTTCGTACAACGATCGCTACATTAAGGCTTATTTCACGGGCGGCAGCGGCAATGTGTCGGCGAACATTGCCGGGGTGTACCGTCAGGACGATGGTTATGTCCACGACCTCGTACGCGATACGAGAACCGGTGCACACAAGACGATTAACGTGATCGGCAAGGTGAAGTGGGAACCCTCGAGCATGACCAAGGTCATACTCGCGGCGAATGTCGCCGACCTGGTCGACAATTCCGTGCTCACTCCCTATTTCGTTTTCAACAATTCAAGATCGGCATTTCAGAACCCAGCGCTGCCTTATGCGCGCAAGCCAGGGACCACGGCTCTTTCTCTCGATCCGTCGAACTCCGTCCACCAAGGCGGCGTCAGTCTGACGGCGCAGCACGATACCGGCGTCGTGACGATTAAGTCCTTGACGAGCTATCAGCACGTCCAAATGCGCAATCTCACAGATCTCGATGGCGGGCCTCTGCCGATCCAGAAAATCTTCTATCGTAACAAGAGCGACTCCTATTCCGAGGAACTGACCGTAGCCTCCTCTGGCACGCACACATTCAACTGGGTTGGCGGCGTGTTCCTGTTCCGTGACAAGGCACAACAGCCTGATTACATCATCAACGATGTGAAGTTCCTGGACTCCGCCGTACTCACCAAGGCTCTGGGCGTATTCGGCGAAGTGAATATCCAGGCGACGGAAAAGCTCTCGATCATTGCTGGCTTGCGCTACAGCCTGGAAGACAAGAAGTTGACGTCGCAAGGCCTCTCACCGGCCACCCAGGTGTTCGTGCTCGACAAGAGCTGGCACAGCTTCACGCCCCGTCTCTCGGTCCGCTATGCACTGAGCAACCGCGTAAACGTCTATGCGACGTACAGCCAAGGCTTCAAGAGCGGAGCTTACAACTCCAGCAGCGTGCCGACCTCGATCCAGGCTATTGCGGCTGTCGATCCCGAGAAGGTGAAGGCCTACGAAGCCGGGTTGAAGATCTCGCGTAACGGGATCACCCTCAATACCGCCGTTTATCATTACGACTACACCAACATCCAGGTCAGCGCCTTTGTCGGCAGTGCCTCGGCAATCACGCGCCTGCAGAATGCGGCCAGCGCCAAGATCACCGGGGTCGATGCCGACCTGACTTACGCTGTCACTGACAATCTTCGGCTAACGGCGAGTGCGGCCTATACCCACGCCCGCTATTCCGATTTCAACGATCCGATCAGCCTCACGCCGTCGCCGATCATCAATCCCATCAACGGAGCGAGCAACGGGAACGTGCAGACCAACGGTGACGCCGCTGGCAAGAGGATGGTCCGCCAGCCGGATTACACGTTCAGCTTTGGGGCGAATTACACAGTTCCGGTTGGAAGGTCGAAGATCGAGCTATCAGGGAACACCTACTTCAGCGGCAGCTATTACTGGGATGCGGTCAACGGCGTGCGCGAGCCCGCCTATAACGTAACCAATCTGCGGGCCACTTGGATATGGCCGGGTGAAAACGTGCGGGTCTCGGTCATCGGTAACAACGTGTTCGACACCAAGTACAACCAGGCCATGGCGATCGCGACGGCGGGCACGCGGGGGGTCATCGCTCGCCCTGCCTCGATCGCCGGAGAACTGCGCGTCGACTTCTAGGAAAGCATTTCTCTACCGATCTGCATTGTCGTAGCGATCACTTTGCAGCTACGTGTCTCCGGCAAGCGGCTCCGACGTCATACTCGGTCCGCTTGGCCGGAGACATGCGTTTGCAGCTTCCGTAGTGCGATGATCGACCTCACTCCGTTCCTGGCAAATTACTGGCGGACTTCTTCGATGACGACCTTACCCGGCACCAGCGATCGCTATCCACTTCAGGCTTTTGCGGGCGAGCGGCCTCAGGCACCCGAATGGTACACTCAGGTCATGAATGATCGGCCAGAGGTCGGCACCGTGCACGTGCAAGGGGCTGACATAGAATTCTTCACTTGGGGTGAGGTGGGCAAACCCGGCATTCTTTTGATCCACGGGAATTTTGCTCATGCCCATTGGTGGGGACCCTTGTCCCCGCTTCTGGGCCGTGACTATCGGGTTTGCGCAATGTCCTTGGCTGGAATGGGCGGTTCCACGTGGCGGCAGTCCTACTCGGTCGAGATGCAGGTCCATGAGGCCGTCGCCGCCGCAGACGCCGCGCAACTGTTCGCGGCCGATGAGCGGCCTTCGGTGATCGCCCATAGCTACGGTGCCGAACCGGCACTCTTCGTGTCGGCTCGCGTCGGGGAGCGCTTCAGCCGTGCGCTCTTGCTCGACTGCGGCGTTGCTCCGACAACCGATCAGGAGGCACTTACGACCAAGGGGCGCAGCTATCCGACGATGGCCGATGCGTTGGCTCGCTTCCGGCTAGCGCCGCCGCAAGAGCACAAAAATCTCTTCATTCTTGACGAAATTGCCCGCCAGGGCCTGGTGCAGGATGAACAGGGCGATTGGCGTTGGCGCTTCGATCCGAATTTCTGGACCAACCTTGACCCTTACGACGGGTGGGGTGCTGTTACCGAAGCGAAGTGCCCGTTGGCCTTCGTGTACGGAGCCGAATCAAAGCTTGTGACGCCGAAGATGGTTGCCATGCAGCAGGATCATGCACCGAAGGGGACTCCGTTCATCTCGATTTTGGGTGCCGGCCATCATCTGATGATCGATCAGCCATTCGCAGTTCATGCGGTGTTGCGTGGGTTGATCGAAGAAGGCCGCCGCAATCAGCCCGGATAACGGCCTTCCCAGGGGAAGGTGGGGTTCAGCGCAGGAATAAGGCGGCCGCATGTTCGGATGTGGCCAGCGCCCGCCGTCTCGCCCTGAATTGGGTCTGGTCGACGCCAGCGATGGCGGAGTTCCCTTCGCCCCACAGTTCCCATGATTGGCGCCGGGTGATGCGCCAGCCCACAGATTCGCGAATCCAGTGATCCTCGTACCACCCTTCGCTAGACCAGCAGTCGCCGCCGCTAAGCCCCAGCTTGACCAAACGCCACTGGCCGTAAGTCAGGCTGCGGGCGATATCGCCGTCCACATCGATGATGAAGTTGGACATGCTGTGGCGCGTGATGTCAAAGCCCACATGGATCCTGTCGAAAGCATCGACGAACTCCTGATAGTCGGTGTGCGCAAAATTGTCCCCGTGGCGGACCGACAGGTCTTGTCTGGAAAATATCTGATCGAACAGATCCCAGCGCCGCGCGTCGACAGCAAAACCGTAGAGTTCAAGGCGGCCGCGAATATTCAATTCGTCGGCGTGGCGGGCGGCGGCGTCATCGGGGTGCATTGGCACTCAACAAACTCCTTTGGCAATAAGTCGGCTCGACCGGCCGTACGTTGCGAGGCGGGTCATTGTCCTTCGCAAGTCGATTATGTCGTAATGCTAAAGCCAGTGGGCTGTGTAAACGCGACCAGACGTCGAGATTGCACCAGCCAAGTTTCATCTTGCTTGACGAATATGTCGTCGTAATATCCCAAGATCTTGGGCTGTGCTCCTGATTTTAACAGACCCTCTCCACGCAAGTACGCGATCGTGCCTGCCGTTTGGCCATCATAGTGCTTGACCAACACGTTGCTTATATAGTGGATGAAATATATATATTTGTCCGGCGGTACATTGAACACCTTCCGAAGTTCCGCTTGCCCTCTGATCATCGGGAAGCCCAGGCATGTCTCATCGAAGACGCCGTCTTCGCTGAACAGCCGGGGAAGGGCATGATACTGCTGCGTGTCGCAATAGAACGCGTAGCGGTAGATTTGATCGCAGATTAGCTGATGTACGTCGCCTGGAATATTTGAAGGCGTCAGCTCGGCAGCTGCAGTATGGACCACAGGCACATCGTTCTCCGATCGCATCTTATTTTTATCCAGTGAACGAGCGTTCGCCGCTCTTGTCAAGCAATCCAAGCCACCTTCAATTGATCGCGCGACGGAATGCCCGACTCGTCATGTCGTCTAATTCCCTCCACTGAATCAAAGCGGGAGGCACTATGCTGGAGGAGCGCAGCATGTTCGAAGAGGCAGCCGGGGTCGGCACGTCAGAAAGTAATTGACGGTAGTGTCAAAAACGTTCATTGGCTTGGAATACGGGCGGCATGTGCGTTGTCATGCAGACAGGCACGGCAGCCATGAAATCGCTGGTCAGAGTGATTAGGTTGGACCGCGTGTTGGCCGCCCTGGCGGCTCATCACCGGATGTATGAACGCTTGAGCGTAGGGAAGAAGCAGATGGAAATTGCACCGGTCGTAAAGCAGATTATCGGCGAGATTGATTTCGATCCAGACGCCCTGCACGAGAAATACCTGTACGAGCGCGACAAGCGGCTGGAGCGCGGCGCGCGCTCCTACAAGGAGATCGCGGGCGAACTCTCGCATTTTTGCGAAGATCCCCATGCAGATCCGGACTTCACGCGCGAGCCGATCAACGACGAAGTGCAGTTCCTGCTTATCGGCGCCGGCTTCAGCTCTCTCGTTCTTGGCGCCCAGCTGCGTAAGGCGGGTTATACCTCTTCAAGCAGCATTCGTCTGATCGACGCCGCCGGCGACGTCGGCGGTACTTGGTATTGGAACCGCTATCCCGGTGCGCAGTGCGACACCGAGGGCTACGTCTACATGCCCATGCTGGAGGATACCGGCACGATCCCAACGTGCAAGTATCCGTACCAGCCCGAGATTCTCGCGCAGGCGAACCGCATCGCGGACAAGTACAATCTGCGTGAAAATGCCATGTTCCAGACCTCGGTTACCGGGATGACCTGGGACGAAAACGCAAAGCGTTGGGTCATCACCACCGACCGTGGCGACAACTTCAAGGCGAAGTATGTCGTCATGGCGACCGGTCCTTTGAGCAAGCCTAAGCTGCCCGGGATCCCCGGCATCAGCTCCTTCAAGGGTCACACCTTCCACACCTGTCGCTGGGACTATGGGTACACCGGCGGAAGCACGCTGGGCGGTCTCGACGGACTGAAGGACAAGCGGGTCGGCATCATCGGCACCGGCGCGACCTCGATCCAGTGCATCCCGCACCTCGCCGCGTCGGCGAAGGAGCTGTACATCTTCCAGCGCACTCCCTCGTGCGTGGATTTGCGCTACAACAAGCCGACCGACCCCGAGTGGGCCGCTTCGCTGAAGCCGGGCTGGCAGTGGGAGCGCATGGTCAACTTTGCCGAAGTACTCGAGGGCATCCCCGACGTGGAGGTCGACCTCGTGAACGACGGTTGGACAATCCTGTACCGCAAGGCGTTCGGTCCGGCACTCAAGAAGGCGGCCGAGCAGGTCGGACGCAAGCTGACGTCGGAAGAGCGTAGCCAGCTGCTCGAGTTGTACGACTACCAGAACATGAACCGCATCCGCGATCAGATCTCGAGCATCGTCAAGGACCCCGAGACTGCGGAATCGCTGAAGCCCTGGTACCGCCAGTTCTGCAAGCGGCCGACCTTCCATGACACGTACTTGGAAGCGATGAACCGTCCCAGCGTGCATCTTGTCGACACCGAAGGCCTCGGCGTCGAGCAGATCACGCCCAACGGCGTCATGACCAACGGCAAGGAATACGAGCTCGATTGCCTGATCTTCGCAACCGGCTTTGAAACGGAGACGTCTTACGTCCACCGCGCAGGTTACGATGTGGTGGGCCGGAATGGCCGCAAGTTGTCGGACTACTGGTCCGATGGTCTGCGCACCTTCTTCGGCGTGGCTGTGGACGGCTTCCCCAATCTTTTCCTGCTGGGCCGTACCCAGAGCGGTTCGTCGTTGAACCTGCTCTACGGCATCACCCGCCAGATCGGGCATGTCACGCACATGATCACAGAAACCGAGAAGCGGCACGCCGCGTCGGTCGAGCCCAGCGCCGAAGCGGTCCAGAACTTCCTTGACGATTTTTGGTCGCACAAGCGCAAGGCGAATCGCTACTGGGCAGAGTGCACGCCGGGCTTCTTCAACAACGAAGGCAACGTCAGCAACAACAACGGCTTTTTCGCCGACGTTTATGGCGGCGGTATCCGGAAGTTCTTCAACAACTTCCAGGCATGGCGCGACAGCGGCGACATGGTCGGTATGAACTTCGATTATGAAAAGGATGCGGTCCAGTCCTGAGGGCCGCTCGTTCCTGGAACTCTCCACTCGCGCCATTAACCACCTCCAAGTGTCCAGCCGATTGGCTGTGAAGTGGATCGAGCATGATTACGCTATACGGAATGAGCAGTCCCAACGTCATTAAGGTCTTCCTCATGCTTGAGGAGATCGGCGTAGACTATACATTCGAGCGGTGTGACGTCATCCTGGGAGAGCAATTCGATGACCGGTTCCGATCCATGAATCCGAATGGCAAGGTTCCGGTCATCGTTGACAATAGCTCTGATGACGGTCCGATCACGATCTTCGAATCGGGAGCTATCCTGTTCTATTTGGCGGAAAAGGCCGGGCAGTTTCTGCCAGCGGTCGGCCATGAGCGTTATCATGTCGTCCAGTGGGTCATGTTCCAGATGGGCGGCGTTGGTCCTATGTTCGGTCAGGCGATTCACTTTCGCGACCGGCCAGCCGGCAATGACTATGCGGTAGAGCGCTACAAGCGCGAACTGGTTCGTTTGTGCGAGGTGATCGATGCGGAACTGGAGAAGCGAACCTATATGGCCGGTGATGCCTACAGCATCGCGGACATGGCCATCTTCCCTTGGATGCGCACATGCACTCGCTACTTCTCCGAAATCGATTTGGGCTCTGCGACGCGTCGCTGGTATGATGCGATCTCAGCACGTCCGGCGACTGTTCGTGCCCTTGAAGTGGTCGACGGACTTTCGAACATGGACCGAAAGAGTATGAAGTCGGCTTCTCCCGACCAGATCATTCGCTACTATGGGCGTCTTCGCGACTGATTGGATTTCCAAAATCACTGCAATCGCGGCAACTCGGCTTGACGAGCGCGCGACTGAACAGACATGCGCGGTTCGGAATCTGACCGCTTGAAGATAAGGGGAATGTGTATGAAGCCTGGAACTCGCCTGCGCAGCGCTGCCGATGACACCGAAGTCATGGTGATCCGCTGCGGTGACGGCACGATCGAGTGCGGCGGCTCGCCGATGGCAGAAACCAAGCCCGCAGAAGCCGCGCCATTGGCGGCCGACTTCTCCGCCGGCACTATGATGGGCAAGCGTTACGTCGATGCCGACGGCAATTTCGAGTTGCTCTGCGTGAAGCCGGGCAAGGGCTCGCTCGCGGTCGAGGGTGTGGCGCTGGTCGTCAAGGAAGCCAAGCCACTTCCCGCATCCGACTGACAAAAGCGGTTGGACGCCATTTCTGAGCGTCCTGAGTGAGGTTCAAAACACGCTGGTAGCTCAGCGGATCGGACGAGGTGGAACCGATCTGGTAAGCCGCTAGCGTGTTTTTTGCTGTAATGTTCCGACCAGGCCGCCATCGACCAGGATATCGGTACCTGAAATGAACGATGCGCGGTCGGAAGCGAGGAATTCGACCACGTTAGCGATTTCGAGCATCGTGCCCTCTCGCTGAAGCGGGGTCTTGGCCAGCAGGTCATGCTTCACCGGCTGCCGCTCAAATTCCAATGCTCCCATCGGCGACGCAATCAGACCTGGCGAAAGCGAGACAATCCTGGCGCCGCGCTCACCCCACTTGAACGCATCGCGTCGACACATGTGGTTCATCGCCGCCTTCGATATCTGATAGGCGAGGGTGGGAGTCCGGGGTTCCGCGACTGCGGCTTCTAGTCGGTCGATAAAGCCCAGCTCGAGAGCGGCGTCGGTGAGCGTCTGCAAAGCCGGAGTGAGGACCGGCGTGTGTCCACCCATCGATGAGATAAAGATTGCGCACGCGCTGGTGGCTACCTTTGGCAGGAATTCGTGCGCGATGCGCTCCGCTCCGAGCAGGTTGACGGCGATGATGGCGCGGAAATCGCCCATGCTCGGTGACAGACCGACGACATGCGCGATCACCCTGATAGGTCCGATCTGCGCCGCCGCCGAAACGAGACTCGCTACGTCATCGGCATCTGTGACATCGCATTGTGTGGTTTGCACATCGAATCCGTCCGTCCGAAGGACGGCCTTGTGTCGGTCGAGCGCAGCTGCGTCGCGGTCCGCCAGCAACAGGCGATAGGATTGGCCAAGCCGCCGTGCGATGGCCATCCCCATTCCGCCGGCGCCGACCACGACTGCCAGCGCTAGATCGGGTCTATCACTGCTCCCGATTTTATACATGCCACATGACCGGTATTTCCCATTACTGACACGCGGCCTCCGCGCGAAGGCGGCAACCTCCGTCGACACCGAGCATCAGGCTAGTAGTTGCTCACGCCTCTTCGGGCGCTAGTGGCAAGGATCTCGATCTTGCCGCACGTGTCAAGCGCGGTGCGTTCGATCTGTACTTCGTTGCCGACGTGAATATTCGGCCGTTACCGCTCTAGCGCCGCTCGTATCCAAGCCTTCGCGAAGCTCCCCAGGCCTTGGGCGCGTTGACAATGGCTAGGTACTTTCCGCCACCCCAAGCCCGAGCCAGAGGTCGCACCGGTCAGATCGCCGCTCACCCATGGTCAGACCTCCATGCAGGGCGCCGCACCGTATGGCTGCGCTGCGAACCGCGTTATCGCTCGCCGCCAGGTTGGAGCCGCAATGCTCCGTCTTCCGATTGAAGGAAACCGCTCGCAGCGCGCCGTAGCTGATCGACGTCAATGTTATCTGGAAGGAGGGTGTGGAGTAGATTTAAGTCCTTGATCAGCAATTTGGTACCCAAGCCGAATTGGGCCGGCGAAGACAACTGAGCTGCAAGTTCGAACCCATAGCTGCGACCGCTGGAGGCCGCGATCACACTAGTCAGCATCGCTCGATCAAGGCCCAACGCTTCTCCGATCGAGATGGCCGCCCAAGCCATGCCAAGATGGGCGGAAAGCAAGGCGTTATTGACGATTTTCGCCTGTTGCCCAGCTCCAACGCTCCCCAGAAGAACGATAAGCTGCCCGAACGTATCAAAGACGGGGCGCGCGAGGGCGAAGGCTTCTGACGTTGCGCCACACATGACGGTCAGCTTGCCCGCTGCCGCAACATCGCCCCCGCCGCTGACCGGTGCATCCACAAGGTGGATGCCTTGGGCGCGGCAACGCATGTCGAGCGCCATAACAGTTTCAGGCAATATGGTCGAATGGACGGCGATCAGGCTACCGGGCGCCATAGCGGGGATCAGTTGATCGCAAATCTCCAGAACGCCAGCGTCATCGACAACGCAAATGCCGACATGACGGCACTGCGTGCCAAGTTCCGCGATGCTGTCCGTCGAACGGGCGCCTTTTTCGGTGTAGCGCACCAAGGCGTCGGGACGCCTTGCCCAGACGATGAGCGGCATGCCCGCTTCAAGAATTCGGCCCGCCATCGGCCCGCCTTGAGAGCCGAGGCCAATGAAGCCGATCCCATCGTTCACCCCGCGCATATCCCGGCATCGATGGTGAGGCAGGCACCGTGGTAGGATCGTCCTGCCGGCGACGCCAGCATGGCGATCAGTTCTGCCACGTCTTCGAGATGAACCATTCCTCGAATGGGGTAGAAGCGTGCGATCAGTTGCTTGTCCGGATTGTCTGGCAAGGTCATCGTCTTCGAGATGTCGGTCTCCATCCCACCGGGTGCGACTGCATTGATCCGGATTGGCTGGCGCATGTATTCCATTGCCAGAGACTTGGTCATGCTGACCAAGCCGGCCTTGGTGGCGGTATAGGCCGCACAGTAGGCCTCACCAATGTGCGCTGCGGTGGACGCACAGTTCACGATCGCACCATCGTTTTTCAGCAGGTGCGGAATGGCAGCCTGCGAGAGATACCACGGAGCGTGTAGGTTGATCGCCATGGTCAGTTCGAAATCGCGACGCGGCATGTCGGTGGTGTGCGCCATGCGAATGATCCCGGCGATGTTGCACAACGCATCCAGGCGCCCCAGGCTGTCGACCGCGACTTGCACAGACCGGGCGCAGGCGTCGGGATCGGCCAGGTTGGCGACATGCTGTACCACGATCGTGCCCGGCATCATCCCGGCGGTGGCGGCGAGGCCCTCCGCATCGACGTCGACCAGCACGAGCTGCGCGCCGGCCTCACCAAGCCGCAGTGCCGTGGCCCGGCCGAGCCCGGCCGCAGCGCCCGTAACGAGCGCCACTCGTCCGGCCATGTCGATTACCTGAGCCATCTATTCTCTCCCATGACCGAATCCAGCAGTCGATGCGGCGCTGGCCCGGCTCGTTCTAGGTCACGAGGGAGTGGCCGCCCTGCAGGAAACGAAACGACCACTCGCACTCTCAAATTTGCAATCAGGCGATCGCCTTTTTCGCCTTCAATTCTTCGATTCGATCCCAATCGAGGCCGAGTTCCATCAGCACCATCTCGGTGTGTTCGCTGGCCTCCGGTCCACGAATGTTCTGCGCGGCCTCACCGTTGAACTTGACCGGATTGGCGACCAGCTTGATCGGCGGTCCGCCATCAGCCGAATCGACTTCATAGATGAGGTCGTTGGCGAGAACCTGGGGATCCTCGGCCACGTCGAGCGGTGTCTGATACACGGCCCACTGGCCGCGCATCGTCTTCAACCGCTCCTTCCAGTAGCTGAGCGGCTGTGACGCGAACGCCTCCACCACGTAAGGGACGCAGTGCTCGGCATTGGCCATAAGCGCTTCTACGGTGGCAAAGCGCTCATCCTCCATGAGGTGAGCAAGGCCGAGATGTTCGAATGTGTCCTGCATGTACGGCCCAGGCTGCAGCACGGTCAGCGTGAGCATGCGCTTGTCCTGCGTGGCGTACACACCCATGAACGGGTTCTGCGATCCTTCGACAACCTTTCCGTTCTCGGGCAGGGGGTTCGTGAAGGGGACAGCGCCGATTTCCATGGCGACGTCGGTGCTCATGGCGGTGGCCCACACGCCCGACGAGAGCAGTGAGACATCAACTTCGGTCGCTTCGCCGGTCTTTTCGCGATGGAACAGCGCGGCTGAAATGCCGCCGGCGATGAACATCGCGCCAATCGTGTCGCCGTAAGCCGGTCCAGGCATCTGCAGCGGACCGTCCAGTTCCTTCGGCGTGACCAGGGTGGCAGAGCCTCCGCGAGCCCAAAATGCGCTGGCGTCGAAGCCGCCACTTTCACGCTCGGGCCCCTTGTCGCCGAGCGCCGAACCGCGCACGTAGATGATGTTCGGATTGGCCTTGCGGATGTGCTCGACGTCGATCTTCAACTTGCGCCGGGCCGCGGGCAGGAAGTTGGTGAGGAACACGTCGCAAGTCGCAGCCAGCTCGTACAGCAGCTGGACGCCTTCCTCGGTGCTGATATCGACCCCGACGCTCTTCTTGCCACGGTTGGGGTGATGCATGGCGGTCGCCCGCTGAGGATTCACCTGCCAGCGCTGCAAGACTTTCAACCCGCGCTGCGCGTCGCCCCGGATCGGATGCTCGATCTTGAAAACCTCCGCGCCCCAGTCCGTCAAGACACCGCCGGCAGCCGGGACGAAGGTGAATTGGGCGACTTCAAGGACGCGAATGCCTTTCATTACCAAGGCCATGTCAATACTCTCCCTATGAGCACGGGCTAAACCAATGCCGATCCCGTGCAAGAATTCAAGTGATCAGGACCAGCCTCGCCCGTGAGGGCTGCTCCCATCCGCAGGCGCGAAAAGCAGCTCAAACTGACGGTTTGTCAAGTCCTGATCATCCGCGCGGAGCAGCTGTCGATTCGAGTTAAGTCTATTGGCCCATCCGCGGATCGAAGTCTTCTGTCAGCGTCCACCGACCGTCGCGATTGCGCATCCATCCGAACGACGCGGATGTTCCTCCGTCCACCGGCAGGACCGTTCCGGTGACATACGCCGACAAGTCACTCGCAAGGAAAACCGCGGCATCGCCGCATTCCTCTTCGACGCCCTCCCGACCCAAGGGGATGATCCGTAGCAGCCCGTCGACTTCCTTGTCTGAGCGCTTACGCCAAGTCGATGGATCGACCGGTCCTGCACGATTTCCCATGATACCCGGAGTTAGCGTATGGTCAGGCGCAATAGCATTCACGCGAATGCCATGTTCGGCGAGCTCCAAAGCCATCGAGCGGGTAAAATTCTCCATTCCTGCCTTGCAGGCTGCATACACCGCGAAGTTCGGGGCGGCGCGGGACGCCTCGATGCTGCTTACATTGATGATTGCGCCGCCTCGTCCACCCCGAATCATGAGCGGCGCGGCTGCCGCGGTTGCGGCCAGGACGCTGATGAAATTAAGATCGATGTGACGCTGCCAGCTTCGCTCGCTTTGTTCCAGAAATAGTCGCGGCGAAGTTCCGCCCACGTTGTTCACGAGGATGTCGAGAGCGCCGAACCGACGGTCGGCTTGGAGGACAAGGTCTCGCACCTTGTCGCTTTCCATGGCGTCCATGGTCACCGCTTCGGCCTCGCCGCCGGCCTTCGCGATCGTGTCGGCCACTTCACCAGCGCGTTCGGCGACGATATCGCCCACCACCACTTTTGCGCCCGCTCCGGCTAGCGCGATGGCGATGCCACGTCCGATCCCGCCACCACCACCGGTGACCACGGCGACGCGGTCTTTCAACGAAACCTTGCTCAGCAGCGCCTCACTCATCGTTCAGGCCTCTGCCGTTGTCGCAGCAAGCAAGATCTCGCGGGTGCTGATGCGATAGATCAGCCGCCTTTCGCCATCACGATCGCTGTAGCGCGTGGGCGTGGCCGAATGCAGGACTGCGAAGTTGTCCCAGATCAGCAATCCGCCGGTCCGTGCCGCACCTTCGGCTTGAAACTGTTCCTGGGTGGCGTGAAGCTTGATCTTCCACAGCAGATCAAGCGCTTCCTGCTCTTCCAAGCCGACGATTCCCGTCGCCGACCCAGCGGGCGCGTAAAGTAGCTTTTCGCCTGTAACGGGATGTGCCCGCACTAACGGGTGATATACCGGTGGCAGCTGGGGCACATTGGCGCGGCCGCGGTACTCGCCCTCGAGCATCAGCCGCTTGTCACCCTTGCCATGGATGACCGTCATCCCCTCAATCCGCTGCTTCATCTCGGGAGCGAGCGCGGCGTATGCGGCAACCATGTCGCAGAACAAGGTCTCGTTGCCGCTGGCGGGTGCCTCGACCGCATAGAGCGTGGTGATGCTCGCGGGAGGATTTTCGTACGACCCGTCGGAGTGCCAGTGGAGCGCAAAATCGCGGTTTTCCGCAATGGTGTCCGCGCGATTAGTGATGACGATCAATTCCGGATTGCCGTTGTCGCGCTGCGCCGGGTCAAAGAAGACGATCGGCTGGCCCAGACGCCGGCCGAACATAAGGTAGCCATCCTCGTCGAGGTGCTGCTCCGGGATCATGATGAAGCGGTACCGGTGGAGGCTTTGCAGAATGCCCTCTATGTCCGCATTGGTGAGGGGGCCCGACACGTCCAGGCCCTCCAGCGTCGCTCCAAAGTCGCGCTCCATCGGCACACATCGCATGGCAATCTCCCTCCTGCTTGCCCGGCTGGCCTCGGTCGTATCGTGGTGCCGGCGTCTTCTTAGTCCCGTGCCAGGAGTATGGCGCCGCCGGGCGCTCCGCCTCCGGTGGAGACGACTGCGACTTGCGCGTTGCTGACCTGACGACCGCCGCCTTCGCCGCGCAACTGCACGCAGGCTTCGTGCAGGAACGTATAGCCCTGCAGCCGCCCGCCCGACAATTGTCCACCGTGGGTGTTCAACGGCAACTCACCGTCCAGCGCGATGCGCCTGCCACCCTCCACGAAGCGACCGCCCTCGCCGATCGGGCAGAAGCCGAGCAATTCCAGCCAGCTCAGGCAATTGAAGGTGAAACCATCATAGAGTTCTGCGACATCCACATCCGCGGGTTTAAGATCGGTCCGCTCCCACAGGGATTGTGCTGCACCGCGCGCCAGCACCAACTGGTCGAGCGCCCCATTGTCCCAGGTCCACGGCTCGACCAATCGCGTACCGACAGCCTCGACCCGCACCGCTGGCCTGCGCATGTCGCGCGCGGTCTCCGCCGCGGAGACGATGAATGCAACGGCGCCGTCGCAGGGGACGTCACAATCATACAGACCGAACGGCGTGGAAATCATCCGAGCTGAGAGATAATCGTCCATCGTGATCGGATCGCGATAGATCGCGGACGGATTATGCGCAGCATTCGCCCGGGCGTTGATGGCGATCGCGCCCAGTTGCTCGCGGGTGGTGCCGTACCGCTTCATATGCAGATTGGCGTAGAGACCGATCCAGTTCGCAGCTGAAAAGGCGCCAAACGGGATGCTCCACTGAAATTCTCCTGCGATCGCAGATGAGCCGCTGCCTTCGGAGCGGCTGGCGGCCTCACGCTGCTGAGCTGTCGACTCCCATGTGCAGCGGAAGACGATGACATGCCGCGCCAAACCACTGGCTACCGCCATCATCGCCTGGACCAGGGCCCCGGATTGCCCGGAAAATTCATGACCGGAATTGAACCAGCGCGGCTTTACCCGCAGCACCCGCTCGACATCGGCAATCCCTGCTCCCGAATAGCCGTCCAGCGTGAGTGGACCCGGGTGACTGGACAAGCCGTCGATCTCCGATCGGTCGAGCCCTGCATCCTCCATGGCTGCCAGGCAGGCGTCCACGGCAAGACCGACAGGGCTTCTCCCGAGGCGGCGGCCGATATGCGATTGGCCGATGCCCGTGATCCGGACTGAGTTTTCGAACTTGTCCATCACGAATGCACCGGCTCGAACAAGGGCAGGTAGGCAGGGCCTTGCTGCTCGAAGACAGCACTTACCGGCATGCCGAACGTTACCTCCGCCGGATCGCAGTTGACGATTCGCGTCGTCAGCCTCACGCCCGGCGCGTCGTCGATTTCAACGATGGCGATGGTATATGGAGCAGGAAAGTCAGGATGCCACTGATGCATATTGACGGTGTAGGTGGCGACCGTCGCCCGGCCAGACACGGCAATGATCTCCAGCGTTTCGGCAAGGCAGGCAGGGCAGCGGGGCTGTGGCGGGTGCACGAAGCTTTCGCACGCCGTGCAGCGCTGAAAGCACAGCTTGCCTTCCTTCCCTGAGGTCCAAAAGAACTCAGTTTCCGGAGTGATTGCCGGATAGGGCTTCGTCACTCGCATCCTCCTCGCGAAATCGTTGGCGGGCATGCCTTAGCGCTTCTTTCTGCCCCTTATCGACGCCGCTGTCCTACAGCGTCACGATACCGATCCAATATCGCTGACTATTCTGTCAAGTCCAGCCCTTCATCCCGTTCGCCGCTGCCTTTACCTGGCTTTACCTGGGGCTTGAGGCTCCTTACATAACGCTGCAAGCTTGGCATTGACCCAAAGGTGACGACATGTCAGAAAGCCGCGACTTGACCTAAGAGGTCATTCTCTCGTGAGCACGCAGCGGCGTTATGCCACCTGTTTTCAGACATGAAATACCATGTCGGCGATAGCGAAAGTCTGCTCGTCCGGCCGAGTAGGCAGTCGGCCGTTGCGAACGCGGAGAAGGGCAAGCGCCCAGCAGTGAGAGGAAATTGAACATGGACTTGGTAAATAACCTCGGCTCGCTTTACATCGATGGAGAATGGGCGGAGTGCGACGATCACGACGCCGTTCTCAATCCGGCTGACGAAAGCGTCCTGGGTGAAGCGCCGGTCGGTAACGCGGGCCACGTCGATGCGGCCATCGGAGCTGCGCACGATGCCTTCCATCGGGGCCCCTGGCCGCAGATGGCCGCTCGCGAGCGTCAAGGAGTACTGACTGCGTTCCTCGACGCGATTGATCGCCGCTCTGGCGAGATCATCGATCTGATCGTCGCGGAGGCGGGCGCTACTTTGGGTCTGGCCCAATTCCTGCAGTTCGGCATTCCGATGCGGCACGCGCGCACCACTCTTGAAACCATGATGCGTCCGGCGCAAACCTCCTTGCCGATCGACCTCACGCCTGCAGCGGATGGGACGACTGTGCTTGGCGCCAATGTGCTGTCCCGCGAACCGGTCGGAGTCGTCTCCGCCATCACGCCATACAACTTTCCGTTCTTCCTGAACGTTGGCAAGATCATTCCGGCGATGGCCGTGGGTTGCTCCGTGGTGCTCAAGCCTTCGCCGTTTACCCCCTTCGAAGCGCTGATCCTGGGTCAGATCGCGGAAGAGGTCGGCCTGCCGCGCGGTGTCCTCAATATCGTGACCGGCGGCGCCGATGTGGGCGCTGCACTTACCACCGACAAGCGCGTGGACCTGGTCTCCTTCACCGGATCGGATACCGTGGGCGCGGCCATTCAGGCGCAGGCAGCTCCGACGCTCAAGCGCGTCTTGCTCGAGCTGGGTGGCAAGTCAGCACTGATCGTGCGGGCCGATGCCAACATCCAGGAAGCGGCTATGGCCGGCGTCATGGGCTTCACGGCACACTGCGGTCAGGGCTGCGCACTGACGACCCGCCATCTCGTCCATAATTCGGTCAAGGCCCAGTACATCGAGGCAGTCAAGGCGATGGTCGGCGGCATGAAGATCGGCAACCCCGCCGATCCGAGCGTGAGCGTCGGCCCCCTGATCCGCGAGCAGGCGCGTGCACGAAGCGAGAACTATGTCGAGATCGCCAGGTCGGAAGGCGCGCGCCTCGTGCTTGGCGGCAAGCGGCCGGAAGGCTTCGACAAGGGGTTCTTTTTCGAGCCGACCTTGTTCGACGACGTCCACAACTCGCACCGCATCGCCCAAGAAGAAGTGTTCGGCCCAATCGGCGTAGTCATCGGTTTCGACACCGACGAAGAAGCTTTGGAAATCGCCAACGACAGCGAATTCGGCCTGGGCGGCGGCATCTACTCGCGCGATGTCGGCAAGGCCTATGAGATGGCTCTGAAGATGCGCGTGGGTGGTGTCGCCATCAACGGCGGCTGCGGCACCATGTCGAGCAACGCGCCGTTCGGCGGCATCAAGCGTTCGGGTTACGGTCGCGAGTACGGCGTCGAGGGGCTGAACGAGTTCACCTACATGAAGGCTATCGGCTTCCACGGAGGCTGAGCTTGCCCGGCCTGAACGTGGAACATCTGCGCCCGCTCATGTCCGATCCTTGTGGAGCGGACATGAGCGGGCGTCGCAGCATGCTGTCTACGTGGCTCCGCCAAGCTTGGCACAACGAGGCTTCGGTTCACGCGGTCGACGTCGAAGGGGCCACGCTTCGTTATCGTGCCTGGGGTCTGGACCAGACTGACAAACCGGGGCTTATCCTCGCGCATGGCGTGCTTGCCCATGCGCGCTGGTGGGATCATATCGGCCCCCACTTTGCAGATCGCTACCGTGTGGTCGCACCCGATTTTACCGGCATGGGCGATAGTGGTCGCCGACCGTCCTATTCACGCCCACAATACGCGCGCGAACTGATCGCAGTGGCACGCCATACCGGCTTGAAGGACATCGTGGCTATCGGCCATAGCTTCGGAGCGACTCCAGCGCTCTACGCCGCGATGAGTGCTCCGGACCTGTTCTGCCGCGTCATCGCAATCGATGCCCGGGTGTTCCACGAGCATACGGGCAAAGATCTCCCAAGCCAGCAGCAACGCACATACGCCTCGCTCGACGAAGCCGTGTCCCGTTACCGCCTCATTCCGCCAAGCGACGGCCTCGATCCTGAGATCCTAGCTTATGTCGCGCGACATTCGGTGACCCGGACAGACGAGGGGCGTTGGAAATGGAAGTTCGACCCAGCCACCATCGTGCCGGTTGATCGGTCCGGCATGGTGCAGGAGATGTCGCTCCGCCGCCTTCCGGTCGATTTAATATACGGGACCGCAAGCTCGTTCATGAGCGCACGGAACATCGCCAACTTCCAAGACCATATGCCGGCTTGTGGCGACCCGGTCGCGATTCCGATGGCCAACCATCATATTATGCTTGAACAACCAGCGGCATTGGTCGCAGCAATCAACGGGCTGCTGTCGCGGCCACATCCGGAAAGGATTTCGCTATGAAGATTCAGGTCATTCCCGGCCGCTGCTCTGGACATGCGCGCTGCGCAGCAGTGGCTCCGCACATCTATCAGCTCGACGACGACGGTTATATCGCTATCACCGAACTAACCATCGATCCGGCGGACGAAGCGAGTGCTCGTCGCGGCGCGCGCGCCTGCCCGGAGCGGGCGATCGAGATCGTCCAGGAATAAACGTAGCAGGAGGAGATCGACATGGCGCGGCTGGAACACTGGAACGTCCGCACGTTCGACCTCGCCGGCACGATTTCGTTCTATGAGGAGGTGGTCGGACTGCGGTCTGGCCCATTTCCAGGCAAACCGGGCAACGGAGCCTGGCTCTATGACGAAGCCGACATTCCGGTCGTCCATGTCGTCCGGCTCGACAGCGAACAGCGTGAGCGGGAACTTGCCCACATCGCGGCTCGCCTCGGCGATCTCGCCGGCCCAATCGACTTGGACTACCGGGGGTCTGGCGTGGTCGATCACGTTGCCTTTGCCTGCACCGACATGGATGGCATGCGGGTTCGGCTTGAGGAACGCGGACTACCATATCGCCTGGTGGAATTTCCGCATCTCAAGCTGAAGCAGCTGCTGGTTAACGATCCCAACGGCGTGACGCTGGAACTCAACTTTCGGGATGCCGAGCCTGTGATTGCAACTGACGGTTCTACTTGACGCTCGAGTCAAGTTGATACCATGGCTTTGGCAAGCTTTCGATCTGCACAGGACGCCGATGAAGACGTATCACCCAGACTCGTTCGAGACCATCCGCTACGAAAAGGGCGAGGACAAGGTCTTGTCGATCACGCTCGACCGGCCGAACCGCATGAACAGCTTCAACCAGCGCATGCTCGATGAGATGCGGTCTGCTTGGCATCTGTTCCAGCACGATCCGGACTTGCACGCTGCCGTGGTCAGCGCTGCCGGTGATCGCGCTTTCTGTACCGGTGTCGATGTCTTTGAATCCATCGATGAATTTCCGGACATGCCCTTCGACGAACGCGACCCCGGGGAGTCGCTGGGCCCCAAGCAAAACTTAGTCTGGAAACCGGTTATCACGGCCGTACAGGGTCTGTGCGCCGGGGGTGCATTCTACATTCTGAACGAAAGCGATCTTATCATCTGTTCGGATGATGCCCAGTTCTTCGATCCACACGTCAGCTTTGGCTTGGTTTCGGCTTGTGAGCCGATCGGTGCCTTGCACCGGATGCCTTACGGAGAAATCATGCGGATGGTGCTGATGGGCAGCGACGAGCGGATCACCGCCGAAACCGCCCTGCGCATCAACCTGGTCTCGCAAGTCGTGCCCCGTGAGGAGTTGCTTGCCACGGCCCACGCGCTCGCAAAAAAGATCGCGCAGAAGCCTACCATCGCGACTCAGGGAACAGTCCGTGCCATGTGGGAAGCGCTGGACATGCCCTACCTGGCTGCCGTGCGAAATTCGTACAAGTACACCCAGATCGGCAATCGACTGTCCCGTCTGGACCGTGGTGGTGTGGTAAAATCGCCATTCGCTCTGCGTTGAACATCAGGCGGCGTGGTTTGGTCGTGCCCGCGCAAAGGAATATTGCGATTGGCTGTGACAGCAACGGGCTTCGCGCAAGCGCGCCTCTTATGACCGGGCGATCCTGTCGACCCGCTCCGAACACGGCCACATGACCCCGCCCGAAATAAACTCGGCACAACCTGACAACGCCGTAAGGCCACCGAGCTTCCTAGCGCCACTTCGCATACCGTTGTTCCGCCGGATTTGGTTTGCCAGCGTCCTATCAAATCTAGGCTACATGTTCCTGTCGGTGGGAACCGGCTGGCAGATGACCGCGCTGACGTCGGATGCTGGAATGGTCGCGCTGGTTCAGACGGCGATGATGGTGCCGATGACGTTGCTGTCCGTTCCTGCGGGGGCCCTCGCGGACATGTACGATCGCCGCCGCATCGCGCTGGTCTCGCTGGCTCTGTCGATGACTTCGGCGGCCATGCTCGCCACAATGACTTTCATGGGCTATGCCACGCCCTGGCTGTTGCTGGGGTTTTGCGCAGCCACCGGCACTGGCATGACCCTGTTCAACCCGGCTTGGCAGGCATCGGTGAGCGAGCAGGTTCCACGGCCGCTGCTGGGCCAAGCGGTGGCATTGAATTCCATCAGCTTCAATATCGCCAGAAGCTTTGGGCCGGCTCTTGGCGGACTCATCTTGGCGATCGTAGGCGCTGCAGCAAGCTTCGCCGCGACAGCCGTCAGCTACGTGCCGATGTTCGCAATCATGTTTCTATGGCGGCGAACGCCAGTGTCTTCCCGACTGCCGCCGGAGCGCATCGACCGTGCTGTCAGCGCTGGCTTCCGCTATGTCATCCACTCGCCGCCTATCCGCGTCGTGCTGGTGCGGACCTTCTGTTTTGGCTTCGGCGGCAGCTGTCTTTCTGCCTTGATGCCGCTCATCACGCGCGAGCTGCTCCATGGCAGCGCGGAGATCTTCGGTCTCATGCTCGGCGCCTATGGCGTCGGCGCGGTGGTCGGAGCAATCGGGTTGAACCGGCTGCGTCACACGTTGTCGGCGGAAGGCGTGGTCTCGCTGTCCGCATTCGCGCTCGCTGCGTCGATCATCGTGGTCGCGATCAGCACCTCCGCTTTACTGACCGGTGCCAGCCTCTTGGTTGGCGGTGCTGGATGGATGGTCGCGCTCGCCCTATGCAATGTCCAGGTCCAGACGTCGGCCCCGCGGTGGGTTTCGGGCCGTCTGCTTGCCGCCTTTCAGACGTCGATCGCGGGCGGCGTAGCGGCGGGGAGCTGGTGTTGGGGCCGGGCGGCGCAGGCCTTCTCTGTCGAAGAGGCTCTGCTGACAGCTGCTGCCTACCTGAGTGCTTCGCTGCTTCTGAGTCGAGTGTTGCCGATGCCGGCAGCGTCGTCAGCCAGCCTGACGCCGGTCAAGTTGTCCGATCCCGAGGTCAACCTTGACTTGACCGGGCGATCCGGCCCGATCGTCGTGCAGCTCGAATACCGAGTGCCAGCTGACCTGGCGCGGGACTTCTATCGTATCATGCAGAAAATCCGCTCAGTGCGGCGCCGCAACGGCGGCTTTGACTGGTCGCTCGCGCGTGACATCGCCGATGGCGAGTTGTGGATCGAACGGTTCCAATGTCCGACATGGCACGACTATTTGCGTCAGCGAGACCGCAATACGCCGGATGAGTTGGCCATACAGATGAGTGCTCACCAATATCTGCGCCCAGGCTCACAATTGGAGGTGCGCCGTTTGCTGGAGCGTCCGTTCGGCTCGGTCCGATGGGCCGAGGACGTGCCCGAAGACCCGTTCTCGACCGCTGGTTGACGACAAGGTGGCAGAGAGACTCAGCTCCTCGTAGCCGCCGCGCCTGGTTCAGTTCACTGACATGGGCAAGCGATAGGCCTCCGCGTCGACATCGTCGCGCTCCCCCCACATGGCAACTGCTTTTGCGCGTTGGTGAGGAATGTAATCTTCCGGGAAGCGGCCGGTCGAACCAGGAATGCTCTTCAGGATCGCACGTCCGGCGAACATCTGGTGAACCTCGGTCGGTCCGTCCGCCATGCCCATGGCAAGGACTGAAGACCACATGCCCGCCAATGGGGTCAGGTTCGACACTCCCAACGAACCTAGCAGGTGCATCGCCTTGAACACGATGTTGTGAGAAATCTGCGCGCAAGCGACCTTGCAGGCCGCAATCCAGGGCAGGGCTTCCTTTTCCATGTGATTGTCGAACATCCATGCCGTCCGCAACACGAGCAGACGGAACTGCTCAAGCTCGATCCAGCACTGGCCGATGTCAACTTGGACGAGTTGCTTGCGAGCGAGAGTCTCGCCCTTGGTTACGCGACTGTTCGCGCGCGCGGCCATCATCTCGATCGCCCGGCGGCACATTCCCACCGTGCGCATGGCATGATGAATGCGGCCGCCGCCCAAGCGGGACTGAGCCACCATGAAGCCGCCCCCACGCGGGCCTAACAAAGCGTCTTTCGGCACCCGCACGTTCTCGTAACGGACATG
>Ga0070667_100000831_pt1 | contig 28698 bp, 29 predicted proteins | sample KBSS33metaG_FD_64659 | JGI IMG/M metagenome (GOLD analysis project Ga0070667, IMG submission 64659) | Switchgrass rhizosphere microbial communities from Kellogg Biological Station, Michigan, USA - KBS S3-3 metaG | ecosystem: Host-associated > Plants > Roots > Rhizosphere > Soil ...
GGTCGCGGTGATCGCCGAGCAGCACCACGACGAGCTCGGCCTGCGCTGGCCGAAAGCCGTCGCACCGTTTGACGTGCACCTTGTCATCGCCAACAAGGACGCCGAAGCCCGCACCGGCGCGACCGAGCTGGCCGGTGAACTCGACCGGCTCGGCCTGGACGTGCTGTTCGACGATCGCACCTCGTCGCCGGGCGTGAAGTTCAAAGACGCCGAACTGCTGGGTGTGCCGTGGATCGTCGTGGTCGGCCGCGGCTGGGCCGACGGCACTGTCGAGCTGCGCAACCGGTTCACCGGCGAGAAGACCGAGGTGCCCGTCGACGGCGCCGCGACGACCATCACGGCGGCGCTGGCGGGATAGTCGGTATCAACGCCGCGGATCACAGTCACCAGGTGGCCGCGATCCGCGGCGTTGATGCTGTTGGGCTACTCGGCGCCGCCAGGGAAAGCCACGACTACCGGCGTCACGCCGAGGACGGTGCGCCACCGCGCGGCAAGCACCGCGCAGTCGGTGAGGGCCTTGACGGCCAGGGTCCGGTCCTCGGTGGTGGTGGCCTGCTCGGCAACCGCGCGCCACGCGACGGCGGTGTCCTCTTCCGTCTGCAGCGCCAGCTTGGCCGCGTCGCCGGGATTGTTCGCGTCGATCGGCAATTGATAGCCCGCGGCGGGCAGCGGCGCCGGCACCGATCGTCCCGCGAGCGCGGTGATGCCGGCTTCACGGTTCGCGCGGTGCTTGGCCATGGCCTCGGCCACCAGATCGTTGACGTCGGGCGTGGTGTGCGCGGACACCAGGCCGTAGCTGTAGATGGTGCCGTGCTCCGCGGCGATCGCGTCGTACAGGGCAGCGTCGGCGGCGCTGCCCGGCCGCGTTGGGGTGGGCTGCGGGCTGGTCATGGTGCCTGCCCGGCGAGCGTGACGGTGTGTGCCGCGGTGCAGGCGGCGGCGACGGAGGCCAGCAGCCCGGCGCGATAACCGGACTGCCCGGCGGCGGCGCGGTCCGCGCTGTCGGCGGCCTGTTCGAGCGCCGCGACGACTTCCTGCGGCGTCGGGGGCGCGGGGGTCGCTGCCGGTGTCGCGGTGGCCGACGTCTCGGTCGTGGACGACGGCACGGCCGGCGGTGGATTGCCCATCCGGGTCAGTTCTTCGGACAGCGCGCGGGCGTGTGCGTCCCGGAGTGCCGCGACGGAAGCGAGCGCCGGTGCCAGCTGCGGCGGTACGCCGGTGGCGGCGGATGTGGCCAGCTGACTGTCGCGCCGAGCGCGGTCGAGTTCGGCCGTCAGGACGTCCAGGGCGGGATCGCGCTGCGGTGCCGATCCGCAGGCCGACGCCGCGGCGCCGAGCAACGCCAGTGCCGCCGTGCCCAGCAGGACACGCCGTCGGCTGACGGTGGTTTCGGTGTGCGGCACAGGCACATCCTGCCATTGCCGACAGCGGCTTCCCGGCACCGTCCGGCCGGATGTTCTCCGGTGCCGCGGTCGGGATTGCCATTCGGCCATGCGCTGCTGGCGTATCGTTGGTACCGGGTTCACCCTTCTGGGGGCCCTGTCCGCACAACTCAAGATGAGGAGCTCGCCGTGGCCCGGGACACGCCGGAACGACCGCTGCCACCCAGTTGGTTACCGACCACAGGCCAGGTGCTTGAGCTGCTCAGCAGTGCTTTTGCGGATGCCGGATACGACATCGAGGACGTGCGGGTGGACGCCGCCGCACGCCCGCCACGGATCGTTGTGGTGGCCGACGGTGACTCGGGTCTGGACCTCGATGCGGTCGCCGACCTGTCCCGCGTCGCAGCCGAGCTACTGGACCAGGTGACCGCCGATTCCGAGCCGTATGTGCTGGAGGTCACCTCGCCCGGTGTCGAGCGTCCACTGACCGCGGAGCGGCACTTCCGCCGCGCCCGTGGTCGCAAGGTCGCGCTCACCCTGGCCGACGGCACGTCGCTGACGGGCCGGCTGGGCGAGCACGACGGCAGCGCGATCCAACTGGTCGTGGCCAACCGCGGGGTGCTGTCGGTGACCGCCGTCGCGCTCGCGGACATTACGAAAGCTGTTGTACAGGTTGAATTTTCACCACCCAATCGCCGGGAACTGGAGCTGGCGGGTATGACCGGAGAGGGGGCCGACGGATGAACATCGATATGGCGGCACTACATGCCATCGAGGCAGACAAGGGAATCACCGTCGACGTCGTCGTCGACACCATCAAGACGGCGCTGCTGACGGCGTACCGCCACACCGAAGGGCACGAGCCCGACGCGTACATCGACATCGACCGCAAGTCGGGCATCGTGCGGGTGATCGCGCGGCAGACCGACACCGACGGGACCGTCATCCACGAGTGGGATGACACCCCCGAGGGATTCGGCCGCATCGCGGCGACCACCGCGCGTCAGGTGATCCTGCAGCGGCTGCGCGACGCGGAGAACGAGAAGAACTACGGCGAGTTCGCGGCCCGTGAGGGCGACATCGTCGCCGGCGTGATCCAGCGCGACGCCCGGGCCAACGCTCGCGGCCTCGTGGTGGTGCGGGTCGGCACGGAGGCCAAGGGCTCCGAGGGCGTGATCCCGGCCGCCGAGCAGGTGCCGGGGGAGAGCTACGTACACGGTGACCGCGTGCGTTGCTACGTCGTCGGGGTGACCCGTGGCGCCCGCGAACCCGTCATCACGCTGTCGCGGACCCACCCGAACCTGGTGCGCAAGCTCTTCTCGCTGGAGGTCCCCGAGATCGCCGACGAGTCGGTCGAGATCGTCGCCGTGGCGCGTGAGGCCGGCCACCGATCCAAGATCGCGGTCGCGTCGCGGGTGCCGGGGCTGAACGCCAAGGGCGCCTGCATCGGCCCGATGGGTCAGCGCGTGCGCAACGTGATGAGCGAGCTCTCGGGCGAGAAGATCGACATCATCGACTACGACGAGGACCCGGCGAAGTTCGTCGCCAATGCCCTGTCGCCGGCCAAGGTCGTGTCGGTGACGGTGATCGACGAGGCGCAGCGCGCGGCGCGCGTCGTGGTGCCCGACTTCCAGTTGTCACTGGCCATCGGCAAGGAGGGCCAGAACGCCCGCCTGGCCGCACGGCTCACCGGTTGGCGCATCGACATCCGCAGCGACGCCGACGGTCAGGGCGCGCCCGTGGGCGGCCGGGAGGCGGACGCCGGCGGCCGGTCCGCGGGTCATGGCGGCGCCCGCGACCGGTGACAGAAAACCCGCAGTTACCGGCGGCGTGTCGGGGCCGCGACCGCGATTGAAGTTCAAGGGCCCCGAGACGGTAGACTGCACTGTGATCCAGCACGAGACTCCGACAGCTCCGGTGCGTACCTGCATCGGCTGCCGGAAGCGAGAGCTGGCCGTCGACTTGCTTCGAGTGGCAGCTGTACGCGACGGGGATGGTAAATGCGCCGTCTCGGTCGATTCAGCGGGTAACCTGCCGGGTCGGGGTGCGTGGTTGCACCCCGTTCAGCAGTGCCTCGACGCGGCAGTTCGGCGGCGCGCATTCGCCCGAGCGTTGCGCATCACCGGTTCGCCGGACACCTCTGAGGTGGAAGAGTTCTTCAGTGCCTTATCCGCCTGACGGACCCTGAACACCACAGCAACAGAACAGGTAGCGAAGAACATGAGCACACCGTGAAGTCCCGATGACCATGCGTCATAGCTAAACCGAGGCGCGGCCTACCCACCGCTGACGCCTCACGATGAGGAGAGAAGTGGCAGCAGGTAAGGCACGCGTACACGAGTTGGCTAAAGAACTCGGTGTGACCAGCAAGGAAGTACTCGCCCGGCTGAGTGAACAGGGCGAATTCGTCAAATCTGCGTCTTCCACTGTGGAGGCGCCCGTCGCACGCCGTTTGCGTGAGGCATTCGGCGGCGGCAAGCCCGCCAAGTCCGAGGCACCGGCCGCACCCGCGGCCAAGCCGTCCGGTGCGCCCAAGCCCGGTGCGCCCAAGCCGGCCGCTGTAGCGGCACCCGCCGCACCGGCAGCGCCGGCCGCAGCAGCGCCGGCACCCTCAGCACCCGCCCCGGCAGCCCCAGCCGCCGGTGGACCCAAGCCGGGTGCACCCCGGCCCCAGGTTCCGAGCGCGCCCGCAGCTCCGGCTGCGTCTGCCGTGCCGGAGCCCGCTGCCCCGGCAGCGCCCGCCGCTTCGGCGGCTCCGGCCCAGCCGCGTCCGGCCACCCCGGGTGCGACCCCGGGTCCGCGACCTGGCGCACCCAAGCCGGCTCCGCGAGCTCCGCGCGTCGGCAACAACCCCTTCTCTTCCCAGCAGCCGGTCGAGCGCCCGGCCCCGCGTCCGGCTCCCGGTCCCGGTGGTCCGCGTCCGGGTCCCGGTGCTGGTGGTCCGCGTCCGGGCGGAGGCCCGCGTCCCGGTGTCACGCCGGGCAACATGCCCCCGCGTCCGCCGGGTGCCCGTCCGGGTGCCGTCGGTCGTCCGGGTGGTCCGCGTCCCGGCCCCGGTGGCGGTCCGCGTCCCGGTGGTGGCCCGCGTCCCGGCGGTGCCGGTGGCGGCGGTAACTACCGCGGCGGTGGCGCCGGCGGTGGCGCAGGTGCCGGTGCTGGTGCCGGTGGTGGCTTCCGCGGTCGTCCCGGTGGCGGCGGCGCTCCCGGTGGCGGTGGCCCCGGTGGCGGCGGCGGTCGTCCCGGTCAGCGCGGCGGTGCCGCGGGTGCCTTCGGGCGTCCCGGTGGCGCGCCCCGTCGTGGCCGCAAGTCGAAGCGCGCAAAACGCGCCGAATACGAGAACATGCAGGCGCCGATCGTCGGTGGCGTGCGGTTGCCGCACGGCAACGGCGAGGTCATCCGCCTCGCTCGCGGCGCGTCGCTGAGCGACTTCGCCGAGAAGATCAACGCCAACCCGGCTTCGCTGGTGCAGGCGCTGTTCAACCTGGGCGAGATGGTGACCGCCACCCAGTCTGTGGGCGATGAGACCCTCGAGCTGCTGGGCGGCGAGATGAACTACGTCGTGCAGGTCGTGTCCCCGGAAGACGAGGACCGCGAGCTGCTCGAGTCGTTCGACCTCACCTACGGCGAGGACGCCGGCGACGAGGACGACCTGGCCAGCCGGCCGCCGGTGGTCACCGTCATGGGCCACGTCGACCACGGTAAGACCCGACTGCTCGACACGATCCGTAAGGCGAACGTCCGCGAGGGCGAAGCCGGTGGCATCACCCAGCACATCGGTGCCTACCAGGTGCTGACCGAGCTGGACGGCAATGAGCGTCTGGTGACGTTCATCGACACCCCGGGTCACGAGGCGTTCACCGCCATGCGTGCCCGTGGTGCCAAGGCCACCGACATCGCGATCCTGGTGGTCGCCGCCGACGACGGCGTCATGCCGCAGACGGTGGAAGCCATCAACCACGCTCAGGCCGCTGATGTGCCGATCGTGGTGGCGGTCAACAAGATCGACAAGGAAGGCGCGGATCCGCAGAAGATCCGGGCACAGCTGACCGAGTACAACCTGGTGGCCGAGGAGTACGGCGGCGACACCATGTTCGTGGACATCTCGGCCAAGCAGGGCACCAACATCGACGCGCTGCTCGAAGCAGTGCTGCTGACGGCGGATGCCTCGCTGGACCTGCGGGCCAACCCCGACATGGAAGCCCAGGGTGTGGCCATCGAGGCACACCTGGACCGCGGTCGCGGCCCCGTGGCCACCGTGCTCATCCAGCGCGGCACGCTCCGGGTCGGCGACTCGATCGTGGCGGGCGACGCCTACGGTCGCGTCCGTCGCATGGTCGACGAGCACGGCGAGGACGTCCACGACGCTCTGCCGTCGCGTCCGGTTCAGGTCATCGGCTTCACGTCGGTGCCGGGTGCCGGTGACAACCTGCTGGTCGTCGACGAGGACCGCATCGCTCGGCAGATCGCCGACCGGCGCAGCGCGCGCAAGCGCAACGCTCTGGCCGCACGTTCGCGCAAGCGGATCAGCCTGGAAGACCTGGATTCGGCGCTGAAGGAAACCAGCCAGCTGAACCTGATCCTCAAGGGCGACAACTCGGGCACCGTCGAGGCGCTCGAGGAGGCCTTGATGGGCATCCAGATCGACGACGAGGTGGAACTGCGCGTCATCGACCGCGGTGTCGGTGGCGTCACCGAGACCAACGTCAACCTGGCGTCGGCGTCGGATGCGATCATCATCGGCTTCAACGTCCGTGCCGAGGGCAAGGCGACCGAGCTGGCCAACCGCGAGGGTGTGGAGATCCGGTACTACTCGGTGATCTACCAGGCCATCGACGAGATCGAGAGTGCGCTCAAGGGCATGCTCAAGCCGGTCTACGAGGAGAAGGAGCTCGGCCGCGCCGAGATCCGCGCCATCTTCCGGTCGTCAAAGATCGGCAATATCGCTGGTTGCCTCGTGCAGTCGGGTCTCATGCGGCGTAACGCCAAGGCCCGCCTGCTGCGCGACAACATCGTCATCGCCGAGAACCTCACGGTGTCTTCGCTCAAGCGCGAGAAGGACGACGCCACCGAGGTCCGCGAAGGTTACGAATGCGGTCTGACGCTGACCTACAACGACATCAAGGAAGGCGACGTCATCGAGACGTACGAACTCGTTGAAAAAGCACGGACGTAAAGGCGGCGTCTGAATAGATGGCAGATCCAGCACGGGCCAAGCGATTGGCCAAGCGCATCTCGACGATCGTCGCTTCGGCGATCGAATACGAGATCAAGGATCCGCGGCTCGACGGCGTGACGATCACCGATGCCAAGATGACCGGTGATCTGCACGACGCGACGCTGTACTACACGGTCATCGGGACCAGTCTCGACGAGGAGCCGGATTACGCCGGCGTCGCGGCTGCCCTGGAGAAGGCCAAGGGTGCGCTGCGCTCGAAAGTCGGTGCGGGAACCGGAGTCCGGTTCACCCCGACACTGTCTTTCGAGCGCGACACCGTGCCCGACGCAGCTCTGAAGATGGAGGAGCTGCTGGCCCGGGCCCGCGCCGCCGACGAGGACGTGGCGCGGATCCGCGAGGGTGCCACGCATGCCGGTGACGCCGATCCGTACCGTGTGGTGGGGGACAGCGATTCCGAGGATGCAGGTGACCGCGATCGAACCGACGACTGAGATTCGGCTGCAGGGCGCGCGGGTTGACGCGCGCGGTGCGGCCGATCTACTCGGTGCGGTCGACAGCGTCAGCGTGGTTGCCCATGTGTACCCGGACGCCGACACCATCGGGGCGGGCCTTGCGCTCGCGTTGGTCCTCAGTGAATCCGGCAAGGACGTGCAGGTCGGCTTTGCCGCGCCGGCGACCGTGCCGCATTCGCTGCAGACACTGCCCGGCGGGCAGCTGTTGGTGCCCCCGGACCAGATGCGCCCTGACGCCGACCTGGTGGTCACCGTCGACATCCCGAGCGTGAACCGACTGGGATCGCTGGCCAAGCTGGCCGATCCCGGGCGGCAGGTCCTGGTGATCGATCATCACGCCTCGAACCGGCTGTTCGGCACCGCCAATTACGTTGACCTGTCGGCAGATTCGACCACCATGCTGGTGGCCGAGCTGCTCGACGCCTGGGGCAAGCCGATCGAGCTGCCGGTGGCGCACTGCCTGTACGCCGGGCTGACCACCGACACCGGATCGTTCCGCTGGGCCAGCGCTCGGGCGTACCGGCTGGCGGCGCGGCTGATCGACATCGGCGTCGACAACGCCGCGGTCAGCCGTGCGCTGTTCGACACCCACCCGTATTCGTGGCTGCCCATGCTGTCCCGCGTACTGTCGACGGCGTCGCTCGTGCCCGACGCCGCCAATGGCAAAGGCCTGGTGTATGCCGTTGTGTCGCACCAGGAATACGCGTCTGCCCGATCAGAAGAGGTCGAGAGCATCGTGGACATCGTGCGAACCACATCCGAGGCCGAGGTGGCCGCAGTGCTCAAAGAGATCGAACCGGGGCAGTGGTCGGTGTCCCTGCGCGCCAAGACCGAGGTCGACGTCTCGGTGCTGGCCAGTACGTTCGGCGGCGGCGGTCACCGGTTCGCGGCGGGCTACTCACCGACCGGAACCGCTGACGACGTCGTCGCGGCCCTCATCGCCGCGCTGTCCTAGCTCGCCGTTGCCCGTGCCAGCCCCTTTCCCGCGAGCGGCCGTGTTTGTACGGCGACACGCCGCAAATTGCGGGCATTTCGGGGCCGCTCGCGGCCGACGAGGGCGCGCATCGTGACCACCGAGGTGACCGGTCGGCGCATCGCGGCGTTGGCTTTCCCAGCGCTCGGGGTGCTCGCCGCCGAGCCGATCTACCTCCTGCTGGACACCGCGGTGGTGGGCCGGCTGGGCGCGCTACCGTTGGCCGGTCTGGCCGTGGGCGGATTGATCCTGAGTCTGGTCGGGTCGCAGTTGACGTTCCTGTCGTACGGCACGACGTCGCGGTCGGCCCGGAACTTCGGCGCCGGCGACCGCGCCGGTGCGGTGGGAGAGGGGGTGCAGGCCACCTGGCTGGCGCTGGCCCTCGGCCTGCTGATCGTGGTCGTGGTGCAGGCGTGCGCGCCGGTCTTGTTGACGGCGATCGCGGGTTCCGGCGGCGGTATCGCCGAGACGGCACTGCCCTGGCTGCGCGTCGCGGTTCTCGCGGTACCGGCGATCCTGATGTCCATGGCCGGCAACGGCTGGCTGCGCGGTGTGCAGGACACGGCACGGCCACTGCGGTATGTCCTTGTCGGCGTAGGTATTTCAGCGGTGCTGTGCCCACTGTTGGTCTTCGGCTGGTTCGGATTGCCACGGCTCGGCCTGGTGGGCTCGGCGGTCGCGAACCTCGCGGGGCAGTGGATCGCCGCGGCAATGTTCGGGTATGCGCTGCTCTCCGAACGGGTTTCGCTGCGGCTGCGGCCCGACGTGCTGCGCGCACAACTGACCATGGGCCGCGATCTGGTTCTGCGCTCCCTGGCATTCCAGGTGTGTTTCCTGTCCGCCGGTGCGGTCGCGGCCCGGTTCGGTGCGGCCGCGGTTGCCGCGCACCAGGTGGTGCTGCAGCTGTGGAATTTCCTTGCGCTGGTGCTGGATTCGCTGGCCATCGCGGCGCAGTCGCTCGTCGGCGCGGCCCTCGGGGCGGGGGAGCCGGCGCATGCCAAGACGGTGGCGCGGCGGGTGACGGTCTACTCGGCCGCGGCGGCGACGGTGCTGGCCGCCGTGTTCGCGCTGGGTTCAGGCGTGCTGCCGGCGGTGTTCACCGCCGACCCCGCGGTGCGGGGTCAGATCGGCATCCCCTGGTGGTTCATGGTGGCCCAACTGCCCATTGCCGGAATCGTTTTCGCGCTCGACGGGGTGCTGTTGGGTGCCGGCGACGCGAAGTTCATGCGCAACGCCACCTTGATCAGCGGGCTCGTCGGCTTCCTGCCGCTGATCTGGCTGTCGCTGGCCTTCGGTTGGGGCCTGGCGGGCATCTGGTCCGGCCTGAGCACGTTTCTGGTGCTGCGGCTGGTCTTCGTCGGCTGGCGTGCGCTGTCCGGCCGCTGGGCGTAGCTCGCTCTTCCCGCGGCGAGCCGGCCTGGGGGTACCTCCCGCTTGCGGGGGAGTTTGTACGCCGACACACCGTGGGTTTCCGTGCAAAAACGTCCCGCTCGTCGCTGGTGAGCGGGACGTTCTTGTACAGCTGGAGCGGCGTGTCGGCATACAAACACGGCCGCTCGCGGGAGGTCAGACCTGGGTGCGGCCGCGCTGCATGACGGCGTCGCGGTTGGCGGCGATGTCGTTGCCGCTGGAGGCGTCCATCCACTTCCGGGCCGACGCGGCTTCGATCCACAGCCCGGCGTCGGTCTGCGAGCCGTCGATCCTGTGGTACGAGTCCAGCAGCGCGCGCACCGCGTTCTGGTTGTTGCCGACGATCGAGGCCGCGACGCGGCGCGCGGCCGGGATCAGTTCGTCGTGCGGCACCACCTCGGTGACGAGCCCGGCGCGCAGCGCCTCGGCCGCTGACAGGTAGTCGCCGGTCAGACTCATCCGGCGGGCCAGTCCGATACCGGCCTTCTGTGGCAGCCGGACACTCAGACCCCACGTCGGCAGCAGGCCGACGCGGGCATGGGTGTCGGCGAACTTCGCGTTCTCCGAGGCGATCAGGATGTCGCAATACAGCGCCAGCTCCAGGCCACCGGTGACGGCGGCGCCGTTGATGGCGCCGATGACGGGCTTGGTCATGTTCGGCCACTTCGGCGAGATGTCCGGCAGATCGGCGCCCTCGCCGAGTTCTTTGAGATCGAGGCCGGCGCAGAACACGGGGTCGGCGCCCGTCAGGATCACCACATCGACGTCCGGGTCGGCCTCGGCCTGGCGCAGCGCGCCATAGAAGGCATCGCGAAGCTCGTAGGACAGCGCGTTCCGGGACTTGGGCCGGTTCAGTGTCAGGGTGCGTACCCGGTCGGTGGTGTCGATCAGTAGAACGTCGGTCACGTTGGCTCCTTGCTTGGCGGTCACCCACCGACACCGTAACTTGCGGCCCGGACGCGCCTATCGTGGAGGCCATGTGCCGCAACATCACCGAACTGCGTGGCCTGGAACCGGCCGCTACGGCTGAGGAGATCGAGGCCGCCGCGCGTCAGTACATCCGCAAGGTCAGCGGGATCACCCGCCCTACCGCCGCGAACGTAGACGCCTTCGAAGCCGCGGTCGCCGAGGTCACGGCCGTCACGGAGAGACTGCTGGATCAACTGCCGGCGCGACGGCAGCCGCCCAAGACGGTGCCGCCGCTGCGGCGGCCCGAGGTGCAGGCGAGGCTGGCGGCCAAGTGAATTCGCCCGCGCTCAAGGAGTGGGGCGCGGCGGTACAGGCCCTGCTCGACGGCCGCCAGACGGTCCTGCTGCGCAAGGGCGGTATCGGGGAGAAGCGGTTCGAGCTGTCGGCTCCGGAATTCGTGTTCTTTCCGACGGTCGAACACAGTCACGCGGCACGGGTGCGGCCCGAGTTCAGTGATCTGCTGGAGCGGGCGGCGGGGGACAGCGCCGACACCGAGGTGGTGTTGCGTGGCGGCGCGAAAGTCGTTGCCGCAGTGGCAGTTGACCGCCCGGAGCACCTGGATGACATTGCCGATCTGCACATCTGGACCGCTGAATCCGTGCAGAACGATCGCCTGGATTTCCGGCCCCGGCACCGGCTGACGGTTCTGGTGGTACAGGCGAAACCGCTCGTGACACCGGTGCGGTTGCCACGCACTCCGGACTACGCCGGCTGCCGCAGTTGGGTGGACCTGCCGGTCACGCCCGAGTGGTGCCCACCGGTGTACGACGACGCAGCCCTGGCCGCCATTGCCCAGCGGGTGCGCGACTCAGTCGGCTGACAGCGCCACCGTCGGCAACAGCAGCCGGGACACGCCGCCCGTCCCGTGATGGATCGTGTGCGTGGCCGGCACCATGCGCTCGCCCGAGACGGCGGGCTCGCCGGTGCCGAGATTGCGGTCATACCGGGGGTGGCAGCCGCCCGCGACGATCACCCGCAGTCGGGACCCCGCCGGGATCCGGTGCGCGACGGCGTCGAGTTCCAGACGCACGGTCTCGGGTTCTTCGGAACGTGTTGTGAGCCTGCGGAATCCGTCGCTGACGTTTCGCGACTTGCCTTGTGCGTCGACTTCGCTGAGCCGCACGAAGAGGTCCCGGTTGGGGTTGTCGCAGGACTGCGTCAGTTCGATCACCGGATTGCCGATCAGGTACAGGTCGTCGGCGAGCGGTTCGCCGGTGAAGTCGACGACGTCGGGCCGCCGGCTCAGTGCCGAGTCTTCTTGGTAGCCGGCCGCCGCGGACAGCAGCCGGCCGCCCAGCGTGGGGGTCGGCGCAGCCGGATCGAACGTGAATCGCGACGGCGGCGCCGTGTCGGCGGGCGCGGTGGTGGTGAGCCGGTGTGCGGGCTGCAGGTAGAGCTCGAGTTCGGTGGCGGCCGGCGGCCAGTCCGGCATAGCCAGCCAGCCCTGTCCGTTGACCTCGACGCGTACCGCGGGCCGTTCGGGTGCGGGTGTGGTCTCGACGAGATGGGTGTCGAGCCAGGCCAGTGATTCGCGCAGCACGATGGCGCCGCCTCGCGTCATCACCTCGGTGTGGGTCCACGATCCGATGGTGACCGCGGTGGGCACGCCGCGCGACTGCAGCCGCTGGAACTGCGTCAGGGTCTGCTCGAGGAACAGGTCCTGCCAGCCGCCGATGAGCAGCACCGGCACGTCGACCTTGTCGAGCGTGTCGGCGAGGGCCATGTTCTCCCAGAACGGGTCGGTGCCCTCGGGGTGGCTCAGCCACGATTCGTACCAGGTGGCCCGAGATCGCAGCAGCTGACGTCCGGCGGCCCCGGCCGGCACCTGGCCATGGGTACGGGCGACCAGGCGCGGTGCCAGGAACCGACGGGCCAGCACGGCAATCGGCGGATCTTCCTGGTGCGCCATCATGTCGCTCCAGCCCAGGAAGTTGTCGAGCGTGAATGCGCCCGTACCCCAAGTTGATTCGGCGAAGTCGTGCGGGCCGACCATGATGATCGCGGCCTTCAGCTCGGGCGGGGGATCGGTGAGCAGCGCCCACTGGGTAAAGCCCAGGTACGACAATCCCATCGTGGCGAATGATCCGGTGAACCACGGCTGGTCGCGTAGCCAGGCGACGGTGTCCGCGGCGTCGGCGATCTCGTTGACCATGGGTTCGAAGTCGCCGCCGGAGCCGAACGTGCCGCGCACGCTCTGCAGCAGCACGTGATAGCCGCGGCGGGCGTATACCGCGCCGAATACCGGGCCGAACGGGAAGCCGCGACCGTAGGGACAACGAACGAGCAGGGTGCCCTTGGCGGCTCCGGTGGGGGCGTAGTGGCTGCCGACCAGTTCGACGCCGTCACGCATCGGGGTGAGGACGCGGCTGACGGTGTAGTCCGTCGTGGGAGGCGGGACGTCGAGGATGCGGCTCAGCAACCGGGAGCCGTGATGGGCGATTCGAGAGCTCACCCTTCGGATGGTACCGATCCGTACCGCATGCGGTGATCCTGTGAACTCGGCCGCAGGTCAACCAATCAGAACTTGTAGAACGGCACCAGCTGGTTGGCGCGCTGCAGATTGGTCTGCAGGCAGTCCGGGCGGTCGGGCGACTCGATCGGCGAGTAGAACAGTGATTGGTTGATCAGGCCGTAGCTCGTCTTGAAGGTGATCATGCACGTCACCCACCACCGGTCATTCCAGTCGGTCGGCTTCATGATCCAGTACTGCGCGGCACGGTGCCCCGCGATATTCAGCTCGACGGCGTCGGCAGGCAACGTCTGCTCGTACGTCCGCCAGACGATCGGCTCGACGGCCATCTGGTAGTTACCGGCGTCGTAGTGGCAGCGCAGGCCATCTTCGTGGTCGGGCGGAGTGAAGCCCAGTCCCATGGCGTTGATGGCGTCGAGCGGGATCTGATCGCACGGGTCGAATGGGCTCGGGTTGGTGGTGGAGATGATCGGCGACTTGATCGTGCTGCTGATCGGGGCCATCGGAGCAGACGTGGAGCGCAACTCCACGTTATCGCCGCCGGTGGGCGCCACGGGGTTGGTCTGTGTGACCACCACGCCCGCCGTCACGAGCGCACACAGCGCCGACACGAGCCGCAGTTTCCCGGCCATCGCTGCCATGACACCCCTTTGATCTGAGCAATACTGCGGGGAGTCTACAAGTCGCCTGGGTCACACCGGACAGGATGGGAGAACCTGTTCTAGTTTCTCCCGCTGCACGGGACGGTCGGCACGACAACGGCGGTTGCTGCCCCCCCAAGTACCCTGGATTTTTGTGTCGACTCAGCCGACCCTTTGGGCAATCAGTGACCTGCACATCGGGCACACCGGAAACAAGCCGGTCACCGAGTCGCTGCACCCGGCCTCACCGGACGACTGGCTGATCGTCGCCGGCGACGTCGCCGAGCGCACCGACGACATCCGGTGGTCCCTGGACCTGCTGCGCAAGCGCTTCGCCAAGGTCATCTGGGTGCCGGGCAACCACGAGTTGTGGACCACCAACAAGGACCCGATGCAGATCTTCGGGAAGGCCCGCTACGACTACCTGGTCGACATGTGCGACCAGATGGGCATCGTGACCCCTGAGCATCCGTTCCCGGTCTGGACCGGCCCGGGCGGCGCGGCGACCATCGTGCCGATGTTCCTCCTGTATGACTACAGCTTCCTGCCCGCGGGCACTGCGACCAAGGCCGAGGGGCTCGCGCTGGCCAAGGAACGCAATGTCGTCGGCACCGATGAGTTCTTGTTGTCGAGCGAGCCGTACGCCACCCGGGACGCGTGGTGCCGGGACCGGCTGAACGTCACCCGCAAGAAGCTCGACGACCTGGACTGGATGGAGTCGACGGTTCTGGTCAATCACTTCCCGCTGGTGCGCGAACCGTGCGACGCCATGTTCTATCCGGAGTTCTCGCTGTGGTGCGGCACCACCGCGACCAAGGACTGGCACACCCGCTACAACGCCATCTGCTCGGTGTACGGCCACCTGCACATCCCGCGGACGACTTACTACGACGGGGTGCGGTTCGAGGAGGTCTCGGTCGGCTATCCGCGAGAGTGGCGGCGCCGCAAGCCTTATCGGTGGATGCGGCAAATCCTGCCGGACCCCCAGTACCCACCCGGTTACCTCAACGACTTCGGTGGCCACTTCGAGATCACCCAGGAAATGCGGGAGCACGCACAGAAGATGCAGGACCGAATCAATTCGAGGCGGTTGTGATGGGCGATGCGCTGCTGCCGCAGGTGTTGCCCGACCTGGTGGCCACCGCCGAAAGGTATTCCGACGCGGTCGATCTCGTGCCGTTGCCCGAGGAGGAGCCGCTGATCGCGCGCTCGGTGGCCAAACGCCGCAACGAGTTCATCACCGTCCGGCACTGTGCCCGTGAGGCATTGGGCAAGCTCGATGTCGGACCGGTCCCGATCCTCAAGGGGGAGAAGGGCGAGCCGTGCTGGCCCGACGGAATTGTCGGCAGCCTGACGCACTGCGAGGGTTTCCGCGGCGCGGTGGTGGGACGGTCCACGCAGGTGCGGTCGGTCGGCATCGACGCCGAACCGCACGGGGTGTTGCCCAAGGGGGTGCTCGGCGCCGTCGCGCTGCCGGCTGAGCAGGACGCCGTCAGGACGCTGGAAGGCGACCTGCACTGGGACCGAATCCTGTTCTGCGCCAAGGAGGCGACGTACAAGGCGTGGTTCCCGCTGACGCACCGGTGGCTGGGCTTCGAGGACGCCCACATCACCTTCGAGCTGGACGACTCGGGTAGTTCGGGCACGTTCCTGTCGCGGATCCTCATTGATCCGGCTGCCGAGTTCGGTCCGCCGCTGACGGAACTGCCGGGGCGCTTCACCGTGTCCAATGGCCTTGTCTTGACGGCGATCTCGCTGTGAAGGCAGGTTCGCGGCCGGCCCCGCCCCCAGGGCTGGTGATCGTCGACAAGCCCGCCGGGATGACGAGCCACGACGTCGTCGGCCGGTGCCGGCGATTGTTCGGCACCCGTAAGGTCGGGCACGCTGGCACGCTGGACCCCATGGCTACCGGTGTGCTGGTGGTCGGCATCGAACGGGCCACCAAGATCCTCGGTCTGCTGACAGCCACCGACAAGACATACATCGCGACGATTCGGCTCGGCCAGACCACATCGACCGAAGACGCCGAAGGTGAAGTGCTGGAAACGGTTTCGGCCGCCCACCTGACCGACGAGCAGATCGAGGGTGCCGTGGGTGCGCTGCGCGGCGAGATCGACCAGGTGCCGTCGGCGGTCAGCGCCATCAAGGTCGACGGTGAGCGGGCCTACAAGTTGGTGCGCGAGGGCAAGGCGCCTGAATTGGCGGCCCGCCGGGTGCGAATCTCCAGATTCGCCATCGACGCCACGCGACGCATCGACGACTTCGTCGATGTGGATGTGACGGTGGACTGCTCGTCGGGTACTTACATCCGGGCATTGGCCCGTGACGTCGGCGCCGCACTCGGTGTCGGTGGACACCTGACGGCGTTGCGGCGCACCAAGGTCGGCCGCTATGGCTTGGATGAGGCGCGCACGCTGGAGCAGTTGACCGACGCGGCGGAGTTGAGCTACTCGTTGGACGCGGCTTGCCTGCTGGGATTCCCGCGCCGCGACCTGACCGACGACGAGACCGAGGACGCCCGGCACGGGAGAGCCCTCGAGCCGGCCGGTATCGATGGAACCTACGCCGCGACCGCCCCCGACGGGCGGGTCATCGCGCTGCTGGCGGACGGACCGAAGCGCACCAGCAGTGTCGTGGTGCTGCGTCCCGCGACGTTGTAGTAGCGTCCTCAGATCGCCCATTTGCATACCGGTTGGCATGATTTGTCGCCAGATTTGACCCGCCGGCCACGTACGATGCACCCACGCCGACCCGGCTGTTCGCGCGCGGCGTACCACCGCAGACTCGTGAACTGAACGGCGTCAGTCGTTTTCGGTCAGATACGGTTCGGCGCCGTGCTGGTGGGCGGTGTTGTCTGCGGGCATGGTGCCGATGCGGTCCAGGGTTGCGAGCGCTGCGGCATCGAGCTGAATCGACCCGGCGGCGGCGTTTTCCTCCAGATGCGTCAGCGATCGGGTGCCGGCGATCAGCAGGGTGTTGGGCGAGTGTGCCAGCAGCCAAGCCAGGCCCACCTGGGCCGGTGTGGCGCCGATTCGTTCAGCCACTGTTCGCACCGAGGGATTCGCGGTGACACTGGGGAACCCCGGGAAGGCCGATCCCAGTGGGAAGAACGGAACCCAGGCGACGCACTCTTCGGCGCACAGTCTCAGCGTGTCCTCCTGCGATCGGTCCAGCACGCTGTACGCGTTCTGGACGCAGGTGATGCCTGCCGGCAGTGCGTGGCGGACTGTTTCGACCGGCACCGCGCTCAGTCCGATGGCGCCGATCTTGCCCTTGTCGCGCAGCGCGGTCATCTCGGCCAGCTGGTCATCGATGTCGACGATCTGATCGCGCGCGGCCCGCAGTCCCGGGCCCAGATCCAACCGGCGCAAGTTGACCACTGAAATCTGTTCCAGGCCAAGCTGTTTCAGGTCCGCTTCGACTGCCGCGCGCAGCTGCGCGGGCCTCTGGGCGGCCGCCAGCGGCGACGGTTCGTCCGGCACATGCACGGCGCCGACCTTGCTCACGATGACCAGGTCATCGCGGTATGGCCGCAGGGCCTGCCGGATCAGGGTGTTCACCGCTCCGCCGCCGTAGAACGATGCGGTGTCGAGGTGATTGATGCCGAGCTCGACCGCGCGGCGCAGCACCGCCACCGCGTCGTCAGGCGAACCGGTGTCACCCAGTTGCATGGCTCCGTAGCCGATCCGGGCCACGGCCCGGCCGCCGATCGAGCCGAGGCCGCCGGGACATGTTGTATCGGTCATCGTCACTCCTGAAACGTGGGCCTCTGCAATACTCGAGGGATTCGGAGCTGCCTCCGCTTAGTTCGAACGTAACAGAAACGGAGGGCCCTCCGCTATGGCTGACGCTATGCGCGCCGATGCGCGCCGCAACCGGGAACGGATTGTGGAAGTGGCGGCACTGGCGTTCGGCACGGCCCAGGGTCCGGTGTCGCTGGAGGCCATAGCGCGTGACGCCGGCGTCGGTATCGGGACGCTGTACCGGCATTTCCCGAGCCGTGAAGTACTGGTCGAGGCGGTGTACCGCGCTGAATTGGCGGAGGTGGCCGCGACCGCCCAGGAGCTGTTACGGAACCATCCGCCGGTCGAGGCGTTGCGGCTGTGGATGGATCGCTATGCGATGTTCGTGGCCGCCAAGCGGGGCATGGCCGAATCACTGAAAGCGATCTTCGATTCTGGCGCGGTGACGGCGGGAGACACCCGGGCCGGGGTCGTCGGCGCGGTAGGCGCACTGCTCGCCGCCGGCGCCGCCGACGGGAGCCTGCGTGCGGACGTGTCGGCCGATGATGTCGTCACCGGACTGCTCGGCATCATGCTCGCCTGTGCGTCACCCGAGCAATGCGACCGGATGTTCGATCTCCTGATGGCCGGTCTGGTGACCACTCGCTGATCGGCTAGGCGACGACCCAGATGGCTTCCGCCGCAGGGTTTCCCAGATCGACGGTCGTCGTGTCGTCGTTGACGGCGTCCGCGGCCGTGACCGCCACCGAGATCATCCCGGCGAAGTCGCGCCGCGCCACCACGCGCAGATGTGAATCCAGCGTGATCCCGACGCTGTCGAAGTACCGCAGCATCTCGGGGTCGTGATCGGAGATCCGGGCCACCGTGCCGGCGTCGCCGTCCGAGCACGCGGACAGCTGCCGCGCCGGGGGAGTCGGCACCTGACCGTCGGCCGCCGGGATCGGATCGCCGTGCGGGTCCCGTGTCGGGAAGCCGAGCTTGGCGTCGATGCGGTCCAGCATCCGGTCGGACACGGCGTGCTCGAGCACCTCGGCTTCGTCATGCACCTCGTCCCAGCCGTAGCCGAGCTCGCGCACCAGGAACGTCTCCATCAACCGATGCCGGCGGACCATGGCCAGCGCCGCGCTGCGTCCGATCTCGGTCAGTGTCACGGCGCCGTACTTCTCGTGGTGCACCAGACCCTGATCGGCAAGCTTGCGGATCGATTCTGAGGCGGTCGACGCCGATACCCCGATGCGCTCAGCCAGCATTTTCGTGCTGACTTTCTCGCGTGACCACTCCTGCGCGGTCCAGATGACTTTGAGGTAGTCCTGGGCAACCGGGGATAGATCTGGCGGATTGCCAGCGTCGTCTGCAGGACTCACAGCACAAAGTTTAGGCAATCGTCACCTGATCCGGGGATCTCACGGTGCCTGCCGTAGCGGCGCGCCGTAGGCTTGCGGTCGTGCAACGCTGGCGTGGGCAGGACGAGATCCCCACGGATTGGGGCCGATGTGTGCTCACCATCGGGGTGTTCGATGGTGTACATCGTGGACACGCGGAGTTGATCAGCCACGCGGTGAAGGCGGGCCGGTCGCGCGGGGTACCCACGGTGTTGATGACATTCGATCCGCATCCGATGGAAGTGGTCCTGCCGGGCAGTCACCCGGCCCAGCTGACGACGCTGACGCGCCGGGCCGAACTGGTCGAGGAACTCGGCGTCGACGTGTTCTTGGTGATGCCGTTCACCACCGACTTCATGAAGCTGACGCCCGAACGCTATGTGCACGAGCTGCTCGTCGAGCGCCTCCACGTCCTCGAGGTCGTGGTCGGCGAGAACTTCACCTTCGGCAAAAAGGCCGGCGGCAACGTGCCGCTGCTGCGCAAGGCCGGGGAGCGCTTCGGGTTCGCCGTCGAGGGCATCTCGCTGGTGGCCGAGCATCACCAGGCCGAGACGGTCACCTTCTCGTCCACCTACATCCGGTCCTGCGTCGATGCCGGTGACATGGCCGCCGCGACCGAGGCCCTGGGCCGGCCGCACCGCGTGGAAGGCGTCGTCGTCCGTGGTGACGGCCGTGGCCGCGGACTGGGCTTCCCGACCGCCAACGTCGCGCCGCCGATGCACTCGGCGATCCCCGCCGATGGTGTCTACGCCGCCTGGTTCACCGTTCTGGGGCACGGCCCGTCGGTCGGCACCGTGACGCCAGGGGAGCGCTACCAGGCGGCGGTGTCGGTGGGTACCAATCCGACATTCTCCGGGCGTACCCGCACCGTCGAGGCGTTCGTGCTCGACACCGAGGCAGACCTGTACGGGCAGCACGTGGCGGTCGACTTCGTCTCGCGGATCCGCGGCCAGGAGAGGTTCGATTCGGTGGACGACCTGATCGTGGCCATGGACCGTGATACCCGGCGGGCGCGCACGATTCTGGTTCCGCAGTAGCTTCCTGATAAACTGCCCGACGCGCGTGCTGCAGTTCGCGGCGGCCGCGCCCTCGTTGTATCTCGCGGACCGAATTGATGGAGTTGTTTCGTGGCACTCACTGCCGAGCAGAAAAAAGAGATCCTGGGCCAGTACGGCCTGCATGACACCGACACCGGTTCGCCGGAGGCTCAGGTTGCCCTGCTGACCAAGCGCATCTCGGACCTGACCGAGCACCTCAAGCAGCACAAGCACGACCACCACAGCCGTCGCGGACTGCTGCTGCTGGTCGGCCGTCGCCGCCGGCTGCTCAAGTACGTCGCGCAGGTCGACGTTGCGCGCTACCGCTCGCTGATCGAGCGTCTGGGTCTGCGTCGCTGACGCACCACTGATTCACCACCATCGCCAGGTCTGCTCCGGCAGGCCTGGCGATGGGCATTGGTACGGGTAGTAACATGAATTTGTTTTGGGCCCAGTGCCCGAGACGTCGGAACGTCACAGTAGCGTCCGCCTGAACCTCGTGGGGCGGTCTTCGGTAGTGGCTGTCGGGGCATGACTCCGGCCGCTTCGATCGACGGCCGTCAGCAATTAGCGGGATGGTTTTCGGGTTTTCTGGATGCTCGCGTGTGACGATGCGACAGCTGTAACAAAGAGGAACCAGAAAATACGGAACCCGCATAGGGCGGGCCGAGAGAGGTAATTGCGACATCCATGTCTGCAGTTGAAATTGAAGAGGGCGTGTTCGAAGCAACCGCCGTCATCGACAACGGGAGCTTCGGCACCCGCACCATCCGCTTCGAGACCGGCCGGCTCGCTCGCCAGGCCGCCGGCTCCGTCGTCGCCTACCTGGACGACGAGACCATGCTCCTGTCGGCCACCACGGCCAGCAAGAGCCCCAAGGATCACTTCGACTTCTTCCCGTTGACCATCGACGTCGAAGAGCGCATGTACGCAGCGGGCCGCATCCCCGGCTCGTTCTTCCGCCGCGAGGGCCGGCCCTCCACCGATGCGATCCTGACCTGCCGCCTGATCGACCGGCCGCTGCGCCCGTCGTTCGTCTCAGGTCTGCGTAACGAAATCCAGGTCGTTGTCACCGTGCTGAGCCTGGACCCCAAGGATCTGTACGACGTGCTGGCGATCAACGCGGCGTCCGCGTCGACCCAGATCTCGGGTCTGCCGTTCTCCGGCCCGGTAGGTGGCGTCCGCGTTGCCCTCATCGACGGCCAGTGGGTCGCGTTCCCGACCGTTGAGCAGCTGGAAAACGCGGTGTTCGACATGGTCGTCGCGGGTCGCGTGGTCGAGGGCGATGTCGCGATCATGATGGTCGAGGCCGAGGCCACCGACAACGTGATCGACCTGATCGCCGGTGGCGCGGGTGCGCCGACCGAGGCCGTGGTGGCCGAGGGCCTGGAGGCTGCGAAGCCGTTCATCGCCGCGCTGTGCAAGGCACAGCAGGAGCTGCACGACGCCGCCGGTAAGGAGACCGCCGAGTACCCGGTGTTCCCCGACTACGCCGACGACGCCTTCCAGGCCGTCGCCGCGGTGGCGACCGATGCGCTGTCGCAGGCGCTGACCATCGCCGGCAAGCAGGAGCGCGACGATCGCACCGACGAGCTCAAGGTCGAGGTGCTCAGCCGGTTGGCCGAAACCTACGCCGGCCGCGAGAAGGAGATCGGCGCGGCGTTCCGCTCGCTGACCAAGAAGCTGGTGCGCCAGCGCATCCTGACCGACCACTTCCGCATCGACGGCCGTGGCATCACCGACATCCGCGCCCTGTCGGCCGAGGTCGCCGTGATCCCGCGGGCGCACGGCAGCGCGCTGTTCGAGCGCGGCGAGACCCAGATCATGGGTGTCACCACGCTGGACATGGTCAAGATGGCTCAGCAGATCGACTCGCTCGGTCCGGAGACCAGCAAGCGCTACATGCACCACTACAACTTCCCGCCGTACTCGACCGGTGAGACCGGCCGCGTGGGTTCGCCGAAGCGCCGCGAAATCGGCCACGGTGCGCTGGCCGAGCGGGCCCTGATGCCGGTGCTGCCGAGCGTCGAGGAGTTCCCGTATGCCATCCGTCAGGTCTCGGAAGCGTTGGGCTCCAACGGTTCCACCTCGATGGGTTCGGTCTGTGCCTCCACCCTGTCGCTGCTGAACGCCGGTGTGCCGCTGAAGGCCCCCGTCGCCGGTATCGCCATGGGCCTGGTGTCCGACGAGGTCGACGGCGAGACCCGTTACGTCGCGCTGACCGACATCCTGGGCGCTGAAGACGCCTTCGGCGACATGGACTTCAAGGTCGCCGGAACCAAGGAGTTCGTCACCGCGCTGCAGCTGGACACCAAGCTGGACGGCATCCCGTCCAAGGTGCTGGCCGGTGCCCTGGCCCAGGCCAAGGATGCGCGTCTGACCATCCTCGACGTCATGGCCGAGGCCATCGACGAGCCCGATGAGATGAGCCCGTACGCGCCGCGCATCACCACCATCAAGGTGCCGATCGACAAGATCGGTGAGGTGATCGGGCCCAAGGGCAAGGTGATCAACCAGATCACCGAGGAGACCGGTGCGAGCATCTCCATCGAGGATGACGGCACCGTTTTCGTCGGCGCCTCGAACGGCGAGGCGGCGCAGGCGGCGATCGACAAGATCAACGCCATCGCCAACCCGCAGCTGCCGAAGATCGGTGAGCGGTTCCTCGGCACGGTGGTCAAGACCACTGATTTTGGCGCCTTCGTGTCCCTATTGCCGGGCCGCGATGGTCTGGTGCACATCTCCAAGCTCGGTAAGGGCAAGCGCGTCGCGAAGGTCGAGGACGTCGTGAACGTCGGCGACAAGCTGCGCGTGGAGATCGCCGACATCTCCGCGGACAACCGTGGCAAGGGTCAGAAGATTTCGCTGATCCTGGTGGATGAAGACGGTGCAGCGGCAGCGGATTCGAACGCCGCCGAAGCTGGGGCCGATTCGGAGACTGCACCGGCAGATGCCGCGCCTGCAAACTCCTAGTACGAATCTGCGCAACGGCCGGGGTCCTGCTGTGTCTTCTGAGACATCGCAGCAGGCCCCGGCCGCTGTGCGCAAGACCAATCTCCCGGGCGGGCTCCGGGTCGTCACTGAACACCTGCCGCACGTGCATTCGGCATCGGTCGGCGTGTGGGTCAACGTCGGTTCGCGCGACGAAGGCCCCAGCGTCGCCGGGGCTGCGCATTTCCTGGAGCACCTGCTGTTCAAGTCGACCCCGACGCGCTCGGCTGTCGAGATCGCCCAGTCGATGGACGCCGTCGGCGGTGAGCTGAACGCCTTCACCGCGCGTGAGCACACCTGCTACTACGCCCACGTGCTGGACAGTGATCTCGGGCTCGCCATCGATCTGGTGTCGGACGTCGTGCTCAACGGCCGTTGTGCCGCAAGCGATGTCGAGCTGGAACGTGACGTGGTGCTCGAAGAGATCGCCATGCGCGACGACGATCCCGAGGACACCCTCGCGGATGTCTTCCTCGGATCCATGTTCGGCACGCATCCTGTGGGCCGGCCGGTGATCGGCAGCGTCGAATCGATCATGTCGATGACCCGCAACCAGCTGCACTCGTTCCACGTGCGCCGGTACACCCCGGACCGGATGGTGGTTGCGGTCGCCGGGAACATCGACCACGACGAAGTTGTGTCCATGGTGCGCAAGCGCTTTCGGCCGCATCTGGTGCGTGGCCGGAAGCCGGTGCCGCCGCGTAAGGGTGCCGGCCGGGTGCCAGGAACCCCCACTCTGCAATTCATCAAGCGTGACTCCGAGCAGGCCCACATGTACCTGGGTGTGCGCACGCCGGGCCGTAATTGGGAGCACCGGTGGGCGCTGTCTGTGCTCAACACCGCGCTCGGGGGTGGGCTGAGTTCGAGGCTGTTCCAGCAGATCCGCGAGAACCGCGGACTGGCCTACTCGGTGTACTCCACGGTCGACACGTTCTCCGATGCCGGTGCACTGTCGGTGTACTCGGCGTGCCTGCCGGACCGCTTCGACGAGGTGGTCCGCGTGACCACCGACGTGCTGGAAGACGTTGCGCGCGAAGGCATCACGGCCGACGAATTGCGCATCGCCAAGGGTTCGATGCGCGGCGGTCTGGTGCTCGGGCTGGAGGATTCCGGTTCCCGGATGCATCGCATCGGACGTGCCGAGTTGAACTACGGCAACCACAAGTCGATTTCGGACACGCTCGCGTCGATCGATGCGGTGACTCTCGAAGAGGTCAACGCCGTTGCGCGCGATCTGCTGACGCGACCCTTCGGTGCCGCGGTGCTCGGGCCGCAGTCCAAACGCTCACTGCCCAAGCAGCTGCGCTCCATCGGTTAGCGATTTCTAGCCGCGCACCTCTTCTCGCGAGCAGACGCAAAACTGTCGTTTTCGCGACAAAATCGACAGTTTTGCGTCTGCTCGCGGGAGAACTCAGCGGCCGACGCGCAGCGAGTTGTCCCGGCGCAGCACGAAGAAGTACGGCTGCGTCTCGCCGCGCAGGTCCATGGCGCCCAGGACCGCGGCGTCGGACAGTCTGCGGAACACGTCGTTGATCGGCAGCTGGTCGTAAATCATTGTCGCGGTGTCAATTCCGCGATAGCGCGTGGTGCGCAGCCGAGCTTTCGCCGAGCGGGCCCGCAGTAGCGGCCGTAGGGCGGCGATGGGCTTGGCAACCGAGATCCGGTTCAGTAGCGGCAGCTTGGTGGCCAGTCCGGCGCCGGAGAACGCCAGCACCGGGTTGAGTGGCCACAGTGTTTCGCCGGAAACGTCGGGGAACAGCAGTGGGTGCACCGTCTCGGCGTCGACGAATTGCTTGCCCCACCATCCGCTGGCTGCGAGTAGTCCGTCCATGGGGTGTCCGGTAGGTACTTCCGCGCCGTGCCAGGTGCCGACCATGAAGTCGGGCTCGACGGCCGGCGCGGCGTCGAAGATCTCGAGTGCGGCAGCCGCGGTGGTCGGCGGGGCGGGGAGCAATTCCTGCAGGAGCATGGCCACGACAATACTTGACAGGTGTCAAGAATGGCAGTGCCCGCCCGGTTGATAGTCATCGCCCGGCCAGCGCAACGCTGCGCTGACCGGGCGATGGGTATCAGGTTCGTGAGTTACAAGGCAACGTGGCCGAGCGGAATGTCGAGGTCCGCGGCGACCTGGCTGCACAGCAGTTCGCCGTCGTGCGTCGACAGGCCCTTGGCGAGCGCGGCGTCGTTCCGGCACGCCGTCTGCCAACCCTGGTCGGCCAGCTTGAGGACGTACGGCAGCGTCGCGTTGGTGAGTGCGTAGGTCGACGTGCGCGGCACGGCGCCGGGCATATTGGCCACGCAGTAGAAGACCGAGTCGTGCACGGCGAACGTCGGGTCGTCGTGCGTGGTGGCCTTCGAGTCCTCGAAGCAGCCGCCCTGGTCGATCGCGATATCGACCAACACCGAGCCCGACTTCATTTGGGCCACAGTTGAATTCGTGACGAGTTTCGGTGCCTTCGCGCCGGGGACCAGGACGGCACCGATCACGAGGTCGGCCTGCTTGAGGGCGTCCTCCAAGTCCAGGCTCGAGGAGTACCGGGTGTGGATCCGCCCGCCCCATTCGGCATCGATCCGACGCAGGGTGTCCAGGTTGACGTCGAAGACCGTCACTTGCGCACCCATGCCGCTGGCGATCTGCGCCGCGTGGAAGCCCGCGGTGCCACCACCGATGACGACCACGTTGGCGGGGGCAACACCGGGCACGCCACCCATCAGGACGCCGCGGCCGCCGTGGCTGCGCATCAGGTGGTAGGCGCCGACCTGGGCCGACAGCCTGCCTGCCACCTCGCTCATCGGGGCGAGCAGGGGCAGGCGGCCGTCGGCAGCCTGGACGGTTTCGTAGGCGATCGAGGTGGTGCCCGACGCCAGCAGGGCGTCGGTGCATTCGCGCGAGGCGGCGAGGTGCAGGTAGGTGAACAGGGTCTGGCCCTTGCGCATGCGGTGGTACTCGGCCGCGATGGGCTCTTTGACCTTGAGTAGCAGATCGGCTTCGGCCCAAACCTGGTCCGCGGTGGTGACGATCTGTGCGCCGGCGGCCTTGAAGTCGTTGTCCGCGATCGCAGATCCTTCGCCGGCTCCGGCCTGGATCAGCACCTCGTGGCCGTGCTTGATCAGTTCAGCGACGCCGGCCGGGGTGATGGCCACTCGGTACTCGTTGTTCTTGATTTCGGTCGGGATGCCGACGTGCATCTGGGGTTCTCCTCAGGGCGGATCAGGTGATGCCCTAAGTGTGAATAAACGTCGACTGACCTGCAATATCTGTGAGTATAATTCTCGATATGGCATCTCCCGTTGAACGATCTTCGAAAACGGTGACCAACGAGGTTACCCGGCCGAAGGATGTTCAGCCGGTCGAACTCGACGACGTCGACCGTCGCATCGTCACCGCGCTGCATGCCGATGCCCGGATGCCCAACAGTGCGTTGGCGGAGCTGGTCGGGATTGCAGCGTCGACGTGTCACGGACGGGTCCGGCGCCTGCAGGAACTCGGGGTGATCCGCGGCTTTCACGCCGACATCGACCCCGCGGCCGTCGGATTGGGCCTGCAGGCGATGATCTCGGTGAGCTTGCAATCCGGCGCCCGCGCACGAATTCGCGATTTCATCGCCCACATGCGGCGGCTCCCGCAGGTGATGGACGTCTACTTCCTGGCGGGCGCCGACGACTTCATCCTGCACGTCGCCGCGCGCGACACCCCACACCTGCGGGCGTTCGTCGTGGAGCACCTCAACGCCGACGCCGATGTGGCAGGCACTCAGACGTCCCTGATCTTCGAGCACCTGCGCGGCGCTTCGCCGCTGTAATCGGTTGTCTCGGTTCAGGATTGGACCGCGGCGCGGAGTTCTGCAAGCGCCTGGCGAATGTGTTGGTCGAGGCTGCGGCCGGTGGGATCGGTTAGCCAGTGTTCGAACGCCACCTTGAACACCGCGATGCCGGTCTCGGCGACCAGGCTGGCTGTGGGTTCGGCGACGCCGCGCCGGCGCAACGCGTCGGCGATGCTCGTCGCCAACGATGCCAGCTTGATGAGTTCGCGTTCTTGCAGGCCGGGATTCGCGCTGATCACCGATTGACGCCTGCGGGCGTGTGAGCGGCGATCGGCGAAGAACTCCGACAGCGATTCCAGTGCCGCGGCGACAGCATCGAGTGGCGCGGTCGCCGGCGGTGCCTCTGCTATGGCCGTCTCCAGCGCCGCGGCCAGCTCGCGGCCGCGGAACAGCACCTCGCGCTTGTCGGCGAAGTGCCGGAAGAACGTGCGTTCCGTGAGGCCGGCGCGGGCGGCGATCTCCGCCACCGTCGTCTCGTCGAAGCCCTGCTCCAGGTACAGCTCCAGGGCTGCCTCTTCCAGGCGGCCCTGTGCGTTCGGTTCCCAACGGCCCACGGGGCGGATTCTAGGCGATGTCAGTGACTGTCACCACGGGCGATGACAGCGACTGACATCACGCGTACATTCGGTGATGTCATGGACTGTCATCACATGAGGAGTTGAAAACCATGCGCATATTCGTCACGGGGGCCAGCGGTCACATCGGATCTGTGGTCGTCCGCGACCTGCTGCAAGCGGGTCATCAGGTCACCGGCCTTGCCAGATCGGACGCCTCGGCGGAAGCCCTCGCGGACGCGGGCGCGCAGGTGCACCGCGGCTCACTCGACGATCCGGGCGGGCTCGCCGCCGCCGCTGCCGCCTCCGACGGTGTGATCCATCTGGCCTTCAAACACGACTTCGCCAATTACGCCGACTCGCTCCAGAGCGACCTGCGCGCGGTCGAGGCCATGGGCGAGGCGTTGGCAGGGTCTGGCAAGCCGTTTGTGAACACCTCGGGCACGCTCATGCTGGCCTTCGGCAGGTCGGGCCGGCTCGGCACCGAGGATGCCGACGTGGACAGGTCGGGCCCGCGGGTGGCATCAGAACTGGCTACTCTCGCGCTGGCCGAACGAGGCGTGCGGTCATCGGTGATCCGGCTGGCTCCGACGGTGCACGGGTCAACCGACCACCACGGCTTCATCCCCAGCCTCATCGAATTCGCCCGTGCGGCAGGACGATCGGGGTATCAAGGGGATGGCTCGAATCGATGGCCCGCGGTGCACACCATCGATGCGGCACGGCTCTACCGGCTGGCGGTGGAGTCGGCGCCCGCCGGCTCGGTGTTGCACGGGGCGGCCGAAGAGGGCATCGCCTTCCGCGATATCGCGCAGGCCATCGGCGACGGATTGGGCGTGCCCGTCCAGCAGATTCCGGCCGACGAAGCCCCGGCGCAGTTCGGCTTTCTCGCCGGCTTCGCCGCGCTGGACAACCCGACTTCCAGTGCGCGGACGCGTTCAGTGCTCGGCTGGGACCCCGTGCAGCCGACCCTGCTCGAAGACCTCAAGGCGGGCCACTACTTCGCGCCGCGCCGGAACTGACGCGGCGGGAAAGCTAGCCCGCGATCAGCTCTGGGTGGAATGTGGCGACCAGGCACCGGATGCCGTCACGCCAATCCACCGAGGTGCCGCCGATCAGCTCGTGCATCCGAGTGGTGTCCGAGGGGCCGCCGCTCAGCGCGTTGGGGTCCTCGACGAACACCGGTTCGCGGCCGACCAGTTCGCCGAGGTAGCCGCACCAGTCCTGCAGGCTGACGGTCTGATCACCGCACCAGTTCACGGTGGTGGCGGGCACGGACGCCACGTCGAGCAGCTTGGGCAAGGTCGCCAGGACGTCGTCTTCGTGGATCGGGTTGTAGCGGGCCGGACCGCCCGGCGGCACCGGGATCGGGATGCCCGCGAGGATCATCTCCATGTGATAGAACGGCCAGCCGCCGTTATCGCCGTATGGCACGTTGAACCGGGCGATGGTCGCCGGCAGATCAAGCGCACGCGACATGGTGCGGACCACAGTCTCACCCGCGATCTTGGAGATCGAATAGGTGGGGAAGAGGTGCTTGTGGTTGTCACCGAGCGCCGTCGATTCGGTGCGCGGCTCGTCGTCCGGCGGGTCGTACACCGCAGCCGATGAGGTGTGCAGGAACGCCTTCGCTG
>Ga0070667_100000833_pt1 | contig 28682 bp, 37 predicted proteins | sample KBSS33metaG_FD_64659 | JGI IMG/M metagenome (GOLD analysis project Ga0070667, IMG submission 64659) | Switchgrass rhizosphere microbial communities from Kellogg Biological Station, Michigan, USA - KBS S3-3 metaG | ecosystem: Host-associated > Plants > Roots > Rhizosphere > Soil ...
CTACATGCCGCCGGCGCCACCGCTGCCAGAGCTACTCGACGACATCATGTCGCCGCCAGCTCCGGAAGTCGTGGAACTCACCGCAGTACCACTCGGAACGGAACCAGGAGCAGGATTCTCACACTTGCTCATGTCCGCGCTCACGATCGCGCTGTCTTTCTTTCCATCAGAGAAGTGCGCCGTCCCGCAGACAACGCACGTTCCATGATCAAGCTTGACGTCGGTGATCGAGATCTCTACCCCGTTCGGTAACACACAGAGCACGGTTGCTCCGGTGAAATCAACGGCGCAGTTGGTCAGACCGAGAAGTCCGACCAGGACACTCCAAGCACAAACAACTCTGAGCTGCATAGTCAGTCACTCCAACAAACAGAATTCTCGTAACCAATGCTGCTGGAAGTACTGGAAGATTTCTATTCTTCAACCATCCATAGCTTAAAACCTCCATCTTAATCAAAAGATGCAAACTTTAAGCTATGGACGGACGATTTTTCACAAGCAAATTTTAAATGATCGATGTCCACCGTCAAAAGAACAAGTCTTGTATGCGGTAAACATACTTTCTTACGTCGAGCTCACGCTCAAAAACATAAGCGTTACTTATAACACCATTAAAAGGCACTGTCAAACCCGTAAACTCATGAGCCTCTTTTACTTCGACTCCTCACTTGGTTCCCAAAGTTCAATCTTATTTCCTTCGGGATCGTAAACCCAAGCAAATTTACCGATGCGATCTTCCATGGTTTTTTCATCTATTTTCACGCCATTCGCTTTCAGTTGTTTCAACATTGCTTCCATATTATTCACTCTAAAATTCAGCATGAACTGTTGAGTCATCGGGAAATAATCACTCTTATCAGAAAAAGGAACAAACACGGTTGGACCTTCTCCCCCACGCCAATTCATGGAAACACCAAAATTCTCTTCATACCATTTTCCAAGTGCTTCAGAATCTTTTGATCGAAAGAAAAATCCACCAATACCAGCAATCTTTTCCATAAATGATAATTGTTAAAAATTACGAACGAACACTCATGTACTGTAGCGAAAAAAAAGCTTATCGTGAAGAGCTTTATTGACTTTCAAAACTCGGCTGATAATATTAAAAATAGTCCCATAAAAATTTAATAAAACTGCATATATGAAACCAGACTTTGATTTAGCAGTCCAAAAACATTTTGATGCCATTTCCAATCGAGATTTGAACGCTTTTAAATCTCACCTTACAAGCAACAAGACCTTGTACACGATTGTCCAAAACGGACATGCTTTTAAAACTCCGGAAGAAACAATTGCCATTCATGAAGAGTGGTTTAAAGATCCTCATTGGATTTGGGAAGGCACGCTCGTTCACAAAGTAGTTGGAGAAGATATGGCAATGGCACTCGTGAAGTACGATTATCGCGCCAAACCTGAAGTAACACCTTTTACGACATGGCTTGTGTATGTTTTTAAACTGGAGGATGGAGAATGGAAAATTGTTCATGATCAAAATACCGCTTTAGACTTTCAAGCCTTTGCAAAAGCGAATGGTGCCTAAATTTTAACCAAAAAACACATGAAACCTTCAAAAATATGGGCAAATCTTAGCGTTGCGGATTTAGAACGAACCACCAAATTTTATTCCGAATTAGGATTCCAATATAACGGACAATCCAATGAACTCACGAGTTTTTTGGTTGGAGAAGATTCTTTCGCCATCAATTTCTTTTTAAAGGACATATTAAAATCCGCTATAAAAGGAGAAATAGCCGATCTAAAAAACGGAAATGAAATCATTTTCACGCTCTCTGCTGAAAGCAAAGAGGAAGTTGATGATTGGGCAAACACAATCAAAAAAGCAGGCGGAACGATTATTTCCAACCCAGAAAAATTCGGCAAAGGATATTACGGTTTTGTTTTTGCCGACCCAGACGGCCACAGATTTAATGTTTTTTATATGTAGAAGGTATCCATTTGGTAATCATCACAAACAACCCGTAGCCGATCATAACACCCAAGCCATTCAGAATCACATCATCAACATCAAATATTCCAACACGAAACACCGTTTGCATAATCTCAATGGTAAGACCAGAAACAACTCCTAAAATAAGAGATTTTTTCCATGTCATCTTGTCGTAAATGAAGGGTACAAGAAATCCCACCGGCACAAGCAAACCAACGTTTCCAATCAGGTTAATGCCCGCAATAATCCAACCTTTGTAGCCAAGCAGATACGGCAAAATGGTCTTAAAAGGCACAAAGTTAGCTTCACCACCTGATTCCGTTCCACCAAAATTAAGCATCAGTGACCCAATGTGAATTACTGGCAAATCCTTAAACACCATGACCTTTATCAAGATCGCGATATAGACAAAGAGAATAAATGATAAAATGAAACGTTTCATAAATATTGGCTGTCATGCGTAGGATAATTTCTAAGCCGCAGTATAATGCTCCTTTGATTTCAACCTTATAAACATTCCAAGGCCGACCGTAAAGAGGATCGAGGCAATTCCAAAAACAGCGCCGTGATTAAATGTGTAAATTGCTGCAGCACCAAGAGGAACAAGCATGTGATAAAGCGCTTGTAAACTTTGATTTGCTCCCTGAAGTTGTCCTTGTTTACTGTCACTCACTGATAATGAAAGTCGGGCATTGTAGGAAGGATCAAATAAACCTTCTCCAAGCACAATACACGCAACTGCGAGAATAATAAGAACGGGCGATTGAATATACGAACTTACAAATATAAGGGCTGTACCAACCGCAAGCCCGATGAGACCAACAATCCCGATATTTCGTTCGCCCCATTTTTTAAGAAGTTTGGGCAAGAGAACAACTCGTGAAAGAATGTCGCAAATACCAACCAAAACAAAAATTCCACCAATGAATGAAGGGCCCCACAAAAATACATCTTTCAAAAAGATACTCGCATTAAACTGCCAGATATTAAGACCAACGTAAAAGAAACCACCAATGATAAGCAGAGCACTGGCTTCTTTTAAGGAAAAAATTTCTTTAAAATGACTGAACGTATTGAGACTTTTAAGAGGAATATGTGTCGTTCGCTTTTCAGGTGGGAGTGATTCCGTCAAAAACAAAGTAGCCAAAATCACGGAGAGAAACGTAATTCCTGCGGTAATAAAAAATGGAAAAGTTACGGATGCAGAACCAAGCAAACCTCCAATTGCAGGACCAATCATAAAACCAACACCGATGGCTCCGCCTAAATATCCATACCATTTCCCACGTTCATGAGATTCAGTGGTGTCAGAAATATAAGCAAAAAGAGCACTTTGATTTCCTGCCGTAAGACCATCAATTATTCTTCCAAGAAATAAAATCCAAATCGCTCCGCCCCAACCAAGAAGAACATATCCAAAAGCAGAACCAAGCAAACTCACGATCAAAATAGGTTTTCTACCAAAACGGTCACTCAATGCTCCAAACAGCGGTGCCGCAAGGAACTGACATAAAGCAAACACCGCAACCAGTGCACTTAATACAAGCGCAACCTGTTCATTAGGAACATATTTTTCCACAAGAAATGGAAATAATGGAAGCACCATGGTCATGCCAACAGCGTTCAACACAGTGAGCCCCAAAATAATCCACAGATTTCTTTTTTTATTCATTTTTTGCAGCAAATTCTACGGTCCACTCAATACCATATTTATCTCTAAACATTGCAAAATACGTACCCCAAGGACTGTTATCCATTGGCATTTCGACTTGTCCACCTACCGAAAGTCCGTTGAATAATTTATCAGCTTCTTCTTTGCTTTCTGCAATTATTGCAATTTTAGATCTATTCTCGTTTTCATTTACTGGTCCCATACTTTCTGGAACATCATTGGCGATTAAAATGTTATTACCAATAGGCAAAGCAATGCGCATTATTTTATTGGCATCTTTTTCGGAGAGGTGGGAACCAGCGCCAGGTAGGTCTTTAAAGCGAATGATTTTTTCGAACTCTCCACCAAATACTGATTTATAAAATGTGAATGCTTCTTCAGCATTTCCGTTGAAGTTAATGTAAGGATTAATTTGAGGCATAATTTTAGTCTTAATTAAAAAAACCTTTTGGCTGGGGATGAGGGATTCGAACCCCCGATGCCGCCTCCAGAGGGCGGTGCCTTACCACTTGGCGAATCCCCAACGCTTTACGCTCAAAATTCCAAATAAGCGCATCGGGATTGTACCGAATCGCCATTAAACCTTCAAGTCTGCTTTTTACGGCTGAATTACAGACTCAAGCCGGCTTTTTTCATGTGGTCAAAAATGATCTTCTCCACATCTTCTTTGCATTTTGAAATCTGGTTTTCCAAACTCCAGACCTGATAATCAAACAAATCTGCATTCTGCATTTCACGCTGAGCACTTTCCATGCGGCGTTGAATCTCCTCTTCCGGCAATTTGCCGCGCTTAGCAATGCGTTCCAACAACTTTTCCGGACTTTCAGCTTTCAAAAAAATCGTCACTAAATTTTCTTTTGGAATCACCTGTTTAATGGAATGAAAGCCCTGAACATCAACTTCACGAATAATCACTTTTCCCGCTTCCAAAGCATCAATAATCGGTTTTTTAAGCGTACCGTAAGAATCTTTTTTATGAACCTGCGCCCATTCCAAAAAATTTCCTTTATCAATTTCGGACTGAAACTTTTCCGCAGAGATAAAATGATACACTTCGCCATCTTTTTCGCCCGGACGAACCGCCCGAGTGGTATGCGAAATCGGGAAAACAAACTGGGGGTATTTCTCCTTTAAAGCACGTATCACTGTGCCTTTTCCCACTCCCGACGGGCCCGAAATAATAAACAAAAGTCCTTTCATACAGAAAGAGTATAGCAAAAAACTAATTCTTGCCTAAGCGCATTGTAAAAAACCGCTAAAAATGCTAAAATACTTGGATAACTTCGCTTGCGAACCCAGATTCTACCGCAATCCTTGAGATCAAAAGATTTCGCTCCTTAAAAACCCGGCAGTTCGAAAAGTAGTAAGACAGAAGCTCCATGGCAACCTCACAGAAGTTTCTGCCTCCCTACTTTTCGATGCAGTTAACGCGATAATTGACTCACCAAAAAGTAGCCTCCGCTTTTAAATGGCGGTAGGTCCTACTGGGCGTTGCTCTAAGAACAACGTTCACAAAAATAAAAACACACTCAACCAAAAAGTTTACTTCTCCTCGCCTACGGCCGGGAGAGAAACATAAAAAACAAAAATACAAATGGACGGCGGTGTATATGCGTCCTAAAACAATGCACCAAAGAACGGTAGGGAGATAGTTTTTTCCAGGTTTCATCTGGAAGACGGTAACAGGGAACCTTCGCAGTCCTGTTACTCCTCGCTTCTTGATCTACTTTATCCTCAGCGCTTTGAATACTTAGCAGCTGATAGGGTAGGGTCAGGAAGCATCAAAAGGACCAGTTTCGAAAGAAGCTGGTCCTTTTTCCAATGTGTAAAATTTACAATCGAGCGCACCGCGCGTCTTACTAAAACGGAAGATCTTCAATTGAAACCTCTTCTTGTGATGAAGCAGAAACTTCCATTTCAACACCTTCTTCTTGTTGTTGTGGAGCTTTTTGAATACCAGCCGCTTTACGTGGAGCCATATTTGCTGATGGAACATATCCACCTTCACTATCACCACCTGCTGCGCCTTTGCGATCCAACATAATTACGTTGTCAGCAACAATTTCAGTTCTGTAACGCTTAACACCATCTTCGCCTTCCCAGTCACGAGTTTGAATACGACCTTCAACATAAACTTTGCTTCCCTTTTTAATAAATTGACCAACGATTTCAGCCAACTTTCTCCAAGCCACAATGTTGTGGAATTCAACTTTTTCCTGTTTCTGACCTGCGTTATCAGTCCAAGTAAAATTTGTCGCAATGCTAAAAGATGCCACCGTTTGTCCTCCTGGAATTTGTTTAAGTTCAGGATCACGTGTCACATTTCCAATCAATTGCGCTCGGTTCAACGACATTGCCATAATTTAAGAGTGATAGAATAAAGCAAAAATCACTATATAAACTCGGCCGCATCAAAACAAGCTAGTTAAACTTGCCAAAATATCACATTAATGTTCGTCTCCGCTTCACTTCATTTTATTCTCCGAGGATCGCAGAGCTTGCGAACAATTCACGTCCGGAATCGGCTTTAAAACAGATTTATTCATCTCAATCTGTTGGTATCTCCCAAAGAAATACCCGAAGCCTGAAGACAAACCAATCACAAAAACAGCTATTAGAAGCCGCAAACCAACCATTTTAGAAAATAAATGTATGCCAGGCGTTTGGATGCTTTGAGGTTGCATTTTTAGTAAAACATGGAATGATAGCTGGGTATGACAATCTACGCATTTATTCTCGGCCGCAAACATCAGCTTTCAATTGCTGAAATTTGCAGCGTGCTTCCAAAAGAAGCAAAAATTATTGATATCGTTCCTGAAACGCTCATTGTGGAGCTGAAGGAACCACTCGCTCAGCCCCAATTAAGTTTGGACAGACTTGGTGGAACTATTAGTATTGCGGAAGTTTTCACTCAAAGTAAGAAAGACAAAGCGGCGATTGTGCCGACAGTAAGCGAATTCCTGACAACAAAATTCCAGGGCAGACCGAACAAACTTAATTACGGGATAAGCCTCTCTAGTTTTACAGAAAGACATGAAGATATTTTAAAAAAATCCTTAATTTCTCTTAAAAAAAATCTCGTTAAGGCAGAAATTAAATCCAGATTCATCAACAAAAACTTCAAGAATGTAGAAACCGCTGCGATTCACGGCGAAGAACTTTTAAAAGATGGTGCCCACATTACGATCGTTGAAGGCAACAACCATTATTTCTACGGCAACACCGTAGCTTTGCAGAATCTTGAAAAATACACACAACGTGATTACGAACGTCCGGGTCGCGATCCACATCTTGGCATGCTCCCACCAAAACTCGCCCAAATGATGATCAACTTTGCTGGAAAAACTCCATTGGAAGAAAAAATCCCGGAACATACAACTCTTTACGACCCGTTCACAGGAATCGGCACAGTTTTAACAGAAGGACTTTTGATGGGATATCAAGTTATGGGCTCAGACATTAACGATGCAGCTCTTGGAAAAGCTCAACAAAATATTGATTGGGTTCTGAAAAGATTCAACATCACCACTGCCCAGCCAAATCTTTTCAATCAAGATGCGACTCGCCTCAACAGAAAAGACCTCAACAAATCCCCTGACCTGATTGTTACCGAATCTTATTTAGGTCCTCCGGTAAGCCAATTCCCTCTTCCGGAAAATATCCGCAAAACTTTCAACAGCATTGATGAAACACTTTTCAGATTCTTTAAATCTGTAAAACCATTAATCAAAAGCGGAACTCCAATCGTTATCAGTTTCTTGGCATACAAACGCCAGGATCGTTATTTCTTTTTGGAAGGAATCGTTGAAGATATCGCTAAACTCGGCTTCATTCCAGAACCTTTGATTCCCAACGAAATCACCAAAAAATTCAATCTCAAAACTTTCCCACGTTTAGGACTTATTTACGACCGTCCCGACCAAATCGTTTGCCGTGAAATCTGGAAATTCATCTGTAAATAAAAACATCCTTACAATCCAAACATGAATCCCTTCGCCTTCATCGGCATTTCAGCAGGATTTTGCACAACGGTTTGCCTTATTCCTCAAGTTTTGCAAATCCATAAAACCCACCAAACTCGCGACATTTCTTTAAATATGTACATAATTTCCGTCTTGGGTATTATTTTATGGCTCACATACGGCATCACCATGAATGATATTCCATTAATCATCACAAACACCTGTTCATTGCCACTTTGTATGTACGTTTTATTCATGAAAATAAAGCATAAATAAATTATAAATTTCACTTATGAACGCTCAAGAAGTCATTAAATCATCAACGAAAAAAATCATGGATCCGATCAAAAAGATCTTCCCGTTCAATCCATCAATTCATCAGCAACTTCTTCAACAAGAACGAGAAAAAATTAAAGGATTTAAAGCAAAAATGGATTTGAACCGTGGTTTTGCCGATAAAATGGCCGATTTCCTCACAAATCTTTTTGGTTCCGTTTGGTTTTTGGTTTTGAACGCGATTTGGTTTGCTGGATGGATGCTCGTAAATACCGGATTAATTCCAGGCATCAAAGCTTTTGACCCATTTCCATACGGCCTCCTCACCATGGTCGTTTCTCTTGAAGCCATTTTTCTCGCAATTATCGTATTAATAAGCCAAAACCGAGCAGCAAAAATTGCCGATTTACGTGAAGAAATCGACCTCCAATTAAATGTGAAAGCCAAACAAGAAATCACCAGAATGCTCATCATGCTCGACGAAATCCACGATCACCTTGGTTTACCATCCGACGACGACGCGGAACTGATCATGATGAAGCAAAAAACCGATCTGGATGCCATGGAAAAAGAGCTAGCACAAGAGATGGGCGACGGACCAAAAAAATCTCGTTGAAAAATAAGAAAACCTTGGCTATAGTATCCGTGCTCCAAATCAAATAAGGAGCAATTTTCAAAAGATCAATCAGGCACCACATTCCCCTGTAGCTCAGTGGTAGAGCAACCGGCTGTTAACCGGTAGGTCATTGGTTCGAGCCCAATCGGGGGAGCCATTCAAAAACTAAGAAAGCCCTTCATCATGAAAGGCTTTTTTGCATATAATTTTAGAAGAAGTATAATAAAACTAATTTATAAACATATCACCACATGAATATCCTCGTCATCATTCTTCAAATACTTTTAGGCTTATGGAATATCATTGGCGGTTTTTACATGAGCACGCATTATCAAGATCTCATCAATCCATGGGCTAGCAGTTCTCTCCCCTCTTTTTTCTGGATCATTTTTGGAGTAATTCAAATTGTATTCTCACTCGCGTTAATAGTATCTGTAATAAAAAAGTTTAAAAAAATAGCCCCGGCTGCAGCAATCGGATTAGGCATTATCGATCTCTTGGGACTCGCATTTTACGCATCATACGCTGGATTTCCAGGTATGCTTTGGGGAGTAATTCCTGCAGTATTATTGGCATTCGTGGCGTATTGGAAAGGATCAAAAAAATAAGCATATTTTTTATTTATCACGTCTATGAAAATGGGATTTTGGGGTTGGTTCGGCATCATTGTTGGCGGGTTAGGTGCATTAATCGGGATATACGCTTCCATTAATCCAATGGGAATTGGAAATCTATTTTTACAAATTGGTCCTCAAAATATCGGAACGTATATGTCCGTTGGCATGCCTATTTTCTTTGTTGTTGTTTTCGGTGCTGCATTCGGACCATTTGTCATGAAAGGCATAAAAAATTCCCAATATAAAAAACGTTTGCAACAAGTTGGCCAAAAAGCTTCAGCAAAAATCCTTTCTGTTCAAGACACTGGCATCACCGTGAACATGAACCCGTACATTAAAGTCACAGTTCAATTGCCAAACGGCACCACTTCAACGTTTCAAATGCTTGTTTCCAGAATCTCAATTCCCCAACCAGGTGATACCATGGATGTTCTCTACGATCCCTCAGATCCAAAAGTTATATTACCAGCGTAAATATGCCCTCCATCAATTTTGAAACAAAGCTGTTTACCATCGGCTCATGGACAATTCTCTTGCTGCCAAAACCCGCAAGCGCCAAACTTCCATCACGTGGTTTAGTTTTGGTTGAAGGAACCATAAACGGTTCACATTTTCATGCACCGGCAGAACCAGATGGGAGAGGAAGTCACTGGTTTCAAGTCGACAAAGCTATGAGCAAAGCTGCAAAAGCAGAATCCGGCGACGAGGTAAAACTGGAAATAGAACCGATGAAAGAATGGCCCGAACCAGAACTCCCAGCAGATTTAAAGAAAGCCCTCGCAGATGACCCAAAAGCTCACGAAATCTGGCTTGATGTTACAACCAAAGCCCGCTGGGATTGGATACGCTGGATACGCTCGACCAATAACCCGGAAACTCGTAAAATCCGGATCGTAAAAACATTTTCAAAGCTCAAAGGAGGAACTCGATCACCATGTTGTTTCAACCGCAGTGCTTGCACGGAACCAACGGTTTCACACGGCGGCGTGCTCTTGGAACCAACGCAAAAAAACTAAATACTTAATGTAAAAACCATGAACAAACTCACTCCAGAAGAAAAAAGAGTCATTATTGATAAAGGCACGGAAATGCCCTTCACCGGCGAATATGTGAATACCATGGACACTGGCGTTTATATTTGCCGACAATGCAATAATCCTCTCTATAACTCACAATCCAAATTTCGATCAGATTGCGGTTGGCCAAGTTTTGATGAAGAAATTCCTGGCGCAGTCACTAAAACTTTAGACGAAGACGGAATCCGTACCGAAATCACCTGCTCCAAATGCGGCGGCCATTTAGGCCACGTTTTTGTTGGCGAACATTTTACCGAAAAAAACACCCGTCATTGCGTGAACTCTCTTTCCATGAAATTTATTCCTGGAAAATAATTTAATTTTAAATTTATGATTAAAAAAGCTGTATTAGCGGGCGGATGTTTTTGGGGAATGGAAGACCTTCTCAGAAAACAACCTGGCGTCGTAGACACAACTGTTGGCTACACTGGCGGAAAAGTTGAAAACCCAACCTATCAAAAACATGAAGGCCATGCCGAAGCTGTAGAAATTGAATACGACACCGACAAAACTTCGTATAAAAAACTCCTCGATTTTTTCTTCCAGATTCACAATCCAACAACCATGAATCAACAAGGCAATGACATGGGAACATCCTATCGTTCAGCCATTTTTTACGGCAACGAAGAAGAAAAAAAAGAAGCCGAAAATTTTATCGATATCGTCAATAACTCTCAACGCTGGCCAAATCCGGTGGTAACTTCTTTGGAACCACTCGTAAAATTCTGGCCTGCTGAAGACTATCACCAAGATTATCTACAAAAAGATCCTGAAGGATACACCTGCCACAAGATCTATTTTGAAAGTTATCTCAAATAACCTTCCTAGTGGAGAGAATAACTCTAAAAAAGCCAACTTAAATTCTTTGCTAATAGGAACCATGAACTGAAGTTCCCATGGCATTTATAAGGTTACCATCTTGATAGAGACATTCCAGAAGATATTTATTATTGTTTTTACCAACAAAATAAATTAAATGAAGAGTTTGCCCTTCTTTAGGTCGCAAACTTTTAAAACTTTGGCTACAAAAATTATCCGAAAAATTTTGAGGAAAATCAGCATTACGAAGGAGTATGGCATTTCTTGAAGCTTCTTGTCGGATTTGTTGTTCTTTTCTGCTAAAAGCTCTCAATCTTTCCACCCAATCTGGCGAACTTTCTGGTTCTAAATTTTCGCCTTCTATAACAGCATGCGAAGGATGATTTTCAGCAAGATGTTTATTAAAAAAAATCATAAACGCTGCATAAACTTCCTGGTGTTTAGAAAGTTTACGAAGAACTTTACCAAAATCAGAAGCATCAATGGCTTTAGGGAGATTTTCGCTTTCATCTCTCAGCGTGAGATCTTTATCTTCATTTTGAGGAGCATCTGACATAAATTGACATCTAAATTCAAACTATATTATAACATATTTTGAATTTATATCAAAATCCAAATAAGGCTTTTCACCTTCACCCATCATTCAAAAAAGCCTCAAAACTTGGGAAATATTCCGTCAATTGACGTAATCCATAAAAATGCTAGAATACCACCTCGCAATTTCTTTTAATAATCTTCAAGCCAATGAACAGCCCAAAACTCCAAGGTCTTGAAGATTTAAACTTAGAAATAAAGGAAAGATTAGCTTATTTTGAACTAAACTACGACAAACTCATCCACGATCCTCTGCTCGTAGACCTTTTAGAAAAATACGAACATTACTCGTGGCAATATGTCCGGGATATTTTAGCCAGAATCATTGAAAGAATTGAAACCGAGACCGATTTAGCTCAAAAACTTGAAGGGATTATTCCCGTTCGTGCCATAGGCGATATCGAAGCATTCGTCCAATGGCATGGCGATATTTTTACCAAAGCCCAATCTGCCGAACTTCAAAAAATAAATAAAGAAAAATATGGCGAAGATATTATTGATTCAGAAAATGAGATTGTTCATGGCGCATGCGTAGCAGGAAAAGTTCTTTTATATGAACCTTTCAAAATGCTCTCAAAGCTTGAAACTCTATCCATGTTATTAACCATTGGGGTTCCAGCAGATTTTACGCTCGTACTTCATGAACTTATTCATACTTTTCATGCTCATGGAGAAGCCGCAACTTTTGATGAACGTTTGGAAAAACGCCATGAAGAACTCAAAGAAAAATCGGCCCACAAAAATATTCTGGAATTCGTGATGGAAAAATTTCCAGAAGAAATCCAGGCCTATTATTCAATCCATGAAATTACGTCTGATACTCGCACTCCAATCCAACGAATTACCGCTGGCGTCATTGGTTCACGATTAGGAATGGAACAAACATTTGCAGATACCCATCCATACTTCACAAATCAAATCACAGGAGGTTTTAGACAAATGACCGAATTGCGGGCTTTGGGTTACACACAGCAAGAGATTGGGATCGCAACCCCAGGAAGCAAATGGGATGAACAAATCCAAGGATATGACCACTGGCAAGAATTAATCGAAAAAGAAATTCAGCGAAGAAGCATGACTCGCGAAGAACTGACCGAAGAAGTAAAAGCTGACCAACTTGCAAACTCAATCAGAAAAGAAAAAATAAAACTCATCGCAAACGAAGAAATGGACAAAGCTTGTCGTGAACTCATTGCCATCGCTCAAAACATTGCTACACAAGTGGAATGCTGTGTTTAAAACGCTGCCTCTTTCTTGACCCCAGGTCGAAGCACACGGAAAGAAAGCAGATAACAAACCATCACCAATGCCGCTCCAACCAAAAAGGTCCAAGGAATGGCCAAAGTAGCAACAAATCCTCCTAAAATCGGGCCAAAAATCATGCCGATACTTTGATATGAAGAGTTCAATCCCATAATCGTGCCCTGGGATTTTTCATCAGTTTCCTGTGAAAGAATGGTTGGAATAAGTGTTTGAACAACGCTGTTTGCAAGCGCCAAAATAATTGATGCTCCAACAAACACAATCAAGGAGTGGGAAAAGAACATGATCACAAACGAAACCGCAGTAAAAAGAATCGATGAAGTAAAAGCCTTTTTCATGCCCAAAAACTTAGAAACCGGCTGAACCAAATAACTTTGTGCAATCAATCCAACTGCACCAAAAATCGTGAAAAGAATCGCATTTTCAGTTGCCGTAATTTTAAGAATATTCATCGTAAACGGTTGGAATCCATAAATAATGGCACAGGCAAAAGCCAAGAAAAATACCAACGAAATCAAAAATGTCGCACCAATATTCGGATCAAACAATGTGCTCCACATTTTTTTAAAATCAAAAAGTTTTCCTGCTTGAACCTCTTTCATATGCTTATTCGTTTCCGGCAAATAAAAGAATGTTAACAATGCGGCAATCACTGTAATCACACCAGCAATAATAAAAGGAACAGCAGTTCCAAGACCAATGGTAAATGCTGCAGTAGCCGGTCCAAACACAAATCCAAAATTCAACGCAGATCCAATCATTCCAAATGCTTTGGCACGATCTTCCGGTTTTGTGGAATCAGAAATAACCGCAAACGCCACAGGAATATTTCCTGCTGTTAAACCATCAAGCGCTCTCGCCAAAAACAAAAAAATCATATTAGGAGCAAACGCCATCATGAAAAACGAAACAGCGGTTCCAATAATGGAAACCAACAACATCGGCCTTCGACCATATTTATCGGACAAACGACCAATGATCGGAGTCGAAACAAACTGACAAATCGAATAGATCGAAAACAACAGACCATTTTGAAAATCTGTCAGTCCAAACTGTTTAGAATAAGCATAAAGAATCGGAATAATAATTCCATAGCCAAGCATATTAACCATGGCTATAAGCGCAATAATGAACAAATTTCTATTTTTTTGAAACATGTAAAATGTGTAAATTGATGAATTGGGAGCGGGAAACAGGTTATCATGAAGAGAAATATTGTCAAATAAACCAAAACCCGAATATTGATCATCAAACTTAATAACGATATATTAAAAATAATTCACCTCAATTTTATGAAAAAATCTCAACTCATCTTGGTTGCTGGACTTTCATTCGCAATCGCAACCTTCGCAGGTTGTCAGCCAACACAACCATTACGAAGAAACGCTGGCACAACGTCGAATTCCAACGATTATGTTGATTCAAGCAACGACTCAAATTCCGCAACAGGAAGCATGATTCCAACTCCGATCCTCACCTCGCCAAGTTCTTCAAATTCAGACAAAAGCGTAAATCCTGAAGAAGAAAATACGACAAACGTTTCTGCTCCGGAAGAAACCAATGCAGAATCGTTCTTTTCTGATTCTGGAATCTCGGTTACAAGTTCGGATTCAAGTTCTTCAGATTCAGGATCATCTGATTCAGGTAGCTCAGACTCTGGCGGCGGAGACTCAGGCGGATCCGATGACTAAAAATTTACTTTCACACATTCTTAACCCCTCTCAAAATGGCTGAAACTATTACTGTAGAAACCGTTGTAAAAGCTCCAGTGGAAAAAGTTTGGAAATGCTGGACTCAAGCAAAACACATCACTCAATGGTATTTTGCTTCCGATGTCTGGGAAGCACCGGCTGCTGGAAATGACCTTCACGTTGGAGGAAAATTCGTCATCAAAATGTCCGCAAAAGATAAAAGTTTCGGCTTTGATTTAGAAGGGACTTACACAGCAATTAAAAATCATGAAAAGATTGAATACGACCTGATTGGTGAAGATAAAAGACATGTCATCACCACGTTCGAAAAAACTCCCGAAGGCGTTAAAGTCACTCAAACGTTCGATATGGAACATCAAAATTCCAAAGAAAAACAACACGACGGCTGGCAAGCAATTCTCGAAAATTTCAAAAAACATACCGAAAGCGAAAAATAGATTTCGCAAAACAGCCAACAAGAATAACAAAAAAGGAGACCTCATCCCGAAGTCTCCTTTTAAAAAAACCCAGTTCTCTTAAAAACCTAAGCCTTAGCATTACAATTCACCATCCATTGCGTACCGAACTTATCGCTAAAAGAACCAAAATAAGCGCCCCAGAACATATCCTGAAGAGCCATATCAACCTTTCCACCAGCAGAAAGCGCATCAAAAAGTTTTTTCGTTTCTTCACGAGTATCAGGTTCAAGCATGATATGCATGTTGTTGCCCATGTTCAGCTTAAAACCCATCGATTCAGGAGCATCAGTTCCCATCAACACATGACTTCCAGTAATTTTTAAAGCAATGTGCACGAGCATATTTTTTTCCTTTTCACCAAGCGGAGGCATCCCTTCCTGTGGTGGCATTTCGCCAAAACGTTGAATATCAGTTAACTCGCCGCCAAACACAGATTTATAAAACTGAAACGCTTCTTCCGTATTTCCGGCAAAATTAAGATACGTACTTACATGAGCCATAACCTAAAAATTATTAAATATAAAATAAGTATATTTGCTCACAAAGACATTTAGCAAGCATTTGGGTATAATCAAACCATGATCATCCTCCTCCATTCCTCAAAAACAATGCGCATTTCCAAACCAGGAAATGTTCAATTACAAAAACCGCAGCTGTTGGAGAAAGCAAAAACCTTTGCATCGTATCTCAAAACACTTTCGCCAGCCCAGTTGAGCAAAACCATGCACCTCTCCCCTGCTTTGGCTAAAAAAACTCACGAAATGATTGCTAATTGGACCGCAGATCCCAAAGAACAATCTTTAGCTTTAGATAGTTTCATTGGTGATATTTATAGTGGCCTGCAGGCTCCGACTTTTTCCAAAAGTGATACTGATTACGCCAATAAAACACTCATCATTTTATCAGGCTTGTACGGAATCATTCGTCCTTACGATGGCATTTACCCTTATCGCCTGGAAATGGGCTATAAATTCCCGGACGAACCTTTTACCAATCTCTACAAATTCTGGGACAAATCCATCGTAGAATGCATTCCGCAAAAAGGTATGATCGTAAATCTGTCTTCAGATGAGTTTTCCGACACTATCACCTCTTTTGTAGACGCAGAACGTGTCATTGCACCAAAATTTTTAACCGTGGATCCAAAAACTAAACAACCCAAATTTGTTGTCATCCATGCCAAAATCACCCGCGGAGCTTTTGCTCATTGGCTCATCAAAAGTCGTACAGATGAGGTTGAAGGACTCAAAAATTTCACAGATCTTGGCTACGCATTCGATTCCAAATTAAGCACCCCAAACATTCCCGTTTTTGTCTGCAAAGAGTTCGGAGGAAAAGGGTTAAGTATGAAAAAGAAGGCCAATTCCAAAAATGAAGATTGACTGCTGAATCAATTTTGCTGTAAATAAAAAAACCATACCTAACAATCCAATTATGGAAGCAGCAAGTGAAAATCCAGATCGGGAAGCGGCAATAGCGAACCTTGATCGTTTACGCCAACTTGGTTCCACCAATAATCTCAAACAAAACCCTGGCGAATCTTTTAATGATTATCGAGCAAGATGTGTGCCAATATATGAAGAAATTACCAAGCTTACCGAAGAATTTCTTGCGTATTTAAGACAAAATCCAGTTATCCTGTATGACGGAAAAAGAGTAGAAATTCATGTTCACGAAGGAAAAGGAATTCCCATGTCAGAAACATCTGCTATTCAGGGCGACGGGTGTGATGGTTTTGCTTGTAACATCAAAGTAGGAGGAGAAACAATCCAAGCAGCGAATTTCAAATTCCTCAGCCCAAAGTTTGACTTACCATAAAAAATCTGACCTCTTGTCAACAAATACGCTCTTGTGATTGCGATAAAAGGCTATTTGGGCATATTTTAATGACAGATCAATGATTTTTTTAGAGCATAAAAAACCACTTCCTGGCTTAATTCTAAAATTTCTTCTATAATAAGCCAAAAAGGGCAAATATTTGCATTTTGAAAAAAATATTGCATAATTTCATTAAACTTGTATAATGTCGGTCCTCCCCTTAAAGTAGGAGCAACTAAGTTATTGACTTATGAGTAAGCCTGAAGGCGGCGCCGCACCGGATTTAGAACCACCAGATAGTGAAGCGCGCCCAATACAACCAGCAAACCAAGAAGAAATCCTTTCGTTGCACGACGATAACCCATTGCTGAACTACGAGGCATTGAAAAGAGCTCGTGACGCTATGTTTAAAGGAAGACAAAATATTCCAAGAAAAGATTTTCTTCGTTTCACCAAAGAGGCTTATAAAGGCTTATCAGGATCAGTAGACATGGAAAAATATGCCAGATTGCATAATTTTTCTGATGGCGTGATGTTAGCAGAACATTTTAGAAAAGCTGCGGTAGCAGCACCAAAACATTTAAAAACTGATCGTATTCTTGTCATTGGTTGTGGAGATGGCCGTTTATCAGAGATCTTTATTGAATTGGCGAGACAAAACGGAGTAAAGGAAATCATTCAAAATGATCTCATTGCGGAACATCTTGAAAAAACCAGAGCCAAAATCCAAACAGCATACGGAAATGATGGATCAAACGCTGATGGTGTACAAATTCAATATGTTGCTGGAGATATTTTAGATGCGAATATTCCAGGGGGCGCCGTAGATGCTGCCTACATGCTGTGGTATGTAAGCGCTGAATTTTGTGATCCAAGTTCCAAAAAGAATATGAGAAAAACCAGAGACAATACCTATAAAAAAATCCATGATCTGCTTATTCCTGGAGGAGCAATGGTAGAAGATTCTCCGGACCAAAACCACAAACCTGGGTTTTACCATGTTGCAGTAGCTAAAACAGCCCATCTGCTTCGTGAAGCTGGAATTTTACCTGGAGAAGAAGAAAACTTAATGCTCAGTAACTGGGAAAGTGAACAAGAAGACGGCTTTCCTTACCAATTACGTTACATCCCAAAAAACGGAACTGATAATACCGAAAAAACCAATGCTGGCTTTATTCTTCGCAGCAGCAAACAAGAGGCTATTCCAAAAAAATCCGCGCATCCATCAGCAAAACCAGTAGAACAAACCTTACACGACGTGAGCGATCCAGAAGAAGCGCATCGTTTGTTAATGCAAACATTGAACACAACAGTGACTTTCCCGGACATGTCTGACCCAACTCAAAAACGAAGAATTATCAGATGGTGGGAAAGAAAGAAATAACCGTTTAAATCTTCCAGAGCTTTTTAAAAATAGCCTTTAATGTTTCGGCCTCGGCTTTGTCGCGTCGCAATGTTCCCTGGTCAGGTGAAAGCGAAAATGTCATCACCAAATCTCCAACAATATTCATGTTGGAGTGAATTTTAAAATCAGGCAAAAGTTTAATCGCGGTCAATTTACCTTCATAATCTTCTTTATATTTTTTATCGGAAGAAGAACTTGGCGAAATAACAAACGCTTTAATCCCCTTTTTTACACGCTGGGTAATATAGTGATGAAGAAACGCATCACCCAAAACTTCAACATCAATTCCGCTTTCAATAGCCAAAATATCTTCGCCGGTTTTTTTGGCTTCTTCCAAAATTTCCAAATAAATTTTTCGAATACCTTCAATGCCTTCATATTTAATAATTCCCAACTTTTGTGCAGGTTGAACTGCGGGAATAATAATTTTCTTTAAATGTTGAAAAACAATTTTGTCTCGTTCCAACTTTTCTTCAAGATGAATAAGTGAAATTCCTTCATACACAAACTGATTTTTAGCTGTCTGAAGCTTACGAACAAAATTATGATCAATCAAATCTTTCAACTCTTTCTGAAGCGATTTTTTTTGGATATTCGTAAATTTATGAATCTCATCCAACGTCAAATTTTGATGAATCAAAAGCTCAAGATAAATCTTAGCGCTTGATAAGCTGATTCCTAAAAGTTCGGCGATGTCTTGATATCGGATTTTCATAACGCAGCTTTCGAAAGTAAACTCTTTTGAATATGAGCAACTTCTGCTTTAAGTTTAGCCAAAAGTTTTTCAATGACCGTTTTAAAATGAGAAAAATTTTTAGATTCATAAATTCGTTCAAAAACCGGAATGAGGAGATCTTCGGTTTCTTGAATATATTCTTCTTGTTTTGCCGTATTGAATCCGTCGATTGTATAAAGATTGTGTAATCTGTCCGCCATTTTAATCACTACTGCTTCGGGATAATCCTCCCATGAACCCTCAATTTCATCCATGCTGCTCTTCATCTTACAATACGAGGTGTTCCAATCGGAATTTTTGGAAAGAATTTCAACCAACTTTCCAATTTTATCCCCGAACTTCAACGCCAAATAACCTGCATTAAGTTCAGTATCCTCCAAAATATCATGAAGCAAAGCGGCTTTTAAAATGTATTCCTCATGAACTCCAGCTTCGACTAAAATATCACGCACACCATAAAAATGTGCCGTTGCAGGCTCACCGTTTTTACGCTTCTTTCCAGCGTATATTTTTTCCAAAAATTCGGTAACGAGCATCACCATAAACCCGCGAGAAATAAACAAAGCTTAATGTACTATCTATAATGAAAACTTCCGGATTTGTCAAACTTTTACGCCCTTAAAAGCGTATAAAGAAGCCAAAAATAAAAACGGGAATAACTAAGGCTTTAATTTAAGCCATTTTTTGCTCATCCATAGCCATTTGTGGTTGTTGAAGAGCGTTATCCTTTTCAATCATTGTTGTAAGATGGTTGGTTGAAGATAATTCTGTGATTACAACCTTAGAAAAAGCTCTATTTCCCCACTTTTTCGTAAGACCGTTCATATTTTTCACCAAAACCACTGGAGATTCCAAATCCGCGGTATTTTGCAATCCGGCAAGCTCAATCATTTCAACTTTTCCTTCAAACCCAAGCGCTGCAAAAACATTCATCCAGCCTGCTTCAAAATTCGCAGATTTTCCCTTTGGAACCAAAACACGAATTTTATTGGAACCAGCTTCTGCCGCAGAAACAACCTCTCTCAACTTCACAACATCTGAATTCCGTTGTGATTCTGGAGCAGATAATTTATCTTTTTTCTCATTAATTTCAGCATCAACAGGAACAGGAGGCACCAGTTTCAAATGGCTTTCAGTTCCCTTACGACCATTTTGAGGTTTAATTTGAACCGTAGATTGTGATTCACTCGCAGATTTCATCACTGGGCGAGCCAAAGTTGGTACACTTGAAGGCGCATCCAATGCCCCCATTGCAGCAAGTCTTTCATCTGTCGCAGCCAAAACCCCTTGAAGTTTTTGCTTTATCGCAGCTCTTTTTTCCGCAATATCCAATTCACGTTTCAAATTTTGAACTTTTTCTTTTGCTTTCTGAAAACGTTTATTCGCTTCATCAATAACTTCTTTTTGAACTTTTCTAACATCCTTAATATCCAAAACTGTAATAAAATTGCCCAAAAGAGGTGCACCTTTTAATTTGCTCACTCTTTCATCAGTCGTTCTTGCAATTCTTTCAGCTTCCTTTGAACCATGAAGTGTAGCCAATTCAGCCTCAGCTTTCGCTACATATCGACGAAAATCATTCGGTCTTTTTTCTGCATCAGCTAAATCAGCCGATCCAAGTAACTTTTTCACACGTTCTTTTTGAGCGAGCATTGCTGTCCGTAAATATTCATCTTGTCTGGCAGTTACAGCTTCAATCGTTTTTCTAAATTCCTGTACAATCTCAGGTTCAGACAAAAATCGTCCCGTATCCGCAAGCATTGTCTGAGCTGTTTTCAATACATCCGCTTCATCAAAAGTTCCGTCTTTTAAAGCCTGAGTATCCACATTTTGAGCAACCCATAATCGCAACACCGGCTTATCAGATTTTTCTGCATTTTCAGCCACTTTTGTAAGTTCTGTTGAAACTAAAGGAAGGTCGTTTTCTGGTGTAATATTCATATTTTTAAAATAAAAATGGGCCGCAATATAACAGATTTAACCAAAAAAGCAACTCTGCCGCCAATAAAGCCCATAAACCCATATAAAAGCCAACTCCTTCTCAATAATTGCCAAAATTAGATAAATATGTTATGATAAACAAATGACAAACTTAATAATTTTGAATATATGCCGAATAATCCTGAAGTAAAAATGGAAGAACTGAAGCTAGTTTTTGACGAATTTAACACTGCGATTGCCAATGGGAAATTAGAAGAAGGCGTAAAGGTGCGCACTGGCGAATCCAAACAGTCCATTATGGATGCCATGAAAACAAAAGAAGAAAAACTTGGAACCGAGCAAATGCTTAAAGCCATGATTCCTCTTTCTTGTACCTTGGACCATTTGGATGTAAAAGATTCCAAAGCCATCCTTTATATGACTGCGACCTTGCCAGATCCAGAAAAACCTACTGAAAAATATCGGGTGGAAATGATGGTCAATTTTGCAATGGATGAAGGAACTTGGAAAATGGACCAGATCATGTACCTTATGAATCCGGACACTATTAAACGTTCACCGGACCAAACCTTTGAACCAAAAGAAAATTTTGATCTTAATAAAAATACAGTTATTGGCGGCAGAATTGTTTCCGTAAAATTCGAACCTGAATATACGTTGGTCGCAATCCGGATGTTAGATGAAGAAAATCTCGTTTTCCTTCCAAAAAAAGAGGATTTAGAAAAGTCCGGTGTTAAAACCGAACTTCTCATCCCTTGGAAAACTTTGCAGGTGGAAGGCAATCCTCACAAAACCAATCCATTGAAAATCTTGGGAGTAAAAACCGAATTTGTGGAACCGACCTACTAATCCAAACTAGGAGTTTTTTGCCAAGAATTCGTCCAATTTCTCCCATGTTCCGGCAAAACCTTGCTCCATTGATTTGCTTCCTTCATCAAAAATCTTAAGTTCTTCATCAGTTGCATTGATCGGACCACCTTGCAATGTAAGGAAAGTTTTTCCGTCTTTTTCTTCAAGAGTTAACGTATTCATAACTTCCAAAGGCCAGTTGGAAATCCAAGGATTTCTAATATTATTGCCGTCTTTGTCTGTAAAAGAGTTAATAAAGACAAGTTTTTGAGGAGCAACAACTTCCTTATAAACAAATTTCCCCCACATTTCTGAACCACCCGGAGGAGTCATCGAATAAAGAAACATTCCATCCGGCTTAAGTTCAAATTTCGCAACATTCAATGCAAATCCTTTTGGTCCCCACCATTGCGCAAGACGCGCTGATTCTGTCCAAGCCTTCCACACTGCTTCTCTTGAAGCATTAAATGTTCTTGTTATAACGATTTTTGGAGCACCATTATTTTCTGCCATAGTGATAAAAAATTAAAAAATAAATTATTCTTTATTGTTGAGTAAATATTGTTCCAAGGAATCAAAACGGTCGTTCCACATTTTTTCGTATTCTTTCAAATAGTCCGCAGCACTTTTTAAAGTCGTTGGTGAAACCTGAACAAACTGTTGTTTCCCCTGCCGGCGTTTAAAAATTAATTTTGCTTTTTCCAAAACTTTTAAATGCTTTGAAACCGCAGCAAACGTTAACTTATATTTTTTGGCAATTTCACTAATGGACATTTCTTGTGTTCCAACCTGTTTTAAAATTGCCCGACGCGTTGGATCAGCAAGCGCTCCAAAGATGTTATTGAGTTGTAAAGTATATTCAACCATATGGTTGAATGATAGAGGAAAATTTTTTAATGTCAAATAATTTTTAAATTATAAAGAAGAGCTCTTTAACATGAGATCATTTTGAGAAGAAAGTAAAAAAAATTTCACCACCTCCATCCAAAACAACACAAAAAAAAGTAACAAAACCGCCGGATCTCCCAAACAAACCTCGTCTGGGAGATCCTCGGTCCACATCGCGAAACTTCATTGCTTCCGCAGAAACGCCTCAGCTTCATCCTGCGTTTTAAAAACCTCCAGGTTGTCCATGCGGGCAACAAAGGTCCACCCGATAACCGCAATTTTCACAACACTGGAATGGGACACGATACCGGCCTTTTTGAAGCCGAACAACTTCGCCTGCTTCATCAAGTCAATGATGCCCTCACCAATATCTTCCGGTTGAGCTTGATAACCAGTAAGGTCACCGTAAACATCCCATCCACTCTTGTGAGCACCCAAAATCTGGAAACAGATCACAACCTCCTTCTTAAACTGAACCATGAGAGCCGGATCATTCCAAAGCCCTCGCATACTCACTTTAAACCGCGCTCGCATCCCAAGCACAGGACCGAACACAGCCAGACGGTATCCCACCTCAGCATTCCCGCCCTCAAAAGGCGGTTGTTTGCCCGCCATGTCGTCACTTCCTTTCAGTTAAAGAGCAGCGCAAAATTACGCCGTAAAATGTATACTTTTTTTAGTTTGATTTGTCGAGTTGGAATGATATTGTTCGTCCTGACCCCAAAATCCTTATTTTTTATTTTCATGAATTCTCGTAAAACCTTTTCAATTCTGCTGGGACTTCTTTTAGTAGTCAGTCAGCCATTTTTAAGAACTGTATCCGTTGCAAAAGCTGTCGAAAGTGAAGGTTCTCCAGAAAATACGCTCGCACTTTGTTCTGACGGTATCGATAACGACTGGGACGAATCAACAGACTTAGAAGATTCCGGTTGTGCAGCTTTTATTCCACAAATAACAATCGTAAAAACTGTTATCAACGATAATGGTGGAACAAAACAAGTTGCTGATTTCCCACTCATTGTTACCAGCAGCGGAGCAACTCCAGAAGTAACAAGTATGACATCAAGCGTTCCAAAAACTTTTGATCCAGGAAGTTACGTAGCAAGCGAAACAAGCGATCCAAACTACTCAGCTTCAGCATGGACTGGAGATTGTGATGCAACAGGGCACCTTACACTTATTATTGGTGACCACAAAGTCTGCGCAATCACCAACAATGACAATGGAAGTTCAACACCAAACGGTGGTGTAAGTACCGGCGGAAGTGGCGGTGGTGGCGGCAGTGGACTAATCCCAACTCCTCCAACAGCTCCAACTCCTCCAGCAAATCCTACAAATTCACCAAATGGTCAAGGATCACATCCAGTTTCAAAACCTCCTGTAAATCCACAAACAGAACCAGGTGAAGTTTTGGGCGCAACAACCACGACAGATGTTCTTCCATGTACTCCTTACTTAAACGAATACATTAAATTCGGTGCGAACAACAATCCTGAAGAAGTTAAAAAACTTCAAACTTTCCTCAACAGCTACATGGGCGAAAAACTTGAAGTAAATGGCGTGTACAACAAAGCTACATATAAAGCTGTTAAAAAATTCCAGCTCAAAGAATTGGGCGAAGTTCTTAAACCTTGGCATATCAAATCAGCAACAGGTTATGTTTACAAAACAACAAAACGCCGCATCAACATGATCATGTGTCAGCAATTAAATATTCCAATGCCATCACTTCCATAATCGCAAAGCAAATTAAGAAATCATAGAAACACTCAAAAGCCCTGTTATCTTCCAACAAGAAGCAGGGCTTTTTTCGTGATTTTATGGTATAATAATGTAATGCATAAAGCTTATACCAACATTCAGGCCGTAACATTTTTAGGACTTTTATTGGTTCTCCTTCAATTGGCAGTTCCAAATATTTCACTCGTCAAAGAAGCATTATATTCCACCGTTTTCCCTTCGGTTCTTGCCGAACTTACGAATGTGGATCGCGAAACAAAAAAACTTCCTTCATTAACCATCAATCCACTTTTACAAAAAGCCGCGCAATTAAAAGCAAACGACATGGCAGAAAAAAGTTATTTTGCTCACATTAGTCCGCAAGGCAGAACTCCATGGTTTTGGTTAAGAAAAGTTGGATACAATTATCACAATGCTGGAGAAAATCTTGCCGTAAGATTTCTTGATTCCACAAACGTAAACGACGCCTGGATGAATTCAACCGAACATCGCAATAACATTCTTTCTTCCAAATATTCCGAAGTTGGAATTGCCACTGCCAAAGGAATCTACAAAGGAAAAGAAACTGAATTCGTTGTGCAAATGTTTGGCGATCCAAAGAAATAAATTGTATAATGTTGCCATTACTCCATATTTAAAAAACTATGGCTAAAGGCAACGCTGGTCAAAGAAAAGAAAAAAAGAAACCAAAGCAAAAGAAGGATAAAAAATAACAGTTTTATTGACACATACGACATAGGCGATTATTTTTCGGTACTAAACGTACTCAAAAATGTCGCCTATGTTTTTAAATAATCTCATTCAAAACGCGCCGCAGCGCGAAGTCCCGGCAAAAGTAGATCCCATGTTGGCTGCACCTTGTAAAAAACCTTTTGATCAGGAAGGTTGGATTTTTGAAATTAAATGGGATGGCTACAGAACAATCGCAACAGTAAGAGACCAAATCGCAAAACTGACATCACGCAGAAATATCACTTTTAACAAATTTGAACCGGTTGCAGAAGCACTTTCTGGTCTTCCTTACAACGCAGTTTTAGATGGAGAAATGGTTGTACTTGATGAAAAAGGCCGTGCATACATTAAAAATTTACGCAGATTCATCAGCACTGGCGAAGGACAACTCGCCTATTACGTTTTTGATATTCTTCATGTTAAAGATCGTGACGTCAGATCCATCGCACTCGCAAAACGCAAAGAAATTTTGGAAGGAGTTTTAGCTGACATCAATGCGCCAAATATCCTTCTCACCAAGCATATTGAAAACCAGGGCATCGCCTTACATGAGGCCGCTATGAAAGCACACATTGAAGGCATCGTCGCCAAAAACGCCAGAAGCACCTACAAAGAAGGCCAGCGAACCAAAGATTGGCAAAAAATTAAATAAATTCGCCATTTCACTTTCTCAAAAACATTTCAAACAAGAAGACTCAAAACTTCGTTGCTTTTTAATGGAACTTTCATCAAAATGATGAACGTTAAAAGCTCAATTTAATTCTTACTTATGAAAAAGAAATTCAGCCAACTTTCTCCTGGTCTCAAAAAATATATCGTTGCAGAACGCAGTGGCGGGAAAAAAGGAACAATCAGTACAATTACAAAAAAAAGTAAAACTCCGGTTTCTACTTTTGCAGATCACACATTAAACCACACAAACGGTGGAGCAAGTTATCAAGCTGCAATGTGGCTCAAAGACCATTTGGCAAAGGGTGGAAAATTAGTTGTTACGATCGCAGGAGCATTAAGCTCTTTCCAAGTTGGTGTCATGCTTGCCGAACTCATCCGTCAGGACAAAGTTCATTTGATTTCCGCAACCGGTGCGAACCATGAAGAATCTTATTATCGTTACGTTGCACATTCCCATTACGCATACATTCCTCGTTACACCGAACTCACTCCGGACCAAGAAGCAGAACTTCGTGATGCAGGACTTCGTCGCATTACCGACACCTTTTTGCCTGAAGACGAAAGCGTTCGTATCATGGAACCACATCTTTTAAAAATGTGGAAAGAGAATCAAAAAACAGGAAAACGTATGTTCCCACATGAATATTTCCGCAAACTTTTTTCCGAAGGATTAATCAAACCGGATCCAATGGCAAACCCCGACGATTGTTGGGCATATGCTGCTTACAAAAAAAATATTCCAATTGTGATCCCGGGTTTTGAAGATTCAACAATGGGTAATATTTTCGCCAGCTACACCTACGACGGTAAATATCGCAAAGACAAATCCACAGTTCTCAACCAAACCATTATGAAAAGCGGTTTGGAATATTTCACGATGCTCTACGATTGGTATATGGAAGCTTCAAAAAGCGCTCCGATCGCCTTCCTTCAATTGGGCGGTGGAATCGCAGCAGACTTCCCTATTTGCGTTGTACCTTCACTCAAACACGATTTAGGAATTTCCAAAGTTCGTGACTGGGCAGGATTCATCGAAATCGGATCTTCACCAATGTCATACGGATCATATTCCGGCGCAGGTGGAAAAGAAAAAATCACATGGGACAAACTTTCCACACAAAGTTACTATCAAATCATCCAAAGTGATGTGACTGTTGTTTTCCCTTGGATTGCAGCAGTTTTGCTCGGCCTTTAATCAAACTTCGTATGATGTTTAAAAATTCGTCGCAGTTCATCAAACCGATCACATCAATCTTCATTTTTGGAGTTGTTGGAGCGGTAGTTTTGTCTGGCTGTACGAACAATCAAACATCCACGAGTCCAAACCCTGCTTCTCAAACCTTACCATCAACTCAAATTCAGGCTTCATTGACCCAAATGCAACAAAATTGGGAACAAGGATCTGAAAAATATCTCACCCTTACAGACGCAAACTGGAAAAGCATGCTGACACCCGAACAATATAATATTTTGCGTGAAAAAGGCACAGAAACGCCGTTCAGCAGTCAATTAGATAAAGAAACTAGACCTGGAACTTACGTAAGTGTTGGTTGCAATGAACCAGTGTTCCGTTCAGAACAAAAATACGATTCGGGAACGGGCTGGCCAAGTTTCTGGGCACCAATCAACAAAGACGCTGTCGTTGAACAAACCGACGACAGTACCTTCCCATCCAGAACCGAAATTTTAGACAAATGCGGAGGCCATTTAGGCCATGTCTTCAATGATGGACCTGCACCAACAGGTTTACGTTATTGCATGAACGGAGTTGCCTTAAAATTCATTCCTGACGTACCAGATACAAACGTCGGTTCATCAACCAATTCGGCAAACACCCAACAATGATCACAACGTATCTTATTATAGCTGTTGTTGTTTTTGGGATTAATGTCATTCCATTTTTCATGCCGGCAACATGGACCGTTTTATCGTTAATTGCCATTAACTACAACGTGCCACTTTTGCCGTTAGCCATTGTTGGAGCTATTTTCGCAACACTTGGCCGCCTTGTTTTAGCCATACTTTCACAAACAATCTTACGTGGGAAAATCCTCAACCAGAAAACAAAAGACAACGTTGATGAAATCCGCAAACAATTGGAAAAAAGACAAGCATTAACCTTTGCACTGATTTTATTTTACGCCTTCAGTCCTTTCGCTTCGAACCAACTTTTCATTGCGTATGGCATGACAAAAATGAAATTAAGACTCATTGCCATTCCATTTTTTATCGGAAGATTAGTGAGTTATACCGCATTCACTTTCACAACTTCTGCACTCGCTAAAAAATTCATGCCAACACTGGGTTCTTATTTCACAGGATATTTTATTCTGGCTCAAATTGTTACGATTGGAATTCTCTACTTATTCACAAAAATAAACTGGCACGATCTCATCACAAAAAAACGAATCGGTTTGATCGACCACAAAAAAACTTCATCAAAATAAATTACTCAGCAGCTTTATCCCCTTCCTCTACACTTTTAGGAGGGACTAACGGCAAAGTGAAATAAAACGTTGTTCCAACGCCTTCCTCAGAAGCAGCACCAATCATTCCACCGTGAGATTCAACAATTCCTTTGGCAATGGCAAGTCCCAGCCCTGTTCCTTTATTATGCTGAGCCTGTTTAGCCGTAGCCACAAACTGTTTAAACTTATTGAAAAGCTGTTTAATATTTTCTGTAGAAATCCCCATACCTCCATCCGTTACTGCAATCACCACTGAATCAGGAAGCGCAGCAAAAGCTTTTTCATTATCAGTCACAAACCATCGCACGCCCAAACTTTGTGCTTCTTTAGCCATACTCGCCTGATTTTTATGTAAAAATGACTGTAACGTAATTTTTCCTCCCGCAGATGTAAATTTAATCGCATTCGAAATCAAATTAT
>Ga0070667_100000834_pt1 | contig 28670 bp, 24 predicted proteins | sample KBSS33metaG_FD_64659 | JGI IMG/M metagenome (GOLD analysis project Ga0070667, IMG submission 64659) | Switchgrass rhizosphere microbial communities from Kellogg Biological Station, Michigan, USA - KBS S3-3 metaG | ecosystem: Host-associated > Plants > Roots > Rhizosphere > Soil ...
GAGCGAGATCTGGTGATGACCAACGACGCGATCGCCGAGGTTATTGCCTGCCTGGAGAGACGCGCCGCCAGCGAGGCGCGGCGATGACCGTCATGATCCCCTCGCTGCCGAAGACCATCGATCTCGCTGCCGGGCCGCCGGGATAAGCCATGCCGCACGGCTTTGAATACATTGTCCGTCCGTATCAGAGCCCCGGTTCGCTGGGCTCGGGTGTCATCCCGGCGACGCCGAAAGGCACCCGCGAACGCGCGCACCTGCTGGAGGGTTTCCTTAAATCTGACGACGCGGGCACGGCATGAACGACTACGACTGGCTGGGCAAGCAGCCCTGGGATATCCAGCGGACCACGACCGGGCTCCTGGCCAACAGCACGCGCGCCTATTGCCTTAATAGTTTTGGAACTGGCAAGACCCGCAGCGCGATCTGGGCCGCCGACTATCTGCGCCGCACCGAGGACGTCGGGCCGGTGCTGGTGACGGCGCCGCTTAGTACCCTCGGGCCCGTGTGGGAAGCCGAGCTGTTCCGGCTCGACGCGCGGGCGAAAGTACAGGTTCTATACGGCACCAAGCAGCAGCGCCTCGACGCGCTGGCGCAGAATTCGGAATGGTACATCATCAATCATCACGGGTTGGACCTTATAAGCAACGAGCTGTGTCAGAAGGGCTTTCAGATATTCGTCATAGACGAACTCGCGGTCCTTCGTAATAGCCGCACCCAGTGGTGGCGGGCCGCCAACCGAATTATCCATAGCGGTATTAGGTATGTCTGGGGTTTGACTGGATCGCCGACCCCGAAGGCGCCGACCGATGCCTGGGCGCAGATCAAATTACTGACCCCGGACCGCACGACCAGGAGCTTCACCCGATTCAAGGACGCCACGATGCGCCAGGTCAGCCCGTTCCGCTGGGTAAAGCGCGCCGGCGCCGGCGCCTTGATCCACGAGCAGATGCAGCCCTCGGTGCGGTACGCGTTGGAAGACGTGATGGAGCTGCCGCCGTCGGTCTACCGCACCTTCAAGATCGACCTCGAACCGGCGGCGGCCAAAGCCTACAAGCTGATGGTCGACAAACTGCGGATGCAGACCAACAACGGCGAGACCATCACGGCCGCCAACGAGGGGGTGTTGCAGTCGAAGTTACTACAGGTAGCATGTGGCTTTATCTACACCGACACCAAGGGGGTGTTTAAGCTACCGGTAAAGCCTCGCCTCGACGCGCTGCTGTCGATCGTCGAGCAGACGACCAGAAAATTTATTTGCTTCGTCCCCTTCACCCACGCCCTCGAAGGGGTCGCGGCCCACCTCCAGGCCGCCGACGAGAAGATCGCCGTGGTGCACGGCCAGACCCCGGTCGGGCAGCGCAACCGGATCTTTCGCGCCTTCCAGGAGGACGACGAGCTGCGCGGCATCGTCGCCCACCCCGGCTGCATGGCGCACGGATTGACCCTGACCGCCGCCAACACGATCATCTGGTACAGCCCGACCAATAGCTTCGAGACCTACGAGCAGGCCAACGCCCGGATCGTGCGGCCTGGTCAGACATCCAAGACCCTGATCGCGCATCTTTTAGGGACCGGCGTCGAGCGCGCGGTGTACCAGCGGCTGCGGGACCGCAGCTCCTTCCAAGGATTACTTCTGGAGCTGTTCCACAGGCAGGAGCTGTAATTGACTTTTCAGCCCCCCACCCCTATTTGTAACTCGGTTGTTGGGCCTTCCGGGCCCAGGTTCCATCCGAGTTACCTATAAACGGGGCCAGGTTTACACCTTGGCCCCGTCTTTTTTACTCGGAGGACCAATGAAGACCGCAGCCGAAATCTGTGCCGATGCCGTCGCCCTGGTTGGTGGTGACCGCCAGGTCACGCACGGGGACAAGACAATCAACTTCCAGAACACCGCCGACATCTGGAACGCGATCATCCGAGCCAAGTCGCGCCGAAGCGGTTGGCCGATGACGCCGAACGACGCGGTTTGGCTCGACGCCCTCGATGTCGCCAATATGCTGGAAGCCTTCAAGATCGCCCGCCGCTACTCGGGCTCGCACAACATCGACGACTATGTCGACGGCGCCGGTTACGCCGGTTGTGCCGGTGAGATTGCCAGCCGGGAGCCTGGGTCATGACCCCGGCTCAGATGATCGAGAAGTACCTTCAGCTCCGAACCAAACTTCGTAACATCGAGGCCCAGCATAAGACCGAACTAGCCCCGTACCTTGAGATGAAGGAGCAGCTCGAACTGGCCATGCTCAACCACCTCAACCGGAACGGCCTGGAGTCGACCAGGTGCGAGGTCGGAACCTGCTTCAAGTCGACCGTGACCTCGGTCGTGGTGCGTGACTGGCCCCGAACGCTCGATTTCATCCGCGACAACCAGATGTGGGAACTCCTCGAAGGGCGGGTCGCCAAGAGCGCCGCCGTCGAGATTGTCGAGGAGATGGAACGGCCTATCCCCGGCGTCGAGATTTCTCAGGCGACCGTCTTGCGAGTCCGTTCGGGCAAGGCGTAAGCTGAAAATATAGACGCTATAAATTCACCACCCTATCGGAGGAACCTCTATGGCAGGCCAACTGATCAGCCTGGATCACGGACCGTCGGCGCTCGCCCGCAACCGGCGCTCGTCGCTCAATTCCAACGCCAAGCAGGGGGTGCAGGCGAGCTTCGCCGTCTTGGGGTACAAGGGGAAGAACTGGCGGCTCAAGTTCCGGTCGGAGGAGACCGTGCTGCGCGACGACCGAGGTCAGCCGCTGACAAGTATCGAGGCGGTCGTCGTCGGTATCAGCCCGGCGATCTCACGGCAGTATTTTGGGAAGGCGTTTTCGGAGGGCGACAGCGAGGGGCCGGATTGCTACTCGACCGACGGCATCAAACCCGACGCGGCGGCGCCGAAGAAGCAGAACCCGGTGTGCTCGACGTGCCCGCAGGGCCAGTGGGGGTCGAGGATCACCGATGCGGGTAAGAGGGCGAAGAATTGCCAGGACACCCGCCGCATCGCGGTCGTGCCGCTGACCGACCTGGAGAACAACGCCTTCGGCCCGATGCTGCTGCGGATACCGCCGATGTCGCTGAACAATCTCTCGAACTACAGCGATTTTTTAGATCGCAAGGGCGCCGGGTTCGAGTGCGTCGCGACGCGGATCGGCTTTGACGTCTCGGTCGCCTACCCCCGCCTCACCTTCGAGGCGCTGGGGTTTCTCGATGAGGACCAGCAACGCCTCGTGACCGGCGACGACGGCAATAGCGGGCTGTGCGCCGACCCGCTGATCGAGCGGATGCTGGGTGCCGGCGACATCTCGCCGGTCGAGGAGGCTGCGCCACGCCGGCTTGACCTACGGGCCTCCGACGCCCCCGCACCGGTCGAGGAGCCGGCACCGTCACCGGCGCCGCAGCAGGACCCCGGCGACGAGGACGACGAGGAGGAAATCCCGCCGCCCCCGCCGCGTGCGACAAAGCCGGCGCCGTTCGTCGCCAAGACCACCACGATGAAGATGCCGAAGCCGCCGGTCATGCCGGCCGACGCGGACATGGAGTCGGCGCTCGACGATCTCTTGGGCGATACCGCTGCTTAACCCCGTTCCGTGCTCGACGCGCAGGGCTACCTGGCCCGCGTCGTCGCTCCAGGCGGGTACTACGCCTTCGCCTACAAGCGGCCCGAGTCAGGTATCATCCATCGCTTCTTCCCGCAGTCGCAAGTCGCGGCTGCGGTCAGTTTTCTGCACGAGTACAGCCGGAGCTACGACGTCTGGGTAGGCGTCGCGAGCTACCGCGACGCCGACCTACAAGGCTACGACACCAGCGGCCGGCAGCGGTTCAAAGGTAAACGAACCCAGGCTAACGCCGAGCAACTCAAGTGCTTCTGGTACGACGCTGACATCGCCAGGCCGGGCGACGGCAAGTCGCCCGACCGGGTGTGGGCCGACGACAGAGAGCTAGGCCGCTGGCTGCTCCGAGCCGAGGCCGGCGGGCTGCCGCTACCAAACTTGTGGATCAGGTCGGGGTACGGCGTACACCTCTACTGGGTGATGGACACCGCCTTGCCGGCGGCTCAATGGCTGCCGCACGCGCGGGCCTTCAAGAACATGCTCGCGACATTGGGGGCGCGCGGCGACATCGGCATCTCGGCCGACAGCGCCCGCATTTTGCGGCCGCCCGAGACGTGGAACCGCAAGGTGCCAACCTCGCCCGCGCCGTGCCTCGACATGACGCCGGTGCGCGCCGGGTTACCACCCGAGTATCCAACAGGAAACTTCCTGTCCATATTGCAACCCTTTGTTACTACGGGTAGTACGTTCCTCGGGACACTGCCTGCCGGTTTCCGGGTTAACACCGGGTTACTGAAAGCTGCCAAGGCGGGGGTCGAGAAACCGCCGCCTTACGACTTCGACCAGATCGCCGCCCAGTGCCCGCAAGTCGCGCAGTCTCTCGCCGAGGAAGGCGAGCACGACGAGTATGCGATGTGGCACGACATGACCAACCTGGCCTACGCCTGCCGCAACCGCGAGGCGGCGGACCGCATCGGTCGGGGCCACGCAAAATACAGCCCGGCCGACACGCAGGCGAAGTGGGACCTGACCGAGCGCGAGCGGCAGGGCAAAGATTTCGGCGCGCCCTTGTGCGCGACGATTGATGTCGACAGCAAGCGGCCGGGGGTGTGTTCGAACTGCCCGCATTGGGGCCAGATCAAGTCGCCCTACTCACTGGGTAAACCCGCCGCCTTACCGGGCACGATGCCGTCGAACTACCGGCAGACCGAGGACGCCATCGAGCAGTGGGTCAAGGACGACTGGAGCGAGTTGATCAGCGGCGTGATGTCGGACGTGCAGCTCCTGCACTATGGCGGCGGCGGCTACCGCTTGACCTACGACTACACGCTCTCGGGCCAGGTTCATCACGTCGGGATCAACGAGGCTGAAATTACCATCGGCGCCGACCGGCTGCGCCCGGTCCTGATCCGCCAGGGAGTCGGCCTAAACCGATACAACACATCGCATTATGGGGACCTCCTCATGTCCTGGATCGAGGAGCTGCGCCGCAACCGGATGTATGTCGAGGCGCCGCCGCCCTTTGGTTGGGTGACCGACGAGGACGGCGAGTATCTCGGCCTCGCCGTCGCCGGCACCGTCTATCAGGTAGACGGCAATGAGGGGCCGGCGCAGCCCGGTGACCGCAAGATCAACGAGAGCTACCGGCCAAAGGGGTCAATCGAGAAGTGGCGCGAATCGGCCGAGTTCGTAACCAAGGGCCGGCCGGACCTACAGGCCCTGGTCGCTGCGGCGTTCGCGGCACCCTTGATGGAGTTCGTCGGCGAGAGCGCGGTGATGAGCGTCTGGTCGGCCCGGTCGGGTGCGCGCAAGACTAGCGCGTTCCGGGTCGGTACCGCTGTATGGGCCAACCCGATCACCGGCATGAGCGCGATTCGCGACACCACCAACTCGGTGCAGCACAGCCTCGGCGAGACGCGGATCATGCCGGTCTATTGGGACGAGCTGCACGCCGCCAACAAGGACCAGATCGCGGCGATGGTGGAGATGATCTTCAACATCACGCAGGGGCGCGGACGATCCCGCCTCGACTCGACGATCCAGCAGCGCGATGTCGGGTACTGGCGGACCCTAATGATCCTGTCGGCGAATCGGTCTATCGGCGAGATGATCGAGCAGGACCGGGCACACACCAACGCTGGCGCGCTGCGGCTGTTTGAGTTCCAGATGGAGCCGGTCGGCCTCGCGACCTTGGAGGCCTCGACCACGGTCGCCCAGGTCGAGCGCAATTACGGCCACGCCGGCAGGATATTCGCCGCCTGGGTGGCGCAGAACATCCCGAAAACCAAGGAGTTCATCGCCCGGCTGCGCAAGCAGCTAGGGCACGATCTGCGGGTCGTCGACCCCAACGAGCGGTTCCACGTCGCCACCGTCCTGGGGATCGTGACCGGCGCCCATATCGCCAGCAGGGAACTCAAGCTGCTACCGCTCGACACCAAGGCGATCTACCGATTCCTGCTCGACAAGATGCTGGAGCAGCGGATCGAGCGGCAGATCGACGCCCCGGTCGACGACGAGGGTAAGCACCTGGGTATGACGTTCGAGCGGTTTATGTCGGACTGCGTCGACGACTTACTGGTTACGCAGAGCTTTACCCCGGTCGGGCGGCCCAAGATAGGACCCTCTGGGTCTGATCGAGTCAAAGTAATTAAACGCCCGGGGCCACAATGCGCGCGGGCTATGATCCACATCGGACTAGATGATGGCGAGATGCGGTTTGACAATAATCGCTTTAAGAAGTGGTGTTACGAAAATAAATTATCACCGAAGGCGATGTTTAGTTTGATGTATAAGATATGGCCAGTACGGAAGGTGCAGGCAATTCTTGGGATCGGCACAGATTATTCGTCTGGCGCCAAGGTCTGGTACCACGTAGTGCAGCTTAACCGGCCCGGGCTGCGACACCACCTCTCCTGGGGCACGCCCAACCCCGACGCCACCAACGTCGTTACGCTGCCGCTGCGCGATCCGGCCGAGTAAACCAAATCTAGCGTGTAATATTATTGCGGAGCGCTGCATTATGCGCGACGCTGTGGATAGCTTTTCTTTGGGGGGGAACAGCCACGAGCTGACCCAAAAGTAAAAGCCCGCCTGGGGAGGCGGGCCATCACTCGGTAAGACCGGAGATCGTGTGTTGCAGATCGATCATGCCCGGTCTTACCGCACCTCGCAAGAGCTTTTTTGCGAGATCGGACGGACTCGTCCCCACCCCCGGCGGATTCACGATCCGAAAGGGGGAAGAATGCTTAAGTTTGTCCTCTACACCTTCGAGCGTAACGCCGGCCTGCCCCGGTACCTGCGGGACTCGGCGGCTCGCATGGTCAGCTTCGCCAGGGCCGACGGCGTCTGCTGGTTCTCGGTGCGGACGTTCGCTCGGATCGCCGAGCTGTCGAAATCCACCGCGCAACGGCACCTCGACGAGCTAACCCAATCGAAGCACGGCTTTGCCTCGCGCCGACGCATCGCCGGCGGTGGGTACGAATACAAGATCGACCGTCGCTTCTTGGCGCGCGGCGCGGTGTCCCACGGGCGGGTATCGCCTGTCCCACGAGCGAGACCAAAAGAAGAAGTAGTTAAGAATAAAAAGAATTTTGGCATTCGATATGAGGGTGAGCTGCCCGACGAGCGCGCCCTGTGGCCCCATCGAATGCGCAGCTGGAAGAAAAGCGGGTTCTGGTTGCCCTCATATGGCCCGCGACCCGGCGAGCCAGGGTGCCTAGCGCCGCCGGATTGACGGCGGGGTCGCCCTGCGGCACAAGGAAACCCGGTTCCCCCCGGAACAGTACGCGCCAGTACGCGGCGCGACGGGAGGAAACTGTGTCGCTCAACCTTGTTCAAGCCGGCGAATTGGTCGGCCGGTCGAAGTCGGCTATCCTGAAAGCTATACGGCGCGGCGACATCTCGGCGAGCCGAGACGCCGTCACCAACGCCTGGCTGATCGAGCCGGCCGAGCTGACGCGGGTTTACCAGCCGCGCACTTCCGCAGAAAAAGACGAGGCGGGAAACCGCAATTCCGCACTGGAAACCGTCTTATTGGCCGAGGTGCGCGCCCGGTTGGCCGAGGTGCAGTCGGTCGTACGCGACCTGCAACAGCGGCTGACCGAATCGGATCGAGAGCGGACCCGGCTGACGGTCTTACTGACCGATCAGCGGTCTAGCAGTCGGCGAGGTCCTTGGTCATGGCCCTGGCCAACGCGCCGATCGCTTCGAGGGTAGACGCTTGCCCCCAAACGTAAGATGTAAACGCGGCGTCGCTGTCGACGAAGACGGCGACGACGAATCGGAGACCGGGATACTCGCCGGCGTCGACCCGGTCGGCAGCGGCGCGCAGGGCGCGCGAGATGTCGTTGCTGACACTGGCGAACTGAACGACTTCAGGCATCCGCCTCGACCACTTCCTCAAACCATTCCTTGGCGTCGATTTGCGCCACGACCAGGGGCAGGTTGAGGTAGGCGCAAGCGTCATCGCCTAGAGCGACGATGCCCTCGATTCGGTCGGTGCCGCCGCGCTCCAACGGGGCGCGGCAGAACTCCGTGCCGGCCGGCACCACGATGTCCTGGGTCGATTTGAAAACCCGGTCAGGCTTTTTTGTGTAGTCCTTGGCCATTCTGGTCCTTGAGGATGGGGGTAAGATCGCCGATCACCCGCAGCGCGGGGTGCACCTGGACGGGCGCCTCGTTAACGCAGTCGCCGCTACAGCAGTGGTCGAAGCCGGTGCCGCCGCAGACTTCACAGGGGTAAGGGTATAACTCGTTGCCAGGGTAGGAGCGGCGCAACACCTTGCCGGTGCCTAGGCACGATTCGCACCTCATCGCGACCAGTCCTCGACCCGGGGGCTCACCCATGATCTCAGCCTCCATCGCCGCGAGTTGATCCGGCCAGGTTGGCGGGCACCACCAGGAGGGTGTGTCCGAAAGCCGCTCCGTCGCGAACCAGACCATCAATCGCGGTCACCGGATCGGCGCACCAAACACCCCCCAGCCCAAGAGACCAATCAGAATGAAAAAGATCAGACTGAACGGCCCATAGGGCTGCAACACGGTCTGGTTGCGCCAGTACCAGCCGCCGCTAAAGACGAGGCTGATCACAAAGAAAATCCAGAACCATATGGCTGCACTCATCACGACCCCCAATAAGCCAGCGTCGCCAGGGCCGCGACCAGAACGATCATCCAGGCCCAAATCTCAATGAGGACGCCACGGTCAGGGCTGGGCGGGTGCAGGCTGCCGGCGACGATCAACCGTTCGACCTTGGGCATCGTGCCCCTCCATCCGATTCGGCGCGGGCAGCCTCACGTCACGAGGTTAAGGGGGTCATCGGACCGGCTGCCCGCGCCTCCCCCTCGGGGTTCTTAAAATATAGGAACACTATAATACCCGGCGTTTGGGTTTGGCGAGGCGGAAAAAATTCTTCGGGTCCATCTCGGCCGCCAGCATCGCCGCCGCCAGCTCCTCGCAGTAAATCTCGTTGCGCAGCTGGTCCCGCTCGTCGAGGTCGAACAGGTCCAGCTCGGGCGGCGAGACGTCTACTACCGGTAGTATCGTGCGGTGCTGCCTCACGGCCGGGCGAACCGCGTCAGCTCGAACTCCGTCGCCTGCTGGCGGCGAGGCACCCGCATCCCATAGAGGTCGGGCTGCGCATTGCTCCGCGCCTGTTCCTTGAACCGCCGCTGGATTTCCTGCCCGGTGATCTGGTCAGCCGGCGCCACGCTTTTGTTGTAGCGAGTGATCTCAGCGAGGGCCTGCTTGTCGCCTTTGCTCTGCACCAGTTTGTCGAGAAGGTGCCCGTGGGAGTCCTCGCGGGTCTTCTCGGACAGGTCGATGACGGCGCGGGATTGCTGTGCATCGCTCACCCGCGACGGGTTGAACCCGATGCCTTTAGCGAGAAGGTCGAAGGTGGTGAACCGATCGGCCGGTACGATAGTCCGGTCGCCCTTGGCCGTCTTCAACCCCTCGGTGCCCAGCTTATATGCCCTGAACGGGTCCTCCAGGATGCGCGGCAACAACGTGGCGAAGGTTTCCCACCTGGTGTCGCCTTGCAGAAGTTTGGTGCCGGTCTCGGCCATCTTCTCGACCACGTCGCCGGCGGCGCCGGTCAGCACCTTCGCCGCGAACTCCGTGTACCCAGCGACGTCGTATTTCCGTATCTCCGGTACGCCCCCGAGGTTACTAAACCGCAGGGACGCGCTCGTATTGATACCGGCTGCTGCCGGTAGCCCGTACTGGTAGACATCCGCGACGGTCTTGCCGAAGATGCTGTGAACATAGTTACGCGACCAGGTCTCCCACTCGCGGTTGGTGTGCGGCCGGTCGCTGCCGGTCATGTAGTCGTACATACCCATCACGGCCATCATCGGCACCCCGCCAAACAGGGTCGAGCCGATGCCACCCCACAACAGCGCGTGGCTGGAGTGGAGCAGGGCCAGGGTCTTCAGGGCTTCGCGGCGCTCGGCGGGAGACCCCTTGCGGTACGCGTCCGCGATCAGGTTCCCCTGCACCCCGTAAGAGTGCATCCCGAACGACTTGAACTGTGTGACGAGCGAGCCGAACTGGCCGAAAGCCCCTTGCCGGGTCGTCAGGCGCGGGCGGTTATAGAAATTCCAGTCCGGCAGCGACTTACGGGCGACGTTTTTGGCGTAGGCCAGCGCCCCGGTAACATCGCCGCCGTTGCGCGCCAGCTCCAAGACGAACGCCGCCTTGCCGGTCCCCACCCGCATCGCACTTTCAAGCGCGTGCTCGCCGGCGCCGAAGATATCCAAGCCGCGAGCGATATAGTTGAAGCGGCCATTGGCGCCCAGCCAGCCGTCCGGCCCGGCCATACGCCGCACCTCGCTCATGTGCGTCTGATTGATGATGTTGGACCGGTTGAAATCGTCGATCAGCAGGTCGACGTGCTCGGGTCGTATGTCGCCAGCTTGCTTTAAGCGGGCACGGTATAGTTCCGATGTCATCCAGTTCGCGGCTTTTAGCTCGCGATGGTAGACCGCCATCGCGTTGCGCCCGGCGGCTCTGCCCGCCGTGCCGGTGAGCTGCGCGTAGGCTTTGGTCAGCGCCACTGTGGATGCGACCGCGCCGTGGCGGCCGCCGATCATGCTCAAGGCGAAGGCGTGCGTGCCGGCGAGCGTCATAAACAAATGCGCCGGCCGGACCAAGGCGTCGAGGACGGTTATGGTCGTCAGCGCCCGGACGCCACGCCCCATCTGGTCGGCCGAGTTGTCGCCGTCGAGGGAGGTTAGCCGCCGGCGCATCTCCGCGACGCCGGCCTGCGCGATAGCCACCTGGGCGGCGCTGGCCTGCGGCAGCGGGCGGCCGTCCTTGTCCAGGTTCGGCCCTTGCCCCGGCTGGTGCAGCATCCGAGCTTCCTTGTCGGCCTGGAAGTACGTCCGCATGACCTCGCCCTGGTGCGCCAGATGGCCCATGCGGGACGTATGCGCCATAAAATTCATCATCAGGTTGCGCGCCTGCTCGTTCGACGCGCCCGCGATGTATTCGCGTTTCATCGAGTGCGACGCCAGCCGCATCCCCTGCTGAATCAACTGGCCGGCATAAAGCTCGCGCAACGCCAAGGCGCGTTCCCCAGTAACCCCGGCTTTCTCCATCGCCCGGTCGAACGTGCCCAGCGCCTGGTCCGGCACCATCATCTGACGGAAGTTTTGGTCAGACTTAACAAACACCTGCGACACGTCATTGCGGTCCTGCTCCAGCTTCGCCTTGAACTCCTTGGCGGCTGACGGTTTCTCGAACATCTGCACGACGTAGTCGGGCTTACCCACCTGACCGGCGGATACCACGTACTCGCCGAACCGGTTCAGGGGGGCGTAGTTGCCCTTAACGAACCCGCCGCGTTCCGACTCGGCTAGGTGCGTAATTAAGTCGCCGCTATTGGCCCAGCGCGGGCCTATGCGCTGCGCCAGCGCCGACCTGTCGGCCATGTCGATGATATTCGCGATGCCGCCGACGGTGCTCATGTGAGCCACAATGTCGTCGTGCTGGGCAGGGGTAAAATCGGGGAAGGCCGCCTCGGAGATTTGCCTCACCCTTGCCGCGCGCTCGGCCCGGTCCCGTTCGGTGTAAACCTGAAAGGCTTCCCGGACTGCCTGTCTGGCTGACGGGTCGAGAGCAGCAAATCTGTCTTTCAGGTCGGCGAGCACCGCCGGAGCAACGTGGGAGTTGTCGGCTTTCGGATCGAGGAGGTCGGCTTTGGCGAAAGTAATGTCGGTCATCAATTCTTGGGCCGCCTCGCCATCCGGGCCAAACTTCAGCTGGTTGACCAGACGGTCCGTCTTGTCGGCGTGCGGCTCAACGATGGCGCGGCCGTCCTCCGTGTAGGTCGTGTAGTCGCGCACTCGTTCCTGAGTAATCGTATTGCCGATGCGCTCCCAGGCTTCACGATGGGCGGTTACCGACGGGACGTAGGGCTTGATAAAATCGACGTTGGCGTCCTGCGTCGCGGCATGGAAGGCGCCGCGTAATGTCCGACGGCCGGCTGGGCTACCGACATTAGAAAGTATCTCGCGACCGGCTTTACGAAGGTTCTCCAGGCTGAGCGCGGTGCGCTCGGCGATCGGCGTGTTCAAGACCTCGCGATTGGCCTTCAGCGTCTCGGCCCGCGCCTTGACCACCTCGGCACGATAATTCCCGCCCATCTCGGTGATGTCGGCCAGCGGCCGGAAGATGTGGTCAAGGATCGAGTCGTTGCCGGGCAGCCCGAATATCTGGCGGATCGTGCGCTTGAAGGCGTCCCATAGCGACGACACCCCACGCGACCCCAGCCCGACGCTGTCGAGCATCGCCTTCAGCTGCGGGCTGGCCTTGGTCTGCGACAGGACCCGCTGGACCGCCGGATCAGTGAAGACCTGGGTGATAATCTCGTGCGGCGCCCCGCCGGCGTACTCGCGCGTCGCGTACCCGGTCGACCGCCGCTCCATCTCGGTCATCGAGATACCGTGGTCGTTGACCACCCGGTAAATCTCGTCGGAGATCGCGCGCAGCGCCGTCTTGTGCGCCACCTCGCGGGTCGAGAGGCCCGCTTCCGGCGTCGTGAACAGGCGATGGACGTAGTCGACTGTCGCACCGTGCAGACCTTCGTGCAGTAGCGTCGTCACGGCGCCCAATGAAGGTCTGTCGCGCAGCGCCTTGGCATTGAGTTCGAGGGCGCCGGTCGTAGGGTTGTACTTACCCAGTACACGATCCCCGAGGTCCTTATTCACGACCTCCAGGTTGGGCAGTATTCGCTTCAGGATCTGAGCCAGCGCGACGTGCTGCGGCACCAGCGCCCGCGACAGCTGGCTGTTGATGATATCGTCGAGATAGCCGTGCAGCTTACCGCCGGCGCCTTCAAGCCGGCGCATCAGCGGCTCGTTGACCTCGGGTCGCGCCGCCTTGTACGTCGCCGCCTGACCGGCACGGTCAGGCGATCGCGACTCCGGGCTGGGAGGGCCGCCGCCTTCCAGCTCGTTCAGTATCGCTTGGTGCTCAGCCCGGCGGGCCTTGACGTTCTGTTCGTGGGCCAGGAGGGCGTCGAGCTGCTTCGTCGCGGCCGCCAGCGTGGCCCTGACATTGGGGGTGATCTTGCCCTTGGCCTGCTCGGCGATCCCCGCCAGCGTCGCCTTCAGCTCCGTCTCGATGCTCGGGTCGTCGGCCCGCTTCAAGGCGTCGCGAATGTATGACGCCAGGTCGCGATGCTGCCTCGGGGCGCCGGGGCCACGGCCCGGCTCACCGACTTCCTTCTGGACGCCATAGGCTTCGTGCGCCTGGGCCACCGACATCTCGCGGTTGAGGACTTTATCGACCAGGTACGGCGCGATCCGGTCCGAGACATTGGTCCCGACTGGCGCCCGCTCGCCGGGCAGCGGCTGCGGCGTGCCGCGCGCCATGCCCTTGCCCGACAGCTTGTCCATCTCTTTGACGGCGCCGCGCGACACCGGGGTAGAAGTGGACTTACCTGGCGTCCTGGCCGATTCAGTCGGACGACTTGTTACATCCGCCGCCTCGCCGGGGGTGACGTAAGGCTTACTACGCGTAGTAGGGGCTACTTTCTCAGTACGCCCTGTTACCTCGACAATCCGATTGCCGGCGTGCTGACCGCTATAGGCTTCAGCCGCCCCGGGTACGTCCTTGACCGGCCCCCACATCTCGACTGGGTGCTTACCGACCCCCGGCTCGGTCGTGTACGGGATGTCGCGGTTATTGGCGTGGGTGCCCCACTTAGCGTCCGGGCTGGTCTTCCAGGCTAAGGTCGCCTTGCCGTTGTCGAGCACCAGCCGATGCCCGAAAGCGCCAGATACCCCGGCACCCGATAGGTTAGCCGCCTCGGCATGGCTGTTGACGTAGATCGTCTTAGCACTGCGCGGCTTAAGCCCGACATCCTCGGCGCCGTGCTCGGGGTGGAGCGACTTGTTGCGGGTCGTCGTGCCGTCGTCATGCACCTCGTAGGTGCTACCGCGCTCGGTGCGGAAGGATGTGGGGCTTTTTTGCGAACGATCTGACTCAGCACTTGTTACAGTGTTGGTCTTAGCCTGGGCCGCCGCCTCGGCGTCGGCTGCGATCTTCGCTTTGACCGCCTCGGCGGCGGCCTTCTTATCGGCGCGGGTCGCGGCCGCCTTGGCTTTGACCTCCTCGGCCTTGGTGAGAGGCGGCGCCTCCGCTACCGTTTGTGCTGGTGTCTCAGGCACCGTATCGCGACCAACTCGCGCCGCCGGCTCTGTTCCCGCAGCTGCCGGCGGCGCTTCTTGTACAGGTTCTATATTCTCGGGTTGGTAAGGCTCGCCGTTGCGCGCCCGCGCATCCGCTAGGGCTTCCTCGGGGCTAGCCCCTTTCCCAATAACGTCGCCGCCGGCGTTCTTGGCGACAGACCTGGATGCGTCGAGATCGTCCGGCTCGACATGTGTCGGCGTGCCAACCGTAAAATCCTCCGGCCGCGTCGGTCGCTGCTCTACCGGGCGCTCGGTCGGGGGGAACGGCTGCGGCCGGGGCGGTGGCACGGGTTCGCTCGACGGCGCGGGCGGGGGCGAGGGCTCCTCGCGGCCGCTCCGGCTGAAATCTTCGGGGTTAGTTACCGACGCTCTAAGCCCGGTCGGGCTGGGGCGCAGCGGCACTCGCGGCAACGGTGCCGCCGGTCCGAGATTGGTCTGCGCTGCCATATCGTCGGGCACGATATCCTCACCCACCACGGGGGCAGCGCGCGGCGGCGGCGCACTATCCCGAGGCGGCGGACCCGAGGTTTCGCCCATCGACGGCGCCGTCGGGTCGCCGCGCAGGTTGGTCTCTACACCCATCGTATCGGGTATCGGCGGCAGGGGTACGTCCGGCGGTGGCCGGTTTGGCGGCGGCGGCAGGTTGTCCTGCGGCGGCGGCAAATTATCTTGCGGCGGGGGCAGGTTGTCCTGCGGCGGCGGCAGGTTGTCCTGCGGTGGCGGCACGTTGTCGCGAGGTGGCGGCAGGTTGTCGGTCGGCAATGGCAACTCGCCATGACCGCCGGGTTGAACCGGCGGCAGCTCGCCCTGCGTCGGCTGCGCCTGGGCGAGCGCCAACTTTTGTTCTTCCGTGACTCCAGGTGTAGCAGGACGGCGGCGCGACGCGACGTACCCGATAGCTCCAACCATCGGACCGGCGAGCACGCCGCCCGCCGCCGCTTCGGCAAGCTGTTCGCCGGACGGCGGCGTGTAGGTGCCGGTCGCCGCCGCCTTCGGCAACGGCTGAGCCAGTTCAGCACCGACGGTGACCAGCGGCATACCGAGGGTCGCGCGGCCGACGTTATTGAGAAAGCTCTTACCGGCAGCGCCGTGCAGAAACGGTGCCGGTGCACCGGCAACCGCTGCCCCGACCGCCGCCCCCGTCACTGTCGCAGCAAGATCGCCGTCGTTCTCCTCCGATGCACGATTAGCGCCTTCCATCGCGCCGAACACCACCATGCGCGGCAGACCGGCGAACACATACCCCGCCAATGTCGGAATTAGCTCGCCGACTTTGCCGGCGACATAACGCGGCGCGTTTGATGGATCGTTAAAGGCAGCCACAATGCTAGGGACGGTCGCGCCGTACTCCTTGGCCGCTTCCTCCATCCGCTTCGCCAACGCGGCCTTGTCGCTCTTGGCGGTGGCCGCCAGCCACTCACTGCCGGTCCAATCAGCCAGCTTCTGCTCGACGGCGTTGGCCACCCCTTCAAGACCGTGCAGCATCGAGGCGGCGCCGCGCTCTATGCCGCGCCCGACCTCACCGACGATCCCCGGTTTTTCCGGCGTTGGCGTCGTGGTTTCCAGCGTGAGCGGATCGCCGAGGTTAGAAGAATACTCCTGAAGCAAGCTGGGATCGGACGACACGGCCCGCAGTGCAGCGGTGCTGTCGCCGCCGCCAGCGGCGGCGCGCTCAGCGATCATCTGCCGGGTCTGCTCGATCAGCGCCTGCATTCGCTCCGACCGCAGGCGCGGCCGGCCGACCGGCCGCCGCGCCAACGCGTAATCAGACGCGGTCAGCTCCTCGGCCGACGGCGCGGCGGTCTCGTCCCCGCCCGCCCCGTAGTCGGTGCCGCCGGCGAGGGAATCCTCGCCTTCGAGCGCCGAGGGCGAGACCGACACCGCTGCGGATGCCGGGTCGAAAACCTGCGGGGTCGTGGCGTATGATTCGTCTTCGAGAGCGGCCATGCTTACCTCGGCGGCGCGGGGGTGGCGCCAATCGGTGACGCCGGGGCGGCTGCCGGCCTTGACGGCGCCAGTACCCGCATTGCCGTTGGAGACAGAACAATGCCAAGCGGCGTGCCGGCCTTATCGGTAACCATGCCGCTGCCGGCCAATGCCTTATTCGACCCGGTGTAAGGTCGGGCACCGTACTCGCCGGTAGAAAGCCCCTTGGCGATCTGCGCTGACCGAGAGGGCGTGATGCTGCGGTTGTTAAAATTTAGGTCCCGCCAGACGTCGGTCTCCCGACCCTGCCGGGCCGATATCTCGGCAGGCATCCCGACCATGTCCTTCTCGGGCCAATACTGCGGTTCGAGCCGGTCGAGGTGCCGCCGCAATTCCTCCATCGCCTTCGGGTCGGCGGCGCCGGCGGCGGCTATCTTGCGCTGGATCTCGGCGATCCGGCCTTCGAGCACGTTCTCCGACTTCGCCATCTCGATGTCGGGGCGTTGTTTCAGGTACCCCGCCTGCGCCTTTTTGTACTCGACGTCGGCTGCTTTATCCGCGATCTCGGCGTTGAGCTTCGCCCCCTCGCGCACGTTCTTCTGGTACGCCATCGGGTCTTGGGTGAGCTGCATCAAGCTCATGATGCGCGCCTGATCCATCGGTATCGGCGCGCCGACCGGCTGCCCGGTCGCCTCGTTGTAGCGCTGCGCGATGATGCCCTGCGGGGTGACGTGGACCCGCGCCTGCCCGCCGTCGGGCGTCGCCCAGTAGGCCAGCGCCAGCTCCTTCGCCGCACCCACCATGTCGCCCGCGCCCAAGAGACTATGGGCGCGCATCAACGCCTGGTTGGCCCCGACATGCTGCATCTGGAACAGCATCTCGCGGGCCTTCTGGGCGCCCTCCATGTCGCCGGCCCGGATAAACCCGGTGACCATCTTCCCCTCGGCGTACCGCCAGCCGTCGTTACTGGTCATGCCGCGCGGCAGATTGTCGTTCTGGTAGCGGTAGTAAATTCTCGGGTCGCCCGCCTGGGCCGACGCAACCATTGCCTGGGCGCCGGCGCGCGGCTGATAGGTGCCGTTATCGGTGAGCTTATCCTGCGACTCGGTGCCAGGTTTCGCGTTGGGGCCGCCGATTGCCTGTTGGACAAAATTCATATCGACTGGCGGCAGGTGCTCGCGCTGCTGCTCCGGCGTGTGCCGCGACAGCTCGTTGGTCCGGTCGACGCCAACCCGGTAGGCGAGGATCGAGGACGGAGTCCGCGGGCCGAACTCGTCGCGCGTCTCGCGGAACTTCAAGGCGCCCATCATCAGGTTGGTCGCCGGGTTCATCGGGTCGGCATTGGCGAAAGCCTGCCCGTAAGCGCTGTTTTTGAAACTCGCTATGTCGGCGTCGGTCAGCCCGGCCATCCCCTTTCGGCCGCCCTCGTTGTAGTTCGGGTCGAGCTTGCTGGTGGCGTAGAGGAGGTTGGCATAGTCCCAAGACCCGACCCCGGCTGCGGTCGCCGCCTGCACGATCTGGTCGTGCAGTGCCGGGTTGGATTTTTCCAGCTGCACCAGAAAGGTCGGGTCGATACTGGCTTTTGGGGTCGCGTTCGGCGGCGCCTCGGGTGCGGCGGTCGCCGACTTGGGGGTGCCGGTCGCTCCCTTCACGACGTACCGCTCTTTCGTCGGCGTCGTGTCGGCTTTGATCAGCGGCGGCTCAGGTTTCGGCGTCGATGCCGTTTCCGGCGTGCTGCTAGAAACCGTAGCACTAGGTTCCTCAAGCCCCGAACTGACGCGCTCAGCCTGAGACCCGGCCGAAAGGGCGTTACCGACAGCATCAGCCGCACGCTTAGCAGCTCTACCGATGCCGGTAACTATCTCCTCCGAATTAGGCGTAGCACGGGCAATATCGCCGGGGCTTAGCGCCTGCCCCGGCCCGACATTGCTGAAGGGGGTGGGCATCTCAGGCGACGGCGGCAAGGTACCCAGCGCGGACCGTGCCATCGACGGATCTATCGGTCCCTGCGCCTCCGGCGAAACCTCGCGCGGCGGCGGTTGCGGCGGTGGGGTAGGCGCCGCCATCGGCAGCACGCCTAACGCAGACCGCGCTTGCGCGGGGTCTGGTAAGTCCGGCGACGTAGGCGGGGGCGGCGCCGGCGGCGCCGCTAACGGTATCCGCTCACCAGCTGCAACTGCTTGCCGGGCGCGCTGCTCAGCAAGAAGCTGATCGACAGCTTGGGTTGCAGCCGCTCGCTCGTCATAAGGGCTATAGGGATCGTCGTCGAGTGCCGGCATTAGGTTTTACCTTCCAAGCGCGTTCGCCCGCTCGTCGACCAGCACGTTGCCGTCATTGCTGATCAACTGCCCGTCGGACCACCGAGGGGCGCCCGGCGGCGCATATTGGCTTTCGTTCGAGAAGGTCTTGTGGATCGGCGTCTTCCAGAAGTCGGGGTAATGCACCTCGTTCAAGTCGGGGTTGAGCGACGTCTGCGCCCGAGGGTCGCCCTGCTGCATCGCGCTCCAGAAGCCGCGCATGTCGTAGTCGGTCATATCGGCGTCGGGGTTGAACTTGACCTTGTTGTTCTTGACCCACGCCCGGAACGCCGCCTCCTGGGTCGGCTGTAACTGGGTGTTGTATGGATTATTGCCGCCGGCGCCGTACCCTGGCATTTGTGGGGTGCCGCCGCCGGACCCAGCTGTCTTACCGGTATATCTCGCATAATCGTCCGGCGTAACGAGACCGCCAGGGGGCATCACCCCTTTACCGGTTACCCGAGGCGGTATCGGCGCCGGTGCAGGAGAAACATTCAATGCCGAAGGCGGCGGCACGGTTATCCTGTTAGCCGCCTCCGGCGGGGGGATCGCCGCAGTTGCGACGACCGGTCCGGTAGCCGGCGGCACCGCTGCTCGCGCCGCTGGCGTATCTGTCGTAACGCCAAGAGCCGACGGCGCGGCGGCGGGTGCCGGTGTTGACGCCGGGTACGCCGACGGGTCGTAACCCGTGCCGAATTGCCGGGCTCGACCCAGGACGGCGCCGGGGTAGGCGCGGGTGATCGGCCCCCACTGACGAGTGTCGGGACCACCGTGGTAATACATCAGGGCCTTGTTGATGTCGCCGCCGTGCGCGTCGAGACCCTGGCGCAGATACTGCGCCGCCGCCGGGATTGCTTGAGTGACGTCGAACGGGTCCTTAACGCCCAGACCCGCAGCCGTGCCGGGCATCAACTGCGCGATACCCTGCGCCCCTGCCGGACTGACGGCTTTCGGGTTAAAGCTCGACTCGACGCTCAGCAACCCGGTCAGGACGACAGGGTCTATCTTGTACTTCTCGGCGGCCTTGTTGATCAGCCCAGCGATCTCTTCCGACGGCCTGGTGCTGCTACGCGAGGCGGCATACTCCGGCACCTCGGCGCCCGGCGGCACCACCTTCGACGTACTACTACCGGTAGTAGCGTCAGTATCTCCCCCTCCACCGTAAGAATCCTGCCCAGTCGTCTTACGGTATTCCTCTAAATCCTTGGCTTCCTGATCCGCTAAGGCTTTACCGGTTTGATACCCCTCAATTTCTTCCTGCCTCGCCAGCATCTTCTGGTGCGAGTTGATGAGTTCGTCCATCGACTTCCAGCCCTCGAAGAAACCCCCGACGCCGGCGAGCATGTTGCCGATCGCCATACCGTCAGCCTCCCAAGGCGCTCAGGGTCGCCCGTGTGTAGTCGACCGCCTTGTAGCCGGACGGGGTGGTAAAGACGGCGCGGGGGTCGACCCGCTCGACTTCGTCGGCCATGTAGCCGACCTGGAGCGCCGGGCTGCCCTTGTAGCGGAAGGTGTACATCGGCAACCCGCCGACCCGGCCGATCGGCTTGATGTCTTCCTTCAGCCGGCGGTCAGAGAGGAACCCAAGCATCGACGCGCCGATAGTGCCGGTCGCCGGCGAAGTCAGGAACGACCCGATGCCGCCGGCCGCCTTGAACAACCCGCTCCACGCGTCGTTCTCAGATTTCTGCGTCGCGGCGAAAGACGCCAGTTGTTCGTCGGCACCGGCCTTCTGCGCTCCGGTCGCACCGGCGATCACCGGCGCCAGGTTGCCGAGGGCCGAGGTGCCTTGGCCATAGAGGCTGTTAGCCGACCCCAGCTGCTGGCCGGCCGACGTCGTGTAGGGGTTGCCGGCGACGTAGCTGTAGCCGATCGGCGAGCCGCCGGCATTGACCCCGGCGGTCATGGCGCCGGTAGCGCCGGTGATGCCGCCGCTGCCGGCTTGCCCCGTCTGTATCCCGGTGCTGGCGCCACTCGTGGCTTGCTGCAACTCTTGCAGCGCTTGGGTCGGCAGGTTCGCCCCCATCGACGCCGCCTTGCCGGCCAGGTCGAGACCGGTCAGGTAAGACCGCTCGCGCGCCTGCGTCCCGGCGCCGGCTTGCGCCGCCGACGTGGCGATGTCGGCGATCCGGTTAGCCCCGGCATAAGCCGGGTCACTCGGGTCGAGGCCGCGACCGCGCAGCTCCTGTTCCTGGCGCTGCCGCGCCGCGTCGGCGGCGGTGCGCACATCGGCCTGCGCCGACGCCGACGCCTGATCGGCGCGGGCCGGTGAATTATAATCCAACGCCGACTGAACAAATTTATCTTCAGCCGGCATAAACACGTCGCGATACCGGTTGTAGGTATCGGTCGCCCGCTGGCGCGCCTCGCGCGCCGCAATGATCGACTCGTCGGCATTCTCCCCGGCCAGCTTCGACAACGAGGATTGCGAGGAGAGGTAGTCCTTGGCGTAGGGCCAGATATCGTTGAACTGCTGGCGGCCCCAGTTCTGCGCGTCCTGCGCCATCTTTAAGTAGGCTTGGCTGCGTTCGCCAGAAGCGGCGGTCAGGTCGTTGCCGTACTGCAACTGGCCGGGCGCGAGGCCGTAAAACATCGACGCGGCGTCTTGGTCGGAGTGAAACGCCTGCAACGACGCATCGAGCATCGGCTGGTAGGAGGGGGCATTTGGAGCGTCGGCGCCGAGACCCATCGAATTTGACTTTCAGATAGGATCTATACGATCACGGGAATAGTAGACCTAAAATACCTTGGCTGATAGGCCAGCCACGGGCAGCTCGACGAGTACATCGCCAGGACGGTCATGCCGACGCCGGGCTCGTAGAGGTCAGCGATCGTCGTCTCGAGCGTCCAGCCGCCGCGCTGGCACATCTCTAAGACACGCATGTCGTCCGACCGAACCCCGGTCACCAGCTTGCCGCAGCCGCACTGGTTAAAGGCGTAGTCGCACACCAACCAGGCCAGCTCACGCGAGAACCAGCGAGGATCGTCGGCAGCCATGTGGGCGCGCATGCTGTTGCCGAGGTATTCGCAGGTTACAACCCCGCCCAGGATGCGCTTACTACCCGTAGTAGGATCGACGTGACAGGTCACAAAGCTGTGGTCGACGCCGATAGTAAACCAGCCGCCGACCCGCTCCATGACCCAGCTGCCAGCGGCCGGTGCGTCGATCAGTATCTGCCGGGTTACCAGTGCCATGTCTGCACACTCACCGCGTATTGCCGGGGCGGCAGGAGCTGCACGTTGGCGTCTACCTGAAGCCGGCTCTTGGTCTCGATCCGCCCGTCGATCAGGGTAGCAACGCCGCCGCCGGGGCCGCCGCCGCCAGGGCCGCCGCCGCCACCCGTCCCGCCGCCGCCCGCACCGATGCCGCCACTCACCGGCGGGATCGGCACGATAGGCGTGCCGCCAGTCGTACCGTCGCCGTTGATGCCCGGCGGCGCTGAGTAGATGCCGAGATTTGTATTGCCCCCGGTGCCGGCGCAGACCTGGGCGGCCGACGGGATCGAGAACGCCAATACCTGGCCGGGGGTAAAGAGCGCCGTATTGACCGCGCCCACTACGCTCCCGCCGCCACCGCCGTCGCCGCCGGTAGATAGCCCACCATTGTGACCGCAGCCGCCAGCCCCGACGATCAGGACCGTGTTGTTGGAGGTGTTCCAGTCGGGTGGAAAAGTAAAGGGGCTGGTCGAGCTATGCGTCAGGAGGATGACAACGGGCCCGGTGCCGGGGTCGTACTCTAGGTAGATAACTCCTTCGCCGCCCAGAGCGCCAAGACCACCGCCGGCCAGGCCAGCACCACCGCCGCCACCTCCACCGCCATAAAGTCCGCCAACCCCGCCATTTCCACCATGACCACTACCGCCCCAAGATCCACCAGAGCCGCCAGATCCCGATCCTCTCGTGCCGTCATATTCAGTCCCCGTGTTGCCGGTGGTGCTGGGGGTAGTCTGCCTCGGGGTGTGAAAGAGATCGCCCGCCCCGCCATAGCCGCCGGTGCCGTCGTACTGGCCGCCCTGGCCGTACTCGCCGGCGCCGAACAGCCCCGCCGCGCCGCCGCCGCCCGCGCCGCCGGCGACGCCGGAAACCCCGCCGGTAATCGTGAGCTGAGCCTGGAGGAACGACTTGGCGTTGGCCTGGTTGCCGCCGAAGTTCTGGGTGATCGCAAGGGTAGCTTGCGCCGACGAGCGGGCGGCAGCGCCCTGGCCGTCGAGACCGAGACCGGCGACCAGCGCCTCGCGGGCGACGCCGCCTAGGTAGACGATGCCATCGGAACTAAGGAGGGATTCGCGGGTGACGCCACCCAAAACCGCGTTAGGGATCGTCGTCGCAGCCGACCACGACGAGAAACCCGACGGCGGCGTGTATTGCAACGCACCCGCTCGGTCGCGCAATGTAAAGACGGTAGCCGCTGCCGCTCCCGTGCTAGCCACTAGCGTCATCGGCCATGCCGTCGCCGTTAACGCCGAACCACCTGTACCTGCCGCTGGGTTGCCGGCCGTCGAACTAGCGCCAAACCACGAGCCGTTATTTTTATTCCACCATAAAAGATTATTAACAGCATCATAAGCTATGCCGATTATGTCACCCGAGACATAACTAAGACCTAATGCAACACCGTTTGAAGTAGTCCCCGATGACAACAAATAAACAGCATATGCCAACCCGGCTGTCGGTCCTTGAGTTATTCCTACATTCGCGGAACCAACACCAATCCCAGGAAGACCGGCAAGCGTACCTCCTACAAGTATTTCAGCGTACCATTTACCAGTGCCGGATACTTTCGTTACAAGACTTCGCGCACCACTGTTTGCCGTACCTGCTGGACATGTAGCTACGGTATTAAACGACGATAGCGTAACACCAATAGCTTGATCCGCGCTAAACCCATAGCCCGACGTATCAGTGCCATCTAATTCAAGTGCAATCATCAACGAGGCAACACTAGAACTCCCTGTTGCTAAAGGATTGGCCGGAGTCGTGACGCTCTGTCCGCCATTCGCCCACCACGATATTGGCCCAGTGCTCGCGCTGACCGATATCGGCAAACTAGTCGAACAAGCATACCCCACGTAATATGTTGTCCCAGCGGTAACACTTAAAAGATTAGCGAGTGGTATGCGATTATACCCAGCGCCGATGCTTGTTATTTGAGCACTCGACGCTAACAGCACACTGTGTGCGCTGTCGTATATCAATGCCTTAAAAGTTGTACTAGCCGTTGCAGATGGAGTGTCTAACAGGACGGCTGTAACCAAGCCATTACGCTGCGCTACCAACGCCGTTAGAAATATTGAATTAGCGTTTGCGTTGCCGCTAGTGCGAACAGACGGTGCATACCCGCTAAACCCGCCGGTCGGCATTAACTGTCGATCTTAAAACCGCTCGTCGCGGCGTTCAGCGTCGTCGCACTCCAGGCCGCACCGCTGTTGGGATCGGTCGGAAAATAACTCGCGAGCCAACCAAACGACGTGCCTAAAGCCTGACCGGCGAGAGACCCGGCGCTGTCGGTCGCGCCGGATTTGGTGCGCATAGATACCGTGCGGGTGCCGCTGTCAGACTTCTGGGCGTATGCTTTCACTGCGACGCAGTGAACGATGCCGGGTGGTGGCGAGGAGAGGGGGGCGAAAGCGTAGAGGTCTTCGTGGTTCACGACGCTGTCGTAGACGTAGGAATACTGGCCGTCCGGCGGGTTGTTGTTTACCTCGTCGTAGTTTGCCGCGATGCCGGTGAGGTTGCCCCAAAAAAGGTAATTCGCGACTGTCGTTGTTCCACCTGATGGCGGGTTAGGCGCGCCAGACCCAAACGTAGCAGTCCATCGGGTCGTGTTATTTCCGCCATCAAGCAATTGAGTATTGACTGCCGTATCAACCATAAAGCCAATCCAATATGTCGTACCGGCAGTAAGACTTTGAGGCGTCGTCAGCGGTAATATCGAAGGAACACCGGAGGTGCAACCTGTCACAGTGGTGCCGGAAGACATCAAACTACCTGGCGCGCCGCTGCTATTAGCATACACTACGCCACGATAATTTATCGTACCATTAGTAATAGCAGGCACGATAGAAATCGAATTTAGTGTACCAGAAGCTGCTGGTGTATAAGAACGAAGAAAAAGACCGTTTGCAGCAGGCTGACTTACATTAGAGCTTTTCGACACGCTAGACCCCAATATCCCCGCGCCAAACGCAAACTGCACCGCGCTGTCGGAGGCCGGAAACGTCGTCTCGATGCGCGGGGAGGTGAGGAGGACAGCGTTGTTCGTGCTGCTCGTCGAGTCGAACAGATAGAGATCGTCGAAAGTCAGACTCCCGGTAATCCCAACGGCAATCGCAATCCCGTTAGCATAATTATTAGCCGTACCTGTCGTATCGCCAGTGCCGCTAAACGCCGACACGCCATCAAGCCAAACTTGGTACGCAGCCGAATTACCGAAGGTGATATCCCATTCAAGATAGTGAGTCGAATTAGCAGCGACTGCGGCCGAAGACGCTAAGATCGTCCCCGCCACGGTACCATTTCGTAGATTAATAATCCCAGTCGGCTCAATGGTGATCGAACATTGTGGAGTAGCGCCATCACGAAATTGCATCAGTGTCGCGGCGTTACCCCCGGCGAGAGGACTATTAAAACGAATGCCGCCAATCAATCGCGAATAGTTAGTCGGCAGTGTTTTAACCAGTGACGAAGACGTACCGAGTGTATACGCCTGTCCCGTGGCACTCAACGGGGCTACAATAGTATGGGTACCGGCAGCGCTTGTCCATTCGCCTGCCGCCAGCAACGTCAGCACGACCGACGTATTGCTGTTAACGCCGCCATACTTATCGAATCCCTCCGTGAAGATCACCGCCATCGCACTAGCTCGACGTAATAACAAACGACGCCGGTGGGAACGTCGCCGATGCGCCGTTGATAATTGCCTGGGCGGTGAACTTGCGGACCATGCCGTTGCCAGCAACCGACGTATTAACCGGGGTGCCGCCATTGGTCACAGTAAAAGTATTAGTAGTAGGGCCAGCAACCACCAAAGCACCAGTAAAGTTGCTCGCACTGAATGTAGGATTTGTACCGCCATGCTCGATCGTCCACTGCACCAGGTCGGCCGCTGCGTAGCCGTGCCCCGGCACGGTCAAAACACCGGGCGACGCCGCTGAGACAGTGGCGGGGCGCCAGGGGTAGTTGCCGAGAAAATCCCAGGCGAGGAGATTGCCTGACGTCAGAGCGTCGAAGAGGCCAAAGGCGATGACGATGCCCCAGTCAGCCGTCGCGGTGACAAACGCCAAAGACGTAGAATTGGCGATGGTGCTGGGGCCGGAGCCTGACGCCGCCGCCCAGTCGGCCGCGACGGTAGATTTGCGCGCGTAGGACCCGCCAGTCACCTCGGTAAAGCCGGTGCCAGCGTCGGTGCCGATAGCGGTAAAAAGGCCAATATAGGCCGTCGGGAGCGAGAAAATCGCCGACTTGCCGGTGATATGGTTGAGTATCCCTTGAGACACCCGGTCGGTGAAGCCGGTCATGGCATGCTACTTTCAAAGCCAGTCAACGTGCAGGCGAAATCACCGAAAGTGGCGTCGGGCGACGCCGGCCCAACGATAGCCAAAGTGTCCCCTTCGAGAAAATTGAGCGGCACGCCCGAGGTCGTCAGGGTGCCAAGGAGCTGCCCGGCGCCGACGGTGCCGCTCGCTACCGTGGTGTAGACCCCAGGTGCGGCTTCGGTCGCCTGGCGGATCAGGACGGTGACGCTGGCAGTCGCTACGAGCCCGCCGCGCATCTCGCTCGAATGGCCGAGGTAGTCGCCGAAATCTATCGGGAAGGTAACCGCCTTGGAGAACCGGTGCAGGAGTAAGCTCTGGTTGGCAGTAAGCTTATCGGGGACGAAGCACGCCACGATGTAGCGTGGGTGCGCTGAGGCGACGTCCCATTTGACACCGTCCCAGACCCAACTCGACCGATGGCCGTTAAATATTTGCCCTATAGACGGCGAATCTGGAAAATTGAGAATAGCCGCCTCCTATGCCATAATCGCGGCGAGGCTAGTGCGTCCAACACCAGCCCCGCCACTTGACACAAGCAACCTTTCAGAGAGGTCGCCATGTCCGCCTTTATTGATATCACCGGTCAGCGATTTGGCCGCCTGCTTATCCTTCAGCGCGATAAAACGCAGGGTAGGACTAAATGGCTGTGCCTTTGCGATTGCGGTCAGAAAGTGATCGTTCGTAGAGATAGCCTGAAAGAGGGACGCACACTGTCTTGTGGCTGTTACCACAAAGAAGTAATAGCTCCGAAAAATGCCCAGCGAAACATTGCGAGAACAACCCATGGGCACTCGCGTCGAGGCCGGATAACTAAAACTTACGCTACTTGGAACCGCATGTTCAACCGGTGTTACAACCCCAACGTCAAAGACTATCCTGACTACGGTGGGCGCGGCATCACAGTCTGCGAGCGCTGGTACGTCTTTACTAATTTTCTCGCCGATATGGGCGAAGCACCGCCCGACAAAAGTCTGGATCGTTGGCCCGATAATGACGGCAACTACGAACCGGGCAATTGCCGATGGGCGACACCTAAAGAACAATCCGCTAATAGGAGGCGACGCAAAGATAGCCCTACACCCGAGCAGGTAATTGCCATATTCAATGATCCACGCACGCACCAAACAATTGCAGCGTACTACGGGATTAATCGCGGAACCGTCCACAATATCAAGCATAAACTGCATGGGCACTAACCCCTGCGCCGCTTGGGTTGGCGGGGCAGGCGGAACTCGGCCGGACCGACCTCGCCGTGCGGGCTGACGATGGCGTCAGGCGACATGACGCCGTAATCGACGAGGTCCTGAAAGATGACCGCTCGGTTGGTCGGGTCGCCGCGCTGTCCTGCCAGGCTCTCGACGGCTGCTTTCAACGCGGCCACAACCGCGCCGACATTGCGAAACTGGCCGGTCTCATCAAACACCAGGGCGGGGATCACACTGGCGAAGGGATTGGGCGCCGGCACCCCCGGCCCGCCGCCGGCGAACTCCGAGGCCGGCGGCTTTGACAGCCTGGGCGACGGCACATGGTTAAAGGCGGTGCGGGTCCGCATCAGACGCCTCTAAGCTCAGTCATGGTCGTCCCAAGTTGGACGGAGTACACGCTCGCCATCGAGACGATCTCGATCTGGTGGTCGAAGGCGCGGAAGCCGGCGGGCAGTCGAAAGAGGTCCTGCTGTTTCGTCAGGTTGGCCTGCATGATCAGTTGGAAGTCGGGGCCGGCGTAGTAGCGCAGCACGCCCCAGACGCCGTCGGGCAGGGCGAGCGAGGGGTCGCCGTTGTCTAAAGGGGGAGGAGAGAACTGCCCCGTGCGGGGAATTTCCACTTCGGGGCCGAGCGTCACCTGCACGGCGCCCAGGCTTATGGGGGTGGGAGCGAAGAACCGCTTCGAGCGCCAGCGGAACCGCAGACGGGGCTGGCTCGTATCGTCCCAGCGGTAGATTTTCTTGTCGGCGCAGATATAGGTGTCGCCGTAATACTCATCGTTGAAGACGCTCACCGCGTTCTTGAAGGTCGAGAGGTCCTCGAACGCCAATCTTTGGTCAGCGTAGTCGAGGACAAATCCCGCGCCGGTTCCGTTGATCGCGAGGTACTGCGAGCGGTGCCGGGCGCAGTAGATGTCCTTGGCGTGGTAGCGTTCCTGCCACGCCTCCTTGTCGACCAATTGCAGCGTCTGGTTCGACATGCCATAGCCCGATATCTGGATCAGACCGTTTTGCGACGCGTAGTAAACCGCCAGCAGGTCGGTCACGACCGAGCCGCGCGACACGCAGGGCTCAGGGACCTGGGACTGCACGATGATGAAGTTAGACGGGGAGTTGCCAGACCCGGTCGACGGGTAGCCCGTCGTCAGAATCATCAGGTACTGCTGCCACACCGCCAGCGCGATGATGTTGTAATGGGCCGACTGATCGTAGATCGACGGCCAGGTGTGGGGTCTATCGGGTTCGCAGAAGTGGATCGTGTTGCCGGTCCAACCGACCAGCATACCGCCCGGCAGCGCGGTAAGGCCGTCGAGGTTATCCGGCGGGTTTTCCCAGCCGGCACTAGGCAGGGTCAGATTACCGACGATCGCGGTGTCGAGGGCGCTGTCAAGATAGGTGTTGGGCGGCGGGTTGCCACCGGGGCCATAGTTAAACCTCGCCACCTCGAAATACTGCGTGCCGGTGTCCTGGCCGGTGACCGT
>Ga0070667_100000840_pt1 | contig 28497 bp, 33 predicted proteins | sample KBSS33metaG_FD_64659 | JGI IMG/M metagenome (GOLD analysis project Ga0070667, IMG submission 64659) | Switchgrass rhizosphere microbial communities from Kellogg Biological Station, Michigan, USA - KBS S3-3 metaG | ecosystem: Host-associated > Plants > Roots > Rhizosphere > Soil ...
CATGCTCGCACCACCCGAACTCACGCTGGAGAGTCGCTGAAGGACGGCAAGAATGCCCCAGGCCTGCTCGCCGTGGCAGTAGCGGTCGTCGTTCTGGTGGTCAGCCTGTACTACTTCGCTGACGGTCAACCGGCGGTCGGCGGCACCACCCTGATCATCGCTGCCGTTCTCGGCTTTGTGGGCGGCTGGTGGCTGTCCATGACGCACCGCCGGGTGCGACGCCGCGAGCGGGAGTACCTCGAAGACCATCCCGGTGCGCCGCGCACACCGCCGACCAGTTGAGGTGTTTTCCGGAGTCCTCGACGGGTATCCGCTCAGACATGACGCAAGAACAGATCCCGGACGCAGTCCCTGACGCAGACGCCGTCGAGCAGTCCCGCGATGTGCGCGAGCAGGTACCCGACGACGAGGTCGCAGTCACTGGCCCGGCCAACCCACCGGCGGAGGCCGCCTCGCATGATTGGCTGGAACAGACCGAGGACATCGAAATCGACGCCGACGAGGACGATTTCGGACGTGACGCCTGAGATGCCGGGATGATGTTTGGGCGAGAGCAGCAGGGGAAATCCCTGCTGCATGATCATTCGAAGGATCGCCCGTCCGCTTCTGGCCACTGCGTTCATCGGACAGGGCGTCGAAACCCTGTTGAACATCGACTCAGGTGCTGAGGCCGTACGCCCCGCACTGGACGGCCTGAAGGACATGCCGGATCCCGTAGCTCGCAACGTACCGTCCGACGCCGTCGCCGTGGCGAAGGCGACCGCAGCCGCCCAGGTCGCCGGCGGGCTGTTGTTGGCCACCGGTCGCATTCCGCGCGTGGCCTCGGCGGTGCTCGCGGCGACGGTGATCCCGGCAAACCTGGGCAACCACATGTTCTGGACCGAGGACGATCCTGCTGCCAAGGCCGCCAAACGCCGAGGTTTTCTGACCGACCTCAGCTTGCTCGGCGGTCTGATTCTCGCCTCGGCGGATACCGCAGGAAAGCCGTCGCTCGGCTGGCGGGGGCGGCGTGCAGCGGAACGGGCAGCGGAGGCCCTCTCGTCGACGGTCCCCTCGAGGACGGAAACAGCGTTCGCCCGGATGCCTGAATTGGGCGAGAAGGTCGGCCACGGAGTCCAGACCGGCTTCGAGCACGGCCGCGAACTCGCCGGCGTCGCGCTCGAGAAACTGGAAGACGGATTCGACAAGGCTGCCCCGTACGCGGAGTCCGCCTACCGGAAAGCCAGCGCACGCGCCGCGGAGCTGGCCGACACCGCACGAGAGCAGGCAAGCGAATTGGCCAGTACCGCAGTCAGTACCGCCAAGAAGGCGAAAGCCCGGGCCTAAAGGCAGAAGAGAGCCCGGGCCTGAGGCCCGGGCTCTCTTCTGTGGTGCGCGCCGACCGGATGGCCGGCCCGCATCAATACCAGTTACGGCGACCGGCGACGGCATGCCCGGCCGCCCCCATGAGCCAGAAGACCGCGCCCACCACGACGAGCACGATGCCCAAGACCCACAGCAGATACACATTGAAGACGAAGCCCAGGATGAGCAGGACTACTCCCAAAGCAATCATGATGATCGATTCCTTATCTCACACGCGGTTCACCGCATCGAACTTGGTTGTGGCAGTCGACAATCGACGACCTTCGGATTGACCCCGGCGTAGTTCAACGGCCCGGCTATCACGGTCAGCGCGATGCGCCCGGCCGAGCCGCAGCTGGTGTCGCCGCCGCGGAAATAGTCGCGTTGCCAAGCCGCCAGTACGCCGACCAGCAGCCAGACCACCACGATGACGCCCACGCTTCCTCGCAACATGGCTCCTCCTACACAGACCACTCTGGTCTTACGGAAAGAAGTACCCATGCGCGCGTGGTGGCAAACTAACGCGCGAGAAAAAGACGGCCGAGGCGCTCAACCACCTTGCGGGTCCAGGCGAAGGCTTGCGGCCAGTTCGAGCAATGCCATCGCGAAGTCGTTTCCGGCGGCCAGCTCTCGAATTCGTGTCCAGTCGAGCTGCTCACGGACAGCACGCACCGCAGGCAACAGTGGAGCGAAGTCACAGTGATGCTCATTCAGGGTCAGCAGTTTCTGGGTGATCACGGCGTCAGGGGTGAGCACCGGCATCGAGATGGCCAGCACGTCACACACAACGGCACCCGCGAGCAGACCGGAATCGACGGGCACACCGTTGATCCTGTCGGCATCAAAACCGTCCGCCTCGTTCGGTGTTACCCGTTCGACACGTTTGCTCGTGCCACATCGCGGTTATATCGGAGTCGTTGGATCAGAGAGGAAGCCCGAATGCTGAGCTCCGATATTTCGCCGGTGTGCGCGAACGTCTATCTGCCGCAGTATGATTCCCGACTATTGATCGAGACCATGAATCGCTGCTGCCCGCCGTCGGGCAGACGCGTGGCCGACCTGTGCACCGGTAGCGGTGTCGCGGCGATCGCGGCCGCCGACGCCGGGGCCGACAGTGTGGTGGCGTTCGACACGTCGTCGGCAGCGATCACGGCGGCTCGCGCCAACGCGCGACTGGCCTGCCGCACGATCGACGCCCGGCTCGGGTCCTGGGCGGCGGCGCTGGACCTCGAGCCGTTCGATCTGGTGTTGTGCAATCCGCCGTATGTGCCCCAGCCCGCGGACCGCGAAGCGGTGATCATCGGTGCCGGCGGCCCGCCGACGTCGTTCAACGCCGGCCCCGACGGCCGACTCGTCCTCGACCCGCTCTGCGCCGCGACACCTGCGCTGCTCAAGCCCGGCGGTGTCGCACTCATCGTCCAATCAGAGTTCGCTGACGTCACCAGCAGCGTCACGGCGCTGCGGCAGGGTGGCCTTCACGTCAGCGTGGTGGCGCGTAGAACCATCCCATTCGGACCCGTAATGGCCGCTCGGGCAAGCTGGTTGGAGGACACTGGCCGATTGACGCCTGGCCGTCGCACAGAAGAACTGGTCGTCGTCATGGCGGGCAAACCATGAGTGCCACCCGAAGGACGGTACGAATCGTGCCCCGCGGCCCAATGCTCATCGAGGGTCCCGTCGAAGTCGAACTCGAAGAGGGTACCCGTGTCTGCTCGGACAGATTCATGGTCGCCATCTGCTGCTGCCAACGCAGCAAGTCCTATCCGTGGTGCGACACCAGCCATCGGCGACAGGCGCGGCCTGCCGCCGACGGCCGTAGAACAGGTGCCGGTCAGGCGCAACCCACTTGAGTTCGAAGGTCACGCAAGGTGCGGTCCAATATCCGTGAGACATGCATCTGCGAAACTCCGATCGAGTCAGCGATCTGCCGCTGTGTCATCGCGCCGAAATACCGAAGATAGAGCACTTTTTGTTCGCGCTGGGGCAACGCTGCCAGCAGGGACCGCACCGATTCGCGATCGGTCACTCGATCGAAGCCGGCATCCATCGCACCGAGTGAGTCACCGAGCACCTGGGCCCGCGAGTCTTCGTCGTTGACGTTCACGTCCAGCGACTGGGGCTGGTACGCCTTGGCGGCCACGATGCTCTCCACGACCTGGCCGCGGTCGATGTCCAACTCGGCGGCGAGCTCCTCGACGGTCGGCGCCCGTCTCAGATCACTCGTCAAATATGCAGTAGCACAGGCAATGTCATGTTGCCGGTCGCGAATCCGCCTGGGCACATGCACCTTCCAGCCGTAGTCGCGAAAGTATCGACGCAACTCCCCCATCATCGTAGGAATGGCATACGCGACGAATCTGGATCCCCGCGCCGGATCGAATCGGTTGACCGCCTGCAAAAGTCCTACCCGGGCGACCTGGATCAGGTCCTCGAGATTTTCACCTCGCCGGTCGAAGTGGCGTGCCACCCGCTCCGCCAGTGGGCAACACCGCACCACGATGCGTTCTAGTTGACGGCCGTACGCGTCCGAGTCGGGCGGTAATTGACGCAGCACCGCAAGCATCGTGACCACGTCAGCGTATTCGTCCTGGTTTTGCTCCGCCTCGGGCAATACGTCGGCATTCGGCGCTGCTGCGGCCGCACCAATCTCTACGGACTCACTGACTTCACGAAAATTGTTTTCTAACAATGAAACTGACATGTAGCACCCTCCAGGGTGTTACAGCACACACGACGTCACCGATTTACGGCGCAGACAATAACGAGTACACGGTGAGTCAGGGATGTGCTGGCTTCCGCCTTTCGGACGGAACGGCAATCTGCCGAAGTCGAGTCAGACGGCATTCAGCGGATTCCCGGAATCAAGGCCCCATTCTGGACCGAATTCACCCCGCCGAGCAGCAGCCCCTCGACCAACACCGCTTTTGGCTAAGCGGAGACGCCGTAACAGCGTCGCGCTTCTCACACTACACGTGGCCACTCGTCGACACCACCGGAATGGCGATGTGCTTACGGAATTCCGCCGGAAGTTACGCGTCACTGCGTTGCGGATTACGCAACGGGAGTGGTGCTTCTCAGCCTGGAATGAACTCCTGCGCTTTGGTTTTCAGGCCCTGATAAACCAGGTGCCAGCCGTTGGGATCGCCTTTGAGAACCGCGGCGGTCATATCTTTGATCTGTTCGTAGGTGGCATGCGGCGGGATCGGAGGCACTTCGGGGTCGCACCGGACATCGAGCACCACCGGGTGATCGGCGGCCAGCGCCCGGTCCCAGGCCTCGCCAAGCCGATCAGGATTGTCGACCGCGATACCCTCCAGCCCCATGGCACAGGCAATTTCGGCATACGAGACGTCCGGTAACGACTGAGATGGCACAAATTTCGGTGAACCGCCCATCGCCCGCAGCTCCCAGGTGACCTGATTGAGATCACCGTTGTGGAACACGCACACCACCAATCGCGAATCAGACCATTGCGACTCATAGCGCTTGATGGTCAGCAGCTCGGCCATCCCGTTCATCTGCATCGCGCCGTCACCGACGAGCGCGACAACCGGACGGTCCGGATGCGCGAACTTCGCGCCGATTCCATACGGCACAGCGGGGCCCATCGTGGCGAGCGTGCCCGACAACGAACCGCGCATACCGTCGCGGAACTTGAGGCACCGCGCATACCAATTGGTGGACGAGCCGGAGTCGGCGGTCACGATGGCGTTCGCCGGTAGTCGTTGCGAGAGCTCCCACGCGATGCGCATAGGGTTCACCGGCTGCGCGGACAGCATGCTCTGCCGTTCGATCGTCTCCCACCAGCGAGAGATGTTGTGCTCGATGCTATCTCGCCATTTGCGATCAGATTTCGACTCCACCAGCGGCAGCAGCGCACTGACCGCGGCGCTGGCGTCGGCGACGATGTTCACCTCGGTGGGATAACGCATGCCGATCGCGGTGCCGTCGATGTCGATCTGAATCGCACGTGCCTGGCCGAACTTCGGCAGGAACTGGCTGTATGGGAAGTTCGATCCGATGATCAATAGGGTGTCGCAGTCGCGCATCATCTCGTAACTGGGTCGCGAACCGAGCAACCCGATCGATCCGGTGACATACGGCAACTCGTCCGACAGCACGTCCTTGCCCAACAGCGCCTTGGCGACCCCGGCGCCCGTCTTGTCGGCGAGTTCGCGTACCTGGTCGGCCGCATGGCGGGCACCTTGGCCGACCAGAATCGCCACGCGCTCACCGGCATTGAGCACATCGGCGGCCTTGCGGATCTGTTCGTTCTGCGGATATACCGCCGGTGACGTATACAGCGGATCACTCGACGGCACCTGCTTGAATTCATGTTCGGGCGCCTCGTAGGGCTGCTCCTGCAGATCAGACGGGATCACCAGAGCCGTGGGCGCCCGCCTGGCCTGAGCGGTGCGAATCGCCCGATCGAGCGCGTTGGGCAGCTGGTTGGCGACATTGACCTCGACCAGGTACTCACTCGCGACGTCCTTGAAGAGACTCTGCAGATCGACTTCCTGCTGGTAACTGCCACCCATCGCGCTACGCGCCGTCTGACCCACGATCGCCACCACGGGGACGCGGTCGAGCTTCGCGTCGTACAGCCCGTTCAGCAAGTGGATTGCCCCCGGCCCAGACGTCGCCATACACACCCCGACCGCGTTCCCGAATTTGGCGTATCCCGTGGCGGCGAACGCCGCCATCTCCTCGTGGCGCGCCTGAATGAATTGCGGCCCATCGTTACTCCGGCCGAAGGCCGCGACGATTCCGTTGATGCCGTCACCCGGATACGCGAATACGTGACGGACGTGCCATTGTCGCAGCCGCTCGAGCAGATAGTCCCCCACAGTCGTCGTCATGCAGGCCACGTACCCCACTCGTACCTGGCGAAACACGCGTTTGACGGTTCTCCCGGCCGGGTACCTCCACCGCAGACAGTCCAAATATGCCCGCTACCACCGGGAGGTGTCGATGTCTGGGGTCCAGACCGGGGCGATCACACAACATGATCCAGAGCCGCGGGGAGCCGGCCACCGGCGACGTACGGTCACCAACTGGGTACTCGCAGCCCTGACGGTGCCGGGCGCGTTGGTCATCATCCTCTATCAGTACGGCCAGGTCCTTGCGACCGCCGGCTGCTCCGAACACACCTGCGCCAAGCTGGGACCGAGCCCATTCGTGTTCGGGCTGATCGAATACGGGGCACCCGTGGTCGCCGTGGTGGCGGTGGCGCTGTCGTTCGTCACCGCGCGTAAGCGCTACGGCATCGTGGTACCGCTGGCCGCCTGGGCACTCCTGATCATCGGCCTCGTCGTGCTCACGATCACCTTTAAAACCCCTTGACACACAGTAGGATCCAATGACCACGAGCGATCGCATCGAGCTTGCCGAGCCCGCGCGCCTAGCGGAGGGTGACGTCATCGAAGATCCTGCGGGCGGTCGCTGGCTGACCATCCAGGAAATCCAGGTGATCTCGACGAAGGGTGCCGGCGTCTTCAGCTTCTACGGCGCAGGGCCCGATGACCGCATCACCGTCAGCGGAGCTCAAAAGGTCAGGCGCAGAAAGTGATGTGAGCCATGGCCAGCGATCTGGGCACACCCCACGAGCCCGACCAGCGATGGGACCGAATGGCCCGTCACGAAACCGAGATCGAGCGGCTGGACCGGAACTGGTCGAGTTTGCTGCAGGAACTCCGCGTGGCACAGACCGGAGTGCAGCTGCTCACCGGCTTCCTGCTGACCTTGCCATTCCAGCAGCGATTCAGCGCACTGGACACGCAGAACCGCACCGTCTACCTGACGACCGTCGCCTTTTCTGTCGCGTCGACAATTCTGTTGATAGCGCCAGTTGGCATGCACCGCATCTTGTTTCGGCAACGACGCATGTCGACCATCGTCGCCGCAGCCCACCGGTGCGCCTTTTCCGGCCTATTCCTGCTCGGCCTCGCGCTGACCGGCGTGACGGAGCTGATCTTCGGTACCGTCGCGGGTCAAGTGGCGGGCTGGGTCGCCGGCGGCATCAGCCTGGCCGGCTTCAGCGCATTCTGGGTGCTGGTGCCCTTGACGATGCAGAACACCGGCGGCAACGATACCGCTCGCGCACAATAGTTTTCGACACGAAACGACCCGACCTCGCCCACGGTGAAGGGAGGTCGGGCCACTCGAGCTACTGATTCTGCTGCTGTCGTTTCTCGGCTGCCTCCGCGCCTGCGCGGGCTGACTCAGCCTGCGCCTCGCGCTTGGCGGCATCGCGTTCGGCGTCCGCCTTGTCCTGTTGGGCCTGTCCCTCACGGACCATGTCGTCCCGGCCGACAACGCTGCCTGCGGCCTCCTTCAGCTTGCCCTTGACACCTTCGACGGTGCCCTTGATGCCCTCTTCGGGACCACTCTTCTGCTCTCCCACTGCATTTCCTCCTTAGGTTGCGATGTTGTCTCCGGCCCTACCGACATACCTGGTATGGGCCCATCGGAAACCTCCTCTGGCGCAACGTTTCACCAAATTCCGCTCCGGGTATCCGAGTGCACAGGAGTTGATCACAATGCGAGATACCGGGCATGACCAGGGAGTACGGCATCACCACCGCCGGCGCAGCCCACAGTCCCAGGCAATTGGCGCCGTCTGCCGGGTATTCGTCAAGAACATGGTCCGCATGTGGGCCCTGCAACCGAATCTGCATTGGCCCTTCAGTTCCATCGATCAGGTCGCCGCGCTGGCCCCGCTACCGAGCTCAGCGACCGTTCGCCGCGTCCGCCTGCCGTCCTGTCCAGCTGAGCTGATCGGCACTGAGGACTCATCCGCCCGTCGCGCGATCCTCTATCTGCACGGCGGCGCGTTTCTCACATGCGGACTCAACACACATCGGTCACTCGTCGCGCGGCTGTCCCGTAGCGCTGACGCCGAAGTGCTCAACGTCGGCTACCGGATGTTGCCCGACCACGGGCTGTCGGCTGCGCTGTCCGACGCGGTGGACGGGCTCCGCTGGCTACTGCGCCGCGGCTACCGTTGGTCCGACATTGTGTTGGCCGGCGATTCCGCCGGCGGATATCTGGCGCTGCAGACTGCCGCCGAACTGCTTCGGCAAGGCTACCCGCCCACCGCCGGCGTGGCGGCCATCTCTCCGCTGACGACGCTGAACCCCCGCGCCAAGTCCCCTGGCCACAGAGACCGTTGTGCGATGTTCACCGCCCGCGCGATGACGTCGTTCATGCGCTATGTCGCCGCGCACGGCGAGAAGAACCCGTCAGGACAACCCATGGCCTCGCCCGTCGACGCGGATCTGCACCACATGCCGCCGGTGTCGATCCACGTGAGCGGCGACGAGTTTCTCCGGGCCGACGCGGAGCTGATGTACGAACGGCTGACCGACGCCGGGGCGGAATGCGATCTTCACGTGTGGGACGGGCAGATTCACGATTTCCCGCTCGCTGCCGCGGTCCTGCCCGAGGGGCGCCGGGCAATCCGCTACATCGGAGACTTCGTCAAGCGGGTCGCCCCCGCGTCGAACGAAGACCAGTACGCACCGGAGTATCCGCCGGCCGCCTCGCAGTGAACCAGGTGTGCCAACCCCCGCGTTTGTTGCCAATCGCGGCGGGTACCACACCACGGTGAACGAAACATCGAACCAGAAGCAGCAGCAGCTCGACTCCGCGCGGGTCGACAACAACGCGGGATACCTGACCACCCAACAGGGTGTGCGAGTCCCTCATACCGACGACGCACTCACCGCAGGTGAGCGCGGTCCGAGCCTGCTGGAAGATTTCCATGCGCGCGAGAAGATCACGCACTTCGATCACGAACGGATTCCCGAGCGGGTCGTGCACGCCCGCGGCGCGGGGGCCTACGGATACTTCGAGCCCTACGACGATTCACTGGTCGACTTCACCACGGCGAAATTCCTGATCACACCAGGCCGACGTACACCGGTGTTCGTCCGCTTCTCGACCGTTGCGGGGTCCCGCGGCTCCGCCGACACCGTGCGCGACGTGCGCGGCTTCGCGACCAAGTTCTATACCGAGCAGGGCAACTACGACCTCGTCGGCAACAACTTTCCCGTCTTCTTCATCCAGGACGGCATCAAGTTCCCGGACTTCGTCCATGCGGTGAAGCCGGAGCCGCACAACGAGATTCCGCAAGCCGCGTCGGCCCACAACACGCTATGGGACTTCGTGTCGCTGCAGCCGGAAACGCTGCACGCGATCATGTGGCTGATGTCCGACCGGGCCCTCCCACGTAGCTACCGCATGATGGAAGGCTTCGGCGTGCACACCTTCCGCTTGGTGAACGCCGCGGGTGAGGGCGTGTTCGTCAAGTTTCATTGGAAGCCGAAACTCGGTGTGCATTCACTGATCTGGGAGGAATGCCAGCAGATCGCCGGCAAGGATCCAGACTTCAATCGCCGTGACCTGTGGGACGCCATCGACGCCGGACAGTTCCCCGAGTGGGAGCTGGGTGTGCAGCTGATCCCCGAATCCGACGAGTTCGCCTTCCCGTTCGACCTCCTCGACTCGACCAAACTCGTTCCAGAGGAACGGGTTCCGGTGATCCCCGTCGGACGGATGGTACTCGACCGGAACCCCGATAATTTCTTCGCCGAGACCGAGCAGGTCGCATTTCACACCGCCAATCTGGTCCCGGGGATCGACTTCACCAACGATCCCCTGCTGCAGTTCCGCAACTTCTCCTACCTCGATACGCAGTTGATCCGCTTGGGCGGACCGAACTTCGCGCATCTGCCGGTCAACCGGCCCACCGCCGCGGTCACCAACAATCAGCGCGACGGGTACGGTCAGCACACCATCCCGCGGGGAACCACCAGTTACCTCAAGAACAACCTCGGCGGCGGCTGTCCCGCGCTGGCGGACGAGGACGCCTTCCGGCACTACACCGAACGCATCGACGGTCACAAGATCCGCAGCCGCGCAGACAGTTTCAAGGACCACTACAGCCAGCCCCGGATGTTCTGGCTCAGTATGTCGACCGTCGAGCAGGATCACATCGTCGCCGCGTTCGCGTTCGAACTGGGCAAGGTCGGGCCGGAGACCGGCATCCGGCCGCGAGTCATCGCGCAGCTCAACATGATCGACCACGAGCTCGCCGCGCGGGTCGCCGCCCGGCTCGGCGTGCAGGCGCCCGATGAGGTCGCGGTTCCGGACCGGGTGGTCTCGTCCCCGGCGCTGTCGCAGCTGAACACCGTGACCGACTCCATCGTCAGCCGCCGGATCGCCGTTCTGGCTGCCGACGGCGTCGATCTGCGGGGCATCGAGCGGACCGCCGAGGCACTCAGGGAGCGGGGCGCCACCGTCGACATCGTCGGCCTCATCGGTGGCGGCACCGTCAGCACCGACACCGGTCAGGAACTGTCGGTGGATCTCGGGCTCCACACCACCTCGTCGGCGCTCTACGACGCGGTGCTGATCCCCGGAGCGCTGGACTCCGTTGAACTACTCGCGCAAGACGGTTCGGCGCTCCACTTCGTGAGCGAGGCGTACAAGCATCTGAAGCCGATCGCCGCGTTCGGCGCGGGCATCGGCCTGCTGCGCGCGGCGGGGATCAATCCCGCAGCCGCCGGCCTGACCGAAACCCACACGGACAGAGGCGTTGTCACGACGACATCGCATGGCGGCGCGCTCGACGAGCTGTTCATCGAAGCATTCATCGACACGATCCAGCGGCACCGGACCTGGAACCGGGCAACCGAGGCGGTGCCCGCCTGATGATCTGCCCGCCAAACGCTTTCACACCGTGAGGAGGAATGTCATGCCGAAGACCACAAAACAGGGGCAAGCCAAGGAGAGCGAGCTGCCCAGCACGCTGCAGAAGTCGAGCGCCAAGGCACAACGCACTTTTGCGAAGACGCACGATTCGGCCGCCGACCGATACGGCGAAGGCGAACGTGCCCACCGGGTCGCGTACTCAGCGTTGAAGCACAGCTATGAGAAGGTCGGCGACCACTGGGAGAAGAAAGACCACAAGGGCCCGTCCGACGAGCGGTCGCACAGCGGCGGGCCCAACGCCCGTGGTGCCACCGCCGAAGGCGTCAACGCCGAGGCCACCAAGAAGCACCTGCTCGACGTCGCCCGCCGGCTCGAGATTCGAGGGCGCTCGACCATGAACAAGGGCGAGTTGGTGGAGGCGATCGAGAAGGCCAACCGGCGGGCCAGCCGCCGTTAGCGAATCACCACTGACCGAGCTGGCACTGCACGTTGTACGGCGCGGTCTGGTGCGCCGCCGACTGACCGTCGACCGCGATGTCGCACGTCGAATCCGGAGCAGCCTGGCCACCGTGCGTCGTGCTGCTGACGGTGAAGATGGCCCACTGCGGGTCGGCCAGCGTGGTGGTGAACACCCACGGGGCGTCCGGCCCGACGGTGACCGTCTCACGCTTGAGGTAGGAGTACGCGTCGGCGTTGTAGGCGGCCTTGTTCGCGGGCTGATTGACCAGGTAGAGCAGGTCGAACGTAGCCGGGCCACCCACCGACAGCGTGTATCGGACCTCGTGGCCGGCCGGGGCGGCAGACGCCACCGGCGCCATCAGCCCAGCGGCCGCCACTGCTGCCGCGCCACACACCACTGACACCTTGACTGTCGCTTTACGCATGCCGGTCATATCGACCGACCGTACCGGACCGTTACACCCTGCATCAGACGTATCACCCCGCCTGCAGCTCCAGCAGCACCGTCACCGGCCCGTCGTTGACCAGGTCGACGTGCAGAACTGCCCGGTCGCGACCTCTGCTCCCAGCGCCCGCAGCGCCGCCGCGAACTCGTCGACCAGTGGCTCGGCCACCGGACCGGGCGCCGCGGCATTCCACGACGGCCGGCGGCCCTTGGCGGTGTCGGCGTAGAGCGTGAACTGACTGACCACGAGGATCGGCGCGGCAGCGTCGGCGGCACTCAGCTCGCCGTCGAGGATGCGCAGCCGCCACAGTTTGTCGGCCATCTTGCGCACCACGGCGGCGTCGTCGGTGTGGGTGAGGCCGACCAGCGCGACCAGGCCCTGAGGGTTCGGAGTGATCTCACCGACGATCTGCCCGCCGACCGTCACTCGCGCCGACGTCACCCGCTGCACCAGTACTCGCACGTTCGCAGATGTTGCCACAGCAGTTTGTGGTACCTGTGGTGGTCATGGACGGCCCATCCTGGCGCGGTACTCCCCTGACCCGGCGTTCGATACTCGTCGGGCTCGGCGCCGTCGGGGCGTTCCTCGCCGTAGACCTCGGCCTGGTCGCGTACACCAGCCGCGCCGGCACACTGACTCGCCAGACGTTCCTGGACGGCTTCCAGAGAGTCTTCGGCGATCACCCCGGATTCCGGAAGAATCACGCCAAGGGGGTCTCGGTCGTCGGCCATTTCATGAGCAACGGCAACGCGGCCACCCTGTCCCGCGCCGCGGTCTTTGGGCCGGGTGAGACACCCGTCGCGGGCCGGTTCTCCCTGGCCGGCGGTAACCCGACCGTCGCCGACACTCCCGGCGCGGCGCGCGGGCTCGGCCTGGCCATCGGCTTCCCCGGCGCCGGCCAGTGGCGGACCGCCATGCTGAACATCCCGGTGTTCCTCGACAACTCACCGCAGGGCTTCTACGACCGGCTGCTGGCGTCCAAACCGGTCGCCGACGGCAAGCCCGATCCGAAGGTCATGGCCGACTTCCTCAGCCGGCACCCCGAGACCGCGGCGGCGATGGCACTGGTCAAGAAGAGCCCGCCCACACCGGGTTTCGCCGACAGCACGTTTTCCGGCCTGCATGTGTTCCACCTGGTGAACAACGCCGGCGCCCGTACCCCGGTCCGCTGGTCGTTCGTCCCCCAGCAGACCGCGCTGCCGCCGAAATCCGACGACCCCAACTCGTTGTTCGACGCGCTGATCCTGCAGCTGAAAAAGGCTCCGCTGCAATGGAACCTGCGACTGACGATCGGGCACGACAACGACCCGACCGATCCGACACTGCCCTGGCCGGCCGACCGGCAGGTCATCGACGCCGGCGTCCTGACCCTCACCGAAGCCCAGACCGATGCCGCCGGTAACGCGCGCGACATCAACTTCGACCCGCTGGTCCTGCCCGACGGCATCGAACCGTCCGACGATCCGCTGCTCAGCGCCCGCTCGGCGGTGTACGCCGGGTCATACCGGGCACGAACCACCGAACCGAAAACCGCTCCAGCCGTTCGGGTTATCTCGTGACATCCCGCTTCCCCGTCCGCACCCGCGTGCTGCACTGGCTGACGGCGGTGGCGGTCTTCGCCGCGTTGCTGATCGGCTTCGCCATGACCAACGCCATCGGCTCCCACGGCGCCCTGGTCGCCGTCCACATGACGCTGGGCATCAGCATCCTGGCCATCGTGATCGTCCGGGCGGCAAACCGATTCACCCACAAGCCGCCGAAATGGCCCGCCACGGTAGGGCCGTTGGAGGGCAAGCTGATCGCCGGGTCCGAGCTGGCGATGTACGCCATGCTGCTGGCGCAGCCGCTCGTCGGCTGGGCCATGGTGTCGGCGTCTGGCACACCGGTCCGGGTGTTCGGATTGAAGCTACCCGGCCTCGTGCCGTTCGACGCCGACCTGTACGGCATTCTGCGCCAGACACATTCGGTGGTGGCCTACCTGCTCGTGGCCGCCATCGCCGCGCACGTCAGTGCCATCCTGCTCCACACCCTGACCCTGCGCGACGGCATGCTCCGCCGCATGACCCACTGAGCCCTCTCCCGCGAGCGGCCGTGTCTGTACAGCGACACACCGTGCCGTGTGTGCGTTTTGGGGTCGGTCACGGCTGACGAGCGGCCCTAAAATGCCATGGGTCGGCGGTGTGTCGTGCACAAACACGGCCGCTCGCCGGAGGTGGTTGTTCCCGCGCGAGGTGGGTCTATTGCAGCCGGGCGGCGACGACAGCGGCGACGTCGGCGATTGGCACGTCGACCTGCTCGCCGTTCGACAGATCCTTGACGCCGACGGTGCCGGCCTCGATGTCGCGGTCACCGGCGACCAGGGCCACCTTCGCGCCGGAACGGTCGGCCGCCTTCATCGCGCCTTTCAGCCCGCGGTCGCCGTAACACATGTCGGTGCGTACACCCGAACCACGCAGGGCCGCAACGATCTTCGCCAGTTCCAGCTTGGCCGGTGCGCCCAGCGGCACCGCGTACACATCGACGGCGGCAGGCGAGGCGACCGTCTTGCCCTCAGCCTTGAGCGCCAGCACCGTGCGGTCGACACCCAGCCCGAACCCGATGCCGGACAGGTCCTGCCCACCCAGCTGCTTCATCAGGCCGTCGTACCGGCCGCCGCCACCGATGCCGGACTGCGCGCCGAGGCCGTCGTGCACGAATTCGAAGGTGGTCTTGGTGTAGTAGTCCAGACCACGAACCATGCGCGGGTTGATCACGTACGGCACGCCGAGGGCGTCCAGGTGCGCCAGCACCGTGTCGAAGTGTTCCTTGGCCGCCTCCGAGAGGTGATCGAGCATCACCGGGGCGTCGGCGGTCATCTCCTTGACGTGCGGTCGCTTGTCGTCGAGCACCCGCAGCGGGTTGATCTCGGCCCGGCGCCGGGTGTCTTCGTCGAGATCGAGCTTGAACAGGAAGTCCTGCAACAGCTTCCGGTACTGCGGGCGGCACGTGTCGTCACCAAGCGAGGTGATCTCCAGGCGGAAGCCGTCGAGGCCCAGCGAGCGGAAGCCGGCGTCGGCCACCGCGATCACCTCGGCGTCCAACGCCGGGTCGTCGATGCCGATGGCCTCCACACCCACCTGCTGCAGCTGGCGATAGCGGCCGGCCTGCGGGCGTTCGTAGCGGAAGAACGGCCCGGAATACCGGAGCTTGGCCGGCAGCGCGCCGCGGTCCAGGCCGTGTTCGATGACGGCCCGCATGACGCCGGCGGTGCCCTCCGGGCGCAGCGTGACGGAGCGGTCACCACGGTCGGCGAAGGTGTACATCTCCTTGGACACCACATCGGTGGACTCCCCCACACCGCGGGCGAACAGCGCGGTGTCCTCGAACACCGGGAGCTCGATGTGGCCGTAGCCTGCCAGTCGCGCGACGTTCAGCAGGCCGTCGCGCACCGCGACGAATTCCGCCGAGTCCGGGGGCAGGTAATCCGGGACGCCCTTGGGCGCCTGAAAATCGCTCAACTTGATAAGCCTTCGAGGAACGGGTTGGTACGACGTTCGGCGCCGATGGTGGTCTGTGGGCCGTGCCCAGGTAGTACCACGGTGTCGTCGTCGAGCACCAACAGTTTTGTCACGATCGAGTCCAGCAGATCCCGGCCGCTGCCGCCCGGGAGATCGGTGCGGCCCACCGACTGCTTGAACAAGGTGTCGCCGGTGAATGCCAGGTCGGCCGGACCATCACTGATCCGGAAGACCACCGAGCCCCTGGTGTGGCCCGGAGTGTGGTCCACGGTGACGGTGATCCCGCCCAGATCCAGCTTGTCGCCGTCCCGGTCGAGTTCGACGACCTGCTTGGGCTCGGAGAACAGCACCCCGAACGCCAGCCGGGCCAGCTTCCCCACAACGGCCGGGCCGAACCCCTTGATCGGATCGGTCAGCATGAACCGATCCTCGGGGTGGATGTACACCGGGCAGCCGTAGGTGTCCGCCACCTTCTGCGCCGACCAGATGTGGTCGACGTGGCCGTGGGTGAGCAGCACCGCCGACGGGGTGAGCCGGTTCTCATCCAGAATCTCGCGGATGCGGCCCATGGCCCGCTGGCCAGGGTCGACGATGATGGCGTCCGACCCGGCGCGCGCCGCGAGGACGTAGCAGTTGCACTGCAACATCCCGGCCGGAAACCCCGTCAACAACACGCGACCATTTTCCCACGTGGGAAACTGCCTCCATGACGCAGCCAGGACCGTGGGACCGCCGCCGCCCGACCAACCCCAGTACTACGGTGCGCCGCAATACGTTCCGGGATTTCCCCCGCCGAAGAAGTCCCGCACGGGGTGGGTGATGTTCTCCGTCATCGCAGTCATCGCACTGGTCGCGGCGGGTGTCGCCGCGTTCATCGTGATTCGCCACGAGAACAAGCCCGTCGGTGGGGCCGCCGAGACGTCATCTACCGACGCCGGTCCGACGCCGCTGCGCTCGATCCGCCTCGCCGCGCCGAACGTGGCCACCAAGCCGGGCAGCTCCGAGCCGAAGGCCACCCTGACGGTCTACGAGGACTTCCTGTGCCCCTTCTGCCGCCGGTTCGAGCAGGTCTACGGGCCGACCATCGGCCAGCTGATCACCGACGGCCGGGTCGCCGTGGACTACACCATGGTGTCGATCCTGGGCCGTGGTGACCTGAAGTCGTACTCGGTGCGGGCAGCCGCGGCGGCGTACTGCGTGGCCGACGCCGACACCGCCGCGTTCCAGCGGTTCCATGCCGCGCTGTTCGCGCACCAGCCCGACGAGTCGGCGTACTCGTTCCCGTCCGACGACGAGTTGGTCACCCAGGCCGAGAAGGCCGGCGCACCTGATTCGGTCGCCGACTGCATCACGAGCGGCAAGAATCGCGACATGGTCAACAACGCCGTCAAGAGCTCGGGCATCAACTCGACGCCGACGGTGCTGCTCAACGGCGCCGATATCGGTGACGCCGTGCTGCAAAATCCTGATCCACGGGCGCTGCTGGACCAGCTCAAGGCTGTCTCAGGGTGACCTGGCACACTCGGTGCCGAACAAAGTCGGGGCACTTGGGCCCCGACCGTGACGAGGAGGGCTTCGGCGGTGCCGACGAATGAACAACGGCGGGAGACCGCCAAGCGCAAGCTGGAACGGCAGTTGGAGCGCCGGGCCGAAAAGGCCCGTAAGCAGCGCATCATGACGATCGCCGCGTCGGTGGTCGCGGTACTCGCGGTGATCGGCGGCATCGTCGGCGGCGTCATCTACCTCAACAAGGACTCCAAGTCTTCGTCCGCGACGGCCTCGGCGTCGACCGAGAGCTCCACCGCCCCCGCGCAGAACCCGCCCGCCGACGGCAAGCTGCCGCCATTCGTGGCACCCGCGGGCCTCGGTGAGAACTGCCAGTACCCGGCGTCGTCGGAGCAGGCGAGCAAGAAGGTCAACCCGCCGCGCACCGGCAAGATCCCCACCACCCCGCCGACGGTGACGGCCAGCATGAGCACCAACCAGGGCAACCTCGGGCTGACACTGGACAACGCCAAGGCTCCCTGCACGGTCAACAGCTTCGCCAGCCTGGCGCAGCAGGGGTACTTCAACGACACCCCCTGCCACCGGCTCACCAAGGGCGGCCTGGACGTCCTGCAGTGCGGTGACCCGACCGGTTCCGGCATGGGCGGCCCCGGCTACCAGTTCGCCAACGAGTACCCGACCAACCAGTACCAGCCCGACAGCCCCGCGCTGAGCCAGCCGGTCGTCTACCCGCGCGGCACGCTGGCGATGGCCAACGCCGGACCGAACACCAACGGCAGCCAGTTCTTCCTGGTGTACCAGGACTCGCAGCTGCCGCCGGGTTACACCGCGTTCGGCACCGTCGACGCCACCGGCCTGGCCACCCTGGACAAGATCGCCCAGAACGGCATCGAGGGCGGCGCCGGCGACGGCAAGCCCGCGCAGCCGGTCACGGTGAAGTACATCCAGCTGGACTGACATATTGACGATGAGGCCCGGTCACCGATTACGGTGACCGGGCCTTCTTGGTGGTAGGCCCTGCACAGATCCGGCTGCGGTGGAATCATGCGCAACGTGGCGAACACCAAACCGCAGACCATCTCGTACCCGGCGCCCGGCTCGCGGCCGAACCGCCACGACGATCTCGCCGTCGACCCGCACGTCATCGTGCTGTTCGGCGCGACGGGCGACCTCGCCAAACGCAAACTGCTGCCCGGCCTGGCCTATCTGGACCAGTCCGAACTGGCCCCCGACATCCAGATCGTCGGAACGTCGTTGGAGGACCTGACGATCGACGAGTTCCGCGCGCTGGCCCAGGCGGCGATCGACGAATTCGGCAGCCATCACCTGACGCCCGAGCAGTGGGAACGCTTCGCCGCGACGCTCACGTACGTCCCGCAGAGCGCCGGGCCGTCGGGACTGGCGGCTGCCGTCGCCGCGGCGGAGAAGAAGCTGGGCCCGAATGTGCGCCGCCTGCATTACCTTTCGGTCCCGCCGAAGGCCGCGCGAGCCGTGATCGCGACGCTGGACGAGGCCGGGCTGGTCGAGCGCTCCCGTGTCGTCATGGAAAAGCCCTTCGGCACCGATCTGGCCAGCGCGGTCGAACTGAACGACTTCGTGCACGAAACCTTCGACGAGGAACAGATTTTCCGGATCGACCACTTCCTGGGCAAGGAAGCGGCGCAGAACATCCTGGCGTTCCGGTTCGCCAACGGCCTTTTCGAGCCGATCTGGAACCGCAACTTCATCGACCATATTCAGATCGACATCCCGGAGATGCTCGGACTGGACCAGCGGGCGAATTTCTACGAAAGCACCGGCGCCTACAAGGACATGGTGGTGACCCACCTGCTGCAGGTGATGGCCTTCGTCGTGATGGAGCCGCCGACTGCGCTGGAGCCGCGGGCCATCAGCGAGGAGAAGAACAAGGTTTTCCGGTCGATGCTGCCGATCAACTGCTCCGACGTAGTCCGCGGCCAGTTCACCGGCTACCGCGAACTCGAGGGCGTATCAAGGGATTCCGACACCGAGACGTTCATCGCACTGAAGGTTCGCATCGACAACTGGCGCTGGGCGGGCGTGCCGATCTACCTGCGCACCGGCAAGAAGATGGCCGAGGGCATGCGCATCATCTCGATCGCCTTCAAGGAGGCGCCGCGCACCATGTTCCCGTCGGGCTCGGGCGTCGGCTCCCAGGGGCCCGACCACCTGACGTTCGACCTCGCTGACAATTCGAAGGTGTCGCTGTCGTTCTACGGCAAGCGCCCAGGGCCGGGCATGAAGCTGGAGAAGCTGTCCATGCAGTTCTCGGCGACCGAGGCCGACGGCGCCGACCAGGTGCTGGAGGCCTACGAGCGACTGATCCTCGATGCCATGCGCGGTGATCACACGCTGTTCACCACCGCCGAGGGCATCGAGTCACTGTGGGCGAATTCGGCTACGCTGCTGGAGGATCCGCCGCCAGTGAAGAACTACCCGCCCGGCACCTGGGGTCCCAACGCCATTCACCAGCTGATCGCCCCCAACGCCTGGCGGTTGCCGTTCGAACGAGGCTGGCGGGAAGCCAAGAAGAAATAGGGTTTATGGGCGCGGGGCCGCGGCTGTCTGCTCGAGCTGCAGGATGGCCGCGTCCACCATGGTCTGGATGATTTCGCAGGTACTGAAATCACTCATCCACAGATGCGGAGTGTCGGTGCGGTGCAGCATCGCCACGCCATGCAGCGCCACCGACAGCGCCGCCGCCACCCGCTGTGCGTCGGGACCCGGCTCGGAGTCGGGGTCCATACCGCCGGCGGCCAGTAGCCCGCGCGTCACCACCTCGAGAGCCTGGCGCGCCGACGGGGTGATCTCGTCCACCTTGACCATCAGGACGTAGCGCAACGGAAAGCGTTGGGCGAACGCGACATACGCGCGGCAGCCGAGCAGCAGCCGCTCGCGCCGGGTCTTGCCGGCCGGCACCTGCTCGGCGATGTCCTGACGGACCTGATCCCAGCTCAGCTCCGCGACGGCCGCCAGCACGTCCTCGCGACTGTCGAAGTGGGCGTACACCGACATGTTGGAGATGCCGGCTTCACGCGCGATGCTGCGCAACGACACCTCGTTGGTGGACGACGAGGAGTCGACGACACGGATCGCGGCGGCCAGGATTTCGTCGCGCAGGAGTGCCCCTTGTCCGCGCACATTCCGCTGCCGTGTCGATCCAGCCATGCCTTCACCCTAATCGCCACCGGTGACGAGGTGTGATCGTCGCCACCGCACACTAACTATACATGCGTATGTATACGGTCGTATGGTGCTCTTCATGAACTGGTTGGTCAAGACCGCGCGGCGCGGCTGGGTGCTGCTGACCGTTGTCGGGGTCGTCACGGTCGGTGGTTTCATCATCGACCGCTTCCACGGCGTGTTCGGCAGCCAGCAATCCGCCGAAATCCGCACGGACAACATCGTTTCCACGATCCCGAAGTACGTGACGTACGAAGTGGACGGACCGTCGGACAGCACCGGGATGATCAGCTACGTCGATGAGCGGGCCCAGCCGCAGCAGGAGCGCTTCACCTCGCTGCCCTGGTCGAAGACCCTGACCACGACGGTGCCGAGCGTGTTCGCCAACCTGGTCGCCCAGGGCGACAGCAGCCGCCTGAGCTGCCGGATCACCGTCAACGGCGAACTACGCGACCATCAGACCGCCGACGGCGCGTCGGCGACCACCTTCTGCCTGGTGAAGGCAGCATGAGCGGCCAGCACAGCACCCGCGGCGGCTATCCCCGCCTGATCCGCATCCTGTCGGTGCCGATCATCATCATCTGGCTGGCCGCCACCGCCGCCGCCAACCTGCTGGTGCCCAAACTGGAAGTCGTCGGCGCGAACAACGCCGTCTCCCTCTCGCCACAGGACGCCCCGTCCGTCATCGCCACAAAGCACATCGGCACCAAGTTCGGCGAATTCGACTCCGACAGCGTCCTGATGATCATCATCGAGTCCGACCAGACGCTCGGCGACACCGCACGCCAGTTCTACGGCGATCTGGTCCACCAGCTCGAGCAGGACACCACGCACGTCGAGCACGTGCAGGACTTCTGGGGCGACCGCATCACTTCAGCTGGCTCCGAGAGCGAGGACCACAAGGCGGCCTATGTCCAGGTCAACCTCCGCGGCGACCAGGGGTCCACGGAGGGCGTCGAATCCGTCGACGCGGTCCGGAACATCGTCGACCGCAGCCACCCGCCGGCCGGGGTGAAAGCGTTCGTCACCGGCCAGGCCGCCCTCGTGGCCGACACCAACGAGGCCGGCGACAAGAGCATGGTCAAGATGACCGTGGTGACGCTCGTCGTCATCGCCGTGATGCTGCTGGTCGTATATCGATCCCTCGCAACGACATTCATCGCGCTGCTCGTCGTGCTGACCGAGATGAGCATGGCCCGCGGACTCGTGGCCGTGCTGGGCAACGCCCAACTGATCAGTCTGTCCACGTTCGCGGTCAGCGTGCTGACGGCCCTGGCGATCGCCGCAGGCACCGATTACTGGATCTTCCTGGTCGGCCGCTATCACGAGGCTCGCAGTGCCGGCGAGGACCGGGAAACCGCCTACTATTCAACGTTTTCCAGTGTCTATCACGTGATCCTCGGCTCGGGCCTGACCATCGCCGGCGCCATGATGTGCCTGCTGTTCACCCGGTTGAACTACTTCAACACCTTGGCCCTGCCATGCGCGACCGCCATGGTCGTCATCCTGGTGATGGCGCTGACCTTCGCACCCGCCGTGATGGTCGTCAGCACCCACTTCGGCCTGCTGGACCCCAAGCGCGCCAACAAGACCCGCGGCTGGCGGCGCGTCGGCACCGCCGTCGTCCGCTGGCCCGGGCCCATCCTGGTCGCGGCCACCGCCGCCGCACTGGTCGGGGTACTGGCCCTGCCCGGGTACCGCACCAACTACGACAACCGCTTCTACGTGCCGAAAGACGTGCCATCCAACATCGGCTACGCGGCCGCCGAAGAACACTTCACCTCAGCACGGATGAACCCCGACATGCTGATGATCGAAGCCGACCACGACCTGCGGAACTCCCGCGACATGTTGGTCCTGGACCGGATCGCGAAGAACATCTTCCGGGTACCGGGTATCGCCCGGGTGCAGAGCATCACCCGGCCGCTCGGACCGCCGATGGAACACGGGTCGGTGCCCTTCCAGATCAGCGCCCAGGCCGTCTCGATGAACGAGAATCTGCAGTTCCTCAAGGCCCGCCTCGGTGACGTGCAGACCATGACCGACCACCTCACCTCGATGATCGGCATCATGCGGCACATGCACGACCTCAGCGTGCAGCTGGCCGACGCTACGCACGCCGGCGATGTTGCGGCACAGGATATGTCGGCCACCACCGCCGAGCTGCGCGACCAGATCGCCGACTTCGACGACTTCTTCCGGCCGCTGCGGAACTACTTCTACTGGGAGCCGCACTGCTTCGACATTCCGGTCTGTCACGCCCTGCGTTCGGTCTTCGACGCCACGGACGGCTTCGACCGGCTGGCCGACAACACCAAGGCACTGTCCGACGCCATGGGCAAGCTGGACGTGGTGACGCCGCAGATCGCCGCGCAGCTGCCACCGCTGATCAGCCTGTCCACCGACGTCCGCAATCTGATGCAGACCATGCGCAGCACCTTCGACGGCATGGTCACCCAGATGGAACGCATGACCGACACCGCCGCGGCCATGGGCCAGACATTCGACGACGCGAAGAACGACGACATGTTCTACCTGCCCCCAGAAGCGTTCAGCAGCCCCGACTTTCAGCGCGGCATGCAGCTGATGCTCTCCCCCGACGGCAAGGCAGCCCGCTTCATCGTCACTCATGACGTGGATCCCGCAACCCTGGAAGGCATTTCGCATGTCGGCGCCGAGCTGCAGGCCGCCAAAGAAGCTGTCAAGGGCACGCCGCTGGCGAGTGCGAAGTTCTACCTGGGTGGTACCGCCGCGACCTACAAGGACATCCAGCAGGGCGCGCACTACGACCTGCTGATCGCGGCCCTGGCCGCCATCATCCTGATCTTCGTGGTGATGCTGCTGATCACGCGGGCGCTGGTCGCGTCGATCGTGATCGTGGGCACCGTGGTGCTGTCCCTCGCCGCGTCCTTCGGCCTGTCGGTCCTGATCTGGCAGTACTTCCTGGGCATCGAGTTGCAGTGGCTGGTGATCGCGATGTCCGTCATCGTGCTGCTGGCCGTCGGCTCCGACTACAACCTGCTGGTGGTGTCCCGCTTCAAGGAGGAGATCGGCGCGGGCCTGCGCACCGGGCTGATCCGCGCCACCGGCGCCACCGGCGGCGTCGTCACCGCCGCGGGCCTGGTGTTCGCCTTCACCATGATCTCGATGATCGCGAGCGACTTGCGTTCGGTCGGCCAGATCGGCACGACGATCGGGCTCGGTCTGCTGTTCGACACCTTTGTGGTGCGCTCCCTGATCACCCCCTCGATCGCGGCACTGCTCGGACGCTGGTTCTGGTGGCCGTTGAAGGTCCGCAGCCGTCCTGCCCGCACCACTCAAACCGTAGGCACAACACCTGAATTGGAGATGGCATGACGCCGCATCCCTTCACTGATCTGACCACCGTCACCGCAGTCGATGCCGGTATGTTCGCAGCCGAAATCGACAGCCGGTGGACGATCGGCCCCAAAGTGCACGGGGGCTGCATGATGGCGCTGTGCGCCGCCGCGGCCCGACAGAGCGTTCCTGATGCGGCCGACCTGGCCCCGATTGCGTTGAGTGCCAACTACCTCAATGCACCCGACCCAGGCGAGGTCCAGCTCAGCACCACGATCCGCAAACGCGGCCGGCAGGTGAACCTGATCGAGGTCGAGCTCTCCCAACGCGGACGGGTCGCCGTCACATGCTCGGTCACACTGGGACCGCTCGATGCCAAGCCGCCGCGCCACCAGGTGCCGCTGGCCGCGAGTGCGATGGCGGTGGAGCCACCCGCCGACGCGGTTCGCGTCACGCCGGACCACGCCGTTGGGAACGTGGTCCATGTAGCGCAGGGCTGCGACATGCTCCTGGACTCTGCTACGCCGTTCCTCACCGGCACGGAAGGCGACCCGGTCACCCGGATATGGTTGCGCCCCTTCGCTTCCGACGAAGCCAATCCGGATACCGCCCTGCTCTTCGCACTGGTGGCCGGTGACATCACACCGCCGGTCACCATGAACCGCGGGCACTTCGGGTGGACGCCGACGGTCCAGCTGACCACGTATCTGCGCCGCCGGCCGGCGCCCGGTTGGTTGCGCGTGATGGCCAGTTCCACCGTCATCGGCAACACCTGGTTCGAGGAGGACCATCTCATCCTCGACGCCAACGGCCAGGTGGTCGCACAAAGCCGACAGATGGCGATGCTGCCGCTGGGGTCCTGACGGTCAGTACGTAGATACCGCGTTCTCCGCGACCCAACGCTTTTCGGCATCGGAACCCATCGGTGGCGGGATCAGACCGTTGATCATCCAGAGGTCCTCACTGGTCTCATCGACATGGAATTCCCAATGCGGGTTGTCATGCGCTTCCAGGTACGGGCTGAGGATCGCCTTGATCCAGTGGGCAATCCGGTGGCGATGCTCTTTGTCTACCGCCCGGCGGGCGATGTGGTCGATGACAACCCGCAGCCCGACGTCCGTCTGCTCACCGCCGACATACAGGTCGCCCGAACGGGTTTCATTGAAGATCACGACGACGTAGAACCGCGGTAAACCGGCCTTCTCGTAGTGATCGGTGATGCGGGCCGCCAACTCACGCTTGTCGTCGGCGGTGAAGAAGTCCGGCGTGTGGTGAATGGTCCACAGCGGCATGGTTTTAGACCGCCATCGCGAAGGTCAGGTTCTCCACAGGACCTGACAACGCCGACTTGACGCCCACCGACACCTCATCGGCCAGGACCTCGACGACGCCGGCTTCCAGTCCGTCGATGATGCGTGCCGCGATGTCCACCGCCGTCGTTTTCGGACCGGGAATGTCGGCGACCATCTCGGTCTCGATCAGTCCGGCATGCACACCGACCACCTGCGTGCCCTGCGCGACGAGCTCGCCGCGCAGCGAGTTGGTGACCGACCAGATCGCGGCCTTGGAGGCACCATAGGCCGCGCTTCCGGCCACCCACGACAGCACCGAGTGCATGTTGACCACGGCTCCGCCGCCGTTCGCCGCCAGGATCGGGGCGAAGGCCCGAGCCACCCGCAGCGGTCCGAACACGTTGATGTCGAAAGTTGCCTCGATGTCGTCGAAGCCGCCGGTCAGCAGCGAGCCGGGCAGCAGAATGCCCGCGTTGTTGAAGATGATCTCGGCGTCCGATGCGAGCTCGGCGAACGCGGAAACCGATGCCTCCGAACGTACTTCGAGTTCAACCGGGACCACCTCTGCGCGCGCTTCGGTGAACGACGACCGGCCCGTGGAGTAGACCTTGCGCGCTCCCCTGGCCAGCAGCTCGTCGACGAGGGCGGCACCCAGGCCCCGCCGACCGCCGGTCACCACAACCACCTTGCCTGCCACTGCGACCATCTGAACCACACTCCTTGCTGAATAACGATGACGTTACTAAGATGGAAGCACGGATATCTGAGTAACGCAAGCGTTATCCAAAAGAGGGTGTGATGGAGTTCGAAGAGAAGCTGCGCGACCGCCAGTGGTCGATCGGTGATGGCTGCTCGGTGGCCAAGCTGCTGGACCTACTCAGCACCAAGACGGTCTTCCTCGCTGTCCGCGAAAGCCTGTTCGGGACAACACGATTCGAAGACTTCGTCGACCGGATCGGGACATCGGCACCTGCGGTGTCGCGCGCACTCAAGCAATTGGAGGCCTCCGGACTGATGGTTCGGGCGCCGTATCAGGAGCCCGGCAAACGCGCCCGGGACGAGTATCGGCTGACCGAGGCCGGCGAAGACCTCCTACCGGTGTATCTGGCGATGAGCCAGTGGGGCGACAAGCACCTGCAGAAGGGCGGGCGGGGCCCACTGTGCTTCGTTGACCGGGAGTCCGGCAATCGGGTTGGCGTGATCGTCACCGACAATCTGAATACTGCCACCGTTTCCGCAGGTGACATCGAAATCCGACAGAACAGGTAGTGACCTTTGCCCGTCCCGGAATCAGCAACCATCACGCGGCCGTTGGAGATGAAGTGACTGCGCACCCGTTCACCGACCTCACCAGCGTCACCGCGGTGGACGATGGCACCTTCACCGCCACCATCGACCCGGTATGGACGATCGGCCCGAAGGTGCACGGCGGCTGCATGATGGCGGTGTGTGCCGCAGCCGCGCAGCAGGCCATCGGTACAGAATCCGAACTGGCGCCCGTTGCGGTCACCGCCAACTACCTGAACGCTCCGGACCCCGGCGAAGTGCAACTGACGACGACGGTGCGCAAGCACGGGCGCCAGGTCGCGCTGGTGGACGTCCAGCTGTCGCAGAAAGGCCGCGCGGCGGTCAGCTGCGCCGTGACGCTCGGCCCGCTGGACGCCAAGCCGCCGCGCTACCAGCAGTCGCTCGGCGTGTCCTACCTGCCCGTCGAACCGCCCGCGGATGCGGTGCCGGTGACCGCCGGCCATTCGGTCGGTGCGATTGTGCACGTGGCGCAAGGCTGCGAGTTTCTGCTCGATGCCGCGACACCATTCCTGTCCGGCGAAGAAGGCGACCCCATCAACCGAATGTGGTTGCGGCCCTTCGCTGATGACGAGGCCAATCCGGATACCGCCCTGCTGTTCGCGCTGATGGCCGGCGACATCACTCCCCCGGTGACCATGAATCAGGGCTACTTCGGCTGGACCCCCACCGTGCAGCTCACCACCTACGTACGACGGCGGCCGGCACCCGGATGGCTACGCGTGCAGGCCAGTTCGACCGTGGTCGGCGAGACGTGGTTCGAGGAGGACCACGTCATCCTCGACTCCACCGGTCAGGTCGTCGTGCAGAGCCGACAGCTGGCGATGCTGCCGCGCGGTTAGGCGCCCAGTTCCACCAACTGGGCGTCGCCCTGAATCGTCGAGAACTGCTGCCACCAGACCCAATCGGTGATCGCGGCCCTCAGGTCGGCCGCATACGGCGCGGTATAGGCGCGGTACAGCGCCGCGGACTCCTGTAGCCGGCCGTAGGCGGCCAGCTTCTCGAGATGCGCGGTCCGGTAGGTCTCACCTGTCGTCTGCATCAGCGGCCTGATCGATTCCATCCAGGCTTTACCGATGGCCGCAGGGTCCGGCGGGACCAGCTGAACAGGCTGCGGCGGCAGGGCCTCATGCAACTGCGCGTCGGGCCATTCCGCCAGTTTCGTCGCCGCCTCGGGAGCGATGACCTCCAACCGGGTGCGGCCCTTCATCAGGCCATCCGTCGGAATATCCTCGGGTGGAATGACTTTCGTCTGCAGGCTGCCCGCGAACGGCTGCACTTCCTGCTCGGTGCCGATGACCACTTTGAGTGTCTTCTCGTGGAACGTGCACCACGCCTGCAGCGCGACGAACGGCTCGCGAACCCAGCGGCCGCGCTGGCCGGCCGGGACGCGTTCGTCGGCGCTGACGAAGATGACCTGCGACGGCAGGCACATCCCGTCCGGAATGAACGACACCCCATAGGAATTCGCGGCGATGATCTCGCCATCGGTCGTCACGCCGACCGCCCACACGAAGTTCCACGCCATCGCGGGGATCGACGGCGGAGCATGCAACGCGGCCGCGATCCGCTCGGCGAACTGCACATCCGCGTCGACCGCCGACTTCCGGACCAGACCGGCTCGGGCCGCGGCAGCCATCGCGTCGCGCTCGGCGCGCGCCGCCGTCACAGGGATCGGGGCCGCCGCAGCGGCGTTCTGCTGCTGGTTGGCCGACATTGGTGCGACACCTGGACCACCCGGAGCACCGGCACCCGCGCCGGGTTGGGCGACCGGCGCGGCTGGAGACGGCGTCGGAGCAGGACCCAACGGGGCGGCTGGTGCCGCGCCGGCCGGCGTGCCCGTCGTCGGTGCCGCGGTGCTCGCCGCTGCCTGCGCGACAGGCGCCGCACCCGCTCCGCTGGTGCCGGTCGCTGCACCACCAGTGGCAGCCGGAGTGCCTGACCCGGTGCCTGCCTGGGTGGCCGGCTCCGGCGTCGCGAGTGGGACGGCATTCGCCGCCGCGGACAACGGCTGCGCCGGCAGCTGCCCGAAGGGGTTCTTCGGGGTCTGCTGGCCTTGGCCCTGACCCTGCTGGCCGGTTTGTTGTCCGGCGCCTTGCTGCCCGGTCGGTGTGACTGACGATGGGCTGCCGGACGTCGAAGTGGCAGTCGACGAAGTTGACGGCGCGCTGGTCGACGTTGCCCCTGGCGAAGTCGGACGCGAACCCGGTGCCCCCATTGCCGCATTGATGCCACCAGCAGGCGTAGGCGCAGCGGCCGGGGCACCACCGGGAGCCGCAGGTGCAGCGGCATGCGGATCGCCGGCAGGAGGTGCTCCACCAGACCCAACCTTGGTCTCCGACACACCGCCGCGCGACCCAGGCCCACCTGCCACCGGATCTCCGGTAGACGGTGCTCCACCAGACCCAACCTTGG
>Ga0070667_100000841_pt1 | contig 28447 bp, 23 predicted proteins | sample KBSS33metaG_FD_64659 | JGI IMG/M metagenome (GOLD analysis project Ga0070667, IMG submission 64659) | Switchgrass rhizosphere microbial communities from Kellogg Biological Station, Michigan, USA - KBS S3-3 metaG | ecosystem: Host-associated > Plants > Roots > Rhizosphere > Soil ...
GATCACGGCGCCGTGGAGGATCGCCACCGCGGCCCGGTCGGGCCCGGTCTGGGCGACCATCTTCTCGACCCCCGTGGTGACCCGCGGGCCGAAGTGCTCGAAGGTCTCGGCGCCGGGGATCTCGCTCCAGGCTTCGGCGCTGAAGACCCGCTTGATCACCGGGTCTTCGCGCGCCGCCTTGATCCGGTAGACGCCGCCCTCGAACTCGCCGAGGAAGATCTCGCGCAGCTCCTCCAGCGGCGGCTCGGGCTCGATCCCCAGCGCCTCGGCGAGCGGCGCTGCCGTTTCCTGCGTGCGCCGCAGGGTCGAGACGAAGATCGCCGAGATCGGCTCGTGCCGCAGCCCCTCGGCCACCAGCTCCGCCTGGGCCCTTCCGGCCTCGGCCAGCGCCGGGTTCGAGTGGCCGCCGACCAGCGGGTTCGGTTTGCCCTCGACCGGCGGCGAGGAGGCGCCGTGGCGGACGAGGATCAGTTCGGTCGCCCCCGGCGGCAGCTCGTACGGGGTCTGCTCGAAGCTGTCGCGGTCGGCCATCGGGAGCTGAGACTAAGGGGCGGTGTAGCCGCCGTCGACCGCCATCGCCGTCCCGGTCACGAACGAGGCCTTGTCGGAGAGCAGCCAGGTCGCGGCGCTGGCGATCTCGTTCGGCTGGGCGAAGCGGCCGATCGGGTGGTTGGCACGCGCCGCCCCGATCAGCTCCTCGTCGTTGCCGAGCGCGTCCTCGAAGAGGTCCTTCTCGACCATCGGGGTGATCGTGTAGCTGGGACAGATCGCGTTGACGCGGACTCCCTGCGGCGCGTACTCGAGCGCCGCCGCTTTGGAGAGTCCGACGACGCCGTGCTTGGCGGCGACGTAGCCGGAGGCCCCGGGCCAGCCGATCAACCCGGCGGCGGAGGCCATGTTGAGGATCGAGCCCGAGCCCTGCTCGGCCATCGCGTTGACCTGGTGCTTGGTGCAGAGGAAGACGCCGTTGAGGTCGACCTCGATCAGCTGCTTCCAGCCGTCGAGCGGCAGTTGACCGATGTTGCCGAGGACGCCGAGGATGCCGGCGCAGTTGAAGGCACCGTCGATCCGGCCGAGACCGGCGATCGTCGCCGCAACAGCGTCCTGCACCGCGTCCTCGTCGGTGACGTCGACGCTGCGGTAGCTCGCCGCCTCGCCGATCTCCTCGGCGACCGCCGCACCGCCCTCCTCATCGATGTCGCAAAGCAGCAGCCGCGCGCCCTCGTCCGCCGCCTCCTGCGCCGTCGCGCGGCCGATCCCGCTGGCGGCGCCGGTGATCATGATCGCCTTCCCCTCGAGTATCCCCACGACCTCTCCTCTCACCCGGCCGCCGCGGCGAGCTTCTCGCGCAGCGGCTTCTTGTCGATCTTCCCGGTCGAGGTCTTCGGCAGCTCCTCGACCACCTCCCAGCTGGTCGGCACCTTGAAGGCGGCGAGCCGCACCCGGCAGTGCTCCTCGAGCACCGCGACGTCGTCGCCGGAGACGAGCGCCACCACCGCGTGGACCTCCTCGCCGCGGACTTCGTCGGGGCGGCCGATCACCGCCGCCTCCTTGACCGAGTCGTGCTCGAGCAGGACGTCCTCGATCTCGCGCGGGTAGATGTTCTCGCCGCCGCGGATGATCATGTCCTTGGTCCGGTCGACGAGGAAGAAGTAGCCGTCCTCGTCGCGGTAGCCGACGTCGCCGGTGCGGATCCAGCCGTCGACCATCGTCTCGGCGTTGGCGTCGGGGCGCTTGTAGTAGCCGTGCATCATGTTGGGCCCGCGGAAGCAGATTTCGCCCGGGGTGCCGTCGGCGACGGGCGCGCCGCTCTCGTCGATCACCTGCAGCTCCTGGGCACGGGTCGGCAGCCCGACCGAGCCGATTTTGCGCGGCCCGGTGAAGGGGTTGATCGTCGAGCAGCAGGTTCCCTCGGTCAGCCCGTAGCCCTCCATGATCTTCAGCCCGAACTTCTCCTCGAAGCGGCGGAAGAGCGCCGGCGAGAGCGGCGCCGCGCCGCAGATCACGAAGCGCAGGGTGTTCGACTCGGCCTCGTCGGCGCCGGGCGCGTGCAGCAGCGCCGCCAGCATCGTCGGCACCGAGGAGAAGGTGACGGGCTCGAACTTCGCCACCTCTTCCCAGAAACGCGAGGCGGAGAAGCGCTCCCACATCGCCACCTGGGCGCCGAGCACCAGCGGGATCACCGTCGTCACCAGCTGGGCATTGACGTGGAACAGCGGCAGCACCATCCCCAGCGTGTCGCCGCGGCTGACCGGCAGCGGCTCGCCGAGCTGCCAGGCGTTGGCGAGGAAGTTGCCGTGGCCGAGCATCGCCCCCTTCGGGCGGCCGGTGGTGCCGGAGGTGTAGACGAACGAAGCGAGGTCCCCGGGGGCGACCTTGGCGTGGTCGCCGACGGTGCCGCGCCCGCGCAGCGGCGCCGCCGGGTCGCCGCCCTCGGCGGCGACGATCTCACGCAGGCTTGGCAGCTCCTCGCGGTGCTCCTCGAGCGCGGCGGCGGCCTCCGGCGTGCAGACCGCGACGACCGCTTCGGAGTCGGCGAGGATGCCAGCCGCCTCGCGCCCGGTCAGCACCGGGTTGACCGGGTTGAAGACCGCGCCGAGCCAGAGGATCCCCCACCAGACCTCGAGGTAATGGGGGCTGTTGGGGAGGACGACGCCGACCACGTCGCCCTGCTCGACGCCGAGCTCGCGCAGACCGGCGGCGACCTCGGTCACCCGCTGGTGGAACTCGGCGTAGGTCCACTCCTGGTGGGCGTCGCGGACGAAGCGCTCCTCGCCGATCTCGCCGGCGCGCACGGCGAGGACCTGCGGCAGGCTCTCGAAGTCGGTCTGCAGCGCCCGGTACATCCCCGCGCACCATTCCACCACGGCGCCGGAGCTGGGCGAAATGCCCCGGCGCGCTTTGTGCTCCTCACAGTTAGGCGGTGACGATGGTGAGGGCGGTCGGGCCGGTCGGGCTGGCCGGGCCGCCGCAGAGGCCGAGGCCGACGCGGGCGCCGGGGACCTGGCGGCGGTCGGCACGGTCGCGCAGCTGCAGCGAGAGCTCGACCAGCTGACGGATGCCCCCGGCCCCGCGCGAGACGCCCTGGGAGAGGGCGCCGCCGCTGGGGTTGACCGGCAGCACGCCGCCGAGCGCGGTGAAGCCGCTCTCGACCAGTTCCGGCCCCGAGCCCTCCGGGGCGAACTCGAGCGCCTCGTAGGCGGCGATCTCCTCGACCGGGGTCGGATCTTCGATCTCGGCCAGGTCGACGTCGTCGGGCCCGAGTCCGGCCGAGAGGTAGGCGAGGCGGGCCGCACGGCTGGTCTCGGCCCCGCCGGCCGAGCCGCTGTCGAGCATCACCGAGGCACTGACCCGCGGCGCCTTGGCGCCGCGGCCGCGGCCGCGCCCGGAGGCGCCGAGGACGACCGCGGCGGCGGAGCTCGGGGCCGGCCCGGCGACCATCAGCTTCCGCAGCGGCCAGAGCAGCAGCTCGCTCTCGAGCACCTCGTCGACGCTGACCTCCCCGCTGACGAGGGCGTTCGGGTTGGCGGCGCCGTGACGCCGGTTCTTCGCCGCCACCCGCGCCAGGTGCCGCTCGCTGGCGCCGGAGTGCTGCAGGTATTCGCGCGCCGCCGCGGCCTGCGCCTCGAGCGTTTCGGCCCGGTCGGCTGGCGGCGCCGCGGCGGCGTCGAAGCCGACGCAGACGACCACCTCTCCCTCCCCGGCCGCGACCGCTTTCCAGGCCGAGTTGAGGGCCACCGTGCCGAGCCCGCAGCGGCAGCGATAAGGACGACGCCCGGCCCCGAGCACCGCCTCGGCGCCGCTGGCGAAAGCGTCCTCGGCGGCGGCGATCGCGATGCCGTCGACCTCGGCCGGCGTCAGGCCGGCGTCGGCGAGGGCGGCGGCGACCGCCTCGCGGGCGAGGACGGCCGGCCCGCGGCGGCGCCGGGACTGCGACGTCGATGCAACTCCCAGGAGGTGAACCCCGGCCACGTTCGCGAACATAGCCCGGCACCCGCCGCCCGCGAGCGGGGCGGCGGCAGGCTCCTCGGGATTCCCCCAAAGGGGGCTGAAGAGGGTGTGGCGAGCAGCGCCTAGACCACGACCTCCAGCTCGGGGAGCGCCGGCACCGCGGCCGGCGCAGTGCCGATCCCGCTCGGCAGCCGGCCCTGCAGCAGCAGGACGAGCAGCGAGAGCCGTGCCCGCAGCTGTGCGTCGGGATCGTGCATCACCGCCAGCCCGGTCAGCTCCTCGATCCGCGAGAGGCGGTAGCGGATCGTGTTCTCGTGGACGTCGAGCGCCGCCGCCGAGCCGCGGATGCTGCCCATGTTGTCGAAGAACGAGCAGAGCGTCGTCAGCAGGTCGGCTTTCGAGTGCTCGCGGACCAGCTCGCCGACGGTCTGTTCGGCGAAGGTCGCCATCGCCTCACCGTCTGAACTCGAGAGCAGGAGACTCCCGACCCCAAGCTCGTCAGCGGTGAACAGCGCCGGCCCGTCGAGCGGCGAGAAGCGGCGGATGCACTCGACTACCTGGCGCGCCTCGCGGTGCGCGGCGCGGTAGCCGTCGGGCCCGCTGCGCACGGTCGAGACCCCGGCGATCAACTGCGCCGCCGGCCGCAGCCCGGCCCGCACCGCCTCGAACCGCTCGCGATTGGCGAGCGCGAAGCCGCGCTCGTCGGCGCCCTCCGGCAGCTCGACCAGCGCCGCCACCGCTCCCTCCAGCGCGGTCACGTGGACGGTCAGCTCCGGCGTCTCGCGCTGGAAGCCCGAGGCGACGGCGCGGAAGTCCGGAGCCTCTCCCTCCGAGCGCGAGCCGATCACGATCACCAGCCGTTCGGCGTCGAGGCTGACCCCGAGCCGGTCGGCGCGGCGCCGCGCCACGGCGGCGTCGGAGCCACCGCCGAGCAGCTCGGCGGCGAGCGAGGCACCGGCGTTCCAGTCGGCCTCGGCCGCCTTGCGCTCGGAGCTCACCTGCAGCGAGATCAGCGTCGCCGCCCGTCGCACCGCGACCACGTCACCGCCGGTGAAGCGGCTCTTGTGCTCCATCACCACCAATCGTCCCCAGAGCTCTTCGCCGAGCACGATCGGGGCGACGACGTGGCGGTGGAGGATGCCGGCGGCCGGCACCGGGCCGGCGACGAAAGCGCGGCTCGACTCGTTCTCGGCAAGCGCCTTGCGGACCTCGGGCAGCGCCGCGACCTCCGGCTCGAGCAGCCGCGGCAGCGCGCTCTCCGGCGCCGCCTCGGGCAGCGCCGCGGCGACCCGCTCGCCGTCGGGGCGGAAGATCGCGCAGGGCTTGCCGAGCAGCTGCGCAAGGGTCGCGGTCAGATCGGCCAGCGAGCGCCCCTCGAGCACCAGGTCGGAGAGCCGCTCGTCGACCGCGGTCGCCCGCCGCAGCGCGTTCAGCTGGCGGCTCGCCGCCCCCAGCCTCGACTGCAGCTCGAGCCGCGTCTGGGTCTGGGCGATGAGGCCGGCGGCGAGGTCGCCGAAGGTCTTGGCCAGCTCCACTTCGGGGCCGCCGAAGTCATGCTGGCGGTCGGGGTCGTCGAGCAGCATCAGCCCGATCACTTCGGCGTCGAGCACCATCGGTACCGCCATCAGCGAGCGAATCTGCCAGTGGCGGACCGTCGCCTTGACCATCCGCGGGTCCTGGCGGGCGTTGGCGACGACCACCGGCCGCCGCGTCTCCAGCAGCTCGCGGGTGACGCCGTCGGCGGGGACACCGCAGACCCAGCGCTTGATGTCCTCGGTCAGCGGGTTGCCCTTGCAGCATGCGACGCAGCCGCGGAACAGGTTCGCTCGCTCTTCGCGCAGGTAGACCGAGCAGCGCTCGACCCCGACCAGCGCCGCGGTGCGATCGGCGACCAGCCGCAGGAGCTCGTCGATGCTGGTCACCCCGGCGGCGGCGGGAGTGACCTCGGACAGCGCTTTGAAAGCGCGGCGCATATGGCTATCGGACATCGCTCTCTCTCCTCTCAGCTGAGCAGGTCCAGGGTCGCGGCGGTGTAGATCTCCGCCGCCTCGGCAACTTCGGCCAGGGGTATGTGCTCGTCGACGGCGTGGGCGAGCTCGAAGTCGCCGGGGCCGAAGGTGATCGTCGCGGGAACGTCGTAGTCGCCCCCACCGGGGTGCATCATCTCCACCGCGTCGACCCAGCCGCCGTTGAACTTGCCGACCTTGGGCTCGCGGCCGGCGGCCCGGATGGCCGACTCGAGCGCCTTGACGCCGGCGCTCTCGGGGTCGGACTCACCCGGGTGCAGCCACAGCCGCCCGGCCCCCATCGGCAGGATTTTGCGCTCGAAGCGAACCTCGCCGTCCTCCTCCTCGAGCTGGCGGAGGAAGACGTCGATCGCCGCGCGGACCTCGCCCAGCGAGGCGCCGGCCGGCGATAGGATAGAGAGCACCGCGTCGCAGCGGGCCGGGATCGCCCAGCCGCCACCGGGGCGGGTGCGGATCGCGTTGGTCGTGACCCGCGGCTCGAACCATTTCGAGTTGCCCTTCGGCAGCTCAAGCCGGCCTTCGGCGACGGCGCTGACCAGCTTCGCCATCTTCGTCACCGCGTTGATCCCCTGCTCCGGCTCGGTCGGATGGGCGGTGCGGCCGATCGCGGTGATTTTCCAGGTCGAGATGCCGGGGTAGGCGATCTCGACCCGGGTGTTGCCGGTCGCCTCCGCCGACCAGACCGTGCCGAGCCGGTCGATGATGCCGATGTCGCGCATCAGCGCGGCGCCGCGGAAGCCATCCTCGCCGTCGGAGTCCGACATCAAATAGAGCGGCCCGCTCAAGCGCTGGCCCGAGCTGGCGACCGCCTTGGCCGCCATCAGCATCGAGACCACCGTCCCCTTCGAGTCGACCGCGCCGCGGCCGTAGAGCACGCCGTCCTCGACGTGGGGGTCCCAGGGGTTGTGGGACCAGTCCTCGGGGACCGCGTGGACGGTGTCGAAGTGGGCATCGAAGAGAACGCCGGGACCGTCGCCCTCGCCCTCGAGAACCCCGAGCACCAGCGGGTTCGGCTTGCCCTCGACGGGGTAGTGCTCGACGCTCATCCCGATCTCTTCCAGCTGCTGGGTCATCCACAGGTGGGCGGTGGTCTGGTCACCGTTGACGCTGGGGATCGCGACGAACTCCTTCAGCAGCTGCTCGGCCCGCTCGACGCTGATGCCGGCCGATCGGGACTGTTGCTCGGTTGCCATGTTGGTCGGGAGATCCTTTCTATGGTTGGCGAAGCTTCGGGTGCTCGGTCAGGGACATGCCGCCGTCGACCGGGATCGAGGCGCCGGTGATCCAGCGCGCGGCCGGCGAGGCGAGGAAGGCGACGACGTCGGCGACGTCGGCGCCCGCGGCGATGCCGCGCAGCGGCGTCTGGGCGACGAAGGCCTCTTCGACCCCGGGACGCTCGAGCTGCGGCGCCATCAGCGGCGTCCGCACCAGGCCCGGCAGGACGGCGTTGCAGCGGACGCCGGCCGGGCCGAGCTCGAGCGCGGCCGAACGGACCAGCGCCTCGACGCCGGCCTTCGAGGCGCAGTAGGGGGCGAGGCCGTCGACCGGCGACTGCGAATCGATCGAGGAGATCGCGGTGTAGGAGCCGCCTTCGGGGAGGTGGGGGGCGGCGGCCTGCAGGACGTGGAAGGCGCCGGTCAGGTTGACGCCGAGGACCAGCTCCCACTCGCGCTCCTCGACCTCGAGCAGCGGCTTGACCCGGGCGGTGCCGGCGGCGTAGACGACGGTGCCGAGCCCACCGTGCGCGGCGGCCACGTCGCTGGCGGCGGCGAAGACCGCTTCGCGGTCGCGGACGTCGAGGGCGATCGCCTCTTCGCCGGGCGCCGGCTGGAGATCGGCGACGACGGTCGGCCAGCCGGCGGCGGCGAGCGCTTCGACGCAGGAGCGGCCGATCCCGGAGGAGCCGCCGACGACGAGCGCCGCGCCGCTCAACTCCTGTGCCCCAGTTCCGGCAAGACCACCCCGGTGATCACTGCAGCTGCTCCCTCTTCCCCGGACGAGCCTCGGCCGGCGCTTCCCTCTCGCGCCAGCTCCATTATCGTCTGACTATCGACCCTACAGCGTGGCGATGCTGCGGTCAAATCGGGATTTCACGCCCAAGACAATCGGACACTCTGACATATAGTCAGCGACAATGAGCACAAACGTAGACAGGCCCGCGGCGCGGCGCAACGCTGCGGCGCCGCCGTTCTTGCCAATCTCCAAACGCCCCGCAGCCGCTTCAGAAGGCGGCGAGACCGCGGGATAGGCTTTTCCCATGCTGCTGCCGCACGGAATTCGATGAGCACTCAGCCCAGCCTGGTTCAACCGATAAAGATCGCCAGGGCCTACGAGCAGCTGGCGGCACTGCTGCGCGAGCGGATCACCTCCGGCGACCTGCGGGTCGGCGACCGTCTCCCCTCCGAGAGCGCCCTGGCCGAGCAGGCCGGGGTCAGCCGCTCGACCGTGCGCGAGGCGCTGCGGATCCTCGAACAGGGCGGACTGGTCGAACGGTCGAGCCCGCGGATCATGGTCGTCGCCGACCGCAGCGAAGACCCGGGGTTCCGCGAGCTGCGGCGGGCGCTGCGCCAGCACAACATCACCTTCCACCACCTGCACGAGGCGATGATGGTGCTCGACCCCGAGCTGACCCGGTTCGCGGCTATCCGCGCCGACCGCAGCGACATCCAGGAGCTGAACCAGGCGCTGGCGGCGCAGGAGGAACACCTCGGCCACCTCGCCGAGTGGAGCCGGCTCGACGTCGAATTCCACAGCATGCTGGCCGAGATCTCGGCCAACCCGGCGCTGATCATCGCCCGCGAGCCGGTCTCCCAGGTCCTGATCCCGGCGCTCTACCGCTTCATGGACACCCGCGAGATGGCCGAATACGCGACCAAATACCACCGCCGCATCGTCGAGGAGATCGAAGTCCGCGATCCCGACACCGCCGCGGCGGTGATGCGCAGGCACATCAACGACTGGCGCACGGCTTGGGAGAAACGCGGTTTGGATCTCCACCAAGAGATCCTCGATCTTTCCTACACCACCGATTCGGGGCCGAATACCGTCATCTCGACCGAGCCGCACGAGGAGGAAGAGAAATGGGATTCGTCAAGAACTCCGAAGAGATCGCCCGCATCGAGCATGCCCTCAGCTTCCCGCGATTCGTAGGGGGCCAGATGCTCTCGGTGGAGTTCACCACCGACGAGAGCGTGGTCTCCGAAGTGCTGCCGCCGCCCCTCGAGCCCGCCGACGCACCCAACGTCCGCGCCATGGTCGGCCGCTGGCAGTCCAACTGCGTCGGCGACTTCTACGGCGGCGCGATCTACGTCGCCGCCCGCCACGACGGCATCGACGGCGAGTACGTGCTGGCGATGTTCATGGACAACGACGTGCCGACGATCTACGGCCGCGACCTCTTCGGCGAGCCGAAGAAGATCGCCGACTCGGCCCTCCTGCGCCGCGGCGACGCCTTCCGCGGCTGGGTCGACCGCGGCGGCGTCCGGATCATCGAGCTGCAGGGCGAGATGACCAACGACACCGGCCCCTTCGACGCCGAGGGCTACAACTTCAACTTCAAGGCCCGCCCCGCCGCCGACGGCCACGGGCTCGAGGAGGACGCGATCCTCACCCGCGCCAAGTTCGACGTCCACACCACCGCCTCCCTCGAAGGCGCCGGCTCGGTGGTCCTCCGCGGCACCGTCCACGACCCCCTCGACGAGATCCCGGTCCGCTCGGTGACCAAAGCGACCTACGTCGAGTGCGACCTGATCGGCAAATGCGAGGCCGTAGCCACCACCCCCGCCGACGTCTTCCTCCCCTACCACTACGGTCGCCACGACGACTGGTCGGCTCTCGACACCGAATCCGCCCGCCTCGTCCCCGTCGCCTAGCTCTCCCGCCCAGCGCCGGGGGGACGCGGTCGGAGAGGAGAGAGGCCGGCCGCGCCCGCTTACCGGCGCCTGCGCCGCGCTAGCCGGCGCTGTTGTTCTCGGCCGAGCGGGCGGCGTGCTCGGCCGCAAGGTCGGCCTCGCCGGCTTCGGCGTCGCCGCCGGCCGAGGTGAGGTAGGCCTGCTCGACCTCGCCGATCCGGGTCCGCGCCTGCTCGCCCGAGAGGTCGAGGCGGACGCGGCCGCGGCGGATGACGATCGCGCGGTCGGTGTAGCCGAGCGCCTTGTGGGCGTGCTGCTCGACCATGATCACGGCCGTGCCCTGCTCGTCGGCCGCCTGGCGGACGGCGTTCAGGAGGCGGTCGACCACCAGAGGGGCGAGGCCGAGGGAGAGCTCGTCGGCGAGGAGGAGGCGGGGCTTGCGACCAAGGGCCCGCGCGAGGGTCAGCATCTGCTGCTCGCCTCCTGAGAGCAGGCCGCCACGGACCCCGAGCCGGTCCCCGAGCTCGGGGAAGAGGGCCAACGCCTCGTCGACCGAGACGCCGCCGATCCGCAGGTTGTCGCGCAGGCTCATGCCCTTGAAGATCGAGCGCTCTTCCGTGACGTACGACATGCCGTTGCGGGCGCGTTTGTAGAGCGGGGCGTTCCGCTTCACGCCGGCGAATTCGACCTCGCCCTCGATCAGGGGGAGTTCGCCCGCCAGGGCCAGCATCGTCGTCGTCTTGCCGGCGCCGTTGGGACCCAGGAGGCAGAGCACTTCGCCCGGCATCACGTCGAAGCTGAGATCGTGGACGACCGGCTGCCCGGCGTAGCCGGTGCTCATCCCCTTGACCGAGATCACCGGCTCGGCGCTGCGAACCCCGTTCTCCATCAGGCGCCCTCCGTTCCGAGGATCGACTTGGGCGGCGCCGAGCGGGTCGCGGTGCTGGTGTGGGCGTCCTCTTCCTCGCCGAGGTAGGCGGCGATCACCGCCGGGTTGCGGCGGACGTCCGCCGGCTTGCCGGTGGCGATCGTGCGGCCGAAGTCGAGGACGACCAGCTCGTCGCAGACCGACATCACGAAGTTCATGTCGTGCTCGACCACCAGCACGGCTATCCCCCACTCCTTCGCCAGGCGCCCGACCAGGTGCGCGAGCTCGGCCGTCTCGGCGTCGCCGAGCCCGGCGGCCGGCTCGTCGAGCAAGAGCACGCTCGACTCGGTCGCCACCGCCCGCGCCATCGCCAGCAGGCGCCGGCGACCGTAGGGCAGGTCCTCGACCTGGCGATCGAGGTCGTCCTCGAGTTCGAACTCGCGGATCGTCGCCAGCACCGTGTCGGGCAGCGGTGCGTTCTGCGGCCAGACGAGGTCGCGGACGTAGGAGCCCATGTCGCGCGGGTCGGAGGCGGCGCGCAGGTTGTCGAGCACGGTCGAGTCCTCGAACAGCTCCAGCGACTGGAACGAGCGACCGAGCCCGAGGCGCGAGCGTTTGGTCGCCGACATTCGGCCGATGTCGCGACCGTCGAGCAGGAGCTGCGCGCCTGGGGACATTTTCGTGAAGCCGGTGACGGCGTCGATCAGTGAGGTCTTGCCGGCTCCGTTGGGGCCGATCAGGCCGAGCACCTGCCCCGGCCGCACGGTCAGCGAGGCGTTATCGACCGCCGTCGTCCCCCCGTATTTGACGGTCAGGTCTTTGACCTCGAGCGTCATCGGCTCGACCTTGTTCTCGGCCCGGCTCGGCGCCGGTAGCACGCGCTTCGCTTTCTCCTTCGGCGCCAGGAACGGAATCAGCTTGCCGAGCTTGGAGCGAATGAAGGCGATCTGGGCGATCTGCTCCTTGACGATCCCGTTCTGGTTGACGAGGAGGAGGACGATCAACGAGACGCCGCCGATCAGCGGAATGTATTTGCCGATCCCGCTGTCGATCGAGTTGAGGAGTCGTTCCGAGAACGCCCCGGGCGCCAGAGTGGCTCCGATCACCGGCCCGAACAGGTAGCCGATGCCGCCGATCATCGCGTAGGCGACCATCGTGATCGAGGTGAACGAGGTGAATTCGGCGTAGTTGATCGAGGTCGTGCGGAAGGCGTAGAGGATGCCGCCGAGCCCGGCGATCGCCGCCGCCACCGCGAAGGCGTAGAGCTTCGCGCCGGGGACGCTGATCCCGAGCGCCGCCGCAGCGCGCTCGTTGGTGCGCACCGCGATCAGTCGTCGCCCGGATCTCCCGCGTCTCAGGTTGCCGACGATCAGCGCCACCACCAGCAGACAGCCGAGCGCCATCAGCCCGTAACGGGTCGGGTGCGCGGCGGCATTGACGTTCAGCCCGAAGAAGCTCGGTTCGCCGATCTGGGTACCGCCGAAGCCGCCGGTGAAGTCGGTGTTGCCGAAGAGGACGAGCTCGATCGCGCTGCCCAATCCCAGGGTGACGATCGCCAGGTTGATCCCGCGCGTTCGCACCGCCGGCAGCCCGAACAGGATCCCGAGCGGGATCGTCGCCGCGACCCCGATCGCGACCCCGAGCCAGAACGGCAGCCCGGTCGTTGCGAGCAAGCGCCCGGCGACGTAGGCGCCGAAGCCGGCGAAGGCGAACTGCGCCAGCGAGAGCTGCCCGGTGTAGCCGGTGAGGACGACGATCGAGAGCAGGATCACGCCGACGCAGATCGTCACCGTGATCGCGTCGATCCAGATCGGGGTCATGACCGAGAGCAGGACGACGCCGACGACCGTGCCGATCGCCACCCCGGGCCAGTTGATCCGGCCGCTGCCGATCGTCGGCAGCCGCTGCAGCAGGTAGTCGCGCAGCGGCAGCGCCTGGCCGCGGATCACCAGCCAGATCACGATCAGGACGAAGGGGATCGCGGTGCCGACGCCGGTCTGTTCGACGTAACGCGTCACCTCGGTCTGGGCGATCCCGACGATCAGCCCGACGAAGAGGGCGATCGGGAAGGAGCGGAAACCGGCGACCAGCGCCGCCGCGGTCGCGGCGAGCACCAGGTTGGTCAGCACCGCCGGCTGCAGGGTGACGATCGGGACGATCAGGATCGCCGCCAGCCCGGCGAGGCCGCAACCGAGCGCCCAGTTCAGGGTCGCGACCGTGTCGGGCGAGAGACCGAGGGCCGAGGCCGAGCGCTCCGACTCGGCGACCGCCGAGGTCGCGAGGCCGAAGCGGGTGTAGCGGTAGAAGAGCCAGAGGCCGAGGGTGAGAGCGCAGGCGATCCCGAGCAGGATCAGCCGGTCGGCCGAGATGACGATCGTGTTGTGGATGTGGACGATGTCGGTCGGCAGATCCGAGGGGACGAATTTCGAGGTAGCCGTGTAGCGCAGGATCGCGATCGACTGGATCGTGATCAGCACCCCGAGCGTCGCGATCACCCTGACCAGCGGCGCGCTGTGGCGGAGCGGTCTCATGATCAAGAGGTGCACCAGGCCGCCAATCACCGCGGCGAAGAGGACGCCGGCGATCAGCCCGGGCAAGAAGGCCCAGCCCTGGTTGGCGGTCAGCTCCCACCAGACGTAGGCACCGGCCATGCCGATCGCGCCGAGTGCGAAGTTGAGGACCCCAGAGCCGCGGTAGACGATGATCAGGCCCTGGGAGGCGAGCGCGTAGGTCGCGCCGATCCCCAACCCCAGTAGCGCGAAACGGATTACTTCTTCCACGGATGCTCTCTTTCGGTACCTAGATCGTGCGCGTTGCCGGTACTAGCGCCGCTGCCGGCACCGGGCGCGTGGCCCGGTGCCGGCGGGTCGGCGTTACTGCGTATTGGTCATCCGAAGGGCGGACCGCAATCCATCGGTTTCGTCCCTCCGGCGATTTCGGAGACGTCTTCGAATTCGGTGCTGGCCGGGACCAACTTGCCTTCTTTGAATTCGCTGAAGACGACGCAGCGATTGACCAGCCGTTCGAACCCTTCGGGCCCGCCGGTTTTGCCCCAGTTTTCCGCCATGTTGAGCGGCGGGACCATGCCGGGGAGGTCGATTTTCGCCGTTTCGGCCGCTTTCAGGAACGTTTCGTTGTCGATTTTGCCGCTCATCGATTCGACGACCTGTTTGAACCCTTCGTAAGCGGCCCAGGTGCCCATCCCGCCGAGGCTGTTGTAGTCCTGCGCCGGGTCGGCTTCGTATTTTTCGAGCGCTTCGCGATATCCGGCCCACGCTTCAGTCGAGAGGTCCGGGTACATGCCGGCATCGATGTCGCCTTCGACCACTTCTTCGAAGCCTTTGACGGCGTTTTCGTTGAAGTTGCCCTGCGGCCCGTACATCCGGGCTTCAGAGCCGGACTGGGCGAAGGCAGGCATCCAGGCGATGTACGGCGTTTCGGAGACGATCATCACAAGGCAGTCGGCCCCGCCTGAAGTCGCTTCCGCCACCTGGGCGCTGTAGTCCTGGGCAGTGCCCGGCAGGTTGACGAACTTCTCGATTTTCGTCCCTTCCGCTTTCGCGGCGTTTTCCATCAGCGGTTCGAAAGCTTCGGCGCCTTCGATGATCACCCCGTTGATGTGTTTGCAGCCGTCTTCGACCGCTTTCTTCACCAGGCCCACCGAGTAGAGCGGCTGGTTACCCATCGGGAAGCTGATTTTCGAGGTCAGTTCCAGGGGCGAGATCGCGCAGCAGTCACCCCACAGCGCGGTGTTCGATTTTTCGAGGATCGGTACCACCGCGTCGCCGGTGAAGGTGAAGTTGCCGACCAGCGCAACCGCCCCTCCGGCCACCGCTTCACGCGCGCAGGCCGCTGCGGCGGTTGGCGTGCCGCGGGCATCGCAGAAGTTCGCTTCGAGCGGACGCCCTGCGATCCCACCGTGCGAGTTGATCCATTCCTGGTAGACCCGCGCGGTTTCTTCGATGTTTTTGTACTGCGGCCCTTCGGTGTTCACGTCCGTGTAGGTCCACGTGACGATCGGTTCGCCGCTGACCGTTTCTTCTTCAGCGCCTTCTTCCGAGCCTTCTTCCTGGCTCGCTTCTTCGCTGGTGGCAGCGCCGGTTTCTTCGGGTGCGGACGTATCGTCGCCGCCTCCGCAGGCAGCGAGCACCAGAGCGCAGGCCAGGAGCGCGAAGAGGGCCAGGAGCGGCCACTTCGAACCCCTCGCGATGCGACGGGTGGATGACTTCATCGACTCTCCTCCTCAGGTAGCAAGCCGGACTGGGCTAGCGTACGAGCGCGCCGGGGGCCCGGAAGCAGCTTCCCGAGGGGGGCTTGGAGAATCGCCAAAGCGGTGCCGAAGCCGCCTGCAGAGCCGAATCAGAGGACGCGGTGGACGCGGTATTCGACCACCGGTCCGGGGTGCAGCCGGCCCTCACCGACGAACACAGTCTGGTTCACCCAGAGGTAGCGCTCGTCGCCGCTCTCGAGCCGCGGCGTGGTGCGGAAGTAGTGCTCGGAGTACTCGCTTGAGCGCTCGCCGGCGTTGGCCGCGTGGGCCGCCTCGTTGTACTCGATCACCCCGAAGTACTGGACGTAGATCGCGGCGCCGTCGTCGGTCTCGATCGTCAGCCGCACATCGAGCCGCCCCCAGCCATCGGGGCCGACCAGGACCCAGTCCGAGCCGCCGGTCCCGACCTTGCCGTTGATCCGCTCGCCGCTCACCTCGCCGCCCAGCACCTCGCGGATGCGGCGGTTGCCGAACGGTCCCGGCCCGACCTGCACGGCGGGCGCGAGGCGGGCGTTGAAGGTGAACTCGTGCGCCAGCTCCACTGCTCCGTCCCTCCTCTAGCGCCGCAGCGTGACCCGGACGTTGCCGCGGCTGGCGCTGACGCCGCGGGCGTCGGTCGCGTTCAGCAAGTCCTTCAGCCAGGGGATGCCGTCAGGGCCGCCGGCCGGGACGATCGGCTCGATCGGGTTGTCGGCCTCGTACATCCGGTCGACGTCGTGGCCGGGGATCAGGTAGCGCAGCAGCAGCTCCTCGTCGCTGAGGCTCTCGCCGTACTCGGCGCGGATCTCCTTGAGGCTCGGCTGCGGTGCGTGGCCGGCGTCCATCATCCCCTTGCCGCGCGGGTTAGCGGCGGCGCGCTCGAGCACCTCGGGATCGACCGGCCCAGGCGGCGTCCCGTACCAGCCCGCCAGGTACATCAGGTTCTCGTCGGGGATCGTCGCGTAGCGCTCGCCCTGGACGACGTTCAGCAGCGCCTGGATCCCGACCAGCTGCGAGAACGGCGTCGCCATGATCGGCCAGCCCATCTCCTCGCGGACCCGGATCGCCTCCTCGAGCACCGCCGGCAGCCGCTCGCTCATCCCCACCTGCTTCAGCTGTTCGCGCAGCGTTCCCATCATCCCGCCCGGGAACTGCTGCTGGATGTTGGCAACCTGGTACTCGACCGGGGCGCCGCGGGCGAAGCCTTCTTCGTCGGCGAGTGCGCCGAAGTGCTCGGCGACCTCGGCCAGACGGCTGTCGTCGATCGCCACCTCGTGGCCGAGCCGCCGCAGGTTGTCGACCGTCACCTCGGTCGAGGGCATCGAGACGCCGTTGGCGAGGACCGAGATCGCCGAGTGGACGATCGTCACCCCCTCCTCGACACCGATGATGTGGTTGAGGTTGGCCATCCCGGTGCGGTTGTGGAAGTGCATCTCGAGCGGCACCCCACCGGCCGCCGCCCGCTCCTGGCTCTGGCGGATCCAGCCACGGGCGCGCTCCGGCCCCATCACCCCTGCCTCGTCGCCGAGCACGATCGTGTGGGCAGCCCCACCGGCGATCATCCTGTCGATCACGTCGGCGTAGTAGGAGTCGGTGTGGACCGGCGACTGCGAGAAGTTGAGCTGGGGCGAGGGGTCGAGGCCGGCCTCGCGGGCGACCTTGGCGACCCGGATCATGTTCTCGGCGTCATGCAGGCAGTCGAAGATCCAGAGGCTTTCGATCCCGTGCTTGGCGAGGGTCTGGATCCAGAGCTCGACGATCGAGTCGGGAGTGACGTTCATCCCGACCACACCGTTGCTCCGGGTCCCGGCCCGTAGCGTTGATTTCGGCAGCGCAGCGCGGATCGCGTCGAGGCCCTTCCACGGATTCTCCTCACGGAAGCGGACCATCACCTCGAAGATCGAGGAACCGGTGAGGTCGACGACGCGGTAGCCGGCGCTGTCGATCGCCTCGGCGACCGGCAGAATCTGCCCGGCCTGCATCCGCATCCCCCAGTAGCTCTGCTGGCCGTCGCGGAGCGTCTGGTCGATGATTTCGATCCGGGCCATCAGGCAGCCTCCACCGCGGCGCCGTTCCACTCCGGGAGGAAGGTCTCCTCGACCCACTTGGTGTGGACGTTGCCGGCGATCACCTCGGGGTGGTCGAGCAGGTCGTAGGCGAAGCCGGCAGTCGTATCCACACCCTCGACGCGGAGGTGGCGGAGCGCCTGCCGCGTGCGGGCGAGCGCCGCCTCGCGGTCCGGCCCCGAGCAGATCAGCTTCGCCAGCAGCGAGTCGTAGTAGGGCGGCACCGTCCAGCCGGGGAAGCAGGCGGTGTCGACGCGGACGTCGGTGCCCTGCGGCGGCGCCCAGACCTCAACCCGGCCGGGGGTCGGGGCGAAGTCGCGGCGCGGGTCCTCGGCGTTGATCCGCACCTCGATCGCGTGGCCGCTCACGGCGATCTCCTCCTGGCCGACGGAGAGCCCCTCGCCGCCGGCGATCCGCAGCATCTCCCGCACCACGTCGACCCCGGTGACGACCTCCGAGACTGGGTGCTCGACCTGCAGCCGGGCGTTGATCTCGAGGAAGCCGGCGCTGCCGCGGTCGGGGTCGACGAGGAACTCACAGGTGGCGGCGCCGGTGTAGTCGAGTGCCGCGATCAGCCGCACCGCGGCCTCGCCGATCTCCTGCTCGAGCGCCGCGGAGAGATCGTGGGCGGGCGCCTCCTCGATCAGCTTCTGGTAGCGGCGCTGCAGGGTGCAGTCGCGGTTGCCGACGTGGACGACGTTGCCGGCGGCGTCGCCGAGCACCTGCACCTCGACGTGGCGGGCGTGGCGGACGAAGCGCTCGAGGAAGAGGCGGCCGTCGCCGAAGGCGGCCACGGCCTCGCCGTGGGCCTGGGCCCAGGCGCTCGCCATCGCCGCTTCGTCCGCGACGATCCGCATCCCGCGGCCACCCCCACCGGCCGCGGCCTTGAGCAGCACCGGGTAGCCGATCTCGCCGGCGATCCGTCGCGCCTCCTCCTCGCTCTCGATCACTTCTGAGCCCTCGTTGATCGGCACCTCGAGCTCGCGGGCGAGGGCGCGGGCGGTCGCCTTGTCACCGGAGCGGCGCATCGCCTCGGCCGAGGGACCGACGAAGGCGACACCCTCCTCCTCGCAGGCGGCGGCCAGCTCGGCCCGCTCGGAGAGGAAGCCGTAGCCGGGATGGAGGGCGTCGCAGCCGGTCGTCTTGGCGGCGGCGAGGACACGGTCGACGTCGAGATAGCTTTCCGCCGCCGCGGCCGGGCCGATGCAGACGACCCGGTCGGCGAGCTGGGCGCCGAGGCTGCCGCGGTCGGGCTCGGAGACGGCGAGGACCGATTCGATCCCCTCGTCGAAACAGGCTTTGACGATGCGCACGGCGATCTCGCCGCGGTTGGCAATGAGCACGCGGCGCAACGCCACGAGGTCCTCAGCCCTCTGGGTCGACGACCACGATCGGCTGCCCGAACTCGACCGCCCCGCCGTTCTCGACCAAGATCGCGGTGACGACGCCATCGACCGGCGAGGGCACGTGGTTCATCAGCTTCATCACCTCGACGATCGCGACCGTATCCCCCGCAGCGACCCGTCCCCCAAGCTCAACAAATGGCGGAGCCCCTGGCGACGGAGCACGCCAGAACAGTCCCACGCTAGGCGACTCGACCCTCGTCCCTTTCGCCTCTGCCACCTCTCCAGCGGGTGGCGCCGTAGGGGGGACCACCCCTGAGGAAGCTTCAGCTACCGGAAGGGGTGGTGGGTCCCCTGCGGCGACAGGACCCACTGGCGGCGCGCTTGGTCCCGCGACCGGGGCGGCCGGGGCGGCAGCCTCCACCGGCAGCGGATCACGACTCACATGCAACCGATCCTCACCAACCTCGACCACCATCTCCCGCCAATCACTCCGCTCGAACGCGTCAAGCAGCGCTCGGATCGTTTCTGGACTCATCTCCATGCGTGGCGATCTCCTCGGTCGCGAACGGGGACGGCGGCTTCGATGATATGGGCGTGAAGATCGACTTCCAGCGGGCACTGACCGCGCCGCCGGGGGCGAAGGAGGTGATCCTGGTCCGTCACGGGGCCTGCGACCCGCCGGCGCCGGACGGCCTGATCGCCGGCCGCAGCGACCCGGGTCTGAACGAGCGCGGCCGCGAGGAGGCGGCGGCGGCAGCCGAGCGGCTGCGGCGCGAGCCGGTCCGCGCGGTGTTCGCCAGCCAGCTGCGGCGTACGACCGAGACGGCGGCGCCGATCGCCGCCCACTTCGGGCTGCGGCCGACCGTGCTCGAGGACCTCGGCGAGATCTACCTCGGCGAGTGGGAGGGCCACGGGATCCACGACCGCGGCTCGCGCGGCGACCCCGAGCTGGCCCGCGTCTTCGCCGAGCAGCGCTGGGACCTGGTCCCCGGCAGCGAGGACCTCGACGGCTTCGGGGTGCGGGTGCGGCGCGGGGTCGAGGCCGTTGCCGACGCCGCCGCCGACGGCGAGGTCGCGGTCGGCGTCACCCACTCGGCCGTGATCGCCGAGTTCCTGCGCCAGATCACCGCCGCCGAGCCCTTCGCCTTCCTCCACAACACCAACGGCTCGCTGACCCGGGTGATCCGGCTGCCCGACCGCCGCTGGATCCTCGCCAGCTTCAACGACACCGAGCACGTCTACGCCTACCGGGCGGCGGCCTAGCATGCGGGTGAGGTGAGCGGCTGACATCGGTCTCGGCGCAGGGGCGCGCCTGGCCGTAGTGATACACCCCGCCCGCCGCGCTTCCGGAAGCGCCGCCGTCCCGGGTCTGTGGTTACCCCAAGCGCCTCCGCGCCGCCCGCCCCGCCGCGTCCGCCCAGCGGCAAGGATCGAATCGACGCCCGGAGGGACCCGGGGGAAACGACTCGAGGAGGGTGTGATGAGCGACGGCAACGGCGGCCGCGTCGCCGGCAAGGTTGCGGTGGTCAGCGGGGCGAGCAGCGGCATCGGCCGCGCCACCTTCGAACTGCTCGGGCGCGAGGGTGCCAAAGTCGTCGGCACCGCCCGCACCGAGTCGAAGCTGCAGGAGGCACTCGACGCGATCAAGGCCGATGGCGGCGAGGGGATCATCGTCCCCGCCGACCTCGAGGACCCGGCGACCGCCGAGAAGGTGGTCCAGGCGGCGATCGACGAGTACGACCGCGTCGACATCCTCGTCTGCAACGCCGGCGTCGGCTGGAAGTACGGCGAAGAACACCCCGGCACGATGGCCGGCGTCCACGAGGCCAACGTCGAGAACTGGCGCGACGTGATCGGCGGCGTCGACCTCGAGGGCTACTTCACGATGATCCACGCCGCCCTGCCGAAGATGCTCGAGCAGGAAGGCGGCTCGATCGTCAGCATCGCCAGCATGGCCGGCCTCACCGGCCTCTACGACGCCCACGCCTACACCGCGGCCAAGGGGGCGATCATCAACCTCACCCGCTCGATGGGGATCACCTACGCCAAACAAGGCGTCCGCGCCAACTGCGTCTGCCCGGGCTTCATCGACACGCCGATGATCGAACCGGCGATCGGCGCCTTCAGCGATCCGGCGACGAAATGGGCGATGGTGCCGATGGGCCGCGCCGGACGGCCGGAAGAGATGGCCTACGCCGTCCTCTACCTCGCCTCCGACGAGTCGAGCTACTGCACCGGCACGGCCCTCCTCGCCGACGGCGGCTGCACCTCGCGCTCGTTCCCGATGGCATAAGGGTGCGCTCGATCCCCCTCGATCAGCTAACCGTTGGCGACAGCGCCGAATCCCGCAAGACGATCTCCGAGTCAGACGTCTACCTGTTCGCGGGGGTGACGGGCGACTTCAACCCCCTCCACGTCGACGCCGAGTACGCCAAGACGACCCCGTTCGGGGCCCGGGTCGCCCATGGGCCCCTCACCTTCTCCCTCTGCGCCGGCCTGCTCGGCACCGAGCTGCCCGGCCTCGGCACCGTCGCCGTCACCAACCAGGTCACCTACGAAGCGCCGGTCTTCATCGGCGACACGATCGCCGTCCGCGTCGAGGTCGCCGAGCTCGACCCCGACCGCAACCGCGCCACCATGGCCGTCACCTGGACCAACCAGGACGGCACCCGGGTGGCGTCGGGCTCGATGGTCGTCAAACCGCCCCGCAAGCCGGTCTCGCTCTAGCTCCCGCCGTCCCAGCCGAGGGCGCGCTGCCGCGCCCTCGGCAAGCTGCTCACGACCAGGTCGTAGGAGTCCTCGATCATCTCGCCGACGGTCTTGTCGGGGAGCGAGCCGTCGAGGATCACCGTGTTCCAGTGGCGCTTGTTGAGGTGGTAGCCGGGGACCACCGCGTCGTGCTCCTCCCGCAGCGCCACCGCGACCCCCGGATCGCATTTCACGCTCACCCGCAACGACTCCGAGCCCAGCTGCGAGAGCGCGAACATCTTCCCTTCGACCTTGAAGACCGAGGTCTCGGGGTTGAAAGGAAACGTCTCCTCGGCCCCGGCGAATTCGAGGCATCGATCCCGTAGCTCCTCAGCGGTCATCACCCAAAACAGTGCCACCTCCGCCGGCTCCGTTCGCTTTTTCTACTCCATACGAGGTAGAAAAAGCGAACGGTGCGCCGGGGACGATCAGCCGTCGCGGCCCATGGTGAGGTTGGAGAGGCCGATGCCGCCGTCGACGGGGAGCCAGGCGCCGGTGACGTAGGAGGCGGCGTCGGAGCAGAGGAAGGCGACGACCGAGGCGACCTCCTCGGGGGTGGCGAAGCGGCGCATCGGAACGCGGGCGGTGGCACGGTCCTTGATCTCCTGCGGCATCGCTTCAACCTTCTCGGTGGCGATCATCCCGGGGAGGACGGCATTGACCGTCACCCCCGCCGCTGCCATCTCCAGGGCCAGCGTCCGCACCATGCCGAGCAGGCCGGCCTTGGCGGCGGAGTAGGCGACCTGGCCGGCGAGACCGTCGGTGGCGGCGATCGAGGAGATCGCGACTACCCGGCCGCCGCCGCGCTCTCGCATCCCGGCCAGCGCCGGCTGCAAGGAGAGGAAGGCGCCGGTCAGGTTGACTTCGAGTTCGGCGCGCCAGGCCTCGGGGTCGATGCTCGCGGCGCGGGCGAGGCGGTCGGCGACGCCAGCGTTGGCGACCACCGCTCCGACCGGACCGAGCTCCGCCTCGGCGCGCGCATGCGCCTCGCGAGTCGCGTCGGCGTCGCGCACGTCGAAGGCGAGGCTGAGCGCCCTGCCACCCGCTTCGCGAAGCGCGGCGACCGTCTCGTCGGCACCCTCCAAATCACAGGCCGCGACCCGCCATCCCTGCGCGGCAAGCTCCACGCACGTGGCCCGCCCGATCCCGCCAGCGGCGCCCGTGACCAGCGCGCACGTATCCCCTCTTACTTGCAGGTGGGAGGGGATACGTGCGCGCTGGTCCTCGGAACCGCCGCTCAACCCTTCCCCGCCCTCTCCAACCCGTACCGCCGCCAGTACTCATCCGGGATATCGGCCGGATCCTTGTACCAGTACCAAACGCAAGGATCGTGGTCGAAGTCCGCCGGCGGCCGCGACGGATACAGCGGCAGCCCGTACCACCGGATCGGCAGCAGCTCGTTCATGAAGGCGCAGTGCGTGCAGTAGAGCGGGAACCCCTTGCGCTGATACGACCAGTCGTGCGCCTCTTCGGTCACGCCGTAGGGGTCCTCGCCCTCGTACGCCCCGTTCCGCCACAGCCGCTGGCCCGACCCGCAGGGGTTCATCGCAAACGTGAACTTCTCCTCGTCCTCGCTGATCGTGAACGCGCCCGGATTCGGCCCGGTGCCACTGCCCGAGTGCGCCCGCCAGGTCGCCGCCAGCGCCTCGACGATCGCCCGCCGGTCGCGTTCGAAGATCTTCCCGGTGTCGCGTTTCCAGCCGCGCCGCAGGCTCTCTTCCCAGGCCTCCCCCACCCCCTCGTCGCCGAGCCGCTGCTGGACGTAAGTGACGAGGCCGAGCATCGACTCGGCCATCACGTCGTGGAGGAAGCGCCACTCGTGGCGCATCGCGCGGCAGAGCTCGAGCGCCGTCTCGTTGTCGCCGACCTCGAGCGCCTCGATCGCCCGGTCCATCGTCGGCCGCGACATCTGCCCCAGCTCCTCCTCGCTGAACCAGCGCTCAGCCGCCATTCTCGAAGCGTTCCTTGAGCACGAACTTCTGCACCTTCCCAGATGGGGTCAGCGGCAGCTCCTCGACGGTGCGCAGGTGGGCGGGGATCTTGTAGCGGGCGACGCGGCCGGTCATCAGCTCGCGCAGCTCCTCGAGGGTCAGGCTGGCGCCATTGGCGAGGCGGACGTAGGCGCAGCAGACCTCGCCGTAGCGCTCGTCGGGAACACCGATCACCGCGCAGTCGGCGACCGGGTCGAGGGCGCGGATCGCGTTCTCGATCTCGGCCGGGTAGATGTTCTCGCCGCCGCGGATGATCATCTCCTTCGCCCGGCCGGTGATCGAGACGTAGCCGTTCTCGTCGATCCGCGCCAGGTCGCCGGAGCGGATGAAGCCGTCGGCGCCGATCGCCTCGGCCGTCGCCTCAGGGTTCCCCCAGTAGCCCTTCATCACCATCGCGCTGCGCGAGCGCAGCTCGCCCTCGACCCCGATCGGCAGCGGCTCGGTCCCGCCCGGTTCGACCACGTCGACCTCGATGTGGGGCAGCGGCGGCCCGATCGTCGTCGTCTGCAGCTCGACCGGGTCGCCGGGCAGGGTCGCGCAGATGACCGGCGAGCACTCGGTCATCCCGTAGGTGTTGTTGATCCCGACGCCGTAGCAGTCGATCCAGCGGTTCATCACTTCCGGCGGCACCGGCGAGCCGCCGGTGACGACGATCTGCAGCGAGGAGAGGTCGCGGCCGTCCTTCGCCACCTGCTCTTCGACCCCGATCATCATCGTCGGCACCATCGAGGCCGAGGTGCAGCGCTCCTCCTCGATCGTGCGGGTGATCCGCGCCGGGTCGAAGGTGATCGCCGGCAGCTGCGCCGAGCCGGTGGCGACCGAGCCGAGCGTCGACATCACGCAGCCGCCGCAGTGGAAATACGGCATCGGATTCGAGTGGCGACCGTGCTGCGGCAAGGTCGCGCGGTGGGCGAAGAGGCGGGCGTTGTTGACGATCCCGCCGTGGGAGAGCTCGGCGCCCTTGGGGAAGCCGGTGGTGCCGGAGGTGAACTGGATCTGCGACGTGTCCGCCGGGCGCACGGCGCGGCGGCGGCGCTCGAGCCGTTCCTCGTCGATCGCGTCGCCCGCCGCCAGCCACTCCTGCCAACCGGGCGCACCGTCGCGTGCCTCGCCGAGCGGGACAAGCAGGGGCGCGCGGTCGAGCCCGACGGTCGCCTCGCGCGCCATCTCCCAGAGGCTGGCGCCGCGGTTCTCCGGCAGTACGAAGCACGCCGCCGCACCCGACTTGCGGAGCACGAACTCGACCTCGCTGGTCCGGTAAAGCGGGTTCATCGGCACCACCACCGCGCCGGCGTAGGCGGCGCCGAACTGCAGCTCGAGCCACTCGGGGATGTTGGTCGCCCAGATCCCGAAGCGGTCGCCCGGCTCGATCCCGGCGGCGATCAGCGCCCGGCCGACCCGCCGCGCCCGCGCCCCCAGCTCGGCGTAGCTCCAGCGCGCCTCCACCCCGATGTCCGCGTAGGCGGAGAAGACGATCGCTTCCTGGTCAGGCCAGCGCTCGACCGCCTCGTCGAGCAGGTCGCCGACCGTCAGCTCGCGCAGCGGCGGCTCGGCGCCCGGTTCGGGCAGCCAGTGGGAGATGCCAGGCGCCGCGAGCGGCATCGTTACGGGTCGAGCCGCAGCTCGTGGAACGGGGCGTCGCCCGGGTAGGCGGTTTCGGTCGCCAACCGCACCCCGCAGCCGGGGCAACAGAACTCACGAAAGACGACCTCTTCGTCAACGAACTTGCTCGGATCGGGGTAGGCGGGGTTGAGCGAGGAGGTCGGCCGCTCGCGCGAGGCCATCTCCAGCTTCGGGTTGCCGCCGAGCGGGCCGAGCGAGGTCGCGCAGCGGTGGCAGCGGAAGACCCCGTCGTCGCGGTCGACGAGGTAGGCGTCGCCGATCGCCTCGGCGCCGGCTGGCGCCGTCACAGTCGGTGCCAGCTCCTCGCGCTCGGCGCCGCACTCGCGCAGCCGTTCGAGCAACTTGCGCTCGCGCTTCTTGCCCGTCGCCTCGTGGTCGACGCTCCCGTCCTCGGCTAGCCGCACCGCGTAGATCTCGTCGGCGGCGCGGGCGCTGATCGCGCCGGCGGCGACGTCGGCGAGCACCGCCTCGGGGTCGCGGGTCAGCGGGTCGCCGTAGCCGCCCGGGCCGAGCCAGTTCCAGTAGAGGACGTCGTCGTCGGAAACCGGGAAGCCGTCGGGCTTGCCGCCGATCTCGAGCTCGGTCCCCGTCAGCGTGTCGAGGTCCTGCGGCAGCTCGCCGGCGGCGAACCGCTCGCGCAGGTTCGAGCCCTGGATCACCCGCGTCACCATGATCGAGCCGGGGTCGCCGCCGAACAGGCCGGGGGTCTTCGGGATTCCCTCGTTGGTGGCGAGGCCGAGGAAGGACTCGCCCTTGTGCGGGACGTAGGCGATCTCGCCGCCGTTGCCGGCGCGGGAGCGGCCGGCGCCGCCGGAGTCGGCGTGCTCGCGGCGGAACAGGTAGAGGATCGGCCAGTCGGCCTCGTAGGCCTCGACGTTTGGGCCGCGGCCCTCCGGGATCCAGAAGTGGCCGTTGGCGAATTCGCCGTCGCGCCAGGCGGTCCCGCCACCGCCGCCGAGCATGTTGTCCCCCATCCCGCCGACGTAGTAGTCGCCGCGCTGGTTCTCGCCGGCGACGAAGTGACACGGCCACTGGGCGCCATCCGGGGTGACAGCGTTGGCCCGCAGCGTCTCGTCGCTCGAGGCGAGCATCATCTTCGAGACCAGCGCGTTGCCGAGCGAGATCGCCGTCTCGGTCGCGTAGACGCCGGCCGGGCTGACCGCGGCGCCCCAATCGGGCGCGGTGATCGTCCCCGGTTCGGGGTCGAACTTGCAGAGCCGGGCGGCGCCGCCGATGCAGCCCATCTGCCCGGGCAGCATCAGCACGTTGATCGAGCCGAGGATCGCCCCGCGCCAGGCGGCGAAGCCGACGTTGATCGCCCCGACCTGCTCGTGGGTGCCGACGTTGTCCCAGATCAGCTCCTTGCCGCGCTTGTGGACCGTGGTCTGCACCGGGTAGGTGCCGCGGTCGCCGTTGCGGGCGACCTCCTGGATCAGCCGGTCGGAGTAGCTGCCGTCGGGGATCGTCTCGAGCGCCGCTTCGAAGGCGCGCTGGCTGGCGTCGAGGGCGCGGCGCATGACGCCCTTGACCACCGTCTTGCCGTACTTCTCGACCAGGCCGAGGATCCGGGCGCGGGCGGCGTTGTTGCCGGCGATCGTCGCCCGCAGGTCGAGCGAGAGGTTCTCCGGGGTCCGCGAGCAGCGCCGGTAGAGCGCCTCCATGTCGGGGACGATCTGGTTGTCCTCGACGATCTTGAACGGCGGGTAGGAGGGCGGGTCCCAGAAGGCGTCTTCGGCGTTCGGACAGAAGGAGCCGGGAACGGTGCCGCCGATGTCGTTCTGGTGGGAGATGTTGGCGACCCAGCAGAACAGCTCCCCGTCGACGAAGACCGGGCAGATCAGGCCGACGTCGGGCTGGTGGGCGGTGCCGATGATCGGGTCGTTGCAGAGCCACATGTCGCCGTCGACGACCCGCTCGCCCCGGTGTTCGAGGATGTAGCGGGTCATCATGTCCAGCATCCCCGACATGTACTGCAGGCAGGGGCCGAAGTAGAGGAGCTCGGCGTCCTCGGTGAGGATGCAGGGCTGGAAGTCGCGGATCTCGACCGTGATCTGCGAGACCGCGAGGTTCTCGATCTCGCGCACGTGCTCGGCATTGGCGTTCCAGAGGCCGTGGCGGACGACCTCGTAGGTGATCGGGTCGATCTCGGTCTCGGCCTCGGTCGAGAGGGTGAGGTTCGGGGGAACCTTGACCGGGCCGGTCGGGTTGAAGGCGTGGTCGACGCCGTCCCAGAAGCCCTCGGGACGAACTGGACGCTCGACGGTCTCGACGGTCGTGCTCATGCCTCGCCTCCCAGGGTCATGACGAAATCTCCGGTCTGCCTTCGCTCGCAGCGGGTGCCGGGCGGGACGACGATCCCGGTGATCGCCAGGTCGATCACCGCCGGGCCCTCGACCACCGCGCCGAGCGGCATCGCGTCGCCGTTGTAGACGGCGGTATCGACGGCACCGGCGCCGCGCTCGAAGTGGACCGGCCGCGTCCCCTTCTCGAACTGCTCGTCGCCGGCGACGTCGAGGCGGTCGAGGTTCTCGGAGCCCATCGTGATCGCCGGCTCGAGCCGGATCGAGACGATCTCGACTGCGGCGCCGGGCAGCAGCGCCACCTCGCCGTAGCGTTCGGTGTAGATCTGCACGAACTGGCGTTTGACCTCCTCCAGCGTGGCGGCGTCGATCTCTCCGGCGGGGAAGCTCATCTCGAGCTCGTGGCGCTGCCATTGGAAGCGCATCCGGGCGAAGCGGCGGAACTCGAAGGCGCTGGCGTCCTCGCGCTCGCCGACCGTCTCGCGGGCCTGTGCTTCGAGCCCGTCGAAGGCGCCCTTGACCCGCTTGGGGTCGAACGGCTCGATCAAGACGACCGAGGATTCGTACTGGTAACGGATGTCTGCCTGACTGATACCGAAGGCCGACCAGACCGACGCCGCCTCGCCGGGGACGACGATCGTCTCGACGCCGAGCGAGGCCGCGTATCCGGCGGCGTGGAACGGGCCGGCGCCACCGTAGGACATCAGCACGAAGTCACGCGGGTCGAAGCCGCGGCCGATGATCTCGTTCTCGAGCGCCGCCGCCATCTTCGCGTTGGCAACCTCGACGATCCCCAGCGCCGCGTCGGTGACCGAGAGCCCGAGCGGCTCGGCGATCTTCTCGCCGATCGCCTGCTCGGCGAGGTCGCGGCGCGGTCGGAAGCCGCCGTGCTCGCCCTTCGAGCCGAAGGTCGCCTCGGGAGCGATGTAGCCGAGGATCAGGTCGGCGTCGGTGACGGTCGGCTCGCTGCCGCCGCGGTCGTAGCAGCAGGGGCCGGGCAGCGAGGAGGCGCTCTGCGGGCCGACCCGCAGGCCCCCGCCGAGCTCGTCGATCCAGGCGATCGAGCCGCCGCCGGCGCCGATCGAGATCACCTCGACCGCCGGCACCCGGTAGCGCCACTTGCCGAGCAGGGTGTCGTCGGCGGCGAGCGGCTCGCCGTCTTTGATGATCCCGACGTCGAACGAGGTGCCCCCCATATCGGAGGCGATGATGTCCCGCCGGCCGAGGTCGTCGGCGACCCGGGCGCAGCCGATCAGGCCGCCGACCGGCCCGGAGCCGATCGTGAAGATCGGCCGGTCGGCGCCGAGCCCGAGCGGGACCATGCCGCCGTGGCACTGCATGATGTGGAGCTCACCGGCGAAGCCGACGTCGGCGAGCCGGCCCTGGACCCCGTGCAGGTAGGTGCTGGTGACCGGGCCGACGTATGA